>Ga0302319_10012383_pt1 | contig 16089 bp, 18 predicted proteins | sample Bog_T0_2_FD_203319 | JGI IMG/M metagenome (GOLD analysis project Ga0302319, IMG submission 203319) | Peat permafrost microbial communities from Stordalen Mire near Abisko, Sweden - Bog_T0_2 | ecosystem: Environmental > Terrestrial > Soil > Wetlands > Peat | place: Sweden: Abisko, Stordalen Mire...
CGTACCAGACTTGCTAGAGCGGCGACGCAACTTGGTGTATCGGTTGTAGGGGCAGAACACGTACTTCCAGATGCGGTACGCCGAATGAGGGGCTTTTTGGCTTACGGGTATCTGATCCCCGCTCTTAGCATCCGCACCACAGAAAAAGGCCAGCAGGTAGATTATCTGCTCCAAACACCCACAGAAACTGTGATGCTCCATTTTGATCCGGCCCGCTTTGACAGTTACCGCAGTGACGTATTGAGAATCGTCGGACTTTCCAAAAAAGTCGTCACGCCTGAACAATTCGAGATGACTGAGGCTGAATTCGTCGATGAAAGCTTTATTGCGGCTTACAAATCGCTGTCTCTCGCGGAGATGGATCGTCTCTCTGAACGGGCGGTCAACCTTTTAGGTACGGAAGGCCTAAGGGCCATAACGCCAATCGTTCAAAGGCTCGTTAAAAAATCGCTGGAATCACAATTTCCTAGCCTGCCAGCCTCGGATTCGCGTAAGATTGACCCGCCCAAACAACCAATCCATGAGCGGCAGATGGTCCGGGACGAAAACGTTGTTATTAGACCCGATGGGACCATCGTTAGAGACGGGGTCCACTATCGCCCTTTGTCGTCTGGAGCACAACAAGCTCAGACGCACGCGGCAACCCTTCTTGGCTGGATCAAGCACGACACTAAATTTGACGGCCAGCCCCTTCAAAGTTATTACCTTGCTCCGGCTGACAAATATTTCATCAGTGAAGAGTCCATTCGACGAGTAGCGAACCGTTTCATCAAATTGCCATCCAACGAGCCAGCCGGCCCCGTCACCCTTGGAGAAACGAAAGATCGGAGCGGCTTTCTCGGTTTGCCGGATGCACGCGAGATTCTCGGCATTTCCAACCGGACCATGTACCTTTGGGCCACGCAGAAGGGCAAAGCCCCGGTTGGTAAACCGCTCGACATCATCAAATGCACTGGATCGGGACACCTCTATATCCGTGAGAAAGACGTTTACGACCTAAAGAAGCGCGTTCCCCGCTCCGGCTTGCAGCGTGGCAGACGTCCGCAAGTCGTGTTGCAGCCTTAACTGCTGACGTGATTGTATCTCACAGTTCCTTAAACTGTTGAGATAATATAAAAGAGTGTTGTTTGGGCGTCGATTTTCATCAACCCGCGATTCTCGTAACTGTCGATACCCCGGCCGGGTTTCAGAGCCGATTGTTTCCGGTCATCCATGCGCCTTCTTTTTTTCGATACGATATGCTGGCCACGAAGCCAAATCAAATCCGATACAAACGACGGAAACGGGCACTAGACATCCTGCTATCCCGATAAGCCCTGCACGCCGCAGTTTTCTCCCGCGCATCTCGCTGTATGTAGTTGCCCCGGTTTTCTTGCCTTCGTTTTTCGAGGACCGCATAATCTCAGCCTGGCCGATGGCGATCCTTGCACGCGCGTCGCGTCAGTCCAAAGGTGGGTTCTCGGAATTTTCTTGCGTTTCGGGTCCCTGCCCAAAACGAAGAGAAAATTCCTGCGATCCCGCTTCGCGCTTTGGACAGCCGCGCCTCAATCGCGTGCGAGGAAATCGCATCGGCAGCGATCATGCGGCCGAACAACAAAGGAGAACAACAAAATGTCCCAGACATCCAAGCCAGTCGCCAAGGTCAGCATGTACCCGATCACAGCTGCGATCTGGGTCAACGAAAGAGACGGAAAATCCTACTACTCCGTCACGATCGAGCGCACCTACAAGGACGACGCCGGCAACTGGAAGAATACAAGCAAGTTTAACGCTAGCGATCTGCTGCTTGTGGCAAAAGTCGCCGACTTGGCCCACAGCGAAATCGCGAAAATCAGGGCCGCCGATAACCGTTCACAGCAATCTGACGAATAGCCGCTGCCGCCCGTCCGGATTCGAAATCCGGGCGGGCGGTTTCTTCCACATCACGGAGCGACACAATGAAACAGGCAACACCACAGAAACGGATCTTTCACAAAGAGAAAGAGCATTCGGCGCTCCAGGTCCGCGAATACATGGAGCGTTACCGCCCCGAACTCACGGACTCCGCGGTCGATATCAGTCCATGCGGCATGTTTGCGAGCGTACGCGGGGTTCAGAGGAGGGATCAGCCGTAGTAGATTTCGTTTCCTGGTGCCCGTCCGGATTTCAGGTCCGGGCGGGCGGTTTTTATGTTCGGGTACTGACAGACCAGTATTTCGGCGACGAATTATTTCTTCACGACTGCGGAGGGGCGCAGAATATCGCTTGGGCGACCGGCGACCGGATGGGCCGCTACGCGGGCGGCCCATCCTCAAGAAAACAATTTGTCCGTCGGGGCTTGACAGCGAAGAGTGCTGTCAAGCCCTCAAAAAGCAAGTTCCTTTCGCTGGTAGGCGCGAAGAGGAACTTGCTTTTTGACCCTGCGGGCTCCTGGCCAAATTCTTTTCTTGTCTCCGCTCGCCCAAGCGATCTTCTGCGCGTACTCACTGGCGCAATCCCGCGCCAGCGGAACCACAGGAGAGGTACATGGGTCTCGATATGTACGCATGCGTCACCGATCAACAAATTGCAGCTGTCGATTTCGGCCAACCGAAAACCTGGTCTGAGATTTATTACTGGCGCAAGCACCCCAATCCGCATGGATGGATGGAGCAGCTTTACCGGGCCAGAGGTGGTCGATGCGAGGAGTTCAATCTCGCCCGTCTACGTCTGGACGCAGCCGACCTTGACGCTCTGGAGAAGGCCGTTAACAATGACAGGCTTCCTGAGACGACCGGTTTCTTTTTCGGCGTCAGCAGACCCGATGAGAAAGAGGATGACGTGGAGTTTATCCGTATTGCCCGAGAGGCCATCCGCCACGGGCAACGCGTGTTCTATTACGCATGGTGGTAAGGGGGCATCCATGAAATATACCTACTATTGCCCTCGCGGATGCGAGGTTTTCCATGCCGAAGACGAGGGCTATACCGAATGTATGAATTGTGGGTCGCGGATGACACCCGATCAAGATGCCTTCGAGGACGCCGTTGAACGGCGGGAGATCGAGCGTACCGCGGAGATTCTGGAAGATGCCACCGGGTTCTACATCTCTGCCGAATTTCCGGACGGCAGCCGGGACCGGCTTAGTTTCGAGTACTGGCACACCAGAAAGGCTGCCGAGCATGCGTTGAGATATCGCAAATGGAGCGAGCGTGACTATGACTCGCCCGAATGGGAATGGGGCGACTGAAATTCACTGCGGGGGCATGTCCTGAAAGGAGGGCATGCCCCTGTCGGTTATCGCGTTATGGTTCTGCAATCTTTCAGCAAGAGCGCATTCGGCGCGGCGCGGGCCTCAAGGACGAAATCGGAGATTTCGTGCATCCAGGGAATGTTTGTGTGTTTCGACCTTGACACGTCTTCGCTGTCGCTACGTCGCGTCAAGGCCCAAGCCCTTCGGGGAAACACACAAACATTCCCTTCCTGCCGCGGCTCATTCGGACGTAAGCGGAGCTTACATCCGAACAACCCGCGCCTTGAGGCCCGCGTGGACTTTCCTGCAACAGCGGTAAATGCGTCATCACTGTGTACCAATTTCGTATGGAAATCGTCCCCCTGTTCCTGTATATCGGACCGGCGCGGCGCCGTAGATGGCAAGCCGCTTTCGACGGGGAAACAGCGATGGAAGGCAAAACTGCCCCTGATGCGTGGAAGGTGGCCGGAAACCACGTCTATCCGATTAATGATCTCCGCGAGCATTCACTTGCCGACTGCTGGTGCCGACCGATCGATGATGACGGCATCATCGTACACAACAGCCTCGATGGCCGCGAGTTATACGAGTGCGGCGAAAGGCAAATGTCCTGACCGGCAACACGATCTGGCTTGCCTTGTCACAAACCTGTTCGCTGCTACCGCAGCAGCTGGAGCCGGACTTGCCCGAGCTTGCGGCCTGCCATCTTCAGCACCGGCTGCCACAACTGCGGAGCCCGTCCAGAAAAAAACAGCGCACAGATCGTTGCTTTTTCTGATAGGCGAAAAAGACAGACGATCTTGCTCGTTTGTTTTCTGGACAGGCGCCCACCGCAGTCGTGGCAAAGGGTTATCCATTCGTTTTAAGGCGCGGCATGCTGCCGCTTCTCAAAACGAATGGAACAGAAAAATGCCCAAGAGCAAAAAGCCGCCGACCGAGCCGTTTCGCCGCAGTCAGGTTGTTTTCCCGGTGCCGTCCGAACGGAGATTTGGGAACACCAAATCAGCGAAGACGGCTTTTGATATTTACGTCACCGATATCGAAACCGGCGACGAAACTTTAGCCATAACGGTCTCTGCGCCTACACGGAGAGAGGCAATCCAGATCGCGCGGAAGCGGCTCCAGTCCTCGCCCATCCTTCGCAAGATAACCTATGCCGCGTTCACCGCCGTTGAGGTCAAGAAATGACCGCACAGCCCCGTATGGCGCGTGACATGGCGACCCGAAACGAAAGGAGGGGCCGAACCAAATGATACCGGGCCGGGACGCGCTTTCGGGCGCTTCCCTTTTCTCAGGCGCGGGGGCAGGGCGTTTGCATGAGCGCCTCGCACTTCTTTCCTACTGCCCAGCCACCGAGCCGTGGGAATGTCGAGCGGCGAGGCGCCTTAGCGCCTTGCCGCTCGATAATGGCGGGAGCCCGAAAGCCGACCCGCGAAACGGACCGGCTTTTTCATTGTTGCCATGGTGGAATGGTCCGGAGCAGCAACAGAAAACCGCTTGCGGCGAAAGTGATTCTTCGATTCACTTTCCCGCCATGAGCGAAGGCCCACATGTAGAGCGGCGGACAAGCTATGTGTTGTTTAACCGCGCATCCTTTCGGATGCCCGGTTGCACAACACGCTTGCAAGGTGGCTTCGCCCCCGTTGACCCCCACCAAAGAGGGGGCAAGCCCCCTCTGTTGGATACTCCCCTTCGGCACCGTGGGGGCGACCTATGAGCATCGCCCCTCAAGGTGAGCCGAAGAAAAAGAAGCGCAGCGGCAGCGAAAAGCGTAAGCGCACGACGCTCATCGGCGTACGGGTCGACGCCGAGGAACGTGCCGAAATCCAGGCCAACGCCGCAGCCGCAGGACTCTGCGATAGCTCCTATCTCCGCGTCCTCGGCACCACACGGCAGCGCACCCATGCGCGCCGCCGCCCGGTGCCGGAGATGAAGCCGTTTGCGCAGGCCATGGGGCGGCTTGGCATCTATGCCAGCAACGCGCACCAGCTTCTCAAGCTGGCGAACCGCGGCGAAATCGTCCTCCCGGACGAACTGGCCGAGGCTAGCAAGAAACTCCGTGAGGCAGCGGACGAATTGTTGAAGGTTATCCGAGGCTAACCGTGATTATCAACGGCGGCTCATATCGAAATGTCCGCTGGTGGGCGAACCACCTGCAATCGAAGGATAACGACCGCGCCCGCGTCGTGAAATCCTACGGTCTCCAATCGGACGACATTCTCGAAATGTTTCAGGAGATGGAAGCCCTCGCGCAGCCGACCAAATGCGTGAACCACTTCTATCAGATGAATCTGAACCCGCGCGGCGATGAACGGCTGACGGAGGAGCAATGGGAGCGCGCGCGGGAGATCGCCGAGAAGCATCACGGCCTGGAGGGCCAGGCATATTTCGTCGTCGAGCATACGAAACACGGGCGGGTGCATCAACACATCGTGTGGAGCCGCATCGATCTCGAGAACATGCGCGCGATTTCGGATTCCAACGACGCCCGGAAAAATCACGCGATAGCCCGCGAGATCGAGCAGGAGTTGGGGCTTGAAAAAACCATTGGACCCTATGACCGGGAACCGGGAACGCCCAGACCACCACGCGCCCCGGAGCCCTGGGAAATGTATCGCGGGATGCAAACCCAGATCGACCCGCGCGACATCGCAGTGGAGGTAACGGAGCTTTTTCACCAGAGCCAGACCGGGAAAGAATTTCACGCGGCGCTGGAGCAGCACGGCTATCAACTCGTCACTGGCAAGCGAGGCCTGCTTATTCTCGACAGCGCGGGGAAAGAGCACAGCCTTGCCAAGCGAATCGACGGCGTAAAGACGGCTGAGCTTAACGCCTTCATGCGCGACGTTGACCGGGCCGCGCTGCCAACCGTCGAACACGCCAAGGAGCAGTATCAGCAGCGCAAGATCGAGGGGCTTGAGGCCGACCGCGCGACCGTCCGCCATGAAATCGAATGGGAAGAAGCGTTAAGCAAAGCCGCGATAGAGAAGGATCAGAAAGAGCGGCAATCTGCGGAGGCGAACGGCCGCGCTGGCAAAGAAACGCGGGCAGGGAGGGAACAGACGCAATTAAGCAGTAGGGAAGGAAATGAGCAGGAGCCAGCGCCGAGTTCTCCCGCCCCGGCGCTTGGGAAAACACAGGGCCAGATCCGCCTTGCCCGCACCCTCTCCCATGGCCCGCAGGGTTTTGCGAACGCGCTCGAAGATCGCGGCTTCGTTCTTGCCCGCGTCACATCCGACGACATCAAAAAGCAGATGGAGCAGCTTCGAAGGGAATGGGAGCAGCGCCGCCGTGACCCTCAGACATGGATGGAATACGAAGGCGGCTTTGCCGCGCTGCCCGCCGATCACCAGGCCAGCGCCCGGCGGAGCTTTGACGAATGGAAGGCGCAGAGGGAAAAGGACAACAAGCAGGCATCGACGCTTGAAGATTATGTGCTGTTCGTTCAGGGGAAGTGGAGCGAGGGTCCAAAATCCCAACTCGAACGCGCCACCGGCGAACTTGCCGTCGTCACGTCCTTCGGCAGCGTCTACACCCTGACGCCGCGCAACACGGGGCTGCAGCGCGATGAACTGCCAGAGTATCTGAAGGGCATCAACCGCGCTCCGCTTCTCAGCGTGACCGATGCGCAAGCCGTGACGCAGGACATCCGCAACCATCGCAGCATCGAGCGGGAAATCGAACAGGCTCGCCGTCGCGAAGAGTGGAAAAAAGAACGTGACCGCCAACAGGATGAGGAATGGAAAAAAGAACTCGCACGCATCGACCAGCTGCCTCTTAACGCAACCATTGCCAACATCCGGCTTGCCTATAGCCTCAGCCAAAGCCCCGACGCGTTTATCCGAAATCTCGATGAGACCGGCTTCAAACTCGCCCGCGCGACAAAGGACGAAGCGGACCGCAGCCACCGCAACGCGGCCTTTGCCGAAGAGATCGGGCGTTATGCGCCCGAGTACCGGGAAGGGGACTATGTCGCGATCAACGAGCGCGGCCGCGGTTACAGCCTCAATCGGCGCACGACCGGCGACAGCCGCGACGAGATTGCGGCCTTTATGCGCACCGCCGATCCCGCGAAGATTCAGGGTATCGATGCGACGCGGCAGGATGTCGCCGCCTACAAACGAGCGGCTCCGGCCCGCGAGATGTTTCCCGCAACTCCCCATGTTACCGGCGGCATTCCCGTGCCGGCGCATGCGGAGCCGCTTAACGCCTGGCAGCAATTTGGGCGCGCTTCTTTCGAAGCCACGCAGCGCGATCATGCCCCGGAGAATATGCACGGACCGAGCGCCGATATATGGACCGCCTAAAAGCGCAGCGACAACGCCCGCGCTTTTGTGGCCGCGCTTCACGAACGCAACATTACCGTTGCAACGGTCACGCGCGAGGACGTGACCAACACCGAGATCGACCGTTACTATGCCGCCGACCTCAACACACCCCGGCTGGCGATTCCGCCGAAACTGCGGGAAGGGGACTATGTCGCCGTCGCGGATAACGGACAGATTCTCAACCTGAATTACCGCACGACCGGGGAAACCGCCGACCGGGTTCAGAAATTCATGGCGACGCTGGATCGGAGGGAATTTCAGAGTGTTACCAACGTGGTCAAAGCCGTAGAGGAGCGCGCCGCTTTGCGCGACCTCGAGCGGCAGGCATTCCGCGACCTGAGCGCCGGAAAGTTGAAGGAGTCAAAGGATGGTCGCCCGACCGGACGGCAGGGCCGGGTCATAGGGAGCGCAGTGAAGGACGGTATCCGCACCTCGAAAGACGCAATCCACAAATCCGCGGCCGTGACAAGCAAAGTCCTCGGCGGCGTCGGAAAAGGAGTCGATGCCGTTGCCGATGCTTTTGCGTCGCTGTTTGCCCCAGTGCTCACCCCGGAGCAGAAGCGTGAAGCCGAGATAACCCAGCACCGCCGGGAGGCCGAAGGAGAAGCCAGTCTCGACTATTCGAGGTACACCGCCGAGACGACGCAGCAGCGCCGGCAGGAGGAAAACGACCGCGAGGCCGAACGACAGCGACAGCGCGACGGGGGCGGGCGAGACAGATGAGAGCCGGAGGACGCGCCAGATCCTCCGGCGAAGACCCCAGGGAGGCACGAACCGCGGACGGAGCAAGGGGGCGAAACGCACCGGCAAATCCGGGTTTCGTCCGGCTGCAATCCGCCTCACGGTTCCATTCGCATGGCGGGTATTAGCAGGCCACACATTCACCGCCGCCGCGTTCGCGCGAACTCATCAGGAGATCGCCCACCCGGCCCCGGGCCTGATCCGGCGCACCTCTTCGAGCGAAACCCGAGGAACCGTTCTTGCGGCGCCTGATCGCCCGTCCAGCGCCAGCACGATCATCCTGTGGTTTCTCGCGAATGGCTACACCATGGCGCAGATCCGAATCATGTTTCCGGGACTCTTTTCCCGCAGCCAAGGCCCCGAAAGTTGACGCCGCAAACTCTTTACTTACGCACGGAGGAACCTCGTGGACAGCACACCGTTTCAAGCCGCCTTTGACGAATTGAAAGCCCTCGGCCTCGTGCTCTGCGAAGAGCCGGGACAATACCGCGTGAATTTTCGCAACGGCACGGCGCGGACCGAATACAGGACCGATGATTTGCAAGCTGCCGTGGCGCAGGGCCGGAAAATGGCAACGCAACCGCCGCCCCCAACCGAGCCGCCGCTTGGTCCCACGGGGCCGCGCTCAACACGCCGCGGTTTCATGTATCAACATAACCGAAAACTCGCGGCGCGCCGCAGGCGTAAGCATTCAGCGAGCGTTTGACCAGGCCTACGCGTTGAGCATGCGGCATGGAACCAGCGGCCCGGACGACGAGGAAGACGAGACAGCCCGCCGACGAAACCCTGCCGCCGGACGTGACTCCGCCCCCGAATTGTTGTAAAAGGCTACGATGAAAGGAGGGTACGAACATGGCAAACGTAGACACAGAATCTGACATCGACTGGATGGCCTGTGAGTTGATCGAAAAGATCCCCGGCAAGGTGTCGGGCCGCCCCATCGTGCGCGGCACGCGCATTATGCCGGATGCCATTGTTGACAGCTTCGACCTCGGGGAAACCATCGACGAACTCCGCGAGGGTTTTCCTGCCCTGTCCATTTCCCAGATCAAACGGCTGATCGAATTTGCCCACGCCCGGCGAGGGCAGCCCGCTCCGTGAAGGTGCTGCTCGACGAGAATCTGGACCACGCATTGCGGAAACTCCTCGGGCGGCACGAGGTTGTCACCGTCACCTATATGGGGTGGGCCGGGCTGAAGAACGGCGAGTTGCTGCAGGCAGCGGAAGACAACGGGATCGATGTTTTCCTTACCGGCGATCAAACCCTCACCTATGAGCAGAACCTCGCGGGGCGGCGTCTCGCAATTGTGGCGCTATCGGCAATCCAACTGCCGATCATCCGGAAAAACCTGCCGAAGATCATCGCCAGCATCGATGGTGCCGTGCCCGGCTCTTTTCAGGCCGTAGATTGCGGCACCTTCAGCCGGAAGAAGATCACCGACCCGTGAGAGAAATCACCGCGCGTCGAAGGGGGCGCGGCGGGGATCAGGAACCACTTAATGGAAGACGCTATCGTTCGAAAGATTAGAAAACATCTCGCGAGCCCCATCGACACTGAACCCGCAGTCGTTTATCTACTGAGTGAAACGCGAAAGCTCATCGACAGAGATCGCTCAAGGCAGGAGCTATTTGCTCTCTTGATGTACTGTCATTGGGCTTTGCACGTCACACTCGGTAAGCCCGGCACGACCAAAGCTTTTCTTGAGCAGGTGGATCGATTCATTCGGAGAAATATATCCGGGTATCAGGATGACGGCACGTTCACCATTGTGGACGAGCAGGTCCTGTTTCGGGATTTCGTCTATCTCGACACCTTCCGTAAAGAGCTAAACCGCTTCCTTCGCTCATACGATCTCCCAACCGGGATTTGTGGTGACAATAAGCAGTGGTCCGCTTTTTTGTCGGCTTATGCCAGCGTGATCGAAGAGGGCGAACTAACCATAACAGGCAACAGCAACAGTTTAGTAGCGGTCCAAAAAGTTGTTTTCCGTAAAGGTGGGGACACTCGACTGGCAGACAGCCACGTTTCTTTCGTCATTCGGTGGAATATCCATCTGAAGGATGGCCGAATTTGTGAAACGCAATTTGAAGCCAATTCGACGCAAAAAATGATCGCCTTCAATCTGCATCTCATTCCGAGCCCGATTCAGATTCAGCACCAGATCGCTCTGGACAGGACCGAGATCGAATAGGGTTTGCCTCTGATCGTTCACGTGAGGTAGGGCTCGGACGGATCGTCGGATTGTCCGCCGCACCTGACCGGAAAACGACCCTTTCCCAAACCGCATCGAACGGATACAACGGCGACCATGTTGATTGGCTACGCCCGCGTTTCGACGAATGACCAGAAATTGAATTTGCAACGGGACGCCTTGAAGGCGGCGGGCTGCACGCGCATCTTTACGGACCAAGGAATCAGCGGAGCTATCGACAACAGGCCCGGCCTTGCGCGGGCGTTAGCGTTTCTGAAACCCGGCTATACGCTCATCGTCTGGAAGCTCGACCGGCTGGGCCGTTCTCTCGCGCACCTTGTCCAGACGATTGCCGAGCTTGGCGCACGCGGGGTGAATTTTCGGTCCCTGTCTGACCCGATTGCTACGGAAAGCGCAGGCGGGCGGCTCGTTCTGCACATCATGGCCGCGCTTGCTGAATTCGAGCGGTCATTGAATAGTGAGCGCACGCGAGCGGGGCTGGCAGATAGGCAGCAGTCGAAAGCACCCGGCCACCAGGCCAGGCCAGTGGATCGAACCGTATCGCGTTGAGAATGACGACGACGGGACACACCGCCGGAGGCGGTAAGTATGACCTCGGCCCACCTCCCAGACCGGTGGTTCGAGTACAAGAACCGCACAAGCATATTGGCTCTTCGAAACGTACCGCCGGATTGCGGCGTAGTTCGACGCCCCATATCGCTTGGCAAGATCCATCGGCGTCTTGATTGTGAATGCGCACGACCGTGCTTCCGTCCCGAAGCCATCGAGTTGGAAGAGCACTTCGGATGCGAATACGTTCGCCTGCCGCTCAAAGTCCTCTTCGACGTCGGGATCGAGCGCTGAATCCCCATCTTCGAGGAGGGCATAGAGATCCTTTTGCCATGAGAGAAACCCGTGGCCGGTTTCGTGTAGGGACACGAAGCGCTGCTTCGCTTTCGCAACGCTGAGATCCAGATAAATCAGCTTGTCGCCGGAATGAAACAACCCCCATACTTTGTCCACCGCGTGTTTGATCGTGCCACTGACGCTTTTGTACATGCGCGCCAAATAACCGACGTCAAGGGACGCTTCTTTTTCGACCTTCAGCTTCGCAGCCGCTATGATATCGTCCACCGGCGTCGGAAACCGACCGTAGGCTGAGGCCGCGCGCAAAATGCGATCCGCCTCCTGCCGGATGTCTACCATTTCCGACGTGCTTACAGTTTGATCGTCAGGTCTGGTCACCTTTTTTCCTTTTTTGAGAGCGGATGAAACTCAGATACTGCAACAACGCCGTTTCCTCGTCACGGCTAATCTTGCCGAGGGATGATGCCGCAAGACGGCCGCTTTTTTCGGACACTGGCTCTCTCTGGATGTAGCCGGCTTTCTCCATGAGTAACTCATAAGCCACGCCGTAGAATCCGGCAAGCTTATGTAGAATATGGGGCGAAGGTTTTGATATCTTCTCGTTTTCCAACTGGCTGAGATAAGCGTTCGAAACGCCAGTTGCCTCTTCGACATCCCGCAAACTGAATCCCGATGCGCCTCTCAGGGTCTTGAGGTATGCGCCAAGCACCTCCTCTGGTTTCTCTTTTGATGTCGGTTTTTCCATGGGTAACGATGTGGTCTGTTGGTCTCTCCCGAGTTTACGCTCCTTTCGCGCTGCGGGGCAAGCACTGCTTGCCCACTGCTTGCTTTATCAAGCAGTGCGTGCTATGGTGTGCATTGAGAGCGTACTCTTCCGCTCAACTACGTCCAGGAAAGGAACCCAAATATGGAAACGATAGAACCGCAGCAGACCGGCCCCTCGGGGGCCCAACCCGAGACAATCGAAGTCATCGTGATCGAAATCGTCGAACTGGAGGAGTACGCGAAACGCCACGGTACCCACGCTCCTCACGCTCGGCACTATGCATTCCGCGTGGACAAGGAACGCATCGTCGTCGATGTGCCGAAGATCGACGGCCAGCAGATCCTCGCCAAAGTTGGTAAAACACCGGAGAAGTTCAAACTCTACCAGCACAAGCGCGGACATCAGCCGATTTTGATCGGGCCGCACGAGGTTGTGGACCTCCGGGAACCCGGCGTCGAACGCTTTACAACAATGCCGAAGGATACGACAGAGGGCCGCGAGGGCCTCTGTCTCCGGCAGGAATTCCGGCTGCCGGCATCTGATGAGGAGTACCTGAACGGTCTCGGCCTGTCATGGGAGGCCATTCGTGAAGGCGGCAGCCAATGGCTTTTGATTCACGACTGGAAGCTGCCCGATGGTTATAACGTCGATACCAGCAGCCTCGCGCTTCTCATACCACCAAATTATTCCGACAGCCAGATCGACATGGTGTATTTCCGGCAAAACCTCGCCCGCCGCGACGGCGGAGCAATTGGCGCCCTTTCGACCCAGCCGTTAGCCGGAGCCACATGGCAACGCTGGTCGCGCCATCGCACCGGCCTTAACCCCTGGCGGATCGGCGTCGACGACATAGCGAGCCATCTCTCACTGGTCGAAGACTGGCTCAGCCGTGAATTCGCGAAGGCGGCATGAGATACGATCTGCGGATGACGGATACGCAGCACACTGCGCTGCGGTCCCATCTCTTTCCCGGCGACGGGATGGAAGCCGTTGCGCTCTTGCTCTGCGGCCGGCGCGCTGGACCCGATCGGCACATCTTCACTGTCCGAAAGGCGGTGAATGTCCCCTACAGTCTTTGCGACCGGCGACCAGATCGGATCACCTGGCCAACCGATCTCGTGGATACCCTCATTCGTGAGGCATACGGTCAAGGACTGGCCCTAGTCAAAGTCCATAGTCACGGCGGCGAGTATCGGCAATTTTCTTCGGTGGACGACCGTTCCGACCGTGCCCTCTTCGCCTCGGTCACCAGCCTTATGGATGATGACCTGCCCCATGCCAGTCTGATTATGTTGCCCGATGGTGAGCTTTTCGGCAGGGTTCTGGGCAGCGACGGCACGGTTTTGGCAACTTTGGCCTCCGTCATGTCGGTTGGCGACGATTTGCGGATCTGGAGCTGCGTCCCTTCGCGTGGATCGGATAACTTTACCCTGCGTCACGCCCAGGCGTTCGGACGCGGAACGACAGAAACCCTGCGTCGATTATCAATCGCTGTCATCGGATGTTCGGGTACCGGTAGCATTGTTGTGGAACAGTTGGCCCGCCTGGGCGTGGGTCGCCTCGTCCTTGTCGATCCGGACACAGTGGAAGAGAAGAACCTGAACCGCATTCTGAATGCAGGTATCGACGATGCCCGCGCTGCGCGCCCTAAAGTAGACGTCCTTGCCGCCGCGATCGCGCGGATGGGGCTTGGACAGGATGTTCTACCGCTTCACGCCAACCTCGTCGAGCCTGAGGTCATACGGCGCGTGGCCGAGTGCGATGTCGTATTCGGCTGTATGGACGGAGTCGAAGGCAGGCACACCCTCAACCGGCTCGCGACTTTCTACACCCTGCCCTATTTCGATGTTGGCGTTCGGCTCGATGCCGACGGCCGCGGCGGTATCGAGCGGATCGCCGGCGCCGTTCATTATCTCCAGCCCGGTCTTTCGAGCTTGCTGAGCCGCGGCGTCTACGACATGGTGCGCCTTGAAGCCGAGGAAATGAGGCGCACAAATCCTGAGTTGTACCGACGCCAGGTCAAGGAGGGTTACTTGCGCGGCGCGGACGAAGACAGGCCTGCCGTCATAAGCGTCAACATGTTCTTCGCGGCCCTCGTCGTAAATGATTTTCTCGCGCGTCTTCATCCCTACCGGAACGAGCCCAACGGCTCCTTCGCCTATATCGGGGGAAATTTGTCGGAGATGCAGTTCTATCCGGAAGGCGAGAAGGAACCTTGTCAGGCGCTAAACCGCCACCTGGGCAAAGGCGATGTCGTGCCACTCCTGGAACGGCCGGCGCTTTCGTGACCGCGCTCTTTCGCATAATATGGAATGCTGTGCGAAGCGCGGTATTCCTCTTCACCAATCGTGACCGTTTTCGAAGCGTCCATGTCGAAGAGATACCCGACCGTCTTAAGCCCCGGCAGTTCTACCTTGTCGGGGAACAGAAACCGTGGTCAGCCGCTTTTCTCTGTCCGTGCGGTTGCAAAGACGTGATCCACCTGAGCTTGCTCCCCAACGATTCTCCAAAGTGGACGGCCACATCGGGCCGGACAGGAGTGCCGACGTTATCCCCGTCAGTGTGGCGAACCACCGGTTGCCGGTCGCATTTCTTTCTCCGACAAGGTTTGATCGTATGGTGCCGGGCCGATGCGACGGGCCGACGCCGAACGCGATAGAATGCTGCATTCGTGATTCCTTGTCTCCTCCGGCTACACCCAGGTCGCCGGTCTGGTCAGCGTCGAACCGTCGCTGCGTACGAGCGGGTTCAGGAACTGCGAACTCGCGAGATCGCTCACGCTGATCCGACGCACGAAGCTGGCGACCCTTGAAAGGTCCGGAGTCGGATTGGGAACCGGCGACAACAGGCCGACCGGTTTGCCGAGAACGCTCGTCACGATGCGGATCGGCTCGACAAGATCGCTGTCATTGGAGAGGACAGCCGCGACATCGAAATTGCCCTGAAATGCGTCGAGCAACAGGTGAGACGCCAGATTGACGTCGCTTCCCTTTTCTTCAACCTTGATCACCTTGACGACATCCGGCCACGGCTGCGCCAGAGTTATGCGCGGACGAAACTCCGGGGGCTTTACCAGGCCGGCAAACTTCTCGGAAAGCAGAAAGGTACCCATGTGGATGGAGATTTCGGGCACCGTGCGCAGAGCATCAAGATAGATCTGTTGGCGCGCCGGCGCGTGAAGATCGATGCGGCCGGATACGCGGGCCGTGTAGTACCGAACCCCCACAATTATGTTGGTTGGATTCAGTAGTTTTTCCGCTAGCGCTTTGACGTTGAGCCACTTTAGCGACGACCTCTGGGCCAGCAACCTGAAATACAGGTTGAATCCGTCGACGTACACAATCGTCCGCATGTGGGGTGCTTTCCAGAAAAAGCAAAGGCCGCGGAGGATTTCTCCCCTGCGGCCCTTGGATCGGCAGCACGCTGCCGACGGGTTAAATCTCTTTATACCTCAAAATCTGTTCACTTGCAAGTGCTTTGCTTGCGATCTCAAGCATTTCAGCCCTTTATCGTTGGACCTGGTCAGGGCGCCTTCTCCTTTCACTACGCGGGCCTATCATTGCCTCGGGGCAATCGGTCGCGGCACCGCCATCGCCGCGACCGGCCTGTATGCGATCCGAGACGCACGCACCAACGACGCCCATTTCGAGCAGGAAGGCTTTCGGGCTTTGCTTCGGAACTGAACCGCAGCGTTCGCGTCCTGTTAAGCGTATATCCTCGGCCTGCTCAGCCAGCGTCCGGCATGTGCAGGGAACGCCGCCGCGCGGGATGCGCAGGGCCGACTGGCACAACCGGCAGCCGTTCCCAATTTTGCTCCGGCCCGTACCGCCCGTACCGCGCCAAAGCCTCGGCACGCTCAGCCGGAATGTTAAGATCCAGGACGGGCGCATCGCCGTAGTAATGAAAGAGCCACGGGTCCACGAGGAAGCGCTCCGCTGTGATCGCGAAATCATGGCCGCCTTCCACTTCACCAACGCGCGCCGT
>Ga0302319_10012390_pt1 | contig 16087 bp, 15 predicted proteins | sample Bog_T0_2_FD_203319 | JGI IMG/M metagenome (GOLD analysis project Ga0302319, IMG submission 203319) | Peat permafrost microbial communities from Stordalen Mire near Abisko, Sweden - Bog_T0_2 | ecosystem: Environmental > Terrestrial > Soil > Wetlands > Peat | place: Sweden: Abisko, Stordalen Mire...
GGCCGCGCTGCCGAACCGGCCGTAGAGCGAGCCTGCTGTGACCTGCACCAGGCAGTCAGAGCGCATCCAGTCCGCCAGCATGTCGGGCTTCTGTTGCAGCACCCGGTTGCGCTCCGGGTGCGTAATGATCAGCGTATAGCCCTGTTCCTGCAGCCGCCGCATGGCATCGGTCAACTGCGGTGAGATCACCATGTCGGGAAATTCGATCAGCAGGTACCCCTTGCCGTCGATCGAGTACCGCGGCGGGTTGGCAATCGCATCCAGAATGTTTTCAGCGTTGAGATGGAAATCGCACCCCAGAGAGAGTTGTACCTCGTCCTGAAGAAGCCGGCGCAGCTCAGCCAGCCGTTCCAGGTTGACTTCAGTCTGATACGGATAAGCGTCGCTCGCGTGGGGCGTACAGACGATATGCGTGACGCCCTCGGCCGCCGCCACTCTGGCCATCGCCAGGGAAGTGGCCAGATCGGGCGATCCGTCGTCTACGCCGTAAATCAGATGGTGATGAATATCGATCATGCTTGAGCCTGGGGTTCCTCTTCGGTTACGACAAGTACTTCAGTGGGCCGCCAGCGCTTCAACCATCGAAGCGAAAATCTTCCATCCGTCGGCTGATCCAAGCAGGCTTTCGCTGGACCGATCAGGGTGGGGCATCATCCCCAATACGTTGCGTTGCGCATTCAGGATTCCCGCTATGTTGCTCAGTGAGCCGTTGGGATTTGCCTCCGCCGTGACCGCGCCCTGCGGCGTGGCATAGCGGAACGCGATCCGGTCTTCGGCTTCAAGCGCGGCCAGTTCGTCCTGAGTGCAAAAGTAATTTCCCTCCATGTGGCCAATTGGAATCTTGAGCACATCTCCCTTGGCCAACTGGTTGGTAAAGGGACTATCGGCCGTCTCCACGCGAAGGTGAACCTGCTTGCAGATGTATTTCAGGCCGGCGTTGCGCATCAAGGCGCCCGGCAGCAGTCCGGCCTCGGTCAGAATCTGAAAGCCATTGCAGATACCCAGCACCAGGCCGCCGCCGGCTGCGAACCGCTTGACTGCCTGCATGACGGGAGAAAATTGTGCAATGGCGCCGGTGCGCAGGTAATCGCCGTAAGCGAAGCCGCCCGGCACAAGGACCGCATCCACGCCCGCCAGATTGTCCGAATCGTGCCAGAGGAAGGTCACGGGCTGCTGCGCCACTTCGGCAATCACGTGGTAAGTATCGTGGTCACAATTGGAACCGGGAAAGACCAGGACCCCAAACTTCATGCTTTCAGGGTATCAGTTTCCCATCAAAATGCGGGTATCTTTTTGATTACGCAGGTTGGTACTTTTGTGCACCGGCAATCGCTACCAAAGACGGATCACGGCAAGCTCATCGAACAGAGGATCGATGCTGACCAGCGCCAGCCCTTCCAGCAAGGCCTGCGCAGCCAGCATGCGGTCAAACGGGTCCTTGTGGAGGTGCGCCAGCGAACCGGCAAGGCGCGCGTGCTCAATTGAAATCGATATCCCCTCAATTTCCAGCGACGCCAGGATTCTGGCGGGATTATCCACGAGCAGAGCGGCCTCGGGGAACCTGCCCAGGCGAAATTTAGTCGCCGCTTCCCATATCGATGCGCTCGATGCATAGACCGGATTGACCGGCGAGACCATTGCGGCTCGCGCTGCCGGGGAGAGACGCCGGTCGCCGTTCATTGCCCAGATGAGGGTGTGGGTGTCGAGCAGCAGCCTCATTTTGAGCCCAGCAGCTGATCGTCGTTCGCCGCGCTCTCCCACGCGTTCAACTCTTCGTCCGGCAACGGCTCAAAGAACTCGGGCCCTATGTCGATCTGGCCCTTGTAGAGTCCGATGGGCCGCTCGCGCACCATGGGAGTCTTGACCGGCACCAGCCTCACCGCCGGCACGCGATTCCGCCCATGCGTGAGGATCACCTCTTCGCCGGCCAGCGCACGTTCCACCAGCTTCGAGAGCTGCGTCTTCGCTTCATGCATTGTTGCTTGCATTGGCACCTCCGCGGAAGTTAGCTAACATCATCTTAGCTAAGAATTGGTTTTCGACGCAAACGGGGTCTCGCGCATCCGGCATTCACGGCGTCGTTACCCGCCTTCACCCGGTGTATAATCACAAGGTCAGGCGCGTGTCGGCGCCGGTATTTCGATTCCTGCCGAGGTTCTCATGTCCGGCCATTCCAAATGGGCCACAATCAAGCACAAAAAGGGCGCGCTCGATGCCAAGCGCGGCAAGATATTCACCCGCCTGCTGAAGGAAATCGCGGTCGCTGCCAAGGGCGGCGGCAATCCGGATACCAACGCCCGGTTGCGCACCGCGGTCCTTGCGGCCAAGGCCGAGAACATGCCCCAGGACAATATCAAGCGCGCCATCCTGCGCGGCACCGGCGAGCTCGAAGGCCTTACCTACGAGGAGATCACCTTTGAGGGCTACGGCCCCGGCGGCGTGGCCATCATCGTGGAAGTGATGACCGACAACCGCAACCGCGCGGTGAGCGAAATCCGCCATGCTTTCTCGAAAAACGGCGGCAATCTCGGCGAGTCCGGCTCGGTCCGCTTCATGTTTTCGAAGAAGGGCCTCATCGCCATTGAGAAGGACGCCGCCAGCGAAGAGAAGCTGATGGACATCGTTCTCGAGCATGGCGGCGAAGACCTGAACGACGAGGGCGACAGCTGGGAGATCATTACCGACCCCGCCTCCTATGAAGCTGTGCTGGGAGCCGTGAAAGCGGCGGCAATCCCCACCGTGATGAGCGAGGTCACCATGGTCGCCTCCACTTATACCAAGCTCGAGGGCAGCAGTGCCGGCCAGATGATGCGCCTGCTGGAGACCCTTGAAGACCTGGATGACACCCAGAACGTTTACTCCAACTTCGACATGGACGCCGAACAGATGGAGCACGCAGCGGGCTGATGCTTTTCCCGGGATGGCACCCATCAGGCCGCCCGGTTGTGGCGGCCTTTTTGCGGGCCGAACAAGGTTCCAGTACTACCGCTGCAAACCGGCCTTGCGGAGGGAGCAGGGGGTTTTAACCCCCTGAAGACGATCCGGAAAATGCGCGGCCTTCAGGCCCGGACCGGCGCTATCACGGACGGCGACCCACTGACACGGTTTTGGGGAACGGATCCACCAAACACGGGAAGGATGAAACGTTGAGGCGAGCCTTTGAATTTTTGGTATTGATCGTGATTGCAGCCGCTGCGGCCGCTGCCCAGGCGCCCGTCGGCGCCGAAGCCACTCCCCCGGCCAGCGTGGACAACCCCATTGCCCGCATCCGCGCCGCGCGCAGCTGGGAGATCGGTCCCTTCGCCAACGGCGGCGTCGGCCTTGGCAACCGCAGTGACTTCGGCTTCATGTCGCTGGGCGTCGAAGCCGGCAAGGTGCTCAGCCCACCGGTCCACGCCGGCCTGTTCAGCGGCCAGTTCCAGTTCGCCGCCAACCTCATGCCGCTGTGGCAGGCGTACACCCCGCCGCCCCATCAGGAGACATTTCTCTATCCCTGCGCCACCGGCACCTGCTATTACGTGGCGCCCGAAGGCGGCGGCACGTACACCGGGCTGAGCCTTACGCCGGTCATCCTGCGGTGGAACTTCCTCACCCGCTCCCGGCGTTTCCAGCCCTGGTTTCAGGGCGCGGGCGGGCTCATCTACACCACCCACAAGTTTCCGCCCGACCAGCTGGTGCCCCACGGCACGCCGGGAGGAACATCGGTGTTCAACTTCTCCCCGCAGGGCGGCGGCGGGTTTCACTGGTTCGTTGCACCAAAGCGGTCGTTCGACGTGGGCGTCAACGCCATTCACATCTCCTCAGCCTCGCTCGGAGACCGCAATCCCGGCGTGAACGCCAGCATCCAGATCCAGGTGGGGTATACGTTCTGGAAGTGACGGGAGAGGAAATTGGAACAGTGAACCTGTCCATAAGGATTGCGTTGAAGGGTACGGGCTTTAGCCCGTACGGTAAAAGCAGATTTTGATTTTCGGCTTTAGCCGCCGAGGGCATGCAACATGACGTAAGACGCCCCTCAGGGGCTAAAGCCCACGACGGTTGCTGTCTTCGAAGTACGGGCTGAAGCCCGTACCCTTCACCCCACGACGGTTGCTGTCTTCGAGGTGCGGGCTGAAGCCCGTACCCTTCACCCCACGACGAGACTTTGAACAGATTGTTAGGGACTGCAATGAGCGGCCAGGTTGTCGAGTGTGTACCCAACTTCTCCGAGGGCACGGATGCGCGGCGCGTCGAGGCCATTGTGGCCGCGATGTGCGTCGACGGCGTGCACCTTCTCGACTTCTCGATGGACGCGGCCCACAATCGCTCCGTGGTCACCATCGCCGGGGAGCCAGGCGCGGTGGTTGAGGCTGCGGTGCGCGGCGCCGGAAAGGCCGTCGAACTGATCGATCTGACCCGCCAGCAGGGCGCGCATCCCCGCATCGGCGCGGCTGACGTCATCCCCTTCGTTCCCGTTTCGGGCATCAAGCTGGAGCAGTGTGCCCTCCTCGCCCGTCAGGCCGGTCTCGAAATCTGGCGTCGCTACGGCGTGCCGATCTTTTTTTACGAGGCGGCCGCAGCCCGGCCCGATCGCGCCAACCTCGACGACGTGCGCCGCGGCCAGTTTGAAGGGCTCCGCGAAGCGGTCGGCAAGGAGTCGGCGCGCCGGCCCGACCTGGGCGGCCCCGGTCTGCATCCCACCGCGGGCGCCTGTGCCGTGGGTGCGCGCAAGTTTCTCGTCACCTACAACATCTACTTCGACTCCTCCGACGTAGCCATGGTCAGAGCCATCGCGCGCGAGATTCGCGCCGCCTCCGGCGGTCTCAAATCGGTCAAGGCCCTCGGCGTGCTGGCTCACGGCAGGGCGCAGTTGGCGATGAACATCTCGGACTTTGAGGTCACGCCCATCTCCCAGGTCTATCGCATGGTGGCGCGCCTGGCCGAACGGCACAAGGCGGTAATGGCCGAGGGCGAGGTCATCGGCCTTATCCCCCAGGCTGCCTGCGAGCGGGACAGCGAGTGGATGCGTCATTTGATTGAGTTCGACGCCGGGACCAAAATCCTCGAGCATCGGCTGGAGTCGCCGCTCGCCTGGCCCGGCAACAGTTGACCCAGGCAACCGACCGTGCCGGAAATGGCCGGCCGGCTTCGTTGCATTCGCGCACGCGCATTGCGTTGCAGGTAAAATGAACACGTGGGAGTAACAAACTGCGTCTAACGTAAGGGCAGGTAACCGCGCTGGTTGAGCCTTTGCCAACCGCGCCAGCGTTGCTCGTGCCCGGAGGACAGGAATTGTCGAAACAGTTGAAGCTTTCGTTTCAGGGTTGTGTTGCAATTTTGTTGTTGACTGCGGCCCATCTGGCCCCGGCGGCGCAGTTGTCTACCGATGCGCGGACCTCCGTGCCGCACGACGTGCAGCAGCTCGTCGTGATCGATTACCGGGCCATGCAGAACTCGTCCGCGGCCATGGATCTCAAGGCCCGCGTGATGCCGCCCGAGTTGAAGCAGTTTGACGAAGCGTTGACCAAGTCCGGCCTCAATGACAATCACGATGTGGATCAGCTGGCCTTTGCCTTGTTCCGTCCCTCGCCTTCCAGCGATGGCCTGATCACCGTCGGCATCGCCCAGGGACAATTTCCCGAGCAGGACATTCTGGCCAACTTCCGCAAGAACAAGATCAAGCCCACGCTGGTGCGCACCAACAAGCTCTACCCGCTGCAGAAGACCGGCATGATGCTGTGCTTCGTCGATGCCTCGACCATGATCTTCGGCAGCAAAGACGCGGTTCAGAAGGCGCTCGACGCCCGCGATGGCGTCGTCCCCAGCATGCTCACCAATAACAGCATGATGGATGCCATGAAGACCGTCGACACGGCTTCGCTGTGGAGCATCCTCGACGAGAAGGGAACCAAGACCATGATGAAGCAGGTGCTGGGCGAAGCCGGCTCGGTCACCGACTTCGACACCGTGCAGAAACGCCTGCAATCCTCCTGGTACGGCATGGACTTCACCCACGGCGTTCACTTCGACCTCACCATTGCGACCGGCGATACCTTTGCCGCGGCCACCATCTCCTCGCTGCTGTCCGCAGCCGTGCTGGTGCGCAAGATGAGCGCCTCGGACGTCGAGAAGCAGGCCCTGAACGAGACGGCCATCGCCTCGGATTCGGGGCGCATGTCCATCCATTTCGCCGCCTCGGATGCAGACTTCAGCAGCCTGATCCACTCGCCGCTGTTCCAGAGCATGGTGCGCTAGAGCAGTTCTCCAATTCATGTGCTCTATTGAGTTCCGTGCAAGGTGGCTTTTTCTTAAGGAAAAAGCCACTGATCATCGTGCTTTCGGTGTACAGCACTTGGAGAACAGCTATAGAAAGCTGCATTCTCATGCGGACCTTTTGTCCGTTTGCCGGACTTGCCTGAGGCCGCCCGGCACTCCATGAAGTTCTGGCGTTGTGCCCGGCTCCGTCGTGGCCAACCGGTCGCGACCACCGTTCTTGGCCTCGTACAGTGCATCGTCCGCAGCTTCCACCAGATTGACCGCGTGCTGCCCAAGACTCGCGACCAAGGTGGCGCAGCCCACCGAGACCGTCACCAATCCCCGCGGACTGGCACTGTGGGGTAGCCGCCGCTCGCGCATCGCGGACATAATCTCCATGCCCAGCCGCATCGCACCTTCCCGGTCCGTGTTGGGCAGGATCACGGCAAACTCCTCCCCGCCAAATCGTGCCACCACATCGCCCGGCCTGCACACCACGTCCTGTGCCGCCTCCGCAATCTGCTTCAGGCAGCTGTCGCCCCGCATGTGCCCGTAGGTATCGTTGTACAACTTGAACCAGTCGGCATCGATCATCAGGAGCGAGAGCGGCGTCCGCTCACGCAGGCTCCGCCGCCACTCGGCCGCCAGCGTCACGTCAAAATGCCGCCGGTTGGCGAGCCCGGTCAGTGCATCCGTCGCTGCCAGGGCTTCCACGGCCATGTAAGCTTCCTGCAGCTTTGTTTCGGCCAGCTTGCGCTCCGAGATATCGCGAAAAAACCAGACGCGGCCCAGATACTGGCCCGCCGCACTCTGCAGGGACGAGGAATAGCGCTCAAGCGTCCGCCCGTCCTTCAGCAAGATCTCGCATTGATCGATTGCGTCGGGATCGGCATAAAGTTCTCTGACCCGCTTCACGAAGGCATCAGGGTCCTGCACCTGTTCGGCGACCTTCGCAAGCACACGGCCATCGGGAAGCGGCATACTGTCGTCGTAGAGAGAGGCCAGGCCTCCAGACGCTGCGATTTGCCAGACTTCTGTGAATCTCCGGTTGTACGAGAGCACCTTGTCATTGCTGTTCACGACCAGAATCCCGTCCAGCGATACCTCGTTGATGGCGCGGATCAGCGAGTGGTGGAAGGCGCGTGATTCCTCGGCCAGTTTTCGCTCGGTAATGTCGCGCATGATGTTCAGGACTCCGGTCGGAGCTCCGGTCTTTCCGTCGCGCACCAGACGCAAGTTGGCTTCTGTCCAGATGTAGTCACCGCGATAGGTGCGCACCCGTGACTCGAGCATTACGCCCTCCGCGCCGAACCCCAGCGAGCGCACCGTCTCTCGCGCCTTTTCAACATCTGCCGGGTGCAGCAGCGCCAGGCTTTTGACCTTGGCGAACTCTTCCATCGGCCAGCCGATCAGCCGCTCAACCGCTGCGGAAACATAGGTTCGGTTGCCCGCCAAGTCACCCAGAATGATGGCGTCGCGCGAGTTCTCCGTGATCAGGTTGTGCAGCGAGACGATCTTCTCGAGCTTGCGCTCGAAGGCGCGCCGGCTCTCCAGCACCACCGACACGCTGTACAGCATGAACACGCCCGCCGCTACAAATACCTGCAGCACCAGGCAGCGTCCCTCCAGACCGAGAGAACCCGACGCCGCCAAGGGACCCTTTCCCTGCAGAGTGAACCAGCCTCCCGCTAACGCGACAAACAAGGACGCCAGTGCCGCCCATCCTAACCCCAAGCGCAGAAGCACCAGGATCAACGCCGGATAGATGAGGAACATGACGGGCGCTGCTGCCTGTCCGAACACCGCGATGGTCAAGCCGACTAGCAGCGCCAGAAAAAACCAATTTTGGCGCCAGTTCTGGGCAGGTTGATTTCGGGATTGGAGGATGGCGACAAAGATCGGGCAGGAAACAGCAATGCCCAGACTGTCTGAGGTGACCCAGCCAAAGAAAAGCGGGAGCGGGGCATTGTGCCAATAGATGGCTTGCACCACCGCGTTGATTGACCCGGCCAGCAACGGCCCACCCAGAACGGCATACGTGAAGAAGCGGATCAGAAATTTTGGATTTGTGAACTGAGGGATCCGGGTAGACGTTGGACGCAACATCGCAGCGCCCACCAGGACCTCGATCATATCCAGCGCATTGTAGAAAAGATTGATATGCCACGGTTCACGAATGAGCGCACTGCCGACGATCATCGCTGCCAGGCCGGTCGAAAGATAGGCCCGCCAGCGCCAGCGCGGAGCCAGGAGCAGATACGCCAGCAGCAGCCCGTTGGCAATCCAGATCATGTTTCCGGCAGAGCCGTCGCCGCCAAAGAAACTCACCAGCAAGATGGAGACAACGATGCTGAGAAAGCTTGCCGCCAGTGGAATTACCGCCGCGAATCGCCGCTTGTACGCCCTGACCGAATCCGCCGCATAAGACATCGGACCACCGCGGGATGCAGTTTTTTCGGGCACCGGCGCCCCTCCTAGAACACTTATCGGAGGGATTTGCCTTTCAGGATAGTAAATACCGGCCGACCCGCGCACGAAACTCGGCAGCCTGGGCGGTCGCCGGTCCGGTCTTGCTCCTTACAAACCCCGGTCAAGGAGCCGGACTCAGTTGGGGCGCAAACGCGGCCTTGCCGGCGGGCAGCAGATCAATCTGGAGCGTCCCCTCCTGACGTTCGGCCAGCGCAGGGCCTGCAATTTGCACCTGCCGCTCGTCCGCAGTGGTGTATTGGACCTTCAGAGCTCCCGAACCGCGCACCTGAACCCGGTAATGGAACGCGGCGCCCGCGGCAAGCTGGTCCGCACCAAAACTGGCGCTCGGGTAATCCACCTCGAGCAGCTGGATCGGCGCGCCGGTGTGGTTTTCAACCGTTACGTCAACATGATACGAATGGCAGCCGGCCGCGGCCAACAGCACCACGGCAGCCAGCGCGAAGGTTACCCCGGGCCAGAAACGATTGCCGACAAAGCGAAGAGTCATTCCGCGCTCCCATTCTGATCCGATGCGACTTCCGGCGCTTGCGCGGCTACGCGCTTTTCCACCCTGTCCAACCGCTTCAGCAGCTCCGGCAGCCGCTGGAAAATACTCACCGCCCGCAGCCAAACGCGGTTGTCAAAGCCCGGCGAGCCGGAGATCACCTTGCCCGCCGCCACGTCGTGGCTCACCGCCGACTGCGCCGTCAGAATCACCCCGTCGCCCACGCTGCAATGGCCCGCAATCCCCGTCTGCCCGGCCAGGATCACGTCATTCCCGATCACCGACGAGCCGGCCAGGCCGGTCTGTGCACAGATGAGCGTATTCTCGCCGACTTTGGACCCGTGCCCCACCTGCACCAGGTTATCCACCTTGCTGCCGTCGCCGATCTCCGTGGCGCCCACCGTCGCCCGGTCAATGCATGCGTTGGCCTGCACGTCCACGCGGTTGCCGAGCCGCACCGGCCCTGATTGCGGAATCTTCTCCCAATGGCCATGCTCGTTCTTGGCAAAGCCAAACCCGTCCGCACCGACGATCGCGCCGTTTTCAAGCGTCACATCGTCGCCCAGCACGCAATGCTCGCGCACCACGGAATGGGCATGGGCAAACAGACGCTCGCCCACCTGCACGCCAGGGTAGAGCACCACGTGGGGAAGAAGCGTAGCGCCGGCTCCCAGCCGCACATGCGGGCCAATCACAACGTATGCCCCGATGTGCGCTCCCGCCCCGACCTCTGCCGTCGGGTCAATGACCGCCGTGGGGTGGATTCCCGCCCCGTAAGCCGGCGGCTTGTAAAAGAACCCCAGCGCCCGCGAAAACGCCAGGTAAGGGTTCTTCAGGCGCAGAGTGGCTGTCGCAATGTCCTGAAATCCCGGTTCAACCAGCACGGCAGCGGCCCGCGTGGACCGCGCCAGGGCTGCGTAGCGGGGGTTGGCCACGAAGGTCACCTCCGTCGGCCCCGCCTCCTCAATGCCTTTTACGCCAGTCACTTCCAGCTCCGCATCGCCGCGCAGCTCCGCGCCCAGCCGGGTTGCCAACTCGCCTAGCTTCATCGATTGAGATTGTACCGGAAGGCGCCGCCGTTCGCCGTGTGCAGCGCGCACTCTATGTCGTCTCAGGATCGCTGGGGAACAAATCCGTCTGGTCCGCAGCCTGGCGTTGACGCGCCGGCCCTCGCCGTTGCGCCCCGCCAATCAACCCGGCCACCTCCAGCGTCTGGATCGAAGTGCGCGGGACATAGATTCGTTGCGTGTTCGACCGCGTGTCGGGCGGTGTCAGCAGCAGCCCGGAGCCCTCCAGGAGCGACCGGTCGTTCGCCGCCAAGCCCTCCAGCTCGTCGCCGTCGGTCAGAGTCATGCGCAGCCAAACGCCCGCAGTTCTTGGCCGCAGGGCAAAGCGCTTGTGCAGCAATCGTTCCGGGTTGGCGTTGTCGCCGGCCGAGTTCGGGGCGGGGAAGTCGCGGACGTAGCACAGCCACTTGACCTGCTCCCATCCGATGCGCAGAACCCTTCCGCCCAGGTCCAGAATCTCCAGCTCCGCAACATCCTGGCCAAAACTCAGCCCCGCGTACCCCGCGCACCAATCCCTGGAGAACTTGCGCACAATCACGGGTTTGCGCTGCGAGGCCATGCAAAAGGATTGTCGCACGAAGCAGAGCTGCCCGTCAGCGGATGCTTCCGGCGCTTGCCGGGGTGGCGGTGCTGGGTCGCGACCGCAGAAAGGGCGTCCAGGGGTTCAATTGACTCTAGCCAACCGTACCCGATTGTGTTAATGTACTGCTTTGCCGTCTCCTCCGACTGCGCTGTAAGCGTAACAACATGAGTCACTTGGAAGCGCACCACGAGACCGGGCGGGGACCGGCAAAACACAGGGGAAGCGATGCCCGACTATATTTACCTTTTGGAAAACAGGCTCTCTGCCGAGCAGCAGCACGCTCTTCGCCAGTTGCGCGAGGCAGCTCGCGAAGCGGGCATGATCCTGTTCCTGACCGGAGACGCCGTCCGCGACCTGACCAGTGGCCACGCTGTTCGCGATCTTGAAGTAGCAGTTCACGGAAACGCTCTCAAGTTGAAGAAGCCAATAGAGATGCTTGGCGGCACAGTGTGGGGCGAAAGCGAGCTCTCCCGCACCCTCTATCTGTGCTTCCCCGGCACCGTCCGGGTCGATCTCGTCAGCACCCACCGGATGGACTACGCCAACGTCGACAAGCCTGTCTACCATTCTGCGTCCATTCAGGAAGATCTGCGCCGCCGCGATTTTACCGTCAACGCTATGGCCATCTCTCTCAACGAGGGTTCGTTTGGCCTCCTTATGGATCCGTTGAATGGAGCAGCCGACATCGAGGCCCGCACTCTGCGCCTGGTTTCGAACTATGGGTTTCTGGAAGACCCCTCCCTGCTGATCCGCGCCACCCGGTACAAGGCCCGGCTGGGCTGGGACCTGGACACTCGCACCCAGACCCGCTACGAAAACGCCAGGGGCGAAGACGTCATCCAGCGTCTGTCGGATGAGGCCAGAAGCCGGGAGCTGGAACAAATTGGCCATGAGGATGAAGGACTTAAGGTTCTTCGCGCACTCGCAGACGAGGGCTGGATGAACGTCCTCTTCCCCGCCTGGAACGCAGCCAAAGCCGATGAGGACAGGTTGAAGGCCCTGCACGATCTGGCTGTCGAGCTTCTGATGCAAGGCATCCACGCCGATATGTCTGCCGCGCAGATGCAACTTCTGACCGCAAAATTGGCTCCGAAAGAGCTCTCCGCGCTGAAAAAGCTGTTGTTGCGTCCAGGGTTTGTGGAGGAGTGGAATTCGCTCGATGCAGTAGCGGCAAAGTTTGCCAAGGTTCTGCTCTCCAAGGAGCACGCAAGCGCCTCAGCAGGTTTCAAGCTCTTCACGAGCTATGATCCAGAAGCAGTTCTATGGCTTGGCTTTACGAGCAAGGATAAAGCTGTCCAGGCGCGCTACAACGAGTTCCTCAAGGTTTGGCCCGAAGCCCGCCAGAAGACGCCCCATGCGCTGATGCAGGAGATGCGCATTACACCAGACCTGGCCGCCTACAAGGAGATCGTGCAGGCGATCTTCCTGGAGCTGATTGACGGCAAGCTGACAACGGTTGAGGAGATGCGCGCCTTCCTTGAGCCCCACTCTCCACCGGCCCCGCCGCCCCAGGTGACCATCAAGCGCCCCCGCGCCAAGCGTGGCGAAGCCAAGGTTAAAGAGCGGACCTACGACGACGATGAGGACTCCGAAGACAGCCTCGACGAGGATGACGATCTGGATGATCTCGGCGGCGATGACGATGAGATCGATCTTGGCCTGGCCAAACACGATGCGGACTCGGACCTGAGCGAAGACAGTGAAGCGGCCGACGATGACCTGGACCCCGACGAAGGGGACCAAGCGTCTGCCGCCGGCAAGCGTGCCGGCAAGGGCGCCGTCGCTAAATCCGATTCCAAAACAGAATCAGCGGCAGATGTTCGGCCCAAAGTGTCTCCCCCCGCAGTCAAACTGAACGCCAAAGAGCCAGAAAGCAGAAAGGATGACAAGATGAGCAAGAAAAAGGCGGAAGCACCTGCTGAGGGTGCCGCACCGCTCCAAGACACCAAGCCTTCTGAAACCGTGGAGGTGAAGGCGAGCGGTGCTCTGACGCCGGGCGCCAAGCCCCCACAAGCAACTTCCACCACTGAAGTCCTGGCCTCGACCGGCGGCCCGCTCAATCCCGGAGCCAAGCCTCCCCAGGCCGCGAAGCGCAGGATTCTGGCCTCGACCGGCGGCCCGCTCACTCCCGGCGCGAAGCCACCGCAAGCCGTCAAGAAGCCGGTCCTGGCGGCCAAGCCCGTCAAGGCTGCAGCCAAGGCCAAGCCTGCGGCCAAAAAGGCTGCTCCAGTCAAGACAGCCAAGAAAGCCGTGCCGGCCAAAGCAGTAAAGAAGGCTGTCCCCGTCAAGAAAAAGGTTGCGCCGGCAAAGAAGAAGCCGGCGGCCAAACCGGTTCCCAAGCCCAAGAAGAAGGCAGCGGCGCCGGCCAAAGCAAAAAAGACAGCATCCAAGGGAAAGAAGCGCTAGCGCCTTAGTTTTCATCGATCCATCGTGGTATCTTCAGGGCAATCCTTGGAGGATACCCGATGGATCGTTCGCTGCTGCGCGCCACGCTCTGCTGTCTCATTCCGTTCTGCACTCTTCCCGCACTTTCGCTCGCCGCGCCTCCTCCGCACCCTCAGCCTGCTGCTCCTTCCAGCGCTCGGCTGTCAGAGGATCCGCGTCTCCAGGGTGGCTACAAGTTCAATGAGGGCGGCTGGACCTATGTCCACCTGGAAGGAACGCCCGAGCAGGTCGGCTTCCAGCACGGCTATCTTCTTGCCCGCGAGATTGAAGACAACGTCCACGTCTACAGCGTGACCGCGCCGCATGAGGACAAGCGCCCGTGGAGCTTCTTTCGCGAGGCTGGCAAGACGGTGCTCTGGCCGCATATCGATCCCGAATACCAGAAAGAGTTGCAGGGCATCGCCGCTGGGCTCAAGGCACAGGGCTCGTCGCTCGATCTGTGGGACATTGTGGCCCTCAATGGCGACATCGAGCTGAGCAACTATTACTTGCCCACAATCAACAAGAAAGAGCACAAACCTAATCCAGAAGCTGCGGTTGCACCGGGCAAGTGCAGCGCCTTTATCGCCACTGGCTCAGCCACCCACGACGGCAAGATCGTCATCGCCCACTCGAACTGGTCTTCTTACGCCGAGGGCGAACGCTGGACGGTCGTCTTCGACATTGTGCCCGCAGCCGGCCAGCACCTGCTCATGGACGGCCTCCCCGGCGTCATCACCAGCCAGGACGACTTTGGCGTGAACGCCGCCGGCCTGATGATTACCGAGACTACGCTGCCCATGGCCAAGGGCTTCGACGTGAACGGCATACCCGAGTTCGAGCGCTCCCGCAAGGCCATGCAATACGCCACCTCCATCGACGAATATGCTGCCATCATGCGCGAGGGCAACAACGGTGGCTATGCCAACTCCTGGCTCATCGGCGACCGCAAGACCGGCGAGATCGCCTACCTTGAGCTGGGCCTGCACCAGACCCCGCTCAGCCGCAAGAAGGACGGCTACTTTGTCTCCTCCAACTTCGCCGCCGACCCGGCGCTCATCCGCGACGACACCCCGGGGTTTGACCCCACCAACCCCGAGAGCAGCATGAACGCGCGCCATATCCGCGCCGATGAGTTCATGCAGGAGCACTACGGCAAGCTGGACACGGCGCTGGCCGAGGCTTACCTCAGCGACCACTACGACAGCTACGAGAAGAAGCAGGACGCCGGCAAGCGCAGCCTCTGCGGCCACGAGGACACCTCGCCCGTCGGCGAAAAGGTGTGGGGTGACGCGCCCTACGATCCGGGCGGGGCAGTGACCGGCAAGGTGATGGACTCCGACATGGCGGCGAAGCTCAGCTTCACTGGCCGCGCCGGCCATCCCTGCGGAGAGGACTTCATCGCCGCGCCGTTCCTGGCCGCGCATCCGCAGTTCGCCTGGCAGGAGTCTATCCTGCACGACATGAAAGCCGGGCCGTGGACCACGTTCACAGCGAACGAGAAGCAGTAAACAGGTTCACGGCCAGTCGAGTCTCCAAGCGCTGATTCTCGTATGGAATCGATTGTGGAGCAAACTGTGGAGAACAATCCACACATGGAAACCGTGCAGATTGTTCTCGACAAGGAGTTGCTGCAAGCAGCGGACCGCGCTGCACTGCGCACCAAACGTAATCGCTCCGCGCTGGTGCGCGATGCGCTGCGCGAACACCTGCGCAGACTGGAAGTGCACGCTCTAGAGCGGTTCTCCAATTCACGTGGAGTCACCAACGTCGTGCAAGGCGGCTTTTTCTTGAGGAAAAAGCCGCTTGAGGTCAGTGGCTTCGCTCTACACCAATTGGAGAACCGCTATAGAGGAACGCGACCGTGAGGGGTATGCGAAGCAGGCGGTGAAGCGAGACGAGGCGCAGCGCTGGGAAGCGGAGGCCGCATGGCCGGCAGAATAGCCCGCGGGGATGTGCGCCTCTACAGCTTCGCAGCGCCCGACAAGGAGAGGCCGGTCGTCGTACTCACCCGTGACAGCGCCATCGCGTACCTCTCGACAGTGACGGTTGCGCCGATCACTTCCTTGATCCGAGGCGTACCATCTGAAGTTGTCCTGAACGGCGAAGACGGAATGAAAGCGCCCTGCGCAGTCAACCTGCACAACGCGGTCACCATTGCCCAGGACCGGCTAGGAAAGCGGGTCGCACGCCTGAGCGCACCGCGCATGAATCAGGTGTGCGCTGCACTGCGCTTTTCTCTGGGATGCGACCTCATTCTTTCCTAACGGGACCGTCATTTTTCTACCACAATCGGCAGCAGCACCGCGCTTGCGCCCTGGGGGCCGTGCTCCACGGTCATGGTCGCAGCGTGGAAATCGTTCGGCTCGGCAAAGAAGATGTTGGGCACGAAGGTCTGCGGATTGCGGTCGTAGAGCGGAAACAGCGACGACTGGATCTGCACCATGATGCGGTGGCCGGGCTTGAAGATGTAGTTCACTGTTGGCAGCCGGAAGCGATACTCCTGCACCACGCCTGCGGGGATTGCCTCCGGCGCGGCAAAGCTCTTGCGGTAGCGTCCGCGGAAGATATCCATGCTGATGGGCAGCTCGTAGCCGGCCAGCTCCGGCTGCCCGGCATCGGTGGGCGGATACACGTCGATGATCTTCACCACAAAGTCGGCGTCCGTTCCTGTCGTCCTCACCATCAGATCGGCAAGCGGCGCGCCTTCCAGACGCACTTCCTTGTCGAGCACGGGGGTCTGATAGCTCAGTACGTCTGTCCGGGTACCGACCGGCCGCTGATCTTCCACCAGCCAGGTTTGCC
>Ga0302319_10012391_pt1 | contig 16086 bp, 10 predicted proteins | sample Bog_T0_2_FD_203319 | JGI IMG/M metagenome (GOLD analysis project Ga0302319, IMG submission 203319) | Peat permafrost microbial communities from Stordalen Mire near Abisko, Sweden - Bog_T0_2 | ecosystem: Environmental > Terrestrial > Soil > Wetlands > Peat | place: Sweden: Abisko, Stordalen Mire...
ATGCTGCTGGTGTAGAGGGCGCGGCCGTAGAGGACTTGCGCGAAGAGCAGCGGGGGGACGCCGAGGTTGATGACGTAGGTCATGACGATGGTGAGGCGCTTGGCGATGGCGCGAGCGGCGACTAGGGGTGTGGGCGAGCCGCGGAAGAGGCTGAACACTACGGCAAGGAGGAGTCCACCAAGCAGCATCTCTACGGCGACGAAATGCAGCGCCAGGGTCACGATGTGGAGCAGTTTAAGGAGCCAGATGGGCGCGGGTAGCGGGATGGGATCAACAGCGGGAAACAGGGGCATGGCGATTCAGAATTCCTTTCACTCTCCTGCCGGTGAGGGGGAAACAATCTTATCGGCCATGAGCCAACGCCCGAGAGCCGCGCTCCTATGCTTCAAGAACAGGGCGCGGATTAATTGCGCAACGCGGGCGGCGGACCATTTTGGACTGTTTGTCTCCAATTTCATTTTGAAAGCAAAAAATAGCGCGTTCGACAAATCGGGGTCTGTGACATGGAGCACAAGAGTTGGTGACAGCCTCGGGTAGTCTGCTGGCGGGACGCGAGTTTTTGTAACGGGGCTATTCGTGAAGAGTTCGAACTCATCGATGCAACTGACGCGGGCTGCGGATTATGGGGTGCGGGTGATGGTTTCCCTGGCTGCGCAGCCGGTGGATGCGCGAGTCCTTTTGCCTGCGTTGGCGGAGGCGACAGAAGCCCCCGAGAGTTTTCTTTCGAAGGTGCTGCAGGCGTTGACGCGTGCCGGTTTTATATCGTCTCGCAGAGGGCAGGCGGGAGGATTTGCAATTCTGGAGAGGGGAAAGCAGGCGTCGATGCGCGAAGTGATTGAGGCGATCGATGGACCATTGTGTCTTAATGTGTGCTTGATGAAGGGGAGATCGTGCGCGCGAAAGGCGTGGTGCCCGGCGCATCCGGTATGGGTGCAGGCGCAAGAGGCGATGCTGAGGGTGCTGGGCGGCGCGCGGATTGCCGAAATGGCGGCGCAGAAGACTGAAGGTCGCGCGCGCAATGCTGAGGGTGTTGACGCGACAGGGTTGTTTCAGGTTTCCCCAGATGCGCAGTTGGGAAGCTAGCGACTGCTGCGGGCTCTTGATTCGTTGATGACCCCGCCGAACCCCTCAAACTTTCGGACGATACTGGGCACCATGCTGGCCCGTATACTGGCTGCCTATGTTTCAGGCTGTTCGTGTCAACCTTTTGCTAGCCGTGCTGGCGGCAGGGCTTCCCGTTGTTCCCTCTGCACAAGCCACAGGACCCGGTGCACTTCCTTCTGGTCAACAAACCGAGAAGCCGGCTGAGGGCGCGCAATCCGCGGCTACGGGAGGGCAGGAGACCGGTTCGCCGCATCCCGCCATACTTGACGCACAGCACCGCCCGATCACCGAAGGCGGGTTTGTGAAGAGCGGACCTGTTGTATTTGAAGACGCTTCAGAGAAGGCGGGGCTGACGCACTGGACGCACAAAATGGGCACGCCGGAGAAGAACTACATCCTCGAGACCAAGGGTTCGGGGGTAGGGCTGATTGACTTCGACAACGATGGATGGCTTGACATCTACGTGGTGAACGGGTCGACGGTGGAAGCGTTGAGCGGGAAGGCGAGGACGCCGCATGCGGCGCTGTTCCACAACAATCATGACGGGACGTTTACGGATGTGGCGGCGAAGGCGGGGGTAACGAACGATCGCTGGGGGTTCGGCGTGGCGATTGCGGACTTCGACAACGATGGGTGGCCGGATATTTATGTTTCCAATTTCGGCAAGAACCGTTTGTATCGCAACAATCACGATGGAACGTTTACGGATGTGGCGGAGAAGGCGGGCGTGACACTGGGCAACTGGTCGACGGGTGCGACGTGGGGCGACTACGACGGCGACGGACGGCTTGATTTATTTGTCGCGGGATACATTCACTGGGACTGGAGCAACCTGCCGAATAGCAAGGAAAGCGGAGGCAACAACGCATTCTGCACATTTCGCGGCGAGGCGGTGGCGTGCGGCCCGCGGGGGCTGAAGGGCGAGCGGGATCATTTATTTCATAACAACGGCGATGGGACATTTACCGACGTGAGCGAGAAGGCCGGCGTGGCAGACAAGCCGGGCTACTACGGGCTGGGCGCGGTGTTTGTGGACATCAACAACGATGGGAAGATCGATTTGCTGGTGGGCAACGATTCGACGCCGAATTATATGTACATCAATAAGGGCGATGGAACGTTTGACGATGTGAGCTACGCGTCGGGGTTTGCGCTGAATGAGGCGGGACGCGAGACAGCTTCGATGGGCATCGCCGTAGGCGACTACGAAAACAACGGGCAACTGGCAATTTTTGATACGACTTTTTCGGATGATTACAAGCCGTTCTATCGCAACGAAGGCGACGGGAATTTGACGGACATCAGTTATCAACTGGGAATTGCGGAGATATCGGTTCCGTTTTTAAGCTGGGGTGATGCGTTTTTGGATTACGACAACGATGGGTGGAAGGACCTGTTGATGTCAGACGGGCATGTGTATCCGGAGGCGGACAAATACAACTGGGGCACGAGCTGGGCGCAGCGGCCGATGCTGTTTCACAATCTTGGCGGCAAGAAGTTCGAGGTGGTGCCGGCGGTGGAGGGATCGGGGCTGGCGGCGGTGATTGCCGGGCGCGGCATGGCGGTTGGAGATTTATTCAACGATGGGAAACTGGATGCGGTGATCAATGTGGAAGATGGACACCCGGTGCTGCTGCGGAATGTGAATGCGGATAAGAATCACTGGCTGGAGTTGAAGCTGGTGGGTGGGCCGAAGAGTCCACGGGATGCGGTGGGTGCGACGGTGTACGTGACTGCCAATGGGATGAAACAGCGCGGGGATGTGCTGGCGGGCGGCAGTTATCTTTCGACGAATGATCCCCGGCCGCACTTCGGGCTGGGGCAGGCGACGACCGTCGATGCGATCGAGGTGCACTGGCCGAGCGGGAAGGTGGAGAAGTTTACGGTGCCGGAGGTGGATCGGATTGTTACGGTGACAGAAGGACAAGGAAAGTAGCGGATGAGGAGAGATGCGGGGTTTCGTGGTTTCCCATCCTTGCGGCAAAGATTCGCAAGAAGCAGGTTCTTCGACTCAGCTGCGCTTCGCTCAGAATGACAAAGGATGGCGCACCCAGGCGTCCCAACTGCAGGTCCTTGAGTCCCTGCGCTCCGCTTCGGTCGCTCAGGATCACAAGTCACAAATATGGGCTCTTCGACATTCGAGTATGACTATCAAAAGGTGATGCGGCCGGAGAGTTCCAGGCTGCGGGGGCCGGCGCCCTCGGCGGTTTGCAGGGCGGAGATAGTGCCGAAGCTGGCGGAGTCGACTTGCATGTTGGGCGGCTCGTAGTTGCGGTGGTTGAAGACGTTGGCGGCTTCAAGGCCGAACTGAAATTTAGATTTCTCATAGATAGAAATGTTCTTCATCAGCGAGAGAGAGAAATTGGCGGTGCCTGGACCCGCTACTCCACCAACTTGTGCGTTGCCGAAGCGGCCAATGCCGTTTCCATCGGCATTTTGCAGGTTGAGATACGGAAATGCCGCGGGGTTGAACCATTGCGCGGTGGTGCGGTGCGCGGCATAGAGAGGAACGCTTTTCAATTGGTCGGGACGTGCCTGGCCGACGGTGGTGAGGATGTTGGTATTGGCGGGGTCGACGGAATCTTCGTAGGGCGTTAGGTAGGGGCCGCTCTGCAGAATGGTGACGCCGGCAAGCTGCCAGTCGCCGATGACGCGGTTGATGGCGGACGCGGAGTTGAGCCAGCGCTGGCCGTGTCCGATCGGCAGGTCGTAGAGATAGGTGACGAGGAAGCGATGCTTGCGGTCGTAGATTACGTTGCCGTAGTCGAGACGCGGATTGAAGCGGTCTGTGAGGAAACTGCCGCCGGCAACCGCGAATGCGTTGGGCGTGGCGCCGCCTGCGTTGGAGAGATCGCGCGTGAAGGTGTAGCTGGCGTCGAAAGTGAGCGACTTGCCGCTGTGACGCGAGACTTCAACGCTGCCGCTGGAGTAATTACTCATGGCGGCGTTGGCAACGCTCTGAATGACGCTCCAGCAGGGGTAGGGGCGATGGTCGGCGACGAGGCTGCCGTCGTCGGTGATGCAAGCGCTGGTGGATGCGGGCACGGGATCGCTGCTGAAGTAGCCATAGGGATTGGCCGGAACCTGGTTGAGGTCGACCATGGCTTCAAGGTTTTGCCCGTGGCTGGCGGTGTAGGAAAAACGCGCGCCGATGCTGTGCCCGAGGTCCTGCTCGAGGGTGAGATTCCACTGCTGCACATTGGGATCGTGATAGTGGATGGGGAACGCGTAGTAGAAGCCCGCGGTTCCCGATGAGCTGCCGGCAGCGTTGTTGAATGGGTTGATGAAGGAAATGAGGGGCGTAACGCCGTCGGTGTCGTAGTCCTGGTTATAGGTGCCGACGTAGCTGGAGTGAACGGCCCAGCCGGAGACGAGGGAGAAACCGAGCGGGGATTCAATGAAGCGGCCCCATCCGCCGCGGAGGACAGTTTTTCCATTGCGATAGGGCTGCCAGGCGAAGCCTAGGCGCGGACCCCAGTCGGTCTTATCGGTATAGCGCAGGGCTGCGGGAATGTTGGCTTGCGAGGCGGTGAGGACGGGCGTGGGTGCGATGGCGCCGAGGAAAGCGGAAGACGCATCGGACTCAGCTTGCGCATTGGAGACAATGACCGCGCCGCTGACGGCCTGGCCGTTGATGGTCGCGGTATAGTCGGGCGAGAAGGTTGCGGTGTTGGAGTGGATTTCGCGAATGGGCGGATGGAGTTCATAGCGCAGGCCGATGTTGAGTGTGAGGCTGGGTGTGACTTTCCAGTCGTCCTGCGCGAAGGTGGCGTAGGCATAACCAAGGCCGTTCATGGTGGGGTTGTTGGTGGAACTGACCTCAGTGTAGTCAGGGTATCCGAGAAGAAACGCGGTGTAGGGATCCCCGATGGCGGAGCCTACGTCGGATGAGCCATCGAAGACGTACCAGCCGGATCGATAGTTGCCGAAGACGTTGTCGTCGTGGTCAGAGATGCGCTTGAAGTCCGCTCCGAATTTGAGGGAATGCTTGCCGGTGGACCAACTGACGTTGTCGAGGGCTTGAATGATCTGGCCGCGCTGCATGCCGGGATTGCCCGCGCCGGTGGACATGAACCCGTTGATGAGCACCTGCGGAGCTTCAGACCAATCGGTGTCAGGCTGAAGAACGGTTAGGCCGGTTTGAGCGAGCAGCGCGTTGGTGGAGTAGCTTTGCGTCTCTGATGTGTGCTGTGCGTTGTAGCCGCCGCGAAACTCATTGAGCAGCTTGGGTGTGATGACGAAGTTATGAGCGAAGGTCATTCCTTCATCGATTTCCGGGGTGTTGTAGGCGCCTTGCAGAGGGCTGCCGGCCTCAGCGCAGTAGGTGAAGGTGCAGGCGGCGGATGGTGCGGTCGTGACTTGGCGATTTTTGTATGAGAAGCGGGCGAAGATGGATTGACGCGAGGAAAGCGTGTGGTCAAGGCGGACATCACCCTGGTTCGAAGAGATGGGCGAAGGAAAGTTGACCTGGTAGTTGTTGGCGTAGGAGTCTGCGGGGCCCAGGTTGGGCGTGGGCATCAGGTACTGAAGAAGATTTGCGGAGATGGGCGTGATGGGAACGTCGGCGGGATCGATGGGCGTGACGCGGTCGGGCTGGTGGATGGCAGCGACGCCCTGGCCGGCGAGATAGTTGGTGAGGTTGCCGTTGCGCATGTCCATGGAAGGAACGCTGAGGACGATGGGGGTTTCGCGCGGTAGGCGCAGGCCTTCATAGCTGATAAAGAAGAAGGTGTTGTCGCGTCCATTGATGAGGTGCGGAATCTGCAAAGGACCGCCGAGGGTTGCACCGAAGTCGTTCATGATGATCTTGGGTTTTGAGAGCGCGAAGATGTCGTTGGAGTTGAGGACAGTGTTTTCGTGATTCTCAAAGAGGCCGCCGTGGTAGTTGTTGGTACCGGCCTTGGAGACGGTAGTGATGTCGGCGACGCCGCCGAATTCGGCATTGTTGTTGGACTCGCTGACGCGGATTTCTTCAATGGAATTGAAGGACGGAAACATTTCATTGACGGGGCCGGAGTACTCGACGCCTACCGAAGAGATACCGTCGATGGTGACGCTGAGGAGAGCGGCGGTGGTGCCGTCAACGGCGAGGTTGCCGCTGTCGTCTGTCTGCACGCCGGCTTCCGTGGTGAGCGTGGAGATGGGGCTGGTGGAACCGGTGGAACGGGAATAGATGGCGACTGGAAGCTCGATGAGCTCGTCGCCGACCTTGGTTTCGGCGAGGTTGGAAACATCGGTGGTGATCACGGGCTGGGGATTATCGATGACGACGACGGTCTGGGTCTCTGCGCCGGGCTTGAGGGTTGTGTTGAAACGGCGGGTTTCACGCGCAGTCAGGAGGATGGGCGGCATCGAAGTTTTTTCAAAACCGGTGGCCGTGAAGACGAGGGTGTAGTTCCCGACTTCAATGTTGTTGAAGGCGTAATTTCCGCTCGTGTCGGTGATGAGGTCGCGGGTTGCGCCGGTACCCTTGTTGGCGAGCGCGACCTGCACACCGGGAACGACGGCACCGCTGGTGTCGCGAACGGTGCCGAGAATGGCGCCGAATGTGGATTGCGCCGGGAGCAGGCACGGGAACAGAAGTACCACGCAACAGATGGTCAATAGCCGCAGGACGAGCGCACGAAAGGACCGAACCGGGGAAGAAATGGGCATGAAATGCCTTTCAAGATGAGGGCTGGGGAATATGCCTAAATTCGGCTGTAACTTGTTTTTAATACAGAATGAAGAGCAGGGGGGCGCTAAGGAGATTTTTTGTCAAAAATAATGGGGACCAGGAATTGCGGCACAACGAACGAGCGAGCTCTCGAAAGCGATTCGACCAGCGATCGGGAAGCGGATGCGAGGACACTTCGGATTCTTCGTAGTTTGGGCGGCGCAGGCATTTGCACTAGTCAGGCCGATGGTGTTTCAATCTGTTTTATTGAAACAGGGGTGCTCCACGGAGTGGGGCTGAGAAATACCCTAGAACCCGATCCGGATAATACCGGCGTGGGAAGTTTCCGAGGCCAACCGGCCTTCTTCCTCGAAATTCAGCGTGGGTTCTCTTGTTTCAGTTGGTTGGAGCAAGGGGAATTTATGCTCAAAATTCTGACCGCTGATGCGGTGCAACTTCAAAGACATTTGCTGACGCGACGACTTGGCGACCGCGACTGGTTGATGCGGCATTGTGCTCAGCGAGAAGAGCAGAGGGCTGCGCGCGTGGCCTTAAGGCTGCTGTTCTGCGTCGCGCTTTCTGCGGGAGCGATGGCGCAAAACGCACCACCAGCTAACCCTCCAGCATCTTCACCGACTTCGAATCCAGCACAGGGTACGCAGCAGATTCAGCGCGTGACGACCACGGTGTTGGTGCACGGCGAGACCAAGGACGATTATCTTCCTGAAGCGGTAACGGTGGGCACGCTGGATGGAGCGACGTTGCAGGAGACGCCGGTGTCAGCATTGGTGGTGACGCGTGATCTGCTGATGGACCAGGGAGCGCGACTGCTTTCCGACGTGGTGAAGAACGATGCCTCGGTGGGTGAAGATTATGCGCCGGTTGGATATTACGGCGACTATGAGATCCGCGGATTTCCGATTGACCTGGCGACGGGCCTCGAGATCAATGGGATGACGATTGCGGGCGAACAGGATGTGCCGCTGGAAAACAAGGAGCGCGTGGAGATCCTGAAAGGGATTGCAGCGGTGGAGAGCGGCGTGGCGTCTGCGGGAGGACTGATCGACTATGTGACGAAGCGGCCTGCGCTGGTGGAGGGGTTAGATGTAGCGACGGATCATCGCGGAACGTCGTTTGGGGCTGCAGATATTGGACGATTCTTCGGCAGCGGCAGGCAGGTGGGGGCGCGCATCAATATTGCCGGCGAAAAAATTGAGAGCTATGTGAACGGCGCGGACGGGTGGCGCGCGGTGGGAACGGGCGCGGCTGATTGGAAGATGAGCCCGAAGGCGATTTTGAAGACGGACTTTGAATACCAGCACAAGGTGGAGCGGTCTGTATGCGGGTACCAACTCCTCGGTGGCACGACGGTGCCGAGCCTGGATGCGGTTCATCCATCAACGATGCTGGGCGAGCAGGCGTGGGAGAAGCCCAATACGTTTGATGTCTCTAATACGGGCGCGCGGCTGGATTACGAATTGCCGGCGGGGTGGAGAGCGTTTGGCGCTGCAAGCCTCAGCCATTCGCTGATCGACGACAACGTGGTTTATGCGTACGGGTGTTACTACGAAGCGGAGTGCCAGGCAAATGGAGGAAGCGCACCGTCTTATTTTTTCGCGCCGGATGGGACGTATGACTTGTATGACTACCGCGATCCGGGAGAGCTGCGCATTGACGCGCAGGCTGAGGCAATGGTTGCGGGCCATATTAAGACGGGGCCGATTGAGCAGGATGTGATTGGGGGCGGGGAGGTTTTTCGACGCAGCGTGCAGCAGCCTGGCTATTACACGGTTGCGAATCCGTATTCGCTGGACGGGGTTGTGCAGGATGGCGCGGTGTATACGTATGTCGGTTCAGAAAATATATTCCAGGCGATTACGCCGGTGGATTTGGGCACGGCGGAGGATCCGCATGAGTCGGCTGGTCCGCGCAGGCTGTGGGAGGACAATCATCAATCGGCGGCGGTGCTTCAGGATCGGATTCATTTGCCAGGGCGCATTCAGCTGCTCGCGGGGGGACGAGCGGATTCATTGCGGGACAACAACTACTCATTGACGGCGACCGATCCCACGACGGCGCCGACGGTGACGAAGAGGGTGATCTGGCTGCCGCAATACGCGGTGACGGTGAACCCGGCGCCGAGTTTTACGCTGTATGGGAATTACGGGGTGTTGCTGTCACTGGGGCCGCAGGGGCCCTTCTGGACGGATAACGGCAGTCAATTCTTGGCGGCATTTCTGACGCGGCAAGCAGAGATTGGTGCGAAGTACGAGCCGGGGAACCGGATTCTGTTGACGGCTGCGTTGTTTCGCATGCGCGCGCCTTTTTTTTATCCGAAGGTAATTGAGGCTCCTGACAGTTTTTGCACGGCAGTCGAATTCGGAGCGCCAGGGGATTTGTGCTTTGAGTCGGCTGGGCACCAGGCGAATGACGGAGTTGAGATGAGCGCGGAAGGAAAGGCTGCAAGCTGGCTGCGTCTCACGGGGTCAGCGGCGGCGATGCGTGCGATATCAAGCGATACGGGGACGCCGGCGTTTGACCACAAGCAGGTGCTTAATGTGCCGCATTTGCGAACTGCCATGTTTGCCGACGTCGCGTTGCCGCATGCGCACGGGCTGCACCTGATGCCAGGATGGAGTTACACGGGACGCAAAGAAGCGACGCGCGACGACGCGGTGAGCGTGCCAGGCTACAACCTTTTCAACCTGGGTGCGCGCTACACCCCGGGCGGTGAGGCGGGACGCATGACGTTGCGGTTCTATGCGGATAACATCACCGATAAGCGCTACTGGAAAGATACGGGCGCGAGTTATGGGGACACGTTTATTCATCTGGGCGCGCCCACGACCGTGCGGCTTTCAGCTCATTACACGTTTTGAGTTTGAGCCGGTGAAGAGGACGACGAGACTGCGATGAACGAGACAGCGTTAGCGCACGGGATGGATGGACGGCTGGTTGAGCCGGATTGGGCAGTGCTGACGCTGGATGAGGTGCACGGACTGTTGAACCGGTTTGAGGGGTTGGGCAAGGCGGTGCGTATAGCGTCCGTGAGTCCGCGGCCGTTTTCGGCGGCGAGCGTTGTGGAGACAGAAAACGGGCGAGTCTTCATCAAACGCCACCACTGCGCGGTGCGGGATCGCGAAGGGCTACTGGAAGAGCATCGGTTTATGCAGCATCTGCTGGCTCACGGAGCGAAGGTGCCGCGGGTGTTGGCAACGGAAGCGCAAGAGACGGCAATCGAAATAGATGAATGGACCTATGAGGTGCACGAAGTTCCGGAGGGGGTGGATCTTTACCGAGATGCGCTTTCGTGGACGCCGTTTCGCAGCGAGGCGCATGCGCGCTCTGCGGGGCGAGCCTTGGCGCGGCTGCATTGTGCGGCGCGGGGCTTTGATGCGTTGAGGCGGAAACCTCGGCCGCTGGTGGCAAGCTTTACGATCTTCGCGGCGCGGGATTCCGCGATGGAGATGGATGGCTACGTGGACGCTCGACCGGCCTTGGCCGAGGACGGGCTAACCCTTAAGTGCTGCGAAGACGCGCTGGAACTGGTGAATCCGTTTCACGAAAAACTTTTGCCATTGCTGCCGAGTTTGCCATCGCTGTGGACCCATAACGATCTACACGCTTCCAATTTGTTGTGGAGCGATTCGGGAGGCGATGCGGAAGGCACGGCGATCATCGATTTTGGCTTGGCTGATCGCACGAATGCGGTGCACGATCTGGCACATGCGATCGAGAGAAGCATTGTGGAATGGCTGGCATTGGTGGAGCATCCGGACCGGCCACACGAAGTGCCGGTGCACGTGGATCATCTGCAGGCTTTGCTGAAGGGATACGAGCAGGTGCGGCCGCTCTCTGATGCGGAGGCGCAGGCGCTGGCGCCGATGACGGCACTCTGTCATGCGGAGTTTGCGTTGTCGGAGACGGATTATTTTTTGGGCGTGCTGCACTCGCAGGAGAAGGCGGCCATGGCCCGCGACGGATGGCTGCTGGGACACGCCCGCTGGTTTCGAAGCACAGCCGGAAAGAAGCTGCTGAATGCTATCGAGGTATGGGCGGACACGCGCAAATTAGCGTTGCCCGGTGAGCGGCCATGACGCACTGGCTGATGGCCTACTTGGGTGAGAACTGGCTGGAGCTTGCGGGCACTGTCACGACGGTGCTGGGAATCTGGCTGACCACGCGACGGTTGTTGAGCTGCTGGCCGGTGGTGCTGGCGGCGGACGTGATTTATCTTATTGTGTTTTATCGGGCGAAGCTGTTTTCCGATGCGCTGCTGCAGATTTTCTTTGTGGCGTTCACGCTGTATGGGTGGTGGCACTGGTGGCGCGGAGTACGCGAGGATGGCGAGGTCCTAGTGGAGCCCCTGGATGCGAAGGGCTTGCTGATTGGCCTGGGAGCGGGTGCGGTTGGAGCGGTGCTGCTGGGATGGTTGATGGTGCGTGTGGGGGCGGCGCTTCCGCATCTGGATGCGGCGCTGACAAGTTACAGCCTGGTTGCTAGCTGGTGGCAGGCGCGCAAGCATACCGCGAACTGGTGGCTTTGGATCGTGGTCGATGTGATTTATGTTGGCGAATATATCTACAAAGATCTTTGGCCCACGGCGCTGTTGTATGTGGGATTGGTTGGGCTGGCGGTACTGGGATTGCGCGCCTGGCGGCAGGCGAAAAATGGAATTCAGATCGCGGCTTGAACGACGTTGTGCAGGGGTTCGCCGTTGATGTAGCGGCGCAATTCACCGAGTGCGGTTTGGACTGCCCGGAGCGCAAACTGGGGACTGGACCCACCGATGTGGGGCGTGAGCAGAAGGTTGGGGCAGGTCCACAAGGGGTGGCCATCGGGAAGCGGTTCGGGATCGGTGACGTCGAGAGCGGCGCGAATTCTGCCGGATTGGAGGGCTTCAACAAGAGCATCGGTTTGCACGATGGGGCCGCGCGCGGCGTTCACAAGCAAAGTGCCTTGCTGCATCAATGAAAATTGCCGGGCGCCGATGAGGCCTTGCGACTCGACCGTTGCGGGCAGAATCAGGATCACGATCTGGGCACGGGGTAAAAGGGAATCGAGTTCATTGACGGCGTGGACGGGCGGATTGGAGCGGGCGGTGCGCGCCACGCGAAGGATGTTGGTGTTGAACGGAGCGAGCATGCGCTCAATTTCTTTGCCGATGGAGCCATAACCGACAAGCAGAACGATTTTGCCGGTCAACTCTTCCTGCATGACGGGAGGATAGAGCGGGCGATGATCGCCGGTGACTTCCGCGTAATGGGCGCTGGCTCCGAAGCGCTGCTTCCACTGGCCTGAACGCTGGACATCCAGATAGAACGGGATGTATTTGAGAGACGCGAGAATAGTGGTGATGGTCCACTCGGCGGTAGAAATATTGTGCGCCCCATGCGCGTTGCAGATGGTTACGTGCGGACCAACGGTAGCTGGAATCCACTCTGTGCCGGCCATGAGCGAGAGGACAAGACGCACACAATGAAGACGGGGCCAGATGCGCAGGGCGCGGGTGGGGTATGGATCGGGAATCCAGACATCGATGTCGACGTCGTGATCAAGCGGCTCAGACAGGGAGATAAGCTCGACTTCAGGCGGGAAGTCCGAGAATAAATCAGCGGCCAATGTGGCTGGGTATCCGACTCGCAGCATGGTTTTGTTGAGGCAGCACGGTGGCGGCCCTGTTCATATGCTACACGCGGAACCGGGAAGCATTTGCGACAGGAGAACTCAATACTTGTTACGAAAGAGCTTTGAATTCACGTCCGGCCAGAATTCCTTGATAAGGTTCGAGACACCGTCGAGGCCGACCTGAGTGACCCATCGCTGGCCTGTCTTCGTCCAAGTGCGTTCCTGGCTGGGATAATAGAAGCCCGAGATTCCGGCAGCGGCGCCATTGCCGACAAGTTCAGAGAAGTTTGGCGAAGTACCGCCACTATCGGTGCGTGTGATCGCGAGCCGGCTGACCGCATAGGCGGTGCGTTTCACGAAGCTACCGCGTTCGAGCGTGTAATAGCGAGGATCTTCCCGGGTGGCGGAGGGAACGATGAACTCGGTCATCATGTTGCCATTCAACGTGTCGGCAAAACTGTGCCAGTAATAGCGCGCGTAGGCTGGAGCGCCGTGATGGAATTCAGGATAGGAATTCTCTGTCTGCGAGATGCCGGCGAGAAGGCCTACGTAGATGAAGTTTGAATAGTCGAAACTGTCTTCGATTGTGAGCTTTAATTTTGCACGGGGCGAAAGCGGCGGCAGCTTTTCATCCACACTGACGGAACGGAAGTTAGGGATGATGCCAAGAATCCGCTTTGTTTGCTTGCCTTCAGTGCCTTGGTTTTGCGTAGCGGCCGGCGCTTGTTGTGCTGGCTGAGGCGCATCGGGAAGCGTGGAAGTTGAATCAATTACTGCCGGCTGCGCGTTGGAGGCAAAAATTTGCTGTGCTTCTGCCGCAGGGCACACTTGATATACACATAATGCCAGGAAGATGGAGAGCAGGGAACGACGCATAAATTAGTTGGACTCCGTTTGTTTGTCAATCGCGAACAAAGCGAACACGACAATTCGCGGGCCTTTCGCGCGACAAAGAATTGGATGCGCCGAAGAGGAGTGCCGATGCGAAATGAAGGCACAACGTGAAGAGGAAGCGCAATTTCATTGTGTTGTCACGTTATTCCCCTGAAAAGAAAGGGTGTCACTCCTTAGGGTCCAGGAAAGGGAATCGAATGCGGATGCGCGATGGTGAAGCAAATTCGGCACGCACTTGAATGGACGTAATTTGCGGACAGAAGTGAGACTGGTCACCGCGAGGGCAAGCGGGATACGTTAGTGCTTGAAGTGAGAGATTAGTGATGGCGAATTAAGGGATGCGTCTGAAAGCAAATAGGACGTGGTCGCAGGAGCAGCTTGCAATCAAGCTCGGCGTGGAATCGGCGGGGGCAAGAGGGCTGATTTCATGGGAGCGGCAGCGGTTGCTGATTCACGCGGCTAAGACGGCATTGGCGGCAGCGCTCTGCTGGTGGTTGGCACTGCGCTTTGGATTGCATGACGGGTATTGGGGATCGATCAGCGCAATCATCGTATTGCAATCGAATGTAGGTGCGACGGTGGACGCGTCGCGCGATCGAATTCTGGGGACGCTGATTGGCGCGGCATTTGGTTTTTCGTTCTCGCTTTTCGGCGTGCTTCCGTGGAACTACATTCTCGCCGTGATTGCCGCGGTGATTACTTGCGGACTGTTGGGCCTGCGCAGTAGTTCGAGACTCGCTGGTGTAACCATCACGATTGTAATGCTGGTGGAGAAGACGGGGCCGCGCTGGAGCCTGGCCTTGGATCGAGTAAGCGAGGTTATGCTTGGCATCGTTGTGGCGCTGGTGGTGACGACGCTGGTGCTGCCGGATCGTGCGCGACTCAGGCTGCGCGACGGGCTGGCGCAGGAGTTTCTGGTGCTCGGGTCTTTATTCGAGGCGATTCTTCAGGGATTTCTGGGTGCGCCCGCTCAGAACCTGGCAATGCTGCGCAGCGATGCTTTAACGATGCTGCGGACAAACAACCAACTGCTGGAGGCGGCGCGCAACGAACCATCAGGAGGACCCGGGTGGCGCGAGGGATTGGGGATGCTATCGCAGTTTGGGCGATCGCTGTTTGACGCGCTGGTGGCGCTGGAATTCTCAGTGAAAGAGAGCCATCACGATGCATACGCCCAGGAGTTGGAGCCCGAGCTTGGGAAACTGGCAATCGATATTCGCACCGGATTTCATCATGTGGCGGGATGCATTCACGAATGGCGATTCAATGTTCCGCCGGCAAAGATGAGTCTGGAAGAAGATATTGAGCGGCTGGAAGCGCGGATGACGGCGGTTCGGCCTAAGGGCATGGGATTTTCGCAGGAAGAAATATTGCGGGCGTACGCGGTGCAATTGCATTTGAAGCAGATTGCGCGCCTGCTGCGGGCCTCGCGCGTGGAGACGAACCTGGCGATTGGCAAGAACGCCGAGGCTCAGCCGGAGGACGTGTGACTATTTTAAGAACTTGCGCAACGCATCAACGCACTGCTCGATTTCCGGGATGGTGACTGCGTAGCCGAAGCGGAGATGGCCTTCACCCTGAGCGCCGAAGACGGAGCCGGGGATGGTGGCGATGTGGGCCTTGTCAAGCAGGATTTCCGCGGCCTTGCGGCTGTTCTTGTTTATCTTCTCCGCGTTGGGGAAGGCGTAAAAGGCTCCTGCCGGCGGGGGGCACTCGAGTCCCACTTCATTGAGGCCGGCGACCAGCAGATCGCGACGATTGCGATATTCTTCGCGGAGACGCGAGATTTCTGATTCCGGCGTGGCCAGCGCCTGGATCATGGCGTACTGCACGAACGTGGGAACGCCGTTGGTGGAGTAGAGCACGATTTTGCGCAGGGCGGTCATGAATGGCTCTTTGGCCACAGCGTATCCGGCGCGCCAGCCGGTCATGCCGTAGGTTTTTGAAAACGTGTAAGTCGTGATGGTGCGCTCCGCCATGTTGGGCAGAGATGCGATGGAAAAATGCTTATCGTCGTAGACCAGGTCTTCATAGGCCTCGTCGGCGATGACGATCAGGTCGCGCTCAATGGCGAAGGCGGCAACCTCTTCCGCTTCGGTGCGTGTGAAGACGACGCCGCTGGGATTCTGGGGAGTGTTGTAGTAGATGGCGCGGGTCTGCGGAGTTGAAAACTGCTCCAGAGTCTTGCGAATGCCGTTGCGGCGCGCGGTGCTGGTGGGAACGAGCAAGGGGCGAGCCTGCGTGCCGGTGACGAGATCGCTGATGGGGGTCCAATACGGCGAGAAGACGAGGGCGTCATCGCCGGGATCGAGGATGCTTTGAAACGCCGCATAGAGGGCCTGGGAACCGCCGACAGTGGCGATGACTTCATCGGGGGTGGCCTGAATGCCGTTCTTGGCGGCGAGCTTTTCAACGAGCGCCTTGCGCAGCGGCAAAATTCCGGACGAGGGCGCGTAGCGAGTCTGATTGTCGGCGAGGGCCTTGATGGCGGCGTATTTGATTGCCTCGGGGGTTTCAAAGAACGGCTCGCCGCCATGCAACGCATGAACATGAAGACCGCTTGCGCGTAGCTCCATAACCTTGTTGCGGATTTGGACGATGTCAGAAAAACCAACTTCGTCGAGCCGCTTGGCGAGCCGGATGCCGCTTTGCCTGGTCTTCATGGATCAGTTCCCCTTGGTATGGATTGTGAAGCGCTTGATTCCAGCATATTCGAAGTTGGGTTAAGTATGTGTTGCTCTGCGGAGGAGTGGGCCGGAAAGGCGCGTTTTAGATTGCGAGCAGGTCAGTATAGACGGCCATGC
>Ga0302319_10012392_pt1 | contig 16085 bp, 12 predicted proteins | sample Bog_T0_2_FD_203319 | JGI IMG/M metagenome (GOLD analysis project Ga0302319, IMG submission 203319) | Peat permafrost microbial communities from Stordalen Mire near Abisko, Sweden - Bog_T0_2 | ecosystem: Environmental > Terrestrial > Soil > Wetlands > Peat | place: Sweden: Abisko, Stordalen Mire...
GGTTCACGGCGCCCGCGAACTCGAGACGGCCCTCGCCGGCCTCAAGCCGGGCCCCTGGATGGCCGAGCGCCGGATCCGCGGCCGCGAGCTCACGGTTGGCGTCCTGGACGGCCGGGCGATGGGCGTCGTCGAGATCCGGCCCCAGTCGGGAGTCTTCGACTATGCAAGCAAGTACACGAAGGGGATGACCGAGTACCTGGCCCCGGCCCCGATCGAGCCCGCGACGGCCGCCGCGGTGAGGGCTGCGGCTGAGACCGCCTTCGAGGCGTGCTCGTGCAGGGACTACGCCCGGGTGGACTTCATCCTTTCGAGTGAAAACGATCCGTTTTTGCTGGAAATCAACACGCTTCCCGGTATGAAGGAAACCAGCCTGCTGCCGATGAGCGCGCGCTGCGTGGGAAGGGACTTTACGGCCTTGGTAAGGGAGATGGTGGATCCTGCGCGACGGCGTTTTCACGCGGCAGCGGGCGTTTTGCAATCGTGAGCAAAGCCCTAGGATTTCCGCCCGCAGCCCGCAGCTGGAGAAATATTCCCCAGCATGTGAAACCGCGCGCCATGTCGCGCGAGGGCCACCGGAGGCTCGTCGCCCACGGCCTGAAAATCGCGGGCCTGGTCGTCTTCGCCGTCGCGGTGTCGTGGGGAATCTGGGAGACCGCCTCGGCGCTCAAGGAGGGGCCGCAGGGATCCCCGGGTGCGGCGGTTGCCGCGCCGGTGCAGAACATCGAGATGGTGACCGACGGTGTCCTGGACAAGGCGTGGCTCGGCCACACCCTTGCGCTGCCGAGGAAGGCGACCCTGATGGACCTCGACCTCGGGCAGCTCCAGGGCCGGCTGCTCGCGAGCGGGCAGGTCTCGTCCGCGTCCGTGGTCAGGATTTTTCCGGCAACCCTCCGGGTGAGGATCTCCGAGCGGGCCCCCGTGGCACGCATCCTCGCTCAGGCGGGCGGTTCGGAGCCACGGGCCCTGCTGGTTGCACGCGACGGCGCCGTGTACGAGGGCGCCGGGTATGACCTGCCCCTCCTGGACTCCCTTCCGTGGCTCGATGGCGTCAAGCTGGCCCGCAGGGACGGCCGGATTGCGCCCATCGACGGAATGGATTCCGTCGCGGAGCTGCTCGCCCGGGCGAGGATGGAGGCGGAGCCGCTGTACCGGACGTGGCATGTCGTCTCCCTGGCGCGGCTTGCCTCCGACGGCGAGATCGAGGTGCGGACCCGGGACGGGATGACCGTCACCTTCGGCACCCAGGAGGATTATTTCAGGCAGATCGCCCGGCTGGACCTCATCCTGGACACGGCGCAGGCCCGCGGCGGGGAGCCCGTGCGCGCCGTGGATCTTTCCCTCGACGAGCGGCAGGTGCCCGTGACCCTGGGGTCCGCATCGGAAACCCCGGCCCCGTCGGCGGTTTCAGGAAAGTTCGACATTCCAAACCAACGTGAGCTCTAAGCACGCATTCATCGGTGCCGTCGAAATCGGCACCTCCAAGGTGACAGCCCTCGTGGGCGAGTGGACCGGCCGCGAGCTGGCCATCATCGGCTTTGGCGAGTGTCCCTCCCGCGGGGTCATCAAGGGGGCGGTCGTGGACTACAAGGCGGCCAGCGCCTGCACCCACAGCGCCCTTGAGCAGGCCGAGCGCAACGCCGGCGAGAGGATCGAGGGCGTGTACCTGGCCCAGACGGGGGGGCATTTGGAGGGGTTCTACAACGACGCCGCGGTCAACGTGAAGGCGGCCGACAACATGATCGACCGGGACGACATCCGCACGGTCTGCGAGCTCGCGATGGCCAAGGAACTCCCCGAGGGGAGAATGGTGGTGGACCAGCTGAGGAGGCCCTTCCGGGTGGACGGAAGGCTGGTGCCGACCATGCCCGAGAATCTCGTGGGCCAGCGCCTGGAAGTCGGCACCTGGACCGTGCACGGCCAGGAGCAGCGCCTCGCCGACAACATTCACGTCATTCGCGGGTTCAACCTCGAGGTCCGCGAGCTGGTGCTTTCCTCCCTGGCGGCCGGACACATGGTGACCAAGCCCGAGGAGCGCCAGAACGGCGTCCTTGCGGTGGACATCGGGGCCGGGACCACCGACTACGTCCTTTACCGCGACGGGCTGCCCTACGTGACGGGTGTGGTCGCGGTTGGCGGAGGCCACCTGACGAACGACCTGGCAATCGGGCTGCGTCTGACCGAGGGCCAGGCCGAGAAGATCAAGCTGCGATTCGGCCGGGCGCTCGTGGCGGCCCGCGACAAGGGCGAGAGGGTCTGGCTGGACGGCAATTACGGGATCGGAGACCGGCAGTTCCCGAGGTATGCCATCGAACAGATCACGGCCGCCCGCACGTGGGAGCTCTTTGAGGTGCTCCGCAAGAAACTTGGCAACGCCTTCTCCCCGGAGACTTGCCCGTCGGGAGTCGTGCTCACCGGGGGCTCCGCAAAGCTGCCGGGCATCGCCGAGTGTGCGGCCAAGGTCCTTGGGGTGACGGCGCACCTTGGCGAGGCTCCCCCCTGGGTCGCCGAGAATCTCAGGGATCCCGGCTACCATGCGGCCGTTGGGCTCTTGTATTACGGGTTTGGGGGCCGGACCGAGCGGCCCGCCCAGGCGCGCCGACGCGGGGGCTTCTTCGGCTCGGTCACCCGGCTCTTTTCCAACGCCTGAGACCGTTCCCCATGGACCTGAACGAACTTCCGCTCGATCAATCCCTTCTCACCGACCGCAACGTTGCGATCAAGCTGGTGGGCGTGGGCGGCGCCGGTTCCAACGCGGTGGACCGCCTGAAGATGGAGAACCTTGAGCGCCTTCAGCTGGCTGTCATCAACACGGACCACCAGGCATTGTCGAGTTCGCCCGTGCAGGACAAGGTCCTGATCGGCATGGGCGTGACCCGGGGGCTGGGCGCCGGCGGGGACCCCGAGCTGGGGCGCAACGCGGCGGAGGCCGACCGCGAGAAAATTGCCGCCGTCGTCAAGGACTGCGACCTGGTGTTCCTTCTTGCCGGCATGGGGGGAGGCACGGGCAGCGGCGCGGCGCCAACCGTCGCCGAGATTGCCTCCGAGGAAGGCGCCCTGGTCATCGCGTTCGTGACGCTGCCCTTCAGCTTCGAGGGGGGCCGCCGGCTCAAGCAGGCCGAGGACGGCCTGCGTGCCCTGAGGCAGGTGTGCGACGCGGTCATTGCGCTCCCAAACGACATGCTTCTCCAGGAGTCCGTGGAGAACGAGAGCGTGCTCGATTCATTCGCGCGCGCCGACGAATGGGTGGGCCGGGGCGTCAAGTCCATCTGGGCAATGCTGTTCAAGACCGGTCTGATCAACCTGGACTTCTCCACATTGCGGCAGGCATTCCAGCAGAGGGGCGGCAAGACCCTCTTCGGCCTGGGCGAGGGATCGGGGGAGAATGCCGTGGCCGATGCGATCTCGAGCCTGAAGCTTTGCCCGCTGCTTCACACGCCTGAGTTTTCCCGAAAGGCGGACCGCCTGCTCGTGAACATCATCGGCGGCACGGACCTGACGCTGCCCAAGGTCAACGAGCTGATGGGGGCCGTCGCGGAGCAATTCGGCCGGGAATCGCACATCATCCTCGGAGCGGTGATCGACGAGGCAAAGCAGGGGAGCGTAGAGGTGTGCGTGCTTGGCACCTGCGAGGTGGGAGGCAGGACGGCCGCCATCCGGCGTCCGGCCGTTCGGGCGAGGCCCGCCCCGGTGGGAGCCCCCCAGCCGGCGGAGTCGGGCCCGGGGACCCGGGCCCAGCCGGAGGTTGCGGCTTCGGCCGGAACCCCGCCGCGTGCGCTGAACGAGGCCGCCCGCGAGGAAGCCCCGGGACCGCATCTTCCCAAGGCGGCGCAGGACGAATTCGGGTTCGGCGAGCTCGAGACCCGCGGCAATTTTGAGAGAACCGACCGCAACCTGTTCGACGGACAGGACATGGACGTCCCCACCTACCTGAGGAAGGGCATCCGGATCGTGATCTGACGTTGGCAGGGTGTTTTTCAACGCACTCTTAGCTGTGGCAATCGGGCCGCGTCCCGGTTTTCCTAGCATCCTATGTTTGTCGATGAGTGCGTAATCAAGGTTTGGGCGGGCGACGGCGGCCGGGGCTGCATCAGCTTCCGCCGCGAGAAGTACGAGCCCTGGGGCGGCCCGAACGGCGGCGACGGCGGCCGGGGCGGCGATATTGTGCTCATCGGCGACCGCAACACCAACAACCTGGTCGATTTCAAGTTCAAGTCGCACTGGAAGGCCGGCCGTGGCGAGCATGGGCAGGGGAAGGACTGCCACGGGCGCGACGGGGAGCCTGCGATCCTGCGCCTGCCGCTGGGAACCGAGGTGATCGACGAGGCCGGCGGCCAGGTCGTTGCGGAGATCGTCACGGACGGCGAGAGCATCGTGCTGAACAAGGGAGGGAACGGTGGATGGGGGAACACCCACTTCAAGACCTCGACCAACCGCGCGCCGCGCCGGTCGAATCCGGGGCAGGTCGGCGAAACCGGCGTGTACCGGCTTGTCCTGAAAAGCATCGCGGATGTGGGCCTCGTGGGGTTTCCGAATGCGGGGAAGTCCTCGCTCATGAACGCGATCACGAACGCCCGCCCGCGGACCGCGCCGTATCCTTTCACCACGCTTCAGCCGCAGATCGGGGTGATGGAACATCCGGACGAGCTCCGCGGGGGACGGCGGCTGCTGATCGCCGACATTCCGGGGCTGATCGAGGGGGCCAACGAGGACAGGGGGCTCGGGCACCGGTTTCTGCGGCACATCGTGCGTTGCAACCTGCTCCTGCTTCTGATCGACATGGCCGGCTCGGATGGCCGCGATCCGCGCGACGACTACAAGCACCTTCTCAACGAGCTCAAGCTGTACGACCCGGCACTTGCAAAGAAGCCCAGGCTGGTCGCGGCAAACAAGATGGACCTGCCGGCGTCCAAGGCGAACCTCGCCGCCTTCAAGCGAAGGCACAAGGTCCCCGTCATCCAGATTTCCTGCCTCACCCGGGCCGGCCTGGACCGCCTCGGCCGGGACCTCCTCCGGCAGGTCCTCAAGTCGAAAAAGGCGGCCAAGGCCTGACGGGCTCCGGCCATGGGTGCCTACTGGCCAGAATTCCTGAAGCTCGCGATCGCCCACATGCTCGCGGTCATGAGCCCGGGGCCGGACTTCGCGATCGTCCTGCGGCAGAGCCTGGCCCACGGGCGGCGCACGGCGATCTGGACCTCTGTCGGCGTCGGCAGCGCCATCTGCCTGCACGTGACGTACTCCATGTTCGGGTTGGGCCTCCTCCTCCGAAGTTCGCCGGCCGCCTTCACCGTGCTCAAGTTTGCGGGCGCCTCCTACCTGGCATGGCTTGGCGTCCGGGCGTTGCGCGCCGCTCCCTATCCGCCGGCCGGCGTGAGGGCAGCCCCCGTGGCGACTCCGGGGGCCCACTCGGCCTGGACCACCGGGTTTCTCAACAATGCGCTCAACCCGAAGGCGGCGCTTTGCATCATAGCATTCTTTGCGACGCTGGTCAGCGGGACGACACCGATCCCCGTGAAAATGGGCTACGGTGTCTGGATGTCGCTTACCACCATGGCCTGGTTCTCCCTGGTCTCGGTCGTGTTCACCCGCGAGCGGGTGCGCCGGGCCTATCTGGGCAGCAGCCGATGGATCGACAGGTCGCTCGGGGTCGTGTTTCTGCTGTTCGCCGCAAGCCTGGTGGCTTCCTCCCTGCGCCCGTAGTTTTTCAACACCCTGCTAAAGGTAGATGCCGCCCCCGAGGAGGCGTTCGCCGTCGTAAAGGGCGAGCACCTGGCCGGACGCGAGCGCCCGCTGGGGATGGCGGAAACGAATGCTGGCTTTGCCGCCGCCCTCGGGTGTGAATTCCAGCGGGACACGCGGATCCCGGTAGCGCACCCGGCCCTCGATCGCGGCCGCGGCTTCCAGCGGTTGGCCGGTCCAGCTCAGGCTGTGGACCCGGACCTCGGACTGAAACAGGCCGGGTGCATCGGCGTGGTCGAAGGCAACCAGCAGCGCGTTGTCGGGCTCTCGCTTCCCTACGACCACATAGCGCTCCCCCTCGGCATTGGACGGGATCCCTATCCCGCGTCGCTGGCCCAGCGTGTAGTAATGCAGGCCACGGTGCCGCCCCAGTTCCCGCCCGTCATCTGCGCGGAGAATCGGGCCCGGATGCTCCGGGACAAAGGCCGAAAGGAAATCGGCCATCTTCACCTCGCCAATGAAGCAGATTCCCTGGCTGTCCTTTTTTTCCGCGGTCGCCAGGCCCGCCTGCCGGGCGAGCCTGCGCACCTCCGGCTTCGGAAGGTGGCCGATGGGGAAAACAGCATCCCGGACCTGGTCCGGGCCAAGCAGGGCGAGGAAGTAGGACTGGTCCTTGTTCTTGTCGGCGCCCTCCAGAATCGACGCGCCCTGGCGGCGGGCATAGTGTCCGGTTGCGACCGAGGAAAAGCCGTGTTCCAACGCCCAGGCGCGAAACACCCCGAACTTCATCTCCCGGTTGCACATCGCATCGGGATTCGGCGTCAGGCCCCGGGCATAGCCGTCGAGCAGGTACTGGACCACGCGCTCCCGGTAGTCGCGCATCAGGTTGACGACCGTGAACCCGATCCCGACCTGCTCGCAAACGCGCCGTGCGTCCTCAATGTCCTCCTGCCAGGGGCAGCGGCCGATCACATTCTCCTCATTGATCCAGTTTTTCATGTAGGCGGCGGCCACGTCGAAGCCCTGCTGCTTGAGCAGGAGGGCCGCAACCGAGCTGTCCACCCCGCCGGACAGGGCGACGAGGATGCGCTCACGCCCTGCCGCAGGGGGCGCGGGGACTGGGGACTGGAGGGCAGGGAGTTGGAATTCCACCGGGATTGGCGCGAGGGATGCTGAATGCTGGGGCTAAACCCCCGATAGTAGTACATTATGGCCGGCCGTGCCGATCTATTCTAACGGAACGATTCCGTCGCTGAAGATTGTTTTCGCCAACCCTGTGGATAGTCCCTACCCACTACACGCCTGTTCCCCATTTCATGCCCCCGCCCAAAATCCAGCGCGCCTGGCTTGAGTCGAGCCGATCGGGCATCGTTGAGTATGAACGGGACTGGAGCGATCCAGAGGAGCCTTCGCTCGCCCTCGGCCCGGGCTCGCCGGCCCTGACGTCGATTGAGCCCGCACCCGGACTGGTCGCCGGACGGCGCTTCGGTTACGTGGTCGTTCTCGCGGACAAACTGAAATTTGTCCTGCCGCTCGGACGGGGATGCCAGGTCGATCCCAAGCGCGACCGGGTCTATGTCGCAGGCGATTTCAACGGCTGGCAGGAGGCGGTCGGGCGGCCGGAATGGGAGATGGAATCCGGCAAGCTCGACGGCGAGCCGGTCCTCGTGTGGACGGGTTCGCCGGAAAGGATCCTCGGCCCGGACCGCAAGCGCTTCAAGTTCGTCACGGGGGAGAATCTCTGGCTCGGGCTGCCTGACGATGCGCCCAATTCGATCCGCGACGAGGGGGGAAACACCAACCGGTTCCTCGACCCGTTGCGCACAGGCCGCCACCTTTTGAGGTTTGAACTGGCGGAGCCGCTCGACCTGGCCGAGCCCAGGATGGTGACCGGAGCTCCCGGGGAACCGCCCGTCCCGCTTCTCCCGGGGAGGTATTTTTTCGAGCTTGCGACCCACCAGCCCCTCGGGGCCATCCCCCGCGCCAATGAGACGACTTTCCGGCTGTTTGCCCCGCGTGCCCGGAAGGTCACGCTGTTCCTATGTGAGGACCTCTCCAAGCAGGGGGATCCCCTGCGGTTCGAACTGGTGCGGCGCGCGGACTCCGAGGCTTCCTCCGGTGTCTGGGAGCTGGTGGTCGACCAGAATCTGCATTGCTGGTACTACTGGTATTCCCTGGACGGGGTCCGTGAAGGGACGGGGAGGTTCGACCCTGCCGCCAGGGTCCTCGACCCGTATGCCCTGGCGACGGTGGACCGCGGGGGGCCCGGCATTGTCCTCGAGCACGACTGGATCGGGCGCGCGGAGAAGGGTTTCCGCACCCCCGCATGGCAGGACCTTGTCATTGTCGAGGCCCACGTGCGCGACCTTGCGGTCCACGCACCCGGGAGGGCAACGGCCGAGGAGGCGCTCGGATTCACAGGGCTCCGCAAGTGGGTCGAGAACCCGGACTTCTACCTGCACCGCCTGGGGGTCAACTGCGTCGAGCTGCAGCCGCTCCAGGAATTCGATAACCGGACCCCCGGGGAGTACCACTGGGGTTATATGACGAACGGATACTTTGCCCCGGAGAGCAGCTACTCCCTGGATCCCGCCAAGGCCTCGGGGGTGCGTGAATTGCAGGAACTCGTCGCGGCCTTTCACCGCCGCGGGATCGCCGTTCTCCTCGACGTGGTCTACAACCACGTGGGCGAGCCGGCACACCTCATGTTCATCGACCGGCTTTACTACTTCGAGCAGGACTCGGAGGGAAAACTGGCGAACTGGAGCGGCTGCGGCAACGACCTGCGCGCGGGCGCCGCCATGTCCACGCGCCTGATCATCGACAGCTGCATCCACATGATCGAGGCCTACGGGGTCGATGGGTTCCGGTTCGACCTGGCGGAACTTCTCGGCGTCGGGGTGTTGCGCGAAGTGGAGGCCGCCCTGAAGCGGATCAAGCCCGGCGTCATCCTGATCGCCGAACCCTGGAGCTTCCGGGGGCATATCGCCGGGGCCCTGCGCGACACGGGATTTGCATCGTGGAATGACGGGTACCGGGACTTTGTTCGCGAATATGTCCTGGGACGGGGAACCGGGGAGCGGCTCGAATATTTCCTCCGGGGGTCGCCCTGGTATTTTGCAAAATGGCCGGCGCAAACCGTGAACTACACGGAGTCGCACGATGACCGGGCCTGGATCGACGCGATCACGACCCGCCCCGGCGGAGACGGGTTTGCGCCCACGCCCGACGATCGGCGCCGCACCCACCTGATGGCGGCCGTCCTCTTCATGTCGCTGGGCATCCCGATGCTTTCCGCGGGCCAGGACTTCCTCCGGTCCAAGCATGGGGTGTCGAACACCTACCAAAGGGGGGACCTCAACGCGTTGGACTACGCCCGGCTCCGGAAGTACCCGGGCACCCACGCCTACTTCAGGGACTGGATCGCCTTCCGACGGGGCCCCCTGGGGGACCTGCTCCGCCGGTACTCCCTGCCAAGCGACGGCTATTTCCAGTTCTTCCACCCCGCGGGCGGGGGCGCGGCGGCCGTGGCTGCGCTGGTCAACGCCGACCTCTCGGGCGGGGATCATCGCCTGCTTTTTGCCGTAAATCCCACAAACTCCGACGCGACCATTCCCATTGGGGATACGATCTCGTTCTCGCGGGTCTGGCGGCAAATCGCCGACAATGAACGGTTTTACAGCGCCTCGGAGGGCCTGGACGCCCTCAGCCCGGTCGACACCTCGCTGTTTGTACCCGCACTGGGCTGCGGACTCTGGCTGGGAGAGAGTTAGGTTCCTAGAAGGCATTGGTTCGGACCCGATAAGGTGCGGGTCTAGATACCTGAATCCCCTTGCAAAGCGGGCCCGCCGGGGCTTCCCTCAGCGTTACCCGCGCTTGCGTGCGGCGATCAGAAAACGACAGGAATACCAACACCACCATGGCTGTAAAAGTTGCAATCAATGGGTTCGGCCGGATCGGCCGCCTCGTCTTCCGCGCACTAGTTGAGCAGGGTCTGCTCGGCTCGACCTTCGATGTCGTCGCTGTCGGCGATATCGTGCCTGCCGACAACCTGGCCTACCTGCTCAAGTACGACTCGACGCAGGGCAAGTTCAAGGGCACGGTCGCTTCCAAGAAGTCGGCCGCCGACAAGGCCGAGGATGACGTGCTGATCGTCAACGGACACGACATCAAGGTCGTCAGCGCAAAGACTCCCGCAGAGCTTCCGTGGGCCGCCCTCGGGGTCCAGGTCGTGATTGAGTCCACGGGACTCTTCACCGACGCCGAGAAGGCCAAGGGCCACCTCGCCGCCGGCGCGAAGAAGGTGATCATTTCCGCGCCCGCCAAGGGTGAGGACATCACCCTGGTCCTGGGTGTGAACGACTCGAAGTACGATCCAGCCAAGCACCACATCATCTCGAACGCCTCCTGCACCACCAACTGCCTGGCGCCGCTGGTCCACGTGCTCCTGAAGGAGGGATTCGGGGTCGAGGAGGGCCTGATGACCACCATCCATTCCTACACGGCCACGCAGAAGACGGTCGACGGACCCTCCAAGAAGGACTGGAAGGGCGGACGCTCGGCGGCCATCAACATCATTCCGTCCACGACGGGAGCGGCTCGTGCCGTCGGCCTGGTCTGCCCGGAGGTCAAGGGCAAGCTCACGGGCATGTCGTTCCGCGTGCCCACCCCGACCGTCTCGGCGGTCGATCTCACGGTGAAGACCGTCAAGGAGACCTCGTACAAGGAGATTTCGGCCGCAATGAAGCGCGCCAGCGAAACCTACCTGAAGGGCATCCTCGCCTACACGGGCGACGAGGTGGTCTCCAGCGACTTCATCCATGACAAGGCCTCCTCGATCTTCGACGCCGGCTCCGGCATCGAGTTGAACAGCCGCTTCTTCAAGCTGATCAGCTGGTACGACAACGAGTGGGGCTACAGCAATCGCTGCGTGGACCTGCTCCAGAAGGTCGCGACGGGGCTGTAAGCTCCCATGCCGGCCTTCAAGACGATTCGCGACCTGGACCTCGCGGGGAAGCGCGTGCTCGTGCGCGTGGATTTCAACGTCCCGCAGGACAAGGCGACGGGTGCGATCACCAACAGCCAGCGGATCGTGGCCGCGCTTCCCACGATCCGATACGCCCTGGAAAAGGGCGCATCGGTCGTGCTGATGAGCCATCTGGGACGGCCCGACGGCCAGCGCATCGCGAAGTTCTCCCTGAAACCCGTGGCGGTGGAATTGCAAAAGCTTCTCGGCCGCCCGGTGACCTTCCTTGACGACTGCGTAGGTCCGGCCGTGGAGGCCGCCTGCGCCGCGCTGAAGCCGGGCGACGTTGTCCTGCTTGAGAACCTCCGGTTCCACATTGAGGAGGAGGGGAAGGTGAAGCTTGCGGACGGCAGTTCGAAAAAGGCCGACCCGAAAGCCGTGGCCGACTTCCGGGCGAGCCTGACCAGGCTCGGGGACGTCTATGTGAACGACGCGTTTGGAACGGCCCACCGCGCCCATTCGTCCATGGTCGGGGTGGCGATTCCCTCCAAGGGCGCCGGATTCCTGATGGAGGCCGAGCTCAAGGCGTTTGCCGCCGTCCTCGATCATCCGACGAGGCCGCTCCTTGCCATCCTCGGCGGGGCGAAGATCGCCGACAAGATCCCGCTGATCAAGAATCTCCTCGAGAAAGCCGACGCGATCATCATCGGCGGCGGGATGGCCTACACCTTCAAGAAGGTCATCGACGGGATGGAGATCGGCGACAGCCTGTTCGACCCCGAGGGTGCGAAGATCGTTGCGGAGCTCGCCGCCAAGGCGAAGGAGCGCGGCGTAAGGCTGGTGTTCCCGGTGGACTACGTCTGCGCGGACAAGTTCGCTGCGGATGCAAACACGCGTCCCGCCGACGACGCCTCCGGCATTCCGGCCGGGTGGATGGGCCTCGACGCGGGCCCCAAGTCCATTGCCCTCTACGGCGAGGCGATCGGATCGGCCAACACCATCATCTGGAACGGGCCGTCCGGGGTGTTCGAGTTTGAGAAATTCGCCGCGTCCACCAAGGCGATGGCGGAGGCCATCGCCAAGGCCACGGCCCGGGGGGCGACCACCGTGGTCGGGGGCGGGGACACCGCCACCGCCGCCAAGAAATTCAAGGTGGCCGACAAGGTCACCCACTGCTCGACGGGCGGCGGCGCAAGCCTTGAGTTCCTCGAGGGCAAGGTCCTTCCGGGCGTCGCGTTCCTCCAGGCCTGATCCAACCCAATCTCCCCATGAACCACCGCAAAAAGATGATCGCCGGCAACTGGAAGATGAACAAGACCTCGGCCGACGCCGTCGCGCTCGTCCGGGAGATCGCCCTCCAGGTCGGCACCCGGTCCGACGTGGACATCGTCGTCTGCCCGCCGTTCACGGCGCTCGAGGGCGTGGGCCCGGCGATCGACGGGACGGTCCTCAAGCTGGGGGCTCAGAACATGCATCCGGAGTCCGCCGGGGCGTTCACCGGCGAGGTCTCCCCGCCGATGCTTCGGTCGCTCTTCGTGACCCACGTGATCCTCGGGCACAGCGAGAGGCGCCAGTACTTCAACGAGAAGGACGAGTTCATCAACCTGAAGGTCCTCTCCGCCCTCAAGAACCAGCTGAAGCCCATCCTGTGTGTCGGGGAGCTGCTGGCCGAGCGGGAGTCCGGAAGCACCCTCAAGGTCGTCCAGACCCAGGTCGAGCGCGGGCTCGAGGGCGTGAGCCGCGAGCTCGCCGCAGGCCTTGTGGTCGCCTATGAGCCGGTCTGGGCGATCGGCACGGGCAAGGTTGCGACTTCGGAGCAGGCGCAGGAAGTCCACGCGTTCATCCGCAGTCTCCTGACCAAGCTCTTCACCGAACCGGTGGCCCAGCGGGTGCGCATCCTCTACGGCGGCTCGATGAAGCCGGCCAACGCCCCCGAGCTCCTCGGGCAGGCCGACATCGACGGCGGCCTGATCGGCGGCGCAAGCCTCGAGGCGCGCAGCTTCGTGGACCTCATCAAGGCCGCGGCCGCGACGACCTGACCCCGGCTTGACACCAGGCCGGGGCTTCGATTGGATCCGCGACTCTTCCATGCTTCGCCCGTCCGAGACCATCCTTTCGATTATTCCGTGCCGTCCCGGGCATGGGGACGCGGCGTGATCGGGCCAACCCTGGCCTCTCTCCTCGCAAACCTCTCCGCCCCGGGTCAATCGTGACACCGGGGTTTTTCATTTTATGAGCACAAAACCACCCCTCAAAATCTACGACACCACGCTCCGCGACGGCACGCAGGGCGAGGGGATCAGCTTTTCCGTGACGGACAAGCTGCTGATCGCCCAGCGTCTGGACCAGTTTGGCGTGGACTACATCGAGGGGGGATTCCCCGGATCGAACCCCCGGGACATCGCCTTTTTCGCCCAGGCAAAGGACCTCAAGCTCAGGCACGCACGCCTTGCGGCATTTGGAGCCACGCGCCGCGCCGGAGCCAAGGCCGCCGAGGACCCGCAGATGAAATCGCTCCTGGAGAGCGGCATGCCCGTGCTCACCCTGGTGGGAAAGACCTGGCTCCTCCACGTGAGGGAAATCCTGCGCACGACGCCCGAGGAGAACCTGGCCATGATCGAGGACTCGATCCGCTACCTGGTCTCCGAGGGGCGGGAGGTTGTCTATGACGCCGAGCACTTCTACGACGGTTACCTCGACGATCCCGAGTATGCCCTGCGGACGCTCGAGGCGGCTGCGCGGGGAGGGGCATCGAACCTCACCCTTTGCGAGACGAACGGGGGCAAGCTTGTCCCGCAGGTGTCGGCCATCACCGCGGCGGTCGTTGCCCGCTTTGGCGGGGACCTGGTTGGCGTTCACTGTCACAACGACAGCGGGGTGGGGGTCGCGGTCTCGCTCGCCGGGATCGAGGCCGGCGCCGGTCTGGTGCAGGGAACGATGAACGGCTACGGCGAGCGCGTGGGGAACGCCAACCTGACCTCGATCCTCCCGAATCTTCTCCTGAAGATGGGCCGGACGGCGTCCTGCTCGCCGAACCTCGACCAACTGCGCGACCTCTCCCTCTTCTTTGACGAGCTGGCCAACCTGCGGCCCGACCCCAAGGCGCCGTTCGTAGGGAAGTCGTCGTTCGCACACAAGGGAGGCCTGCATGCAAATGCCGCCCAAAAGGTTGCGCGAAGCTACGAGCACATCGACCCAGCCCAGGTCGGGAACCAGTCGCGGTTTCTCGTTTCCGACATGGCCGGGCGGAGCAGCCTCGCCGTGAAGGCCCGGGAGCTGGGCCTCGACCTCGACGAAAAGAACCCGCAGATGAAGGGCTTGATCGAGGAGCTGAAGGACCGGGAGTTCCGCGGGTACGAGTACGAGGCGGCCGATGCATCCTTCAAATTGCTGGTTTCCAACAGGCTGGGTCAACGCCGCTCCTTTTTTGAGGTGGAGGGCTATCGGGTGATCATGGAAAGGCATGGGGACGAGCTGTGGGCGGAGGCTACGGTCAAGGTTCGCGTGGGCGGCCGGACTGTCCACACGGTGGCGGAATCCAAGGGCCCCATAGGTGCGCTCGACTCGGCCCTCCGCCGCGCCCTGGAGGGAACCTACCCGGGCCTCGGCAAGATGACCCTCCGCGACTACAAGGTGCGCATCCTCGACAGCAGCCAGGGCGCGGCAGCCCGCACCCGGGTGTTGATCGAGAGCGGGAACGGCCAGTCGATCTGGGGCACGGTCGGGGTGAGCGACAACGTGATCGACGCCAGCTGGGAGGCCCTCCGGGACGCCGTCGAATACATGCTCACACTCACAGAAGCGGAGCCAGCAGCCGGCTGATGTCCTCGGCGACGTTGCCGAAAATCTTTCTCTTCGGGTTGGGGTCGGCCTTGAACTCGACGCACTCCTTCATCAGGGCTTCGGCCCACGCGGTGATCGCCGCAACCTCCGGCTTCGAGTGGGCAAGGACTCCGACCTCGAAGTTCACGAACAAGCTGCGGACGTCGAAGTTCGGGGAGCCAAAGAGCGCAAGCTGGTCATCGATGATGATCGCCTTGGCGTGAAGCATGCCCGGGGTGTAGAGGAGAAGCCTGGCGCCGGCCTTCCGAAGTTCGCGCAGGTACTGGCGGCGGGCGAAGTCGGCGATGCGGTGGTTGGAGCGCGCCGGGACAACCAGGGTAACGCTGCGCCCGGCCCTTGCCTTTACGATGAGCGAGCGCAGGAGCACGTCGTCCGGGATGAAATAGGGCGTCACGATCCAGATGCTCCTTTCCGCCTCCTGGATCATCGCGACGATCCCCTCGTACAGCGGGTCGCCCGGGACATCGGGCCCGCTGGCCACGACCTGGAGTTCGCCTTCGCCGCACGGCTCGACCGCTTGGTCCGAAAACTCCGCATGCAGGGTTTCCGGCGGCTGCCGCGTGGCAAAGCACCAGTCGGCGATGAAAACCTCGTTGAGCAGCGCTGCCGCGGGGCCGTCGATGGCCGCCCCGAGGTCGCGCCAGCGCTTGGGGAAGGAATCCCTCCCCATGTATTCGCGGGCGAGGTTCCGGCCGCCCACGATCGCCCTCGCGTGGTCGAAAACAGCGATCTTGCGGTGGTTCCTCAGGTTCGCGGAACCGCGCGACGTGAAGGGCACGACCGGCATGAACCTGCCGACCTCGCCCCCGGCCGCACGGATCGGTTTCACAAACCGTCCCCGGGAGCCCAGGCAGCCGACGGCGTCAAGGAGAAGGCGGACCTTGATGCCTTCCCGGGCACGGGCCGCGAGAAGGCTGACGATCCTGCGACCGGTCTCGTCCCGGCTGAGGATGAAAGTCGTGATGTGGATGCAGTGCTTCGCCCCGCGGATCTGCTCCTCCAGTGCCGCAAATTCCTCCTCTCCTGTCGCCAGAAGACGGACCTTGTTCCCGCACACGGGGGGCAGCCCCCCCGCGGCCACGACCGCGGTCGCAATCGGCCTGAGGGTCCTCTTTGCGCCCGATTCCGCGAACCGGTCTGGCAGGGAGGGGAGAAGCCTGCCCTTCTGTCCTGCGATCCGGCGGAGCTTCCGACCCCCGATAAGTAGGTACAGCGGAACGCCTACGTAGGGAAGGAGGACGATCACGAGCAGCCAGGCGAAGGTGTTGGCGGGGGCGCGCTTCTCGCTCATCAGCCGGGCGACCAGCGAGAACGCGAGCAGGAAGCCCGCAATCGCGAAGAGGTGGGCCGGGATTCCGCCGGCCGGCAGGAGGTTGAGGACTCTGCTCGCTGTGGCGTGCATGCGGGGGACAGCTTGGGAGACAACATGGGGACGGGGAAGGTTGCAAGGAGGCAGGCAAGCCGGTGGTGTATCAGATCGAAAGATTGAAGAACCAAACGGATTGTCTCGTTTCGTTTTTTGGGACGGGCGTTGCGCTTGCGAGGTAGGGACGGGCGGCCCGCCCGTCCGTGAACTGCGAATGACCCTTTCGAAGAACCC
>Ga0302319_10012393_pt1 | contig 16085 bp, 9 predicted proteins | sample Bog_T0_2_FD_203319 | JGI IMG/M metagenome (GOLD analysis project Ga0302319, IMG submission 203319) | Peat permafrost microbial communities from Stordalen Mire near Abisko, Sweden - Bog_T0_2 | ecosystem: Environmental > Terrestrial > Soil > Wetlands > Peat | place: Sweden: Abisko, Stordalen Mire...
TGTCGCTTCCACTTGGCCGTCAGCGTTACATGGATGACCTCAATGACTTCAACCAGGAATGTTGCGGTGCCGGTGGCGGGGTCAAGAATCACAACGAACGGATCGGCCGGCGTGGTCCCGGCAGGGATAGCCAGCCCGACGTGCTTTGCGGCCATCTCGCCCCAGGTTACAGTGGAAGCGAGACCGTCTTCAAGGCCAAACTCTGTTTGCAGCAGCTCATGCACGCTACGAACGATATAGGAGACAACGGGCTGCGGTGTGTAAAAGACACCGCGCTTTGCGCGCTTCCCCGGGTCGTACTCCTTGAGGAACAGCTCGTAGAAATGAATCACTGGGTCTTCATTCCGGTTGCGGTCCCCGAAGTCGCGAACAACGGCCTCCATATTCGCGGCGTCAAGCAGTTCCACGACCTCGCTGACTCCCAACTCGTCGAAATCAATACCGCTTCCACCACGTTCCTTGCGCTTCCGCCCTCCAAGATGGAGGAAGGTTTCCATCAACTCTTTGAGAAACGGGTTAGTGAGTGGGATGTGTGTGGCGACGGCATCCGCAGTGTTGTGCTTGGGATTCGCTATTCGGGCAGAGAGCAGGCCGTAGGCGATGGTCTGCGCGTACATATCCGCAAAGTCGCTTTCGGTCAGATCGTGGATAAGGGCCTGCTGGAAGGCTGTCATTAACTTTCTGAGTGGACCCTTGTCCGTCTCGATATTCAGGACCGTTTGGATACGGTCGCGTATTGAGCGGGCCAACTCTGCCAGCCGTATCGCAAGTTCTTTCGAGGTTGTAATGACTTCACGGTGCCGCAGCGTGAAGGCTGAACTCCATTGCTCGCGCCAGAGTTTTGCGTTCTTGTCATCACCGGGCCAAGAGAGCTTCTGCTGAAGAGTGTCAGCGACATCGTCCAGGTGAAGGGGTGTATCGCGGTTGTCCCAGCCGAGAACCTTGAGCGTAGGCAGGTCCGCTTTCTCTCCGTCTTGAGAGAAGTGGGCAAAGCTGATCTGCCGCTCCGCGCCCTCACCGTAGTTGGAGATAAATAGCAAGTCGTTCGCCTGCCATGCCTTGCTTTCGGCGCTGTTGGCAGAAGCGCGCTTCTTCAGCACCACACGGCTGAGAACACGCCGCAGTGCCACCACGGGTAGCCTCTTCGGCTCAAATTTCACGAAGAAGATGCCCCAGGGTTGGCTGGTGGATAACGGACGAAGCCGCTTTATTTCTTGAATCTTGGCGGCGTTGGCGCTATCAATGCCCAGTTCCTCCGCAGTGTAGTCGAAGGTCAGTTCTTCAAAGTTGGCAGACTCAATGGGCCATTCAAGCTCATCGCGGAGAAACTTGATGAGTTGCGGGAAGGTGCGGATACTTCTGAGTACGTCGCGTTGACTTGCCATTGACCTTAGTCCTCGTTGATTTCCATCCAGCACCTGAGCGCCGGTTTGACGCCCACCGGCGCGTCCACGCGTTTCAGGTAGGTATCCTTGATGTGCTTAAGCACGGTAGCCCGGATGTCCGTAAGCGTCTTCTGCTCTGTAAAGCAATGTCGCGGGGTATCCGGTTTGCAGCGGAGGCTTTCGATGATCTCGCCCGGTTCTTCGAGGATCGTGCTCTTTCCCAAGTCGTATAGATACCAGCGGGTGGTGCCAGCGGCCTCAGTGAATTCGTTAGTTTCCTTGTCTAACGCCGGGAGAGCGTAGCAAAAAAAGACGCCGCGAGTTCCCTTGGCTGGTCGCGTTCGACCACTGAAGAATGCGCCGGGCATTCCATTCAGCCGTGCGGCCAATTCGGGGTAATCCTGCAAAAGCCCCTGGTACTCAAGGTGCATATCTTCAACCGCGCTCTTAGTGCCCTCATACGAGTGGTTGAAATCCTTGAGTGCATCATAGTCGTCTTCAGGACGGAGCAGCTTTTTGCCCTCGATGCCGAGAGTTTTTGATATAAGGAGCGTCTTTTGCGTAACCTTGGTGTAGAGCGTTAGCAGTTTATTCAGTTCATCGGGCGGAAGAAAGTTCCAGAACGAGACCTTCCCTCGGGAGGCTGCCACCTCGGGGTGATCTTGGATCAGAGCCGCCTCTGTCACCGGGTTCATGCGCCTATCTACGCGGCCTATTCGCTGCATCAGGCGGACCGGATTCCAGTGGATGTCGTAATTGACCATGCGGCTTGCATCTTGGAGATTTAGACCCTCAGACAGAACATCCGTAGAGAGCAGAACACGGATTTCCTGCTTACCCTGTTTGTGGAGTGTGGCCGAGTTCGTCCCATTGTAGTATGGCGAGAAACGCTGGAGGATGTCGGCACGATTTCCTTTAGTGCCGCTATCTACCTCCGCAAGTCCCTTGATCCCGGCAACCTTAAGTTGCTGGAAGAGGTATCGGGCCGTATCAGCAAACTCCGTGAAGATGAGGACTTTCTGAGTTTCAAGTTCTTTTGATTTGAGCAGCCGAATGAGCCGTTTCAGCTTGTCGTCGTGGCGAGGCTCAAACTTCTTTACCTCTTCGAGAAAACTGACAATCTGGTCAAGATCGAGAAAGGTCTCCTGAATCATTTCCACGACATCATATTCATCGCGGCTCAATTGCTCTACTGAATCGAGAAACTCCTGAGGAACAATGTCCTCGTCCTGATCTTCATCGTCGGCGTCGTTCCAAAGTTCAAGCTGGCGGTGCACAACGTAGTTAAGAACTTCCGCATTCTGGTTTTTCCACCGCTCAACGCGCTTCTTGTCCCCGTCCGTTTCGCTGTGTACTTCTACGAACGCCAGCAACTTTCGCATTAGACGGCTACACGACAGTTCAAACGCTGCGACGGAACTCTCGAAGCGCTTCAAGAACCCCGTGCGAATCAGGCCGACTACCTGCTTCTGGCGGTTTTCCTCGAAGGGGTCAATGCTCTTGTCGTCTCCCTTGTAGTAGGCAAGGGGGTAGTAAATAGCGAGAGTGAACAAAGGCTTCTTGCGCTCAAAGGCCTTATCCAGTAAATCGAGCAACCGGCCATACGTCTTCCGAATTGAGTAATCTGCAACGACTGGCGGGTTGCGATCTGGGAACACTGCGGCAGTTCCGCTTTCTCGCATCTGGCTGGCCCGCGCATAAGCCCGGCTGCGCTGCACGACCAGATGTCTAAATATCTCATCGCTTGCCAGAGTCTCCTGAACCTCAGTCAGGCTCTCACCCAAACTGACGCTTCCATCTTCTCCTAGACGCTTCCGAAGCGCGGTCTCCATTTTGTTGAAATGTGCGCGCAAGTTATTCACGCCCAAGGTCCGAGCAAAGTAAGCGTCGTCATTCCTGCTAAAAAGCTCAGTCAAATGCCGGAAGTCACTTAGCTTGTTGTTGATCGGCGTAGCAGTGAGCATGAAAAGCGTTTTGGGGCGCAATGAACCGTCGAGCAAATCGTAGAGCCTGTGATAGCGCGAACGGTCGTCGTCTTCTCCATTGATTGATCCTTGCCTTCCGGGATTACGGAAGTGGTGAGCCTCATCAATCAGAACTACATCCGCGAGTTCGGTAATGCGCCGAAAGCGCGCTGGAAATTCTCCTTTCCGGTTGAGGTCACTATGGCTGAATACCGCAAGGCTGCTGAAATCGGCGCCTCCGCCTACGCCGCCAATGTGGTGGAGCCAGTCGCGCAGGTGAGGCTCCCACACGGCCTCCTTTGTTGCCTTTGGTGCAAACAGAACTACTCGTTTGCCTTCGTGCAGGATGAGTCGCTCGATAAGCATAAGGCCAACAAAGGTCTTGCCAAGGCCGACGCCATCGCAGAGGAATGCACCGCTGTGCTGGCGCGCTATCTTCATCAGTGCCCAGTACGCCTCCTTCTGGTAACGATCAAGATGAGAGAACATCTTCGAGCGGGTTTCCTCCCATTCGCTCGCCGTCATTTCGTGACCGCGGAAGAATTCTTGTAGCGCCTTAGTGTAGACGTCGAAAGGAAGAAACTCCTGAGTATGACGCTCAATCGTTGTCAGGATTTCCGCCGAGACATCCTCAGCCTTTTCCCAATGCTCCTCGTACCACTCCTGAAGAACAGCAACAGGCTGTCCAGTGATCTGGACGTTTAGCTCGATGTTTTCCGTCAGACCTGGATACGTGAAATTGGAAGACCCTACGAGGGCCGTCGATCCCACAACTTCAAGACGAGCATGGGTAATATATGCCTTGGCGTGAAATTTGTCTTTCCGGTAGACGCGACAGATGATCTTCTTGGACCGGATCGCTTCGACGATCGCAGACACTCCGGACAGAAATGCATTTTTCTCTTTTTCGTCCTCAAGGCTGAGATCGAGCCGCTTCTTTACGTTTTGCAGCCCCGCTGCAAACGCAGCCTTGGTGCGCTGCGTTACCTCATCGCCCATCAGAATGCGAATTTGATCGACCTTCTGCCACTCGTCTTTCAAGGCGAGGAGTGAGCCAATCTCAAAATATCCAGTAGCAATGTCAATCGACTTGGAGAGTTGGCACCAGTCGTTCAGATACCGTAGGACCTTCCAGTCCTCGTTACTGTTATCGACGATGAAAAGTTCGCTGCCTGTAGCACTACTTCGACGTGGCATATCTTCCTTACTCTCAACTTCTCACTCGGCAAGCGGCTATGCATCAACCGAAACTTCCATTGCACGCTCGACCGTCTGCGGTGTTGGTCGGTAAATGTTCTTGACTTTGCAAAGACTCACCTTGTATTTCATGGTCTCCAGCGTACGGCGGGCGTGACGCAGCATGACCTTACTAAAGAAGGGGAGCCGAAGTTCATTTTCTGACTTACTGATGATTGCGTAGACAACCTCGTACTCGGAGGGATTGATCTGATCTTTCGGGTTCGCCAGTTTATGATTCGGTCCAAGATGCTCATTTACTGCTTCACGAAACTCCTGTACATTCAAAAACAGCTCGGCCGGCACAATCCCTTGTGCAAATAGATGGCTCAGTTCGCTTGAGCCGCTATACCGCTTGACATGAACTAAGTGTTTACTGCTACTTGCTAAATCGCAAAACTCAACTTTGGTAAAGCCACGGGATTTCAGTTGGATGCATTTCCGGTCCATTAGGCAATACTGTGGCGAATCGTTACTAACTCTCTTGTTGTAGGCTTCCTCAGATGCGTCATTGTAGTCTGGCAGTGCGACGTTGCTGACGGGAAAGTCTTCGATGTCTTTGTTGACCTCATCGAGATAGGACTTGTCAATGCGATACCAGAGAGCGTTATTAAGCAAGAAAGTGTCGCCCCTCAGATCGGCTTCACAGTAGAGCGTTTTGTAAACAGACCATGACTCTCTTTCTTGCTCGTTATCGTCCGCCGCTATGACCCTCCACGTTCTTAGATCGTCAATCTCCAAGCCATTGAGCTTGTCTCCCGATTCCCACTCACATAGAACATCGCTCAATCGAAGGTCGTCTTGCGGATTCGCTACACCGTGGATATTAAAGGTACGGCCGGCTTCCCAATCTTCGCAGGTAGGTGGTGCCATCCACACTCGTTCAATCGACTGACTGGATAGTTTTTCGACTAATAGGGCGTCTAGTTCGGCCTTGAGGGATTTGTCTCGCACCTCTTTCATCCTGCCAACCCAAGAGAATATCTGTAGATAGTCGTCTTTTGCAGAATCAGCAAGAAGCCGATTGAGAAGCGCAGGCAATTGCGTTAATGATGTTGTTGTACTGATGCGAAGTGAATCTCTGCCACCTACTTGTCTTCCCAATAATTCATCTTTAGGCTTGCCCGTGAGCGACCGAATCACATCTTGTTCAACATCGAGGCCAAACTCATCGATGCGAGCGTTCCGTACTGCTTGCGTCTGCTTATTCTGAAGTAGAGAGTCAAAAGCACTGAGTTGGACATGCTTGATACCTTCGTCGTCGATGTTATTTAGAGTCACTTTCAGGCCAAACTCTTGCTCCCACGCGTCAGGGTCCATGAGCGCCCTTCCAAAGCCGAAAGAGAGTGCAAAGGTCGCATTCCCAGTCGAGATTACCATCAGAGCGGCTGCTGTCTTTGAACGAACGGATAGCGGTGGGTCTGCAATGCCCCGGAACTGCTTAACCCAAGCAGGTTCTATCTCCGAGAGCTTCTTAATGTGCAGGACTGCATCCAAAGCATTGGGAATCTTCAGCACAGAAGTTTCGATCTCAGTTCTCCATCTTGAACTGAGATACTTGTCGCTCGTCGAGAAGTCACTCTTCAGTTGGAAGACTGTCCATACGCGGAACGTCTGCTTCGGCTTTGTGGCCGACCGTTTAGTGGCCATAAGATCCTCATATACAAGAGTCCGCGTTAGTTTATCAGATGGCTGCGATCCTGTCTCGCTCAGCAAGGCAGCCCAATTGCTGAGGATTCCCCTGTCCTTGGTGGAAGCCGGTTTGAAAGTACCGCTGGTGGCAGCAGATTTGGACCACTTCAATGCTTTACTGTAGTCCAGTCGTAGCTAGAGGCTGATGCCTTGGTCGTTATTGTTGTTGCTACTGGCGGACTGCGCCTGGGTGTTGTCGCCCATTGAGTGAGCCGAAGATTGGCCGGCTTGCTCAAGCGCTGTCTCTCGCGTGATCGGCTGCGCTTGACGGTCGTAGAACTGGCCTTGCGGGTCGATGTGTAACCAGCTTCCCACGTTGGTGTGCTGGTAGCTCTGAACCTCGCCGGTCTCGCGCTTCCACTCGTAGTCTGCCGCTTCCTTTGGCAATGCCGCTTGGATTGGAGCATTGTGCCGGTGTTCAATTTCGGCAGTAGTGCTAATGTTTTCGGGTGCGTGAATCGTCGTTTCGGCAAGAATCTGGCGGCGAAGTTCCTCTTGCGAATGCTCTCTGCTGTTGGTCATCGGAGGCTCCTTGGTCTGGGTTTGCTGGTTGTGGGTCGGCTCAACCTGGGCTTTCTGGAGGTCTACGGCTGAGGTCTTTGTAACGTCGGTACTGAGGCGTTCACTGAGAACAGTAACGTCGTTGGTGTAAATCCTCACGTCCTCCGATGCGCGGGATACGGAGACGTAGGCGAAGCGGGTATTGATGAGTTCCGGGTGGACCTTCGTGTCCATGTTCACCAAAACCCGGTCTGTGGTTAGCCCCTGGGAACTGTGCGAGGTCACGGCGTAGCCGTGATCGAAGTGCCGCATTTGCGCGGCGTCGAAAGAAACCGTGCGCTCTTTTGCGCCGTCCATTTTTACACTAACTTGGTTGGCGTCTATCCGTTCGATGGTTCCCATATCACGATTTGATACGGCAAGCTCGCGATTGTTGGCCGTGAACTGGATGCGGTCGCCCTGAGCAAACTCGCGGTCTATCTCACGGTAGGCCGCGATGCCCTGCAATCGCTTTGGGTCATAGGTAGCTTGCTGGCCGTCTGGCTTCTGGACGGTGATCTGGTTCTCTTTGTGGTTGGCCGAAACCACGGTAGCGTAGCTGCCACGCTCGATGCCATGTTCTTTGCTGCCGCGCGTGTAATGGAGAACGTCGTCGGGCTGGTATCGCGCTGCCCAGCTTCGATCAACGCTGGTCATGTCGGATCGCGGCGTGAGCACGTTCATGCTGTGATTCTCTTTGGAGACGACGCCGGATGCCTGCAATTCCGTGCGGATCGCATTGTTGATTTCCTGACGACTGGCGTTGTCCGGCGAGACGACCAGCGTGTTCTCAGGCTTGGCGACATAGTCCTTGGCGATGGCTTCAATGCGCTGGTCATTGTCGGGTATCTCGGTGACGCGGCCCTGTTGTTGCAAGAGGGTGAGGCCGATTGCGGTCTCGTTCTTTGACAGGTGTTCGACCGCGCGAAGCAACTCCGGGTCTTTCTGGCGCATGATCTGGTCAAGCTGCGAAGTTTGCATCCCGGCCTGCTGCATCTGCTCGAAGGGCTTGCCAGCATCGACGCTCTGATGCTGGCGCGTGTCGCCGATGAGGAGCACGCGATCCTGCGGTCCGATCTTCTCCATGAAAGCCTGCATCTGGCGGGTGCTGGCGAGGCTGGATTCATCCACCATATAGAGGTGACGGTTGCTTGAATCGCCTCTGAATTGTTCCTGGCCTCCCCGTGCAAGGAAACCCTGTAAGGTCTCGGCAGAGATGCCAGCATCCCGGAGTTGGGCGGCGGCGCGGCTGGTCGGGGCGAAGCCCTCGACCGCATAGCCGCTACGCTCTGCGCTCTCCCTAATGGCTTCCAGTGTGGTGGTTTTGCCGGTTCCGGCTAGTCCTTGCAGGCCATGCACGCGGTCGTGGCTGGTCAGCACTTCCTCAATGGCTCTGCGCTGTGCCGGATTGAGGAATTCGCGGGTTGCCGCATGAGTTGCCGCCTGTTCTTTCGGCATGATCGGCTCGACGGTATTCTTGCCGCGTTGCATATGTCCGACAGTCTCCCGCTCTGCGGCGATGGTCTCGCGAGTGGTGAACTGTCGTCCCGTCTGGTGCTTCTGTCCCTCCACGATCTGAAACTCGCCGGTATTGTGCCGCTGGTCGAAGTTGTCGCGCACCTGGCTGTAGGTGAGGTCGCCCATGCCGCGCCGCAAGGCGTCGCGCATGATTGCCCGTTCGTCGGTTACGGCCTCCCGTTCAAAACCGCGATCCTTGGCAAAGGTGACGGCTTCTTGCGCGCGCCTGGGCGCATCCGGCACACGATTCTGCTCCAATGTTGCGGCGCGTTCCCTGGCCTCTGCGACAACGCGGTCGGCTTGGTTGCCAAAGTCATTCGCAATCTTGCGATGATCGGCGAGCACCTCGGAAGACGAGAGAATATCTTTCTTGTCGCGTGTGTTGTGGGCGGCAATCTGCGCGGCCTCCGGCCCGCTGAAGCCGCTCCGCGCAACAGCCTCCTCGATCTGCTGACGGCGCGGGCTGGACGCCTCAAGGTATTCCGGCGTGTAGCCTTTTATGTCCGGCGCGCCACTCTTGCCGGCCTCGATCTGGTAGCCGAGATTGCGGAGCCGGAAGGTCAGTTCCGATTGATAGACAGCCGTTGCAAACTGCTGGGTATCAAAGAAGCCGCGCTCCTGCAATGCGCGAGTCGAGCCGTCTTGCCGCTCGGTCATATTGAAAATCACGGCATGAGTATGAAGCTGTGGAGCGGCATACCCATCGACCGGGCGGGCGGTATCATGCTCGAATTTCGCTGCAATGAATTTTCCTGTGGTCTCTGCGGGATTGTTGCCGCCAATTCGCGCTTGTGTATACCGCTCCAACTCGGTGAGAGCTATGGTCACGGCCTCCCAGTGTGCCGCGCGAACGCGGTTATCGCCTCCGACAAGTGCAGTCAGAGAAACGGATTTGGGCGCTGAAAATGTAGCGTCCCATCCCGCCCGATGCTCCACAGGTTTGACGGTGGTTCCATCTGAATTGGTGTACTCCTGCGCCTTCCGATGCTTTACCAGTTGTTCACCGCTATGTGGGTTCTGGCCTTCACTCAGCCGCGCAAAATGCTGGGAGTCGATTGCTCCAGCTAGGCCGTACCTTTCGGCCATCCGACCCTGCCACTCTCCGAGAATCGCATCTCCCTGTTTCCAGTAATTCTGCTCGGCAGACATGAATTCCTTTGCGTGGTACGTCTGCGCCTGGCCGGAACTGAGGGGCTTTGAAATCGTGAGCATATTGCCTCGCTATACCTGAAAGGGGAACGAAGCTTGCGGCTCCTGATCGCCTTTATTCTCGGCAGTATCTTCCGGGCTATCGTGAGTGGCGGGAACGATGACAAGCTCCTCTTCATCGGAATCGTCAAGCTGCGTATCGGGTTCTGTATCCACCGCCTCCAGGTCGTTCTCTTCCTGTTCGAGACGAGCAATCGCCGCCGCGCTTGGAGGCTCCGCCTCTAGGTCAATCTCTGGCGTTTGGGGACTGGAATTCTTCTGCGCCAGAGTCTTTGGGTCGAATGGCAAGTCATCCTCACCGCCCTTGCGCGGCACGAAGCCGGGAGTGTTTTGCGGCATATCCATGTAGTCAAAGTGAAAGTGGGCCACGTTGTTTCCCAGCTTCAGAAAGGCGTGTCGATTCTCCAGCCCCGATATTTCGGAATCCATCACAAGCGGCTCGACCTGACGATCAATACTGAAGTTCCTGCCAGACCGTGAGCCGTCAAAATGCGTCTCCTTCATGCGCTCGATTTCGACCTTTCCGATTGCGTTGCTGACCCACTCTGCCGCCTTGGGTTCTGTCGTTTTGAGAAAGATTTTGGTGGCAGGCTGAGACAGCATGACCTCGGCCAGATGGCCATAGATCACCTCAAGCTGTGCCTTCCCTTGGAAGCCAAGCACGAGCGGATTCCTGCTCTTCCGGTTCTCCGTAATCGCGGTATGCAGTTGGGGCAGACGCTGCAAGCTGGCCAGTTCGTCAAGCACAAACCAGACGGGTGTCTGGTTCTTCTGCGGCGCGGTCAAAAGCCGCATGACCAACAGGTCAATCCAAAGGCTGTGTAGCGGTCGCAACGCCTCGCGCTCGGTCGCGCTTGAAGTGATGAAGATCCAACCCGTGCGGGTCTCGGCCCACTCCGTGGCGCTCCATGTTTTATCGCTTGCCTGCTCTCTGGTTGGCAGCATACGAAGGCTGTCCGCAACCAGTCCAAGCGAAGCAAGGACGCCGTTGCGCTGCTGTTGCGCGCCTTTGGCAATCATGGCTTCCATCTCGGTGCCGCGCACACGCAGGTCAATCTCCGCCGGATTTGAAAGCCATGCAACCAACTGCTCTGGCGTCGGCCCTTTGGTGAGCAGATGGGCGAATATCTTCTGCGGTGTTTCGGTGAAAAACTCGCCCTTCTTGTCGCTGGTCGGCTGGTAGAGAGAGGCCGCAATCGCCTTCGCCTCGGCCCTGCGCCGCAACTCTTCGGACGGCCCCCAGTAGGGGCAGCGGTCATCGAGCGGGTTCAATACAATGTCACCGCGCTTGGCGTCGTAGAAGCGCTGAATGAACTCGCAAGCAGGGTCGTAGACAATGGCAGCGTGGCTGCGGCCCTGAATCTGCCGGAGTATCTGCATGATGAGCGTCGTCTTGCCCGCGCCGGTGTCGCCCATCAGCTCAATGTGCTGCGCCTCGGCCTGAAGCGGTATCCGCATCATCTGCTTTGCCTCGGTGGTTTTGAAGCCGATGCCGTCTCCGTTCACCGTCTTATTGAACTCCCTGGGCGTGAGCATGACCGGCCCTTTGAGCCGACGGCCGTACTTCATTGCCTTGCGACGCTTGATGTCTTTCGCGATGGAAAACGGAAGCTGCGCCAGGAGCGAGAGGAGGCCGAAAAGGAATGGAAGTTTGTAGATGTCCCTGAGTTGCTCGCCTCCGTACACTGCATTCTGCAAGTATGTGTGCAGACGAGCATCAACGTATTTTTGCTCGGGTCCACGATAGAGAACGTCAAGTCCGCGCGCCTGAGCAGCGTCGGAGAGTGCAAGCGAAAGTTGCTTGCCTCGGGAGGCCAGAGTCGAACCCTCTTGTACGTCTGCCTCAGACGCAAGCTCAACTCCGGTGCTGACACCGGCAGCATAGAGAAACTGATACTTGTCCGTCTTGTTGAAGGCGCTTCCGGCTGCGCTGCGGACATATATCGGCGTGTAGAACTGCTGCAATGGAGTCTGGCCAAAGCTGAAGCGAAGGTAGATAAAGCAGCCGGTCAACACGAACGCGAGGAACACCGCGCCGTAGCTGTAGATCGGGGAATGCGGCGGGAAGATGATCGTTTCTTTGCGGCCCCAGTGGGTTGTTGCCATCACGCACGCTCTGCTTCCTGCCGTGCCTCAACTGCCACGGCTCGTTTGCGTTTCTTTACTTCGGTCATGATCCCGTCGAAGACTTCCGGCGTGAGCTTCTGGCCTGTGGCGAGAGGCTTCAGGACATTCGTCAGCATGAGCCGAAGCCCAACGATCTCGCTCAACTCCACGCTTGCGGCTGGTTCGCCGCCGTCGCGGGATAGCTCGTCAAGAATGAGCCGCCGAATGAGTTCACCGCGCTGCTGGCCGCGCCGCTTAGCCAACGCATCGAAGCGTTCGGTTTCGCTCCGGCTGAGTTTCGACGAGACATTTGTCAGTCGAAACGATGCCCGCTGTTCGGCTGTTTGTACCATTGCTTCATCGCTGAGAAGTGGCATAGTCACCTTCAATCCGGCAGGAATTCTTGGGAATACCTGGGTATTCTCAAGAATTCCTGCGCGGCGCAAGTGGTTGACATTGTTCGGTCGTCTCCAAGAATCCTTACGGATACTCAGCACGACCCTCCGAGGGATGGAGTGTCAATAATCACCCGGTGCGCAGCACCTTGCTCGCTCCATCCCGGAATTGATCGGAGGATCATGCCTTCAATACCAGTACAGAATCCGTTGACTTCGGCGCGGCATTGGACTTCTTCGCAGGCCGCTCCGGTGCTTCAATGACTGTGCCCTTGCGGATACGAAGTGTCGAAGTAACCTTGTTGGATTGCGGAGTCTTCAAGAAGTCCTGAAAGTCGCGGTCCTTCGAGAAAACATAGTTGAGTGCCTTGTCCACGACATCATCTGCGGATGCGTTGGCGAAGGCAGCATATTGATCGACCTGCGTTGCTGTGGCTTCTTCAAGCCGAATGGAAGCGCTGATCTGACGGCTTTGTGTGATCTCAAGCAGTGGCATATTGGTTCTCCTTGGGTGAGTGATTTACATTCTCTGAACAAAACTGGAAGCCGTATCCGCGCCTCCATATACGATCTCGAAACAAAACTCCTGAGCCTGCCGGTCATAGCCATCCAAACGCAGAACTTCGCGGATGGCGCGGCGTCCTGGCTGACGCTCGACATGGACAACGAAGTTGACGGCTTCACCGATCTCCGCTTCCACGTCTTCATATGTCGCTTGCTGATGGCTTCGCATGACGAGATTGGCGAAGCGGCGGAGGGCTTTGACTGCCGAGTTGGCATGGATCGTGGCCAATGATCCTGAGTGGCCTGTGTTGAAGGAATCAAGCAAAGTGCGGGCCTCCGTGCCGCGTACTTCGCCGAGAATGATGCGGTCGGGACGCCAGCGCAGAGCAGACTTCAACAGATCGTCGAAGGAGACTGATGCCTTGTAGGTGTCGGTCTGGCATTCGACGGCGAGAATATTCGGCTTCTGGATACGAAGTTCCGATGTGTCTTCAATGATGACGATGCGCTCATGCTCCGGGATCGCCTGGCCCAGTATGTTGAGCAAAGTTGTTTTACCGGTACCTGTTCCGCCGCTGATGAGCAACGTCTTTCCGCTCCGAATCTGTTCGGCAAGGAACTCAGCGAGTGGCCGCGTGAGCGTGCCGCGAGAGATGAGGTCATCGACCGTATACTTGCGACTGGAAAACTTGCGTATAACCAACGCCGGGGCGGGACGCGCCACTGGTGGAATGACCGCCGCAAGGCGGCTGCCGTCCGGGAGTTGCGCATTGAGGACGGGATTGTCCTCGTCCAGCTTTTTACCGAGCCGATTGGCAACCACTTCGAGGCCGGTGCGCAGCTTGCCGGCGTCGAAGGTAATACCTTCATCCCGTCGCATGATGCCATCCCGCTCATACCACCAGGACGAATCGGGATTGCCCATGATTTCGCTGATGCTGTCGTCCAACAGCAGCGGCTCTATCGGGCGAAGAAATGGAAGGATCAACTCGAAGCTCATAGAGAAAACCTCTTGAGTGTGCTGGCCCGTGGGGCAACCATGCACAGGGACAGTTGGGGTAGAGCAACCGGATTGGCAGCCTGGGTGGACATGGAAAAGCCTCTGAAAAGATTGATGAATCTCTAGCTGAATGCCTGGTCAACCCGGAAGCGTACGATGGCCAACCCGAGAGGGTTCACGGCCAGCTCATTGTTCTTCACGTTCTCCCGGAAAACATAGGTGACACTGGCTGTCCATCGCTCCCGCTTGATCTCCGTGTGATCCGAGGGATTCGTGTACACCTTTTCAAACTCAATCCGGGCCGAATAGGGAGACTGCCGTAGATCGTCAAGGACGATGTTCTTTACCTCTACATCGACATACGGGAGTGTGCTGTCTTTGACGTATGTCTGAATGATATTGTCCTTGCGTTCCTGCTCAATGACGGCGTGCTGAACGTCGCCATTCAGAAAGTAGAGAGAGCTTGTCTGGTCGCGCTCGATAGTAAAACGATTGCGGCTGAAGTAAAGCTCTGCCCAGCGCGTCAGATAATACTTGTTCTCCGCCTCCTGGGGGCGATATTGGAAGTTGCGATAATCGATTGCGTCGGCCCGGCCCACATCGTTGATTCTCACAATCATCGGGTGCATATCGGCGAGAGCTTTCTGGCTTCTGAATACGAGCACGGCCAGCACAAGCGAGACGACTCCGAGCACAAGAATTGTCACCTTCAGATAGGTGTTCATGACCAGCGGATCGCCATACTGCTCCAGATAACGCTCTGCGGCGCGGGTGATTTCCGGGGTAGATTTCGTTTGCGGATTCATCTTTGACCTCGTTTCTCTTGATGCTGTTTACATCGCGGCCCGAATCGCCATCATTGCGACACCCAAGCCCCCATCATGCCCACCGGTATGACCGCCGAATAAGCTCTGCGTCATCGCTGGAATCTTGAAGAGGATATAGACGTTGACCAATACAAGAAGGATGAGCAGGGGCAATGCGTGGACAATCGTCGAGGGGTCCGACACGCTCTGGCCAAGCTGGATGTAGTAGTTTGTCAGAACGTGGCACAAGACGTTCATGGTCGCTGCGGCAACGACCTTGTAGAAGCTGAATCCGAGGTAAGCTTTGAGCCATCCCCAGAACAGCCAGTCGAGCTTGTCGAAGACAAGGAACGGAATGAAGATCGGCCCCAGCAATCCGACGATGGTGGACGCAATTGCGCCATACGCCACAATGGCTGAAACCACTGCGGCCAGGACGCCCAAAAGGAATTGCACAACAAAGTACACAAGGGAGTAGTAAGGGGACATCATGCTGGTCAGCATCGACGGACCGGTTTTCGAGGATGCTGTATGTATCTGGCTCAGCATGGTCGTGGCACCATCCGCTCCGATGACGGTCACAAGGTTGGCTGTTCCGCCATCAATGAACCCCTTGATGGAGAAGCCAAGTCCGGGGATGGCGCTGTCGTAGTAGTTCACCATCGCATAGGCAAAGGTCAGGAGCATGAAAAGATTGAGAAACCTGCCCATGCTGAAGCCGGCCCCGCCCTGTGCGGAGGCAAGTGCCTCCTGAACACCGAACCAGACCAGGATTATAGTTGCCAGCGAAAGAACAATATGGACGCCCATCGCTGTAATGGAGGGTGCCGCCGTAGCAGCTAGCGACTGGCACCCTTGAGAGATGAAATCAAAGAGACCCATCTTCAGTTCCTCATGTCTTTCTCGGCGCGCCTATTCAGTATGCTTGTGTGAGAAGATTTGCCGCGCCGCTGTTGGTCGTGGTGACGTTGGCGTTGTAGTAGCTTTCGTATCCTGATGAGTCACGGAAAGCTGACTTCATTGTGTCCTGTTGCTGCTTCTGGGCAACCATCTGTTGCAGGGCAAGGTTGGCGTTGATCTGGTTTGCGTCCTGCTGGTTGCGCAGTTCCAAAAGCAAAGCTAGATTGATGCGCTGGAGGGTTGCCATAATGGTCTGCTGTGAGGCATCCTGGCTTTGCGTTGCGGCTTCCAGATTGGCAATATCTGTCTGCCTTGCAACCTGATTTGCGCGAATCGTTCCCAGAGCTTGGAGGTTGGTACTCATGACGGAATCGCCGATGTCAATGGTGGCTCCCTGCGCGGCGATCTGCTGCTGTCCTGCGAAGCTCGCCGTGTTGTAGCCGGGAACCATGTTGGCTGTGTGTGGCACGCTTACCTGTTGGTAGGCCGCTGACGCTCCGTTCCCCGTATTCGACGCATTGAGCCATCCCATCGAATTGCCGTAGGTGTTCGAGATCTGTTGCATCAGCATCAAGTCGCTTCGGGGGGAGAGAAACCTCTGATAGAGCATTGTCGGCGCGAGAATCATCTGGTGAACAAGCTCGTACTGCTGGTGAGCAACGTTGTAGGCTTGCAAGGCCGTTGTGGCAATCTTGACCGTGTTACTGAAGATCTGTTGTCCCTGCTCGATCTGCTGGAACTGGTTGGAAATGGATTGTTCTTCATGTTCGATCTGCGTGATGGCGTGGACCGATTGCGTAGGATCGTAGACGACGCCGGAACCGAACTGT
>Ga0302319_10012394_pt1 | contig 16084 bp, 15 predicted proteins | sample Bog_T0_2_FD_203319 | JGI IMG/M metagenome (GOLD analysis project Ga0302319, IMG submission 203319) | Peat permafrost microbial communities from Stordalen Mire near Abisko, Sweden - Bog_T0_2 | ecosystem: Environmental > Terrestrial > Soil > Wetlands > Peat | place: Sweden: Abisko, Stordalen Mire...
TCCTCCATTGACGATCAGGGGCCGCACGCTGCACGGCATCGACTACACCTTGCCCATGGCCAGCGCTCAGGTGAAGAGCTGCGTCCTGATGGCCGGGTTATTTGCCGAAGGCGAGACCATTGTTCGCGAGCCGGTGCGTACGCGCGATCATACGGAAATCGCGCTGCGGGGCTTCGGCGCCGACATCGAAGTGCAGGGCAAGGTGATTCGGCTGGCTCCCGGTGCAAAGCTCACCGGCCAGGAGCTGATGGTTCCGGGCGATCTTTCCTCGGCGACGTTTTTCTTGGTTGCGGCACTGTTGATGAAAGAATCGAATCTGCTGATCCATCACGTGGGGTTGAATCCGACACGCTCGGCGCTGCTGGATTTCCTGGTGGCGATCGGCGCGTCGATTAAGGTAATCGACGTCCAACAGAGCGGCGGGGAGCTGATTGGCGATCTGCGCGTGCGCGCGTCGAAGATCAAGGGCGGAGTGATTGAAGGCGCGCTGACGGCCGCGCTGATCGACGAAATTCCCGCGCTTGCGGTGCTCGGTGCGGCCAGCGAGAATGGATTGATCGTGCGCGACGCCGGCGAGCTGCGCGTGAAAGAAACGGACCGGATCGCGACGCTGGAAGCGAATTTCAAACGGATGGGCATCGAGATCGAGAGCGCTCCGGACGGCTTCCGCATTCCCGGGGGCCAGAAGTTTCACGCCGCTAAGCTCGATTCGGCGGGGGATCATCGCATCGCGATGGCGTTCGCGGTGGCGGCGCTGGCCGCGGATGGTCCATGTACCATTGGCGAGGCGGAAGCGGCGAGCGTGTCTTTCCCGGAGTTTTATAGTACCCTGCAGGAGATCACGCGAAGGTAATCAGGGTGGAGGCAAACTTGCAAGGCGCACCGCAGCGAGCGACGAAACATCCGGGACGTAAGCCGGCGGAGCATCATCATCCGGCGGTTCGTTCCACGCAGACGGTGCCCAACCCAGACCTCACGCTAGCGTGCGTGGTCCACGATCTGAACAATGTCTTTCAGGCGCTCATGGTCGCGGCGAGCGCGCTTTCCGAACAACCTCAATGGCACGGGGTTTCGGCGGCCATCCTGCGGAGTGTGGAACGCGGACAGGAAATCACGGCCAGCCTGGTAATGGCCGGCCAGCCTCTGGCGGAACTCGCCGTGGTTGTGGAGAATGCCATTGCTTTGGCGAAGGACTCGATGCTCACCGGCCTTGGTCCCGCAGTGCACTTCACTAGCGAAGTGGAGCCCGGGCTGGTGATGCCGCAAGCGTGGGCCTGGGAACGGGTGCTGATCAACCTGCTGACGAACGCGGTTCACTCCATGCCCACCGGTGGAACGGTTTCTGTGCGCGCGCGGCGCGTGGAGGGGCGAATTGAACTTACGGTGGCCGACGAAGGCACCGGCATCGCTCCGGAACTGCTGCCGACGATCTTCGAGCCGCATGTTTCCAGTCGTACGAAGGATCGTACGGCAGGCCAGTTAACAAGTGGGCTGGGGCTGCACATTGTTCACACGATCGTCACCGCACAGAACGGCGACGTGCGCGCGGCGAATCGGCCCGAGGGCGGCGCCGAGTTTACGATCACCATCCCCACATCTACCGACGCTCGCTGGACGCGATCGGCGGGCGCCTAGCCCGGCATTTTTCTTCCCGCAACAAAAACTCTTGCGCCGTTGCAAGTGCATTTGCCATAGTTAAAATAGGCGACGCCAGACTGGCCCCAGATGGGCGACGGATGTTTGGTTTGCGCGGCGCCAAGACTATGGGCGCAGGCAAGCAGTGCCGGATCGAACCATGCCGGATCAAAGCGTACTGGAACTCTACAAGGCGGACCAACTCTTGTTCTTCACCGAGCTCGTCGGCCTCAAGGTCTACGACCTCAAGGGGCGCAAGCTGGGTGTGGTTCGCGATGCCGCGCTGGTGCCGCTGGTCGATCCGGTTCGCATCGACCGCTTCCTGATTGGCGGCGACGGCACGCTGCTGACGGTCCGCTACGATCAGGTCAAGTCCATCGGACTCGATGGGATTCACCTGCGGGACGAAAATCTCACGCCTTATCATTCCGACGAGTATATGCTGCGCCTGAAGCGCGACCTGCTGGATCAGCAGATCATCGACGCGCATGGCCGTAAAGTGGTTCGCGTCAATGACGTCACGTTTGAACTCCGGGAAGAAAACGGCGCGCAGATCTTGTGGATCCTCGAAGTAGACATCGGCATTCGCAGTATTTGCCGCCGCGTACTGCAGGGAGTGATTCCCGCCAGCTGGGTGCGCCGTTTGCAGGAGGGCATTGCTCCGCACTCCATTCGCTGGGAATTTTGCAACATTCTGGAGCCCGATCCGCAGCGCAGGCTGCGCCTGAACATCTCCAACAAGCTGCTGGAAGACATGCATCCGGCCGACCTTGCCGATATCGTCGAGGAGCTGGGTCCCGAGGATCGCGAGGCGATTTTCGAAAACATCGACAGCGAAGTGGCGGCCGATGCGCTCACGGAAATCGATCCCGACATTCAGGCCAGCATTCTGGAATCGCTGGAGACGGAAAAGGCCGCGGAAATTATCGAGGAAATGGCTCCCGACGAAGCCGCCGACGTCCTGGCGGAACTGGAAGAAGAAACCAGCGACGAGATCCTGGACGAAATGGAAGAGGGCGAACCGAAACAGGACGTCGAGGACTTGCTGGAGTTCGACGAAGACACGGCCGGCGGTTTGATGAACACCGAATATTTGTCGCTGGGAGAAGAAGCAACGGTCGCCGACGCGCTCGCGGCGCTGAAAGCCAATGAGAGCCTGGTGGAAAGCGTCAACGTCCTGTTCTTGGTAGACGCGGAAGATCGTCTTAAGGCTGCCGTTCCCTTGGCTCGTTTGTTCCTGCACGAAGGCGCAACGCTGTTGAAGACGCTTGCCGTGGAGAGGCTCCTGCACGTAAATGTGGATGAAAAACAGGATCGCATCACCGAACTGTTCGACAAATACAATCTGCTGACGCTGCCGATACTCGATGACAGCGGCAAGCTGGCGGGCGTGGTCACAGCCGACGATATTATTTCCGTCCTGCGGCAAAAATAGTGGACGCGGCAAAAGTAGTGAGCGAAAACGCAAGCGCGTCCATCTGGAACCGGTCTTTTCGTTTATTGGTCGGCTCGCGCGCGTCTTCCACTCTGGCGTTTCAGATCCAGGCGGTGGCCGTCGGCTGGCAGATCTACGCGCTGACGCACAGTACGTTCCAGCTCGGCATGGCGGGCTTGGCGCAATTCCTGCCCATGGTGCTGCTGAATCTCGTGGTCGGCCACGTGGCGGATCACTACAATCGGCGCAACATCGTGGCGATCTGCCAGGTGGTGGAGTGCGGGTGCGCGACATTTCTTGCGGTGGGTAGCTTTGGTGGATGGTTGACGGTGCCGATGATGTATGGCGCGATCTTCATGCTGGGCGCGGCGCGGGCGTTCGAAGGTCCTTCGATGCAGGCGCTGACACCGGGGCTGGTAGAGAAAAACCAGCTGCCGAAGGCGATGGCCACGATGTCGTCTTTCTTCCAAACCGCGGCGATTGTGGGACCGGCGCTCGGAGGATTTCTGTACGTGCTGGGGCCGGCGGCTTGTTATAGCTCGACGGCAACTCTCTTTTTGATCGGGAGCCTGGCCACGTCGTCGATTCGCTTTGTATACACGGTGCCGCGGCGCGAACCGGCGACGATGAAGTCGATTTTCCTGGGGATCAATTTCATCCGCAGCCGTCCGGCGGTGCTGGGCGCGATCTCGCTCGATCTGTTCGCGGTGCTGCTGGGCGGCGCGACCGCGTTGCTACCGGTGTTCGCGCGCGAGATCCTGCACACAGGTCCATGGGGATTAGGCTTGCTGCGAGCCTCGCCCGCGCTCGGCGCGTTGACGATGTCGGTCACGCTGGCGCATCGTCCGATTCCGGGAAACGCGGGTAAAGCGATGTTCAGCGCGGTGATGACGTTCGGCGCAGCGACCGTGGTCTTCGCGCTCTCGCACTGGATTCCTCTCTCGATGCTGGCGTTGTTTACGCTAGGGGCGTCAGACGTGGTGAGCGTCGTGATCCGGCAATCGCTAGTGCAGCTGGAAACTCCCGACGCAATGCGCGGGCGCGTGAGCGCCGTGAACTCGCTGTTTATCGGAACATCGAATCAGCTGGGAGAATTCGAATCGGGCGTCACCGCGGCGTGGTGGGGCACGGTTCCGGCGACGGTGATCGGAGGCGTGGGAAGCATCGTGGTCGCGGGGCTGTGGATGTTTTTGTTCCCGGATTTAAGGAAGCTCGATAAGCTAAGGGCGCGGGAATAAAGCGAATCCGCGTCACGCTTGCCTCGGCTCGAGCTTTGCCGTATCTTGAAGGCAGGATTATGGAACTGAATCTCACGCCCGAGCAACAAGAGCAGTTGGCCCAGATCGCGACGAAAGCGGGAACCGTTCCCGAACGGCTCGTCACCGATGTTGTCGCTCGGTATCTCAATGAAGAGGCCCGTTTCCTGGCGGCCGTCGAAAAGGGACTCGCAGCCGCCGAGCGGGGCGAATTCATTGAAGAGGAAGAAATGGACGCGCGCGTCGAGGCCATGTTTAAGGCCTGATTCCCAAGCTCAGGTTCAATGCGCATTCGCTGGACCGCTCCCGCCGCGACCGATTTAGAGAATATCAAGAATTATTTGCTTCGGCAGTATCCTCATTTCGCTGAGCCTACCATCCGTTCCATTTATCAGCGTGTTCGTTCTTTGAAGAGCGCGCCTCATATTGGCAGACCGGGCCACCGTGTTGGAACAAGAGAGCTGCCGCTAACGCCACTCCCCTATGTGATCGTGTATTCGGTGAGAGCGGAGGACGTCGAGATCCTGCACATCTATCATGGAGCCCAGGATTGGCGATAATTCTCTACGGAATTGAACAATGCGAGTCTATGACTTGATCGACAAGGAGGGGCTGGTCTACGCATTCGAGATCAACTCCATTCTTGGTCGATGGAAACCCATCCGCGTCATTTCAGCCATTCCCGGTGTCCAAAACGTCTGGACGCCGTCGCTTTCTTGGGTGAGCCCAGACGTATTCTGCAAGTTTGAATTGGATGGCGTGGCCTTCGAGATTGAAGAGCCATTCGGCGATAACAGCAGATTTTGGATCGGACCGGTACCGACCCGGCATGCACCCCAGCTCGAAATTATTCGGCAGGCGTTTATCCGGGCGAAACCGCTTCCTTGGTAGTCATTAGCCCTTCTTCACGAACTTCTCGAATCCTCGTTGCGCGTCTTCCGTCATCCGAGCCAACGCGTTGGTCTGCACGGCGGCTTCGATGGCCTTCTCCAGCGGCAGGCCGTCGGTCTGAATCAAGAGATTCTTCAGCAACGCCAGGGCCGAGGCCGACTTGCCGGCGAAGTCCGTGACAAACGCGTCAACTCCGCCTTCGAATGCCGCATCGGCGAACACGCGATTCACTAACCCGAGCGCGTGAGCGTGGCTGGCGGTGATGTTTTCGCCTCCCGCGAGCAATTCGAACGCGCGCTTTTCCCCGAGAGACCGGCGCAGGAGCACCGCGACGATCGCGGGCACGAAACCAATTTTCACTTCCGGATAGCCAAACGACGCGGATTCCGCAGCGAGGATCAGATCGCTGGCCGTGGCGATACCGGCCCCTCCGGCGAAGGCGCGTCCGTGAACGGCGCAGATGACCGGCTTGGGATGGCGGCGGATATCGAGGATCAAATCGCCAAACAGGCGCGCGCCTCGCAGATGATCCAAAATTCCGGTGCCAGCGGCTTCGTCGAGTGCTTTGAGATCGAGGCCCGCGCAGAAATCCTTGCCAGCACCTGCCAGCAGTACAACGCGGACATCGGCTTGATGCGCAGCTCGCGCCAACGCCTCCCGCAACGCGGCAATCAATTCGGGATTCAGCGCGTTGCGTTTTTCCGGACGCTGCAAGGTGATCCGCGCGACGCCTGCGGCCGCGTGATAGGCGATAACTTCCATTCCTTGATTACAGTCGCTTCCGCCGGGATTGTAAAGTCACTTCCCGCGGGATTGTAGAGCCGCTCTCGGCCGGTCCGTATGTCGGCAATCGCTGCGTTGGTATGCTAAAAGGCATGAAGAAATCCCTCACCTATGCTGCCGCTGCGCTGATTTGGCTCGGTGCCGTTCCCGCCTGGAGCCAGACCGCGACGTTCACCGACCCCAACCCCGTGGTTCTGACGGTGGGGACGGAAAAGATCACGAAGACCGAGTTTGAGTCTTTGTACGCCGAAGTGTTGAAGTCGATGCAGCCGGAGCAGCGCGCCAGGATGCAAGGTCCCGAGGGCAAGCGGCAGTTGGCCGAGCAGCTCGCCGAATTGAAGGCCATGGCGCAGGAAGCACGCGCCAAGAAAATGGACCAGACGCCCGAGATGAAGTCGCAGATCGCGATGCGCGTCGATCAATTGCTCGCCAGCGCCTATTATCAGCAGCTGGGCAACAGTACGAAAATCGAAGACGCGGACGTGAAGGCGTATTACGACGCGCACAAGGGTGAGTACGAGCAGGTCACCGCGCGCCACATTTTGATTCGCTTCAAGGATTCTCCCGCGCCGCTGCGCGAAGGCCAAAAGGAGCTGACCGACGAGCAGGCGCTGGCGAAAGCCAAGGAACTGCGCGCGGCCATCGTCAAGGGCGGCGACTTCGCGGAGATCGCCAAGAAAGATTCGGACGATAGCGGCTCCGGTGTGAATGGCGGAACGCTGGGCGCGTTTAGCCGCGGCTCCATGGTGAAGCCGTTTGAAGAAGCGGCGTTTTCGATGAAGGTCAACGAAGTGAGCGAGCCGATCAAGACTCAGTTCGGCTATCACATTATTCAGGTGCAGGAGCACACGAATAAAACGTTGGACGAAGCGCGTCCCGAGATTGAAGCGAAGCTTCGGCCGGAGCTGGCGCAGAAGGCCGTCGATAGTATCCGCGACAAGGCGGCGATCAGCTATGACAAGGATTATTTCGGGCGATAGTTGTAAAATTGAGGGAGAATGTTGACCGCCGCTGCCTACGATATTCACGTGGAGCAGTTACTCGAACGGATGCGCCGGTTTCATGCCGCGTTGGATTCGGCGGGGATTCCTTACCGCATCGTTGGCGGGATGGCCGTCTTCATTCACGTTTCCGAGCGTGATCCCGAAAAGGCTCGGCTGACTGCCGATGTGGACGCCGGAATCTCGCGCGCGGATTTGCCACGCATCATGGCTGCGGCAGCACAGGTCGGATTTAAGTACCGCCATGTCGCGGGTGTCGACATGCTTGTAGATGTTGACAATCCGCGCGCGCGGTCGTCGGTGCACTTTGTTTTCGTGAACGAAAAAGTTCGCCCGGCTTATGTGGAGGCGGTCCCGTCTTCAGCGCCGGCACGGACGAAAGAAGGAATTCTCATCGCCCCCGTCGTGGATCTGGTCCACATGAAGCTGACGAGCTTCCGTTTAAAAGATAAGGTCCATATTCAGGATATGGACTCGGTCGGGCTGATTACGCCGGAGATCGAAGCGACGCTGTCCCCGGTGCTGGCGGAGCGGCTCGCGGAAGTGCGCGCGACCGAATAAAAAATAGAAAAAAGGGCAGATTTCTCTGCCCCATTTGCCTTTTCGAACTCCGCTTCCTGGTGCCGTTTTACAACCGCGCGATCTTGTCGGACTTGATCCCCTTCAGCGCATTACGCGTGTCGACGATCAGCTTGGACTTGTCCACCAGCTGCGAGTAATCGAAATTCTTGTGATCGGTAACGATCACCACGCAATCGGCTTCGGCCGCGGCTTTCAACGGATCGACCGACGACATCTCCGGCACCACACCGTCGGCGCGCAGCACGGGAACGTAGGGATCGCTATAGGTCACCTTGGCGTGGCGCTTGTCGAGCAAGTGAATGATATCGAGCGCCGGGGATTCGCGGACGTCGTCGATATCGCGCTTGTAGGCCACGCCCATGATGTGAACATGCGAGCCGCGCAGCGGCTTGGAGTGCTCGTTGAGCGCGTTCTGAATTTTATCGACCACAAAGTGAGGCATCGTCCCGTTGATGTAACCGGCCAGTTCGATGAAGCGCGCTTCAATTCCAGCCTGCTTGGTCTTCCAGGAAAGATAAAACGGATCGATCGGAATACAGTGGCCGCCCAGGCCGGGGCCGGGATAAAACGGCATGAATCCGAACGGCTTGGTGGCTGCCGCGTCGATCACTTCCCAGACGTTGATGTTCATGCGATCGCATAGCATGGCGATTTCATTCACCAGGCCGATGTTGATCATGCGGAACGTGTTCTCCAGCAGCTTCACCATTTCGGCGACGCGCGTGGAGCTCACCGGCACGACGATCTCCAGCGCCTGTGAGTAGAACAGCGCGCCCATCTTGGTGCACGCCTCGGTGATGCCGCCGACGACTTTCGGGATGTTCTTGGTTTGGTACTTGGCGTTGCCCGGGTCGACGCGTTCGGGCGAGAAGCACAGGAAGAAATCTTCGCCGACTTTGATTTCGGGCGTCTCGAACATCGGCAGCAGCAGTTCGTCCGTGGTACCCGGATAGGTGGTCGATTCCAGAATGACCAGCATTCCGGGATGAAAATATTTCGCCATGGACTGACACGCGTTCACGATGTAACTCATGTCCGGGTCCTTGGTCTTACGCAAGGGAGTGGGAACGCAAATGTCGATGGTGTCCAGGCCTGCCACGGCGCTGAAGTCGGTCGTCGCTTTGACCTTGCCCGACTTTACGAGCGGCCCGAGGACCTCGCTCGAAATATCCTGAATGTAGGATTCGCCGCGATTGATGGCGTCGACCTTTCGATCGTCAATATCAATTCCAATCACCGTGTACCCGGCGTGCGCGAATTCCACGACCAAGGGCAATCCCACATATCCCAGGCCGACGACGCCTACGACCGCCTGCTTGGATTGCAGCTTCTTTTCTAAATCCGATAGATGACTCATGAGGAGCTTTTGCCTTGAACCCTTCTCTTAATCAAATTCGCCTAATTCCGCCCAACCAACTCCGTCCAATAAAATTCGCCGCGGGCGACAATTTCCGCCGGGCCGGCCAGCAAAATATCCGAACCTTCCCAACGTAAATCGAGACGTCCCGCTGGAGTTTCGACGCAAACGGGGCTCTCCACCAAGCCGCGAGCCAAGGCCGCCGCACCAGCACCCGTGGAACCAGTACCAGAACTCATGGTAACGCCCGCGCCGCGTTCAACGAAGCGAGCTTCTAGAGTATGGCGATCGGGCGTCCGGAAGAACGAAACATTCGTTCCGTTCGGAAAGCGCGGCATGCGCGACACGCGGGCCCCCAGCGCCGCCCAATCGAAATCGAAATCGCGCACGAAAAAGGCGCACTGCGGATTGCCGACGTTCAAAATCGTGGCGTCGCGGCCTTCGATTTCCGTTTGCAATTCTTCGACATGCGCGCGGCCCATATTCATTTCAAACAAAAACTTGTTGCCATCCCGACGGAGCAACCGCAAGTGCTTGAGACCCGCGCCTGTGGCGATGCGAACGTCGGCACCAGCCCTATTCCGATCCAGGACCCGCTGCTCTTCCACCAGTAGAGCGGCCGCGCAGCGCGTACCATTACCGGAGATTTCGCTCCGGCTGCCGTCGGAATTCCACAATTCAATACAACCGTCTGCGGATCCATCGGCAGGATTCGGTGCAGACATAAGGAGCCATCCATCGGCGCCGACCCCGGTATTTCTCTCGCAGATCGCGATGGCGGCGGCGGGATAATCGGCAAGCTCGGCGGGAAGCTGATGGCGCCACGTCAAAAGAAAATCGTTGCGCGCGCCGTGGGCCTTGGTGAATGGAATTTTCATTTCCTGAATTGTGGGATTTCGCGCGGGAGTTCCCGCGGCAACCGGCGCTGATAAATTTCGATGACCGGCGCTCCTTTCACGATAACCTGCTTCCGGAGTTCGTAGTGCGGCCCACTGCTCTGCGTTCTTGCAATGGCGCGTGACACGACGTCGCCGGTTACCGCGAGCGCCCATTCTTCCCGCAAGAATAATTCGGGGCGCGCGATAGCCGCATCCCACGCAGGATGATTCCCCTCGTGCAATCCCTCGGCTAAAGAAATTCCCGCCGTGCGCAATACGCCGGTCAGATCGCCAAAGGAATAGACGATTCCCATTCCGGGCTTATATTGATCGGCCAGATACGCCGCCGCTTCGGCGGTCCATTCGCGTCGGGCCACGGAGTTCACTTCGGATTCCTTCCAGCAGGCGACCAGTCCGTTCGGAGTTACGGCCAGCCCGGCAACGCTTCCGAACGCCAGCACAATTCCGGCCGCAATCCGCCCCTGCCGAGGCAACGACGCCACAAATACGCCACACGTGAACGCCACTAGCGGCAGCGCAGCCAGCGCATATCGTGTGTTGTACCAGGAGTGCGGCCACAAATCCGGGACGTAGATTGGTGTTCCTCCGGAATGCATGCTAACGATATAGAACACGGGCGGCAGCGCGAGCAGGATCAGCGGCCAGCGATATCGCCGCCCCACGCAAATCAGCAGTCCCAAGGCTGCGACACCCAGCGCCACCGGTCCGATCGTCAAGTTCATCGCCGCGAAGTAATAATGGATGGCTTGCCGCCAGTCATGATTGCCGGGATACTGGGCCAGTCCTTGCCTCGCGGCCGCCGAGTATGGACCGTTGTAGAATTCCAGAGGATTCTGAAAGTAATATTGATTGTGCGCCAGCCACGCGAGAGGTCCGAGGGACGCGAGGAGCGCAAAGACGATCGCATCGCGCTTGCGTGGCCCTAACGCCAAAAACAAGACGACGAACGGGATGAGGAACCAGCCCTCGTAGCGCGTCAGCGACGCTGCGTTAGAAGCGACAGCGGCAGCAAGCAGCGCCCGTGTTGACGGCTCGTCCCGATACCACAGGGTTGCCCAGAGCAGCGCGGCGAGCGCACCGGCGAAAACGGGTTCGGTCATTGGCGTCGCCGCCAGGTACAGCATGTTCGGATTGATCGCGAACAGCGCTGCTGCCGTGAATCCCGCTGCAGGTCCACAACACCGGCGGGCGGCTGCGAACAGAAATGTTCCGGCTGCCACGAAAGACGCCCATACGGGAATCACGCCGGCCCAGCCGCTCTTCCACGCCGCGTGGATCTGCACGAATGGGAGCATCAACAGATGTGGCAGAGGGAGCCACACGGTGCCGAACTGCTCGCCATTCGGGGTTCGCGAATCCAGAATGCGCCGCGCGATGTTGAGGTGCGCTTCGGCATCGCCGTAATACAAGGTGTAGCCGTGCAGCGCACAGAATAACGCGGAGGCTGCGCCCCATAATGCGAGCGTCGCCGCCACGGCCACCGTTTGTCGATGGCCCCGAGCGGCCGCGTCGTCAGAACGAAGTGAATGTGCGGAATTCTTCAAAGCGGGCATCGATCTCCGCGCGTGTCAACGTGCGGAAGCGCTCCACGCCAAAACGCTCGCAACAGAAGCTGCCCATCACGGAACCGTAAATGACCGCCCTGCTCAGCATCCCGCGGCTGATGTGGTCGCCATCCAGGCTGAAGCCGTGCTCGGCCAGATAGCCGATGAACCCACCGGCGAAACAGTCGCCCGCGCCGGTGGGATCGAAAACATCTTCCAAAAGATATCCCGGCACGACGAAATAGGAATCCTTGCGGAACAGCATCGCTCCGAATTCGCCGCGCTTGATAACGAGCGTGGTTGGACCCATCTCCAGAATTTTGTTGGCGGCCTTGCGCAGGTGCGTTTCGCCGGAAAGCATGCGGGCTTCGTGATCGTTGATCAGCAGGAAATCCCACCCGCGGATGGTTTTGAGCAGCTCTTCGCGATGATCGTGGATCCAGTAATTCATCGTGTCGCCGCCCGCCAGGCGCGGATGCTTCATTTGCCCGCGCACATCGCGCTGCAACGCGGGCTGAATGTTGCCCATCATTAAATAACGCGCCGCGCGATAGCTCTCCGGCAATTTCGGCTGGAAATCGGCGAACACGTTCAGCTCGGTGGTGAGCGTCTCGCGATCGTTCATGTCGGCCGTGTACTTGCCCGCCCAGAAGAAACATTTTCCGGGCACGCGCTCCAGGCCTTCGAGGTCTATGCCGTGATCCGCCAACAGCTTTTCGTCTTCGGGAGCAAAGTCGTCGCCCACCACCGCGACGATGCGCGTCTGCGTGAAATAGCTGGCGGACAAGGCGATATAGGTCGCCGCTCCGCCGAGCATTCGCTCCACGCGGCCATGAGGCGTTTCCACGCCGTCGTAGGCTACAGAACCTACCACTACAAGTGACATCTTCTGATTGTAGTGAATCCCGCCGATAATATGAAGAGAGTGCCGGATCGCCTCGCCAGCTGGATTCCCGATATCTTACTTTTCACGTTCGCCCTTCTCGCGCAAGCGGCGGTCGTCGTGACGATGCTTCGCCGCGCCCAGGACCGCGCGCGCCGCCGAGCCGTGTGGGGATTCTTTGCGATTTCCAGCTCCGCGATGGCTCTCGGATTTGCTCTCCGCTCCACTCGTGTGGCGGAGATGTTTCACGGGAACTGGCCGATCTGGATACGGGCGCTCTTATTCGCGTGGATGTTGGTTGCGCTGTGCTGGGCGCTCACCTACGTGGTGCTCCGCTTCGCGCGAAGGGTCGCGCGCTGGTCCCTGGCGCGCTACGGCTCCGGAGTTAATTTTGAACGCCGTGGCTTTATCCGAACGGTGAGTGGTGCTCTTTATGCGGCCCCCGTCGCGGCGCTGGGCTATGCAGTGGTGCTGGAGCGCCGGAATATTTCCCTGCGCGAGCACGAAATCTCCATCGCCGGATTACCTATGGATCTCGACGGCCTGCGCCTGGTGCAGATCACCGATATCCACATGAGCGCCTTTTTCAGCCGCCGGCAGCTCGACTATGCGGTCGCGATGGCCAACGAAACTCGTGCGCACGTGGCATTGGTCACCGGCGATCTGATCACCGGCGCGCGCGATCCGCTCGACAGTTGTCTCGCAGGGCTGAAAGCGCTGCGGGCCGAGGCCGGTTTGTTTGGATGCATGGGCAATCATGAAATTTATGCGCGCGTCGAGGATCGCGTAGAACAAGCGGGCGCCCAACAGGGATTGCGCTTTCTGCGGCACGCGAACATCACTTTGCCATTCGGCGCCGCGCGGCTCAACCTGGCGGGTGTCGACTATCAACGTCTGAGCCAACCCTATTTAGTCGACGCGGAAAAGCTCGTCATCCCAGGAGCCTGCAACATTCTGCTTTCCCACAACCCGGATGTTTTCGACGTCGCCGCGCGCCAGGGTTACGACCTCACCATCAGCGGCCACACGCATGGCGGACAAGTGAGAGTCGAAATTCTCGGTGCCGATTTCAATGCCGCGCGGTTTTATACTCCTTATGTGGATGGTCTCTATCGCAAGGGCGCGGCCGGGAACGCCGGTAAAGGCAGTTCCACAATTTTTGTTTCCCGCGGACTGGGGACCATCGGAATTCCCGCGCGTCTGGGCGCTCCGCCGGAGGTGACGCTGCTGCGCCTGCGCCGCGTCTGATTTCCCATGCCAGTTTCCCGACTAAAGACGATTTCGACTCATGCCGTATCTCATTCTTAGCGATATTCACGGAAACCTGGAAGCGCTGAGCGCCGTACTCGACGACGCGCGCGGCCTCTACGATCGCATTCTCTGCCTCGGCGATCTGGTCGGTTACGGAGCCGATCCCAACGCCATTGTGGAATGGGCACGCGGCAACGTCACCGCGGCGGTGCGAGGCAACCATGATAAAGTTTGCGTCGGCATCGATTCCGCGGAGAGCTACAATCCGGCCGCGCAGGCCTCGGCTCTTTGGACCGAAGCGCAACTGAACGCGGACAGCCGCGATTTTCTGGAGCGCCTGCCCCGCGGACCGCTGCCCTACGAAGGGCTCGAGCTGGTCCACGGCTCGCCTGCCGATGAAGACGAGTACCTGCATCAGATCTACCAGCTCCCAGCGCTACGGCAGTTCCTCCAAAGCCGCGTCACGTTTTTCGGGCACACCCACATCCAGGGCGGATTCCTGATTGCACCACGCTTCTGCCATCCGATCTCGCCGCACCTTCTCTTGAACCTCGAGCCCGACTATTACTACCTGATCAATCCGGGCTCGGTGGGACAGCCTCGCGATCGGGATCCGCGCGCGGCGTACGCGATATACTGCAAAGAAGAGCGCACCGTGCAATTCCGCCGCGTCGCTTACGACACAGATCGGGCAGGCGCCAAGATTCGCGCCGCCGGCTTACCCGACTTCCTCGCGGCCCGTCTCCTTGAGGGAATTTAGAGCCTCTGCGGACTGCGTCGTACTTCCAAAACTCGCTAGGATAGTAATTTACGGATGTCCACACAAGATAGCCGGCTTTCGGCGGCGGCCAATCCCAAGGTTGTTGTCGCCACCACAGTCGCTTTGGCCTTTATCAGTTTTTGGCGCGGAGCGTCGATTGTACTGAGCGACCTCGCCTCGTCCATGTTTTACGCGGGCGGCGCGGCGGAGGCGGCGGTTGGAAAAGCCGCTCCCTGGTTCGTGCTCGGCGTCATGCTGTTCAGCTTCGCCGTCCGCAGCGTCTACATGGAAAGCTGCGGCATGTTCGTGCGCGGCGGCGTTTACGTCGTGGTCCACGACAGCATGGGACCGGTCGCCGCAAAATTTTCCGTCTCGTCGCTGGTCTTCGACTACATTCTCACCGGACCGATCAGCGTCGTCAGCGCGGGCCAGTATCTCGGCGCGCTGCTCAACGAAGTTTTCGACCTCTTGCATCAGCCGTATCACGTCGAAGTGAATCTTTTCGCCGCCGGCGCCGGCATTATTTGCACCGTCTATTTCTGGTGGGAAAACATCAAGGGCATGCACGAATCCAGCGGCAAGGCGCTGCGCATCATGCAGATTACGTCCGTCATGGTCGGAATCCTGCTGATCTGGTGTCCCATCACCATCGCCCTGAAGAATTTGTGGGGCCACGTGCCGCCCTCGCCGACCTTGAAGAACATAACATTTTCTTCCGACGCGCAAGGCTGGTTCAAGGGAACGTTCTGGCTTCAAATCCCCGTGGTCGTCGTCGTCATCGCCTTCGGACACTCGCTGCTTTCCATGAGCGGCTTCGAAACGCTGGCGCAGATCTACCGCGAAATTGCCTATCCCAAATTGAAAAATCTGAAGATCACCGCGAACATCACCTGCTGGTATGCCGTCGTCTGCACCGGCGTGATTACGGTATTCGCTGCAATGATCATCCCCGACGCCGACCGTCCGAAATATTTCGACAACCTGATCGGCGGGCTCGCCATGAACCTCAGCGGCCCATACCTGCTCCGGCTCGGCTTCCACGCCTTCGTCGTATTGGTGGGTGGTCTGATTCTGGCGGGAGCCGTCAACACTTCCATCATTGGAGCCAACGGTGTGCTCAATCGCGTGGCCGAAGACGGTGTGCTGTTGCCGTGGTTCCGGCGGCCGCACAAGCGCTACGGGACGACGTATCGCATGATCAATATGATCGTGCTGCTGCAGATTTTGACCATCATTGGCAGCCGCGGCGATATGACGATCCTGGCCGAAGCCTACGCGTTCGGCGTGGTGTGGAGCTTCTTCATGAAGTCTCTCGGCGTCCTTGTACTGCGCTATCAGCGCAGCGATCAGGAATACAAAGTTCCCTTCAATATCCGCCTCGGCGGCGTGGAAATTCCCATCGGCTTGGGGGTCACCACCGCGATTCTCGGTTTTGTCGCCATCGCCAATCTCTTCTCGAAGCAGATCGCCACCAAGTGGGGCATCGGCTTCACCATCTTCTTCTTCATCATGTTCACGATCTCCGAGAAGATCAACAAGCGCCACGCCGATAGCGGCCACAAACCCTACGAGGAATTCAATCTCGATCATCAGGCGCAAATCGACGCCTCCAGCATCCATGCCCGCCCCGGCTGCATCCTCGTTGCCGCGCGCGATGCCCGCCGCATGGATCATCTCAAGCGCGTGCTGGAAAAAACGAACCTGCGCCGCCACGACATTGTCGTGATGACCGTGCGCCAGCTTTCCACCGGTGGCGCCGAGTTCGATCTTTCCGAAAAGCAGCTCTTTAGCGATTACGAAAGAGAAC
>Ga0302319_10012395_pt1 | contig 16084 bp, 18 predicted proteins | sample Bog_T0_2_FD_203319 | JGI IMG/M metagenome (GOLD analysis project Ga0302319, IMG submission 203319) | Peat permafrost microbial communities from Stordalen Mire near Abisko, Sweden - Bog_T0_2 | ecosystem: Environmental > Terrestrial > Soil > Wetlands > Peat | place: Sweden: Abisko, Stordalen Mire...
AGTCCTGACGAACGACAAGAACAGCGGGCGGGGGTCTTTGGCTTCGATCTCGCTCTCTTTGAGCCACTCCCAGAACGCTTCTTCGAGGGTGCGCATATCCCACTTAGGGGCAAGGGCTTTGGCTTTCTTGGCGATGCCGTTCCAAATTAGAACCCCGATCAAAATGGGGATGCCGATACCGCAAATTGCGGTTACTGCACCGATCACAAACAGCGTGTTTCTTGTCCCCTCTGATTTCGATTTGAAGCTTGTTAAATTGCCGGAGAGGTTTTGCGAGATCGATGCAAGTTGATAATAATCCTGCTCGAACGAAGCCGCGTTCGTTTCAGCGCACCACAGCCCAAGGGCGACAGCATATTTGCTTTGGTTATCCTCCAAAACGATGAGATAACCATCCCCAGACCCGCCGATGGCCTGCGGGTTGATGGACATAACGTTCATCCCGGTTTCAGTTGCTAGAAAGCCCTTTGATGCGTCACGGTCATCTTTTCTTTGCGTCCAATCTATCGTCCAATACTGAACCATCCGACCGCCGCCCCTGTTCAGGGCGAAGCCTGGCCCACCGACAAAACGCCCCTTGCGCCGGACGCAGCGGAACTGTTGACGCCGCAGAATGTTCTGCAGATGGTCGGGCAGCTCCATGTTTTTGGACATCAGGCAACGTTACCACCCTTGCGTCTGGATTTCCCCCTGTAAGCCGCCTTCAAACGGAAAGGGTTCCGGCGCGCTTTGCTTCCCTGCCCTCGATCACCACGGCCTAGCCGGGTTCATTTTCGTTTGAAGGCGGAACCTCACCCCCTTTGCCTTTCGCACCTCGCGGAGCAAGCCGCGCCTGGCGTCATATTCCCTCGTCCGGCGTGAAGCGACGGGTTCTGTGGCCACGTCCTAACGTGGGGGAGCACCGGCACACCATCTTGGGGGTGCAAGAGTGCTAATCTGAACCTGAGAAGGGTTTACGAGATGAGTACAAACTTGATCAAGGCGGCGGAATCTGGAGATGTAGCTGCGGTACAGGCTCTCATTGCACGGGGGGCCGACGTCAATGGAAGGACAAATGGCGAAACTGCATTAATTGTGGCGTCCGAAATGGGCCACTATGGGGTGGTGCAAGAGTTGCTCGCCCATGGTGCCGAAGTCAATGCAATAAATCCAATGGGATTGACGGCTTTAATTCGGGCCTCTTTCATAGGCAACAAGGAGATCGTGAAAGCCCTCATCGAAAAGCGGGCGAACGTCAATGGGAGCGGATCAGGCGGCATTACTGCGCTACATGCGGCGGCGAATGGTGGCCACAAAGATGTCGCCGCCATCCTACTGTCCCATGGGGCCAACGTCAATTCCAAGAACAATTGGGGCAACACGCCCTTGCAGTCGGCGGCGGAAAAAGGGCATGCGGACGTAGTTGATTTATTGCGCCGGGCAGGCGGTCACGAATGATGGCGCGGAAGTAAGCGCCTCGCTGGAAGCCAGTGCCGACGACGTTTGCACCCAATAACTTCCTACTCCAGCCACGCCAGCGAGGCCAACAAAAATGACTACGCCGCTTGTATTTCAGTTCAATGCTCACTCGCCAGCTTCTGCAGAGGGCTTGGCAAAGAGTGCGGTCAATCTCCTCTCTGCTGGCAGCGTAGTTCAGGGCATTGAATGGACGGGTTGGTCTCCATCCGAGAATAAAGCGACGATCACCTTTTCCGTAAACTGTGCTCCAGAGCGATTAGCCGCGATCAAGTCTGAGATCAAACAGAACCTAATCAAAGTGGGAAAGCTTAACGCCCATGACATGATTTTCGGCAACAACTGGATTTCCGGTGAATGCGTCGAACCATAAGAAACAGGGAGCGAGTCCGTTGGATTTCAGGTGACAGATAATTCTGAAGGTCACAGGTAAATACTCAGGGCCACATCAAACCGCCTCTCATAACTCATTTTCGGTGTGGCGCGCGCCCTCTTGCCCTTCCCTTCCGTCTGGTCCATAATGGCTCAATCGACCGATTAAGCCATGAAAGGCCCCATGAAGAGGAAACCCAGACAAGCCTCTGCCCTACTTGCCTACATCCGAGTGAGCACCGCCGAGCAAGGCAGCAGCCGCTTGGGAATGGATGCCCAGCGCGAGGCCATCCGCCGTTATGCCGAGCAAAACGGCCTGGTGATCGCTGCCGAGATCGAGGAAATCATATCGACCCGCAAGGAGCGCCCAGAGTTTGAACGCGCCCTTACCCTTTGCAACCAATTCGGCTACACCTTGACCGTGGCCAGGCTTGACCGCCTGTCACGGGACTTGCTCACCATCGCCCAGCTGCAAAAGTCCAACGTGGATTTTGTGGCCGTCGATAACCCGGGCGCTTCAAAGTTCATGGTGCAAATTCTCGCCGCCGTGGCCGAGAACGAGCGCGACATGATAAGCGAGCGCACCAAAGCCGCCCTTGCCCGAGCCAAGGCCAACGGTAAGCAGCTTGGCGCACCCGACCCGGCCGGAAACGCCGCAGCGGCCGTATTACGCAGATCGACAGCGGCCGAGGAATTCCGGGGGACCATCCGGCCCCGCATCCAAGCAATGCGCGCTCAGGGCGTGACCTTCCAGACCATCGCGGATATTTTCAACCGCGAGAACATCCCTACCCCCACCGGCCAAGGCCAATGGCTCCCCGGCACCGTTCACGCCGCCGGGCAAATTCCAATCCGGATTAGAAACACAACGCCGGCACATGTCGGCGACGTGCAGCCGGCGAACGATGACAGGTTGCCGTTATTCAGGGTCGCGAAGTCATAAGTTAGTTGGCGAGCCTAAACGGTACTGTGCTCAAGCCGAGTGTGAAGACACGAGATCATTAAGTCTTAGGAACCCATTTCTCGTTGGGCCGCATGAAAAACTCTCGGTTGATGTGCCATACAAAGTCATCGAACCATACTTCGATATCGCTAGCCTCTGCCCACCCAAGCAAGGCCCTCAATCGAGCGTTAAATCCGGGAACTGACCCAGCCCAGTTCTCGCAGTATCCATTCTCCATTTCGAAGTATGGCCACCCCAGAGCCTTACCAGACGGGGCAAAAACCAGGCCACCGTCGGCTTCAGTTTTGAGTTCATTTTTAACATAAAAAAGCGAATCTACCACCCACGCTGCCTCTCTTATAATGTCGTCTAACTTCGCTTCGTCAAACAGGTCAGCAGTAATACCTGCCGACAAAATCGCTCTCTCGTAGGTAGTCTTGATGTTAATGTATGGCTCTGGCAAGAAACTAAAGACATAAGATGGGCCAGGGCCGGTTGTGGGGTCTGCTCACGAAAAGGAAAAAATCGTACGTTAACATCTCCTTTCATCGCGGCGACGTGCCGCTTGCTAACGCCGAGCCGGAGAAACTTGGCTCTAAGACTAAGGCGAGGGAGTGAACCGCAACGAAATCGGACTCCCCGACGTTTCTAAACTATTCGTTTGAATCTAATGGCGATCGAGCCATGGAAATCTGGCAAGGCAATTTGGAGATGCCCCTCATGAACAGTTGACTGGCATTCACTAAGGAGCTTGCCCGTCACTGAATCGTAAAATCCGACATGCCAGGAAGTGCCCGGAGCATCCATCGTCATGGTTTGGCCCGACACTGGCCTCTCCAACCAGTTAGGGGGGGCACACCTGGTATCGCGGAACCATCCCAATCGAGTTCTGTCACTTCCGAGCACTGCGCCTTTCACCTCTTCCGAGGAACGGCAGCGAACCGGCACAAACCCCGTGAAATCCATACCTTTGACAAATGCAGCAGCGGTAGCAGCGGCCTGGAAGTAATGACGGCAGATGTCTGCATTCTCGAACTGGTCATATCCATCTTGCCACCAGAGGGCGCGACCATTCATCGCGCCACTCACCACTGCCGCCCAGATGGCATGACGGATGCCAACCTCCGCCCGAGGTGCTACGTCCAGAGTGTTGTGCGGAGGACCGGAATTCAATCCAGATTCACCAATGAGAACGGGCTTGCCGTACTTGGCAAGCCGCGTTCGGACAGCCGAAAGAATCAAGTCATCCAACTGTCCACCCACGCCATCGGCATACGGGTGTATCTCAATAAAGTCGAGTGCCTTGCTCTTTAGCAGTAGAGGCCATTCCCCGATCCCAGATTGGGAAGCGCTGATGGGGCGTTTCCACGGGTCTGCAGATCGGATCACATCGGCGGCACTTTCCGTGAACGCGACCGCTCGCTCTTCCGTCGCGCCGGTCACAAGATCGAGTTCAGAGAAGATCTCCCAGCCCACGATTGCGCGATGGTGTGCCCATCGCCTGACCAGGGCATCCAGGCGGTTGAGCCAAAGTTTGCGACAACGTGTATCGTCAAATAGCTCACCAGGATGGTGTGCAGGGCCTCCATGCGCTGCATTAAATGGGCTTTTGTCCCAGGCATGCCAGGTCTCCTTGCTGCTGCCCTCATTCCAATCCGACCACACCCCCAGCACAGGCAGCACAGCGAGCCTCTCCTTTTCCGCTGCCTCCAGAACCGCATCCCAGGACTGGAGCATTCCGGCATCAATCCCTCCTGCCTTCTCTCCCGGCGGAAGATAAGTGAAATGGATGCGCACGAAGCGTTCGCCTGCAGAGGCAGCCTGGTGAAACTGCTCCTCATAAGCCTTCGGATTCATGCCCACAGGATTGCGTCCAAGTACAAACGATGGCTTGCCGTCTATCCGAAAATAGTGTTCGCCGGGGAGCAGTTCGAAACTCGGACCGATACGCGATTGTGCGAAAAGAAACCTTGGTGAATAGAGCCCCAAGAGCACGCAACCAATAAACGCTTTCAGTATGAGTGTCTGTGTCGTCGTGGTTTCCCCTCCCTTGCGCCCTGTCAGATTTGGGTATAGCCTAACCTGATGTCAGGCAACCTCTGAATTCACGTCAGATTAGAGTGTATTCTAGCCTTTCTTGACACGTGTCGCGAGGGGTCTTAGATTTCTTCCTGACACACTCGGTTTGGGAGGCATCTTGCAGGTTCAACGCATCGGCTACGTTCGGGTCAGCAGCTTCGACCAGAATCCGGAGCGCCAACTTGAGAACATCGTGGTCGGTAAGGTATTCACGGACAAGGCGTCCGGCAAGGACACAGAGCGCCCCGAGCTTGAAGCCCTGCAAGCGTTCGTTCGCGAGGGCGACACGGTTGTGGTGCACAGCATGGATCGTCTCGCCCGCAATCTGGACGACTTGCGCCACCTGGTGCAGAACCTGACCAAGCGCGGGGTGCGGATCGAGTTCGTCAAAGAAAGCCTTGTCTTCACCGGTGAAGATTCGCCGATGGCGAATTTGATGCTGTCGGTCATGGGTGCGTTCGCAGAGTTCGAGCGGGCCCTAATCCGCGAACGCCAACGCGAGGGCATTGCGCTCGCCAAAAATCGCGGAGCCTACCGGGGCCGCAAGAAATCGCTAACCTCGGAGAGAGTGGCCGAGATACGGAAGCGAGCAGCCAGCGGCGAGCGAAAAGCCACGCTCGCCCGTGAGTTCGGCATCAGCCGCGAGACCCTGTACCAATACCTGAGAGCGGAAGACTAAAGGTGCCACGTCGCAGTTTGGTGACGCCCGCCGAGCGCGCCAGCCTAGTTGCATTCCCGACGGCGGACGAAGAACTCATCCGGCACTACACGCTCTCGGAACCGGACCTATCGGCGATTCGCCAGCGGCGCGGCAATCACAACCGGCTCGGGTTTGCGGTGCAGCTCTGCTGTCTGCGCTATCCAGGGTTCGCGTTGCCCACTGACATCGACCCGCCTGCTGAATTACTGTTCTTCGTTGGGAGACAGCTACGCATTGAACCCGACGTCTGGCCACAGTACGCGAACCGGGCAGAGACGAGGCGTGAACACTTGGGGGAACTTCAGGCATGGCTGAACCTGACGCCGTTTTCCATCGCCGACTACCGACGATTCGTCCATCAGCTCACAGAATTGGCAAGGCAAACCGACCGTGGTTTTATGCTTGCTCAGGCCCTGATTGGTTTGCTTCGAGAACAACGGATCATCATGCCGACGCTCGATGTCATCGAACGCCTTTGTAGCGAAGCGCTCACGCGCGGCACACGTCAGGTGTACGACGCTCTGGCCAAACCACTGTCGGACGGCCATCGCCAAGCTCTCGACAAGCTGCTGACAGTGCGCGAAGGTACCAAAGGAAGCGGCCTCATTTGGCTGTCTCAGCCACCGGGACCACCCACGCCTAAGCACGTGCTCGTCCACTTGGAGCGTTTGAAAACGATCCGCGATCTTTGCTTGCCGGAAGGCTTGGAACAGGCCATCCACCAGAACCGCCTGCTGAAGCTTGCCCGTGAAGGCGGCCAAATGACCGCCCAGCATCTTCGCGATCTTGAGCCGAACCGCCGTTTTGCGACGTTGGTAGCAGTGCTCCTCGACTCGCGGGCCACCCTGATCGACGAAATCATCGACCAGCACGACCGGTACATGGGCACGCTTTTCAGCAAGGCCAAGCGCAATCACTCTGAGCGCTTCCAGCAGTCCGGCAAAGCGATCAACGACAAGGTGCGCCTTTACTCCCGCATCGGTCGCGCTTTGCTGGACGCCAAGCAATCGGGCGGCGACCCCTTCGCCGCCATCGAGGCGATCATCCCATGGGAGGTGTTCAGCGCAAGCATCAATGAAGCCGAAACACTCGCTCAGCCGGAAGATTTCGACTTTTTATCCCTCGTCGGTGACGGCTTCAACCAGCTTCGACGGTATTCGCCCACTTTGCTGGAAGCGGTTAGCATGAGGGCCGCAACCGCTGCGCATGATCTGCTTCGCGGTGTTCAAGTGTTGAAGGACATGAATGAGCGCCAAGCGCGAAAGGTGCCGGACGACGCCCCAACCTCGTTCGTGCGCAAGCGCTGGGAAAGCTTGGTGCGTACTCCGGATGGGTTGGACCGCCGGTTTTATGAACTGTGCGTGTTGTCGGAACTGAAGAACGCGCTGCGTTCGGGCGATATCTGGGTACAGGGTTCCCGCCAGTTCAAGGACTTTGAGGAATACCTGCTTCCGGCATCGCGGTTCACCGCGCAGCGCGAACAGAAAGCGCTTGGCCTGGCAGTCGAAACGGAATGTGAGCCCTTCCTCAAAGGCCGGCTTGCCGATCTTGAGCGTGAACTGGCGAGTGTAGAACGGCTCGCGGCGGCGGGCGAATTGCCCGACGCTGCCATCAACACAAGCGGACGCCTCAAAATCATGCCGCTCGACAATGCCGTGCCCGACGAAGCGGAGGCTCTTATGCAACAAGCCTCCAGTCTGTTGCCCCACCTGAAGATCACCGAATTATTGCTAGAGGTCGATAGCTGGACCGGCTTCACCCAACATTTCAAACATCTGAAAAGCGGCGAGTGTGTCGACGACCGGCAACTGCTACTTACGGCCATCTTGGCCGACGCCATCAACCTGGGCCTAAGCAAGATGGCCGAATCCTGCCCCGGCACAACCTACGCAAAGCTGACCTGGTTGCAGGCGTGGCACATCCGCGACGAGACCTACTCCGCCGCGTTGGCCGAATTGACCAACGCCCAGGGCGGGCAGCCGTTCGCGGCCCATTGGGGAGACGGGACCACTTCGTCATCGGACGGGCAGAACTTCAAGGCTGGTGGCCGTGGGCAGTTCGCTGGCCAAGTCAATCTCAAGTACGGCCAGGAGCCGGGTGTGCAGTTTTACACCCACATTTCCGACCAGTACGCCCCATTCCATAGTAAGGTCATCAACGCCACTGTACGAGACGCCACCCACGTCCTGGACGGTCTGCTCTACCATGAGTCAGACCTACGGATCGAGGAACACTACACAGACACGGCTGGATTCACCGATCACGTGTTCGGGCTGATGCACCTGCTGGGTTTCCGTTTTGCCCCGCGAATTCGGGACCTCTCAGACAAGCGCCTATACATCCACGGCGATGCCAAGCCTTACCATACGCTCGCCATGATGATTGGCGGCAAGGTTGACGTGAAGCATATCCGCGCCCACTGGGACGAAATCTTACGGCTCGCAAGCTCCATCAGGCAAGGCACCGTCACCGCCTCGCTGATGCTGCGCAAGCTAGGCAGCTACCCCAGGCAGAACGGCCTGGCGGTTGCGCTACGTGAACTTGGGCGCATCGAACGCACGCTATTCGCGCTTGACTGGATGCAAAATGTCGAGCTTCGTCGGCGCGTGCAAATTGGCTTGAACAAGGGCGAAGCCAAGAATGCGCTGGCCCGCGCCGTATTCCTGAACCGGTTGGGTGAAATCCGCGACCGCAGTTTCGAGAACCAGCGATACCGGGCAAGCGGCCTCAACCTAGTCGTGTCTGCAATAGTGCTTTGGAACACGGTCTATCTCGAACGTGCCGTACAGGCGCTGCGGGATTCTGGGAAGACTGTGGACGACAAGCTCTTGCAGCATCTATCGCCCTTGGGTTGGGAGCATGTCAACCTGACGGGCGACTACATTTGGCGGCAGAGCAGGCAACTGGAACAAGGCAAGTTCCGACCCCTTCGGACGCCCATCGGGTCTTAGCGTACGATTTTTTCCGTTTCGTGAGCAGACCCCGTTGTGATCGTTGTTTTCGATATTAGGTTCTCAATGCCCTGCCTTCGTGGGCCATCATAATTCGCAAGAATCTCGGTGAGAACATCTTTCACGGCTCTCATGAATTCCGCCACGAATTGCTTTTCTGCAGCCCACTTCGCGCGTGTTTCGCGGCTAGTGATTTCCAAAACATGAGCCCCTTGTGAGCGTTGCGACATGTGTGGAAGTTACCTTGCGTGGATGACTATGCGCCACTAGAGGGCGTTATCTTTCGAAAGCGCCCTTTTCAACTCCCTGCCCGTCTATGCTGTAATGACGGCTTGACGGCATGCCGGAAATCAGGCAAGACGGATATATGGCGCAAATTATCGGTATCGCATCCCAAAAGGGCGGGGTTGGAAAATCCACCCTTGCCCGCATGTTGGCCGTTGGATACGCGGCCAACGATTGGGACGTTTTGATTGCAGACCTCGACACCAAGCAGGCCACCGCGCTTGATTGGACGCGCAGAAGGGCAGGGGGCGACATCCTGCCAAGTATCCAGGCGATGGCCTTTCCGACCGTTGCAGCGGCGTTGAAGATCGCGGGAAAGCATGACCTAGTCATCTTCGACATGCCCCCCCATAGCAGCAGTGGAACCGCCGAGCTGGCGAAAGCCGCCGACGTTATGTTCATTCCGACAGGCACCACGGTTGATGACCTAATCCCGACCGTTCGCCTCATGCACGAGCTGGTAAAAGCTGGCATGACGGCAAGCCGTATTGCCGCCATTATGGTCAAAGGAATTGACAGCGAAGCCCAAACCGAAGCCGCGTACACATTCGTTACGGAGGCTGGTTATAAGTGCCTCTTGCCAGCTCTACCCCTGAAACCCACCTACGCCAGCGCCTTGGATTACGCCAAGTCGCCCACCGAGGTAACCCACCCCAAAGCCCGCGCCCGTGCCGAAGCTTGCTTGCAAGCGGCAATCGATTTCGTAGCCACCCACAACAAGGAGTAACAGACATGGCCATAAACGCACCTAAGCCCAGCGCCCGCCGCAAACCCGTAGATATTCCGCCAGCCAACGACGTGCGTGACAACCTGCAAACGGTTGACCCAAACGGCACTTTCAAATTCACCCTGCGCGTCCCCATGGAAACGGCCATCGAATTCAAGATGGAAGCCGCCCGCCGGATGATCTCGCTACAGGAGCTTTTTCAGCACAGCTTCGAGGCATACAAGGAAAAGAACAGCCAAGCATGACGGCATGGCGGTTTGACGGCAATACGGCAATACGGATTTAAGGCATGACCAGCAAGAACGGAAGCGCGCTCATCAAGCGCAAGGAGCCAGAGGACACGGGGCAGCCGGATTTGTTCTTCTGCGACGTGGTGGACGTCTCGATTAAAGACAGCCGCCACGCCATGGCCGTGCCGTTCTTGTCCCTGAGTAAAAGGCCACGTTTCGAGCCGATCCACTACGTCAACGACAACACGGGCGAAACCATTTTGGTGGCCGGCGCAAAGCCAATCGGCATTGCCACCATTTGGGACTTTGACATCATGATTTGGCTCTTTGGCCAGGTGGCCACCCAGATCAACAACGGCGAGAAGCCGTCACGTCACCTTGCTTTTCACGCCTACGATTGCTTGCGGGGCATCCAACGCACGACCAGCGGAACAGATTACGACCGCCTAGAAGCGGCGCTCAGGCGGTTACAGTCCACCAGCATTCATACCAACATCGACAACGACGGGCCTGTCAGTGAAAGCGTGGGTTGGCTGGATAGCGTGCGTATCCAACGCGACATCAAAGGCCGCGCGCAGCACATCGAGGTAACGCTAAGCCAATGGATTTTCGCCAAGGTCACTGACCCCCAGCGGATTTTAACGCTGCACAAAAATTACTTTCTGCTGACAAGTGGCGTCGCAAAACAGCTTTACCGGATCGCTCGGAAAATGGCCGGAAATCGCAGTTTCAAAATCTCCATGCCCGAACTAGCCAGAAGGGCAGGGGCGGAAGATTACAAAAACTTCTATGAGGCCGTGCGGCAGATCGCGGCCAACAATGACGACAGCGACCAGGCTTTTCCGGAATATCGGGTGATTATCGAGAAGAGAGGCAAAGGCCGAACCCTTACGGAGATGGTGACCTTTGAGCCGCGCGAATACCGCCGCGCCCTAGCAACGAAGGCAGAGGCGAGGCCCGGCTATTCAACGCCTTACAGAGGGACAGGAAGCTTTGACATCTCCGATGACGCATACGACGAAGCCAAGCTATATTGCCGCGCCCACGACTTGGACTTTCACAGCATCTATGAAGGCTGGAAATCCAGTCAGTTCAAGAAGCATTTCGACTTCATCATAAAGCACGGCCAGCCGCCCTTAAAGCACCCAGGCAAGGCGTTCCTTGGTTACTTGGCCAAGGTCGTTCAGAACCAACGCCGATAGCCGAACCAGCCCGAGCGCCCGCCGCCAGGCGCGGAAACCCTCGTGCTATTACCCCGTCATGGGCCTGTGGATAACTTTTCGAACCCTCGTGCTATTACCCCGTCATCCCTCGTGCTATCACCCCTTTATCGTTCGTGCTATTACCCCGTCATCCCTCGTGCTATCACCCCACGAGATCGCCCGATTTAGGTTCGAAATCAATCACTTACGCGAGCCTAAACATTCTTCTTAAACCAAATTTCTAAACAACTCTTAAACCGCGCATACGCGCCCGCCCAGCCCTTTGGGTGGGCGGCGGGCGCTTGCTCTCAATCTTCAACGGTTGTACTTCCCGAGAAACCGGAACGGTTTTGAGCGGAGCGACGGCGGCCAGAACAGCCAGCCGGAGCCAACCGACAGAGGGTAGGGAAGGGGACTTTCTCTTGAATGGGTTGGGGGAAAGGTGAACCTTTTGGGGTGACCTTCACACAGAACACCCCGCCAGGTCAACCAGGATCGATTTTTAGAGGGGGTTAAGCTCTTTTCCCTGTGTCAGTAAGGTTTCGGCCCAGACGACGCACAGGCGGCCAATTTTCGCGGCTTGTGCAATTGGTTCCGGGCGGTCACTTTTCCCCCTTAACCCTGGGGCAGAGGATGACGCAGAACCCGGCCACGGCTACGCCGCCCGTTGGGAACACAAGGGACAAACCACCCTTGCTGTTTGTCCGGAACCTGCGAAGCCCAAACAGACGGGTTAAGGGAAAAAAGCGCCTGGGTTTGGCGCTCTGCCACGTGACTTTGAACCTGAAACGGCGTACACTGAAAGTGTGAGGACGACCATGGACGAGAAAACCACCGAAGCTAGTAAGACCGTCAAGTTCACGGAAGCGGAACTCGCCCTGATCGACCAGGGGATTGCGGAGCTGGACAGGGGGGAAGGGATGACCTTCCAGCAGGCCCGCGAATTGGCAAGGAAGCGAACCAAAGCATGGATGGCAACAAGTCAGGTAAGCGCAACCATCTGACAATCCTTTCACCGAGCGCAGCGCAAGACCTAGCCTCGATTTACGCCTATACCGCTCAGTGGTGGGGTTATGAACAGGCCGAGCGCTATACCGATCTGATCGAGCGCGCCACCCAGGAAGCCGCCGACCCCAAAACGGAACACGTCCGAGAGGTTGAAGACAGGCCGGGGTATCTGGCGATCATGGTCAAGTGGAAGAAGGCCAAATACAGCCATTTTGTGATCTTTCGGCGAACCGATTACGGGGCCGAAATCGTGCGCATCCTACACAGCGCCATGGACATTCCCAGCCATCTTGAGATGAAATGACCCGGCTTGGACAAAGCCGCAAATCACGCTAAAAGCGTATCGGATGACCTCGACCGACGTTTCAGAATTCCCAGCAATTGGCAGCGCCGCCCAGGTCGTTGACCAGCTCGACCCCCACAGGCAGCGCCAGGTATGCGCCTTTGTGGCCGAGCGTTACGGCTGGAATTTGCAACCGTCCGGGAAGAAAATCACCTTCAGCCCGAACCCTAACAACCGATCCGAATTTGCGGCCATCGAACAAATTGCGGAACTAATCGACCCATTGAACGCCGACCAGCAGCGCCAGGCCGTGACCTTTCTTGGCGCGCGTTTTGGTTGGAAGGTGGCCAGCTCATACAAGCTGCCAGGCAAAGGGTTTGCCCCCCGGCGGAAATTCAGCAAAGGTTAAGCAACCGTTCAAAGTCGCGTTCGACTATCGCCAAAGGCATACCCAGCAGCTCGGCAAGATCGACCATCCGCCCGCGCAGGGAATTTGAATTCTCGTTTGCAGCCGCGTTTTTCATCCCTCCACGTTGTCATAGGCACGCGGGGAAGGCAAGAAAATTTATAATCCACCCGTGGACACCGAAAAGGAATTACGCGACGCCATGCGCGAACTAGAGCGCAACGCACAGGCAATCCACAGCGCCTTTCCAACCTCCGACAAGGCGGAACGCGAGATCAAAAAGCAAGAACGCGAATTGAAAGAGAGGCTGAAACAGGAATACATCGACCAGCGATTGACCGCCGAAAAATACGACCAGTTGCGCGGCGCGCTGACGCTGACGGTTGAAAGGGCAAGGGAAGCGATAGAGCCAGAGCGGAAATTCCGAAAGGCAAACGACATGGATCGTTAATCACCCGCCGAGACCCAACAAATAAACATCCCGCGCTGATCGAGGTAACCCAATTCAGCGCCGCGCAAAATCAGCTTGCCCGCTTCGGCCTCCTTTCGTTCGAGCACGGAAAGCGGCATCCCCGTTCGGTCGGCAATGTCGACCAGGCGCGCGCGATCGGAAACCGGACGCCCGCCGATCGGCGCGGATGTTGCCTCAAATTCTTCGTCGGGATCCGCGCGCCGTTTTTTGACATTGACCGCATCGAGATCAACAGCAACAAAATCCGTGCGCGCCGTGTAAGCTTTTTCAACGGGCTTGCCATAGGTTTTATTGGGTGCCAGCTTGCCGCTAAATCGCCCATCCGTCCGGACATTAAGGCGCCCGAATTTTGCCGGGGAAGTATTGCGAAACAGGCCGATGATTTCATCGGCGGGCAGGGTGCTAAGAGCTTCAACCCGGATCAACTGTTCAGCCATGCCAATGGGATTGCCAGGGACAGGCGTTGTTTTTTGCCCGCAGCGCGTCGAGATGAATTGCGCCGCTGGAAGATCATTCACCGACCAAAACAAAGTAGCGCCAGAGTTGGCCACAAACGTTTGCCAGTTGTTGCCGTACAGCTCACTCACTTGCCCCACGTCCTGATAAATGAAGCAGAGACGCGCCCCTGCAGAACGCACACCCGCCGCCGCTTTGGTTAGTGTCGGCATCCGGCCCAGGCCCGCGTATGCCTCATCGAGGAGGAACAGCACCGGGATATCCGGCGCGCCCTGCGTCTCATACAGCGTTGAAAGCAGGTCGGCGACCATCAAGCGCAGCCAGCTTTGATAACGCTCCATGCGGTGAAAAGGCAGGACGAGAAAAACCGTCATGCCTTTTTCTAATGTCTTGAGAGGCAACGGCGGGGAAGGCCGACCGCCCAGGACACCAGCCCAAACCGCATCACCGATCCAGCCGAAATAGTTGCTGCCGACGCTTTCAAAATAGCTCAGCTCACGGTCTTGCCGATCCAAAAACCAATTGCCTTTGGCGCGACATTCGCGCGCAACGTTCGCATCCTGGGAACGCCCCTCGCTCATCACCGTGGCGATTTTATAAATCAGCTCACGCCCTCCGGAGGCCAGTTCATAGAAGCGGACGAGGTTGCGTTTTTCCGGCGGTTCATGCGCGACCAGCCACCACATGAGCAACACCACAAACTTTTTCGCGCCGTCCGTCCAATGCTTATCCTTTTCGCTTTGCGATGGAATGAGCGCATCGGCCAGGCACTCAATCCACGGCCCGACGTTGCCGCCGTCCGCGAAAGTGAGCGCGCCCAGGGGGTTGTAAGTGTCCGATTTTTGGCCCGTCATGCCGAAGGGATCAAGCACGATCACCTTTTGCTTTAACACGTCGCGCCGATAGGCAGCGCCGACAATCGTATTCTCTCCCTTTGGATCGAGGACGACCATAGAGCCGCGATATTCGATCAGGTTGGGCTGTACAAAGCCAATGCCCTTGCCCGCGCCCGTTGGGGCAAATACCATGACGTGGCCGTCACCGTTGAAGCGGACGAGCTGGCCACTTGTGCGCTGTCCGAGGACAACGCCCGCCGGATCGTCAAGGCCAACCGCCGCCGCTTCTTCTGACGTCATCCAATGGGCGGAGCCGTGGAGGTTGAAACTATTCCCCGTTATCCCCTTGACGACATAAGACCCGCTCACCGCCGAATTCTACCACGGGGTAACCTGGGAACGAAACAGGAACACACTCGGAGAGTAACAACAGCAAGGAATGTTTTGGCAGACAAAACCCCCGGCTGACGCCGTGGATTTTGCCCGCCAAAACCGCGCGTGGCGCGCTCCTTGCAAGGGGGGACAAGCCCCCCGTTGACCCCCCAGGAAAACCAAGAACACACATGGCCAGACCGTCAGAGAACTTGACCGCCCGCCTAACGATCCGGATGAAGCCGGAGGAATTGGCGCAGCTGCAACGCGACGCCGACACCGCCGCGGTTGACCTGGCCACCATTGCCCGCGCGCAAATCTTAAACGCGCCGATCCCCAAACGGAAATACCGCCGCAGCGTCGACCACGAAAAGCTAGCCGACGTTTTGCAGTCACTGGGCAAGCTGGGAACCAACCTTAACCAGATTGCGAAAGTGGCCAACTCAAACGGCGACCTGGCGCACTTCCGAGACGCCAAGCTGCTGAAAAATTTGCTCGAGGAAATCCGCGACGAGGTGCGGGCAGCCCTGACGCCGTGATTATCAAAGGCACCGAGCACGACAATGCGGGCAATTTGGCCCGCTATCTTTTGGACCCAAAGCCGGACGAGAAAGAATTTTTGATGGAGCTGCGCGACAGCGCCAGCGACGATTTAACGAACGCCCTTACCGATTGGGAAGCCATCGGCAGAGCCAAGACCAGAGGCGAGAAAATCCTCTATCACGCGCACATCCGGCTTTGCGACGGCGAAGTGCTGCACGAAGCGCAATGGATGAAAACCATTGAAGACCTAGAAACGAAACTCGGTTTTACGAATTGCCCGCGCGCCATCGTCGGCCACAACAACGCGGAGAAAGGTTTGCACGTTCACGTAGTTTGGTCGCGTCTCGACCCAACGAAAAAGCCATTGGTGCAGCTCGGCAACGACCACCAGCAACACCACAGCGTAGCGCGCGAAGCTGAAAAGGAATTCGGATTAAGGCCCGCAGTGGAACCCGGCAAAGAGAAAGAACAGCGGCGAGGCAAACGCCTTTCTGATCGTGAAATCCGCGCACTCAAAGATAGAGGCATCAACAAAGACAAGTTGCTCAAGATGGTGCGCGCCGCATGGGACGGAACCGACAGCGGCGAAGAATTGCGCGCCATGCTTGGCGCTCTTGGCGTTGAAATCAAGCCAGGTGGGGTCCCCTCAGAAAACGGATTATAAAGCACGTTAAGAGCTTGGGCTCGCTTTCTGAAGTTTGCTGCGCGTGAGGAGTCTGCCTACCGTGGACGGATGCACCTTGAACAGCCGCGCGGCATCGGCA
>Ga0302319_10012400_pt1 | contig 16081 bp, 8 predicted proteins | sample Bog_T0_2_FD_203319 | JGI IMG/M metagenome (GOLD analysis project Ga0302319, IMG submission 203319) | Peat permafrost microbial communities from Stordalen Mire near Abisko, Sweden - Bog_T0_2 | ecosystem: Environmental > Terrestrial > Soil > Wetlands > Peat | place: Sweden: Abisko, Stordalen Mire...
CGCGCCGACCTCTCCCCGCAAGCGGGGCGAGGTGCCATTCGCGCGCCGAAGCCACTCGCTATTCGCCACTCGCCCGCTTCAGCAATTATGCGCGCCCTGGGCCTCGACATAAACAGCGTAGAGCGACTGGCTGGCGGCCATGAACAGCCGGTTGCGCTTCTTGCCGCCGAAGGTGAGATTGGCGCAGGTCTCCGGCAGCAGGATCTGGCCGATCCGCTCGCCATCGGGGGCAAACACCTGGACGCCGTCGTAGCCGGGGCCGACCCAGCCGGCGCCGACCCAGATATTGCCCTCGGTGTCGACCCGCGCGCCATCCGGGAAGCCGGACTTGCCGTCGAGCGTCATGTCGATGAACTGCTTCGGGTGCGATAGCTTGTCGCCGTCCAGGTCGTAGCTCCAGATCACGTTCTTGGCCGTCGGGTAATGCGTGATGCCGGTATCGCAGACATAGACCTTCTTGTAGTCATGGCTGAAGGCGATGCCGTTCGGCTTGAACGGCTCGTCGGCGACCTTGCTGAGCTGGCCGGACTGGGCGTCGAGCCGGAACACCGCCTCCTTCTGGAATGGCTGGACCGAGCCATTGCCGGTCTGCACGCCCTCATAGGTATTGATGGCGCCGTAGCCGGGATCGGTGAACCAGATCGAACCGTCATTGGGATGCACCACCATGTCGTTCGGTCCGTTCAGCGGCTTGCCATTGGCCTGCTCGGCCAGCGCGGTCAGCTTGCCATTATGTTCGAAACGCACCAGCCGGGTTCGCTCCGCGGTGATCTGGCGGCCCTGGAAATCGAAGGTCGAGCCATTGGCTTCATTTGACGGCTTGTGGAATTGCTCCGAAATGTGGCCGTCATCGTCGAGATAACGCAGCTGCCGGTTATTGGGAATGTCGCTCCACACCAGATACTGGCCCTGCGCATTCCAGGCCGGCCCCTCGGCCCACAGACAGCCCGTATACAGCCGCTTGATCGCGGTGTTGCCGACCTTGGCCTTGAAGCGCTTGGCGTCGATCACGACAATATCGGGATCGGGATAGCGCTGCGGCTCGGCGTTGGCGCCGAAATCACGGGCGAAGGCGTCGCCCGCGATCACGCTGCCGGCGGCGAGCGCCGCCGCGCTCTTCAGCAGTCCACGGCGGTTGAGGCTGGCCGATCCGGCTTCGGCCGGCAGGTCGGGCTTGTGCGTCGAGTTGGTCATGATTTCCTCCCGGGTTTTTTTGTTAGGGAGGGAAATTTAAGCCGAAAGCCAGGCGGAAGGCGAGCGAATTTTAGATGACAATCAAAGATAGTATAGTAACGGCGCCGCCGTCCGCTTGTCTTGATTCCGACCGGATGCGGCCATCCCTCCGTGTAGCGGCGGCCCTTGTGAACGCCCTGCCGCGCATCCAGCGAGTGCGGCAACGATCAAGGCCGGCTCTGGCGAGCGCGATCAATCCGCTGGCCCCAGAGGTCTGGGGGACATTGGGTGAGGCTGCGCCAGGGAATCAAGGAGGCCAGCTTCCGGCTCGACCCTCCACGGGGCGATGAACGGAACAAAAGCCCCCTGTCAATTGCATGAAGTCATTGGATTTCTGGCGGCAGTTGCTTATTGTCTGGTTGTCTGGCTTTGAGGTATCAGGCCGTGAGCGTCGAACCGAACCAAGAGCGTTTGAACGACACTGCGAAGCTGATGATCCAGCGGCTTATTGCGCGGGCCATGGGTCGTGACCCTTCGTTGCTCGAAAAAGCCAAGGCTTGCCTTGATCGGAGTGCGCAGCATTTCGAAGGCTATTTGTTCGTTCGCGAATGGTCTGAACTGCTGGCGCTTTCTCCGTCCGAGATCCGCCGTCTTTTGACCAGCCGCAGCGAGACCATGACGCGTTTGCGGCTCTCTTCGCCTTTTGTTCTGGCCGAGGGCATCGACTTCGGTAGCCCGGAGTTGCGACGCCGGATATGGCGAGCGGCAAAACGCATGGCCCGGAGGTCGCCTGCATTCGCGGGGATGCCGCCGACCAATGCGTGAAGTCCCGTCATTGGTTAGGACTCTTGAAGACCCTGTCAATCGAGAGCATGGCTTCTACATCGACGGTGTCGATGAGGATACGGCGCGCTTGCCGCCCGACTGGACGAAGCGGGCAGTCACCTGGAAGTCGAAGTCGATGGTCGGCAGGTTATCGCTGTCGCACCTTGTCCCGAGGACGTCATTGTCTCGAAACTCGCCCGGCTGTCCGCGAGGGACAGGGAGTTCGTTGAAACGTACCACTCGTCCGCTCGATCGCGATCTGATCATCGAGCGAATCAAAGCAATCAGGCTTGAGTCGGCATTCCAAGAGCAGGCCATCGCGTTTGTCGGTCGACTGTCGAAAACTCCGGGTGATCAGTACGGTCACACGTGAGCGGAGGGCGTTCGCGGTCAATCTCATCATCGAACTGACCCGCGAAGGGCGGTGCTGGACGAGGTGACGTTCGCGACAAGCGAAGGCGGCCTGCAATGAAGCCCTGCCGAAGCAGTCGATACATCACGTAATGTTAGCCGGCCGCGCCGATAGTCGCTGTCGTCACCATCTCAATCTCCTACACCGGCAAAAATTCGACTCTGACCCCATTTATCGCTTCCCCATTTATCGCTTCCCATTTACGCCGATTGGTAGCCGCGAAGAGGCGGATTACGGCTTCGCCTACACTGAGAACACAAGAAGACAAATGCAGAGCCGTTGAGCTTCGCCTACACGAATATCTCAATTTAAATATTAAATCATACCCCATTTGGGAGATAACGGCCGATAAATAATTCAAGACAATTAAATACGCATCAGCCACCTTGGGGTTGTGTCGTGGGCTCGCTGTTGTCGAAAGATGTGCTTGCGCGTGCTGAAATAACGGGTGCCATCCTGCTTCATGGTGACGTGACGGCTAGCTAGCTTGTCACCACTAAATTAAAATCCTTGTATCGAATTATTAAATATGTTTTAATTTAAAACATTGGAATGAAAATTATCAGAGCGCCGATAAAACCGGGAGTTTCTGGTGCCAGCTGTTTTATTGTGGATCACGGCTCACGCCGATTCATCTTCAATGTCCGCCGGCGGACAGAGCATCAAAGCATGTGGCGACGTCCTTCGGCGAAACCTTGCCCAGTTCTGCGGCAGGGCATGACGCCGGTTGACCGCATCGAGCGGCTCATTGAAGCCGCGCAGGAACCTGCATCATGCGGCAAAGCATTGCATGCCGTTGCGGCGTATAGGCCTGAGACTGCCGACGTTGCCCATGGCGGTATCGGCTGGGCCGGTGTTCGCGATCGATGCAGTCTCAACGAACCCGGACATGCGTAACAGCTGGGGATTCTAATAGCTGGGCCGATAAAACAACCACATGACCTTAGAGATGGCGGAGCTCTCGTACCGATGACCACGAATGACAGTTGGCTGAACGGCATTACCGGTACTTGGCAGACGCCAGGGAACTGGTCGACGGGTGCAATCCCTACCGCTACGAGCGACGTGACCATCGCCGGGACGGGATCGCCGACGGTTACCATCGCTGGGACGGCTTATGCGCATTCGCTCGCTATCAATTTTAACTCGCTTTCCGACCTTCCGGGCAATGTGACCTTGCAAGGCACACTGAACCTTTCCAGCGACCTTGAAATCCAGGAGGGGACAGCCTCCGGTTCTACCCGTTTCAATGTTGATAACGGCGCCAGCCTGCAGGTCGGCGGAAATGTCGATGTCGGCTCTGACGGGGAACTTGACGTAAGCGTGTTTGGCCAGACCACGTCGAGTACAAATGTTGCCATTGCAGGTGTTTTGGACAATGCTGGCTATCTTAATGCCGGACAACCAAACACCAATTTTTCGACAACCATCACCGCGAGCGTCCTGGTAAATACGGGCTCGATCGTCCTGTTTGGATCGTCGACGATCGCAATCGGCTCAGCCGCGCCTGGCACGCTTAACGGAACTGTCGATCTAGACAATTCGACGCTCACTTTTGCCAGCGGACAAATAACCACTATCGCCGGTGAACTCTATATATCAAGTCCGACGGCCTCTCTGGATGACGCAGGCGTTGGAGGATCCAACAGCGCACTTTCTGGGCTTACCGCGGTTTCCGGGACCCTGGCGCTTAACGATGCATCCCTGACGCTGCCCGGACAGCTGAATGTCTCGGGACAGGTAGAACTTGATAACGGCGCTCTTTTGAACATTGAAGCGACGGCGCCATCGATTTTAACAGGAGTCTACCGTATCGCTGGCGATTCGATACTTGAATTCAGTGGCGGACAAATTACGACGATTGCCGGAAATGTGTTACTGGATGGGTTTGGATCCTCCATCGCCGACGGAGCACCGAACGCGTATGTCAACGCGCTCACCAATCTTGCGAATATTACGGGATCGCTCGCGATTGACGATGGTGCGACATTGACAGTGTCGGGTAATCTAAACAATGCCGGGTCTCTGACGGTTATAACCGCCTTCACTTATTTAGGCGCAGTTTTTGCCGTCGATGGAGCTCTCACCAACAGCGGGTCGGTCTCGATCGGAATCGGCTATGCCGGGGCAAGTTTCGATAATCCAATAAGCCCACAATTGACGGTGGGCAGCTTCGACAACACGTCGACCGGCCTGCTTATTGCTACCGGAGCTATAATTGGTGTCTCCGGCGATTTGCAGAACGACGGCAATCTTTCACTGTATGCAGCGACGTATCAGCAGGGTGCCTATTCTGGCGAGAACTACAACTTCGCCTCGGTCGGCAGCAACCTCAACGTCGGGGGAGCACTGATTAATAGCGCCACCGGCGTGATGAGCCTGGGGGCATCGACCGCGATCATCGGCGGCAAGCTCATTAATGACGGTCAGATCAGTGTGGCCGCCGTCGATGAAAGCTTTTACGGCGACGGGCCCGGTTCGTTCTCGTTCGGCAGCAGCCTCAATGTCGGCGGAGCACTGAGCAACAGCGTCACCGGCGTGCTGGGCCTGCAGGGATCGACCGCGACCATCGGCGGCGACCTTGACAATGGCGGTCAAATTAATCTGTCCGCCGCCTATGATACCTCCAGCTACTACGATGGGAACGAATTCACGACGACGACGACCGCGGTTGAGGCCGAACTGACCGTCAATGGCACGCTCGACAATAATGGCGTGATCGAGGCCGCGAGCGGCCCGAGCCTGATCACCGGCGTCATTTCCGGCACCGGATCGCTGCAGATCGAACAGGGCGCTTCGCTTGAACTTTCCTCCGCCGTGTCCGGTGACGCCGTGCAATTCGCACCGGGCGGCGGCACGCTGGTGATCGACGATCTCTCTAGCGTAGCGAACGGCGTTCAGCAGCAGGATTTCAACGCCGCGATATCCGGCTTCGCGCCGGACGATACGATCGATATGTCGACTTCGGGCCTCGGCAATTTCAGCGCCATCACCGCTGTCGATCAGGGCCGCTACGACGCTACGACCGGAACGACCATCCTCACCTTGCTGGATGGCCAAAGCGCGGTCGGAACCCTCACACTCAGCGGCGATTATGACCTGGAAAGCTTCAACCTCACCGCAGGAACCGGACTCGTCGCCTTGCAGGATGCCGGCGTGACGACCGATGTTGCCGGGTTCGAGGCGAACCAGGCGCAACTCGACGCGATCCCCGGGGGCTTTTCAATTATCGATACGGCCGCCAATGTTGCGGCAGATTTCCCAGCCATTGCCGCCGACGCCCATGTTTCGGCGATCACGCTGACCGATACGGCGCCGGTTCTGTCGTTGACCGCGGCTGAACTGGAAAACGACGCGCGACGCTCGCCAGGATCACCAACAGCGCGGTGCCGATCGCGATCAACGACACCGCGGCTGATATCGAAACCCTGAGCGCTGCGGAGATTTCGAGCCTGCCGTCGCAAAACGTCGTCTCGATCACCGCGACCGATGCGTCCGTCACCTTCAGCCTGCCGGACGCCGAGGCGCTTGTCGACGACAATCTCGCGGTATCCGTTCCGTCGGGCGACCACGTCTATCTTGATCTGACATCAGCTGATTCGTTCGATCCGTCCACTCTCTCTTCGCTGGCCACCGCGGGTATCGATTCGGTCAAGGTCGAGGCGGGCGGCTCGCTCGACCTGGAGCAATTCAGTTCGCTGTCGGGTGATCTCGACAATGCCGGATTCCTGACCATTGGAACGTCAAGCTATTACGGCGCAGGTTTCTCAGTCGGCGGGACCTTCACCAACAGCGGATCGACCTCGATCGGAATCGATTATTTCGAGAATTATTCCTTTTCGCCGGGCCTACAATTGACGGTGGGCAGCTTCGACAACACGTCGACCGGTGTGGTTACTGCTACCTACGCCATGATCGTCGTCTCCGGTAATTTGCAGAACGACGGCAATCTTTCACTGTATTCGGCGACGTATGGCTTATATGGTTATGATGGTTCGTTCTCATTCGGCAGCAGCCTCAATGTCGGCGGAGCGCTGAGCAACAGCGTCACCGGCGTGCTGAGCCTTCAGGGATCGACCGCGACCATTCGCGGCGACCTTGACAACGACGGTCAAATTAATCTGTCCGCCACCTACGGCAGCTCGACTGTCTACAATGGGACCGGCCAAACTACAACGACAACGACCGTGGTTGAGGCCGAACTGACTGTCAGTGGCACGCTCGACAATGATGGCGTGATCGAGGCTGCGAGCGGCCCGAGCCTGATCACCGGCGTCATTTCCGGCACCGGATCGCTGCGGATCGAACAGGGCGCTTCGCTCGAACTGGCATCCGCGGTGTCCGGTGACGCCGTGCAATTTGCACAGGGCGGCACGCTGGTGATCGACGATCTCGCCAGCGCATCGAATGGCGTTCAGCAGCAGGATTTCAACGCCGCGATATCCGGCTTCGCGCCGGGCGACGCGATCGATATTTCCACCGCGGGCCTCGGCAATTTCAGCGCCATCACCGCTGTCGATCAGGGCCGCTACGACGCTACGACCGGAACGACCGTCCTCACCTTGCTGGACGGCCAGAGCGCGGTCGGAACCCTCGCTCTCAGCGGCGATTATGACCTGGAAAGCTTCAACCTCACGGCTGGAACCGGCCTCGTCGCCTTGCAGGATGCCGGCGTGACGACCGATGTTGCCGGGTTCGAGGCGAACCAGGCGCAACTCGATGCGATACCCGGGGGCTTTTCCATTATCGATACGGCCGCCAATGTTGCGGCAGATTTTCCGGCGATTGCCGCCGACGTCCATGTTTCGGCGATCACGTTGACCGATACGGCGCCGGTTCTGTCGTTGACCGCAGCTGAACTGGAAAACGACGGCACGACGCTTGCCAAGATCACCAACAGCGCGGTGCCGATCGCGATCAGCGACACCGCGGCTGATATCGAAACCCTGAGCGCGGCGGAGATTTCGAGCCTGCCGTCGCAAAACGTCGTCTCGATCACCGCGACCGATGCGTCCGTCACCTTCAGCCTGCCGGACGCCGAGGCGCTCGTCGACGACAATCTCGCGGTATCCGTTCCGTCGGGCGACCACGTCTATCTTGATCTGACATCGGCTGATTCATTCGATCCGTCCACTCTCTATTCGCTGGCCACCGCGGGTATCGATTCGGTCAAGGTCGAGGCCGGCGGCTCGCTCGACCTGGAGCAATGGAATTCGCTGTCGGGTGATCTCGACAATGCCGGATTCCTGACCATTGGAACGTCAAGCATTTCTGGCGCAGGTTTCTCAGTCGGCGGGACCTTCACCAACAGCGGATCGACCTCGATCGGAATCGATTATTTCGAGGATTATTCCCTTTTGCCAGTCCCACAATTGACGGTGGACAGCTTCGACAACACGTCGACCGGTGTGGTTACTGCTACCTACGCCATGATCTTGGTCTCCGATAATTTGCAGAACGACAGTAATTTTTCACTGTATTCGGCGACGTATCAGCAGGGTGGCTATTCTGGCGAGAACTACGACTTCGCCTCGGTCGGCAGCAACCTCTACGTCGGGGGAACACTGAGCAACAGCGTCACCGGCGTGCTGAGCCTGGGGGCATCGACCGCGACCATCAGCGGCAACCTTGACAACGACGGTCAGATCAGTCTGGCCGCCGCCGATGACTACGAAAGCTTTTACTACGGGTCCGGTTTTGTCTCGTTCGGCAGCAGCCTCAATGTCGGGGGAGCGCTGAGCAACAGCGTCACCGGCGTGATGAGCTTGGTGGCATCGACCGCGACCATCAGCGGCGACCTTGACAATGACGGTCAGATTAATCTGTCCGCCACCTACAGCAGCTCGACTGTGTACAATGGGATCGGCCAAACCACGACGGCAACGACCGCGGTTGAGGCCGAACTGACGGTCCGGGGCACGCTCGACAACAATGGCGTGCTGAGCCTGCAGGGATCGACCGCGACGATCAGCGGCGACCTTGACAATGAGGGGCAAATCAATCTGTCCGCCGCCTATGACAGCTCCAGCTTCAGCTCCTACGGGACCGGTCAAACCACGACGACAACGACAACGACCCCGGTTGAGGCCGAACTGACCGTCAACGGCGCGCTCGACAATAATGGCGTGATCGAGGCCGCGAGCGGCCCGAGCCTGATCACCGGCGTCATTTCCGGGACCGGATCGCTGCAGATCGAACAGGGCGCTTCGCTTGAACTTTCCTCCGCCGTGTCCGGTGACGCCGTGCAATTCGCACCGGGCGGCGGCACGCTGGTGATCGACGATCTCGCCAGCGCATCGAATGGCGTTCAGCAGCAGGATTTCAACGCCGCGATATCCGGCTTCGCGCCGGACGATACGATCGATATGTCGACTTCGGGTCTCGGCAATTTCAACGCCATCACCGCTGTCGATCAGGGCCGCTACGACGCTTCGACCGGAACGACCATCCTCACCTTGCTGGATGGCCAAAGCGCGGTCGGGACCCTCACACTCAGCGGCGATTATGGTGCAGCGAGTTTCAGCCTCGGATCAAATCCATCCAATTCTGACATTGTTCTCACCACCAGCTTTGGACAGGCGATTGACGGCTATATTGAGGGCGCGACCGTTTTCGCCGATGCCAACAACAACGGCAAGCTGGATCCGGGCGAAGTATCGGCGATCACTGACAGCACAGGTCAATTTTCACTGGTCGGCGGCACGGGTCCGCTAGTGCTGACTGGCGGGACGGACACCTCCACGCATTTGCCCTTCACCGGCATCATGACTGCGCCCGCAGGCTACACCGTCATTACGCCGCTAACCACCCTGGTCAATGCGCAGCTGCCGGTCAATCCTACGGCCCACCAGGTTCAGGTGGCGGAGCAGGCCGTCCTGACCACTTTTGGCATAACGCTTGCGCCCGGCGAAAGCCTGTCCACGCTCGATCCAATTGCTGGAACGGTCGCTGGAGATCCGGGCGCAAAGGCCGCGTTCGTGGCCGGTACCGAGGTCGCTGACACCATCCAGATGCTGGCATCGGCGCTCTCTGGTCAATCGGGTTCGAGCGGCGCTGACGCCTACAACGCCGTCACGCTGGCCCTGGCGGCCGAAATCATGTCGAATTCCGGGGCGGCTGTGAGCCTCACGAGCGCCGGCACGATCGGCAAAATCCTAACCGCCGCAGACCCCAACATCGATCAGAGAGCCGCGACTCAGATTGAGCAGATCGTTACGGGCAGTAACGGCAACCTGGTCGCGCTGGAGCAGGGGGCCTCCGGCCCAACACAATTTCTTAAGATCGGCGGGGAAGTCAACCTCGTTGCTCAAGGAGAGACGTCCACGGCCCTGCAGAACAATTCATCGCTCGGCCAAGCGGTTACTGATTATACCGGGAGCAATCTTACAGATGCTGTGAATACGGCAGCTGGCCAGGTCGACGTCATCTGCTTCTTTCCTGGGACGCCTATTTGCACGCCGGCAGGCGATATTCCCGTGGAAATGCTCAGGCGAGGCGACCTTGTCCTGACAACCGACGGCCGAACGGTTCCGGTCACCTGGCTTGGCCGGCAGACGGTATCGACAAGGTTCGCCGATCCGCTACGCGTGCTGCCGATCCGCATCATGCAAGGGGCGCTTGGCGACAACGTCCCGTCGCGCGATCTATTGCTATCGCCCTGCCACGCCATCCTCATCGGGGAGGCGCTGTTCCAGGCCAGCGCGCTGGTCAACGGGACCTCGATCCGGCGCGAAACCAATGTACCGGAGATATTCACCTATTATCACGTTGAGCTCGATGACCATTCTCTGATTCTGGCGGAGAACACCCCGGCGGAGACCTTTATCGATAATGTCGATCGGCTCGCATTCGACAACTGGGCCGAGCATGAGGCGCTGTATCCCGGCGGCAAGCCGATCGTTGAGATGCCGTATCCGCGCGCCAAGTCGCGCCGGCAAGTGCCGCGCTCGGTGCGCACGATGCTTGACCGGCGGGTGCCCATGACCGACACCCAGTTGACCGAGAATGCTGCCTAGATCGCAGGCGACGGGCTAACCAAAAACCGCCGACATCAGCTGTCGCCCGCCACTCGCAGCGTGATCCGCGTCAATTCGGAGGGGCGACCGAGCCGCAGCGCGAAGCCGGGCCACAGCGCGGTGCCGTTGTTGACGTACAGCGTCATGCCGTCGACGTCGTAACGGCCCGAGACATAGCCGGCATTGGCGCGCGCGGCCAACCGGTCGATTCCCAGGATCAATCCGCCATGGGTATGTCCGGAGAGCTGCAGCGCCACGCCGAGCTTGGCGGCGTGCCGCGCATCGCTCGGCTGGTGATCGAGCAGGATGACGGGAACCCCTGTGGGAGCGCCGTCGAGGACGGCGGCAAGGTCGCGGACATGTCCCGTGCGGCGCGACGCGCGGTCGGTGATGCCGGCTATGACCAGCCTGCCGCCGTTGCGATCGAGAAGGATGTGCCTGTTCTCGAGCGATCGCAGTCCCAGCGCGGCGAAGTGCGCCATCCACCTGCTATAGCCGAAGATGTATTCGTGATTGCCTGAAATCACGTAGACGCCGTCGGCAGCCCTGAGGTCCCGCAACGGCGCGATGTCGCTCCGTCGCGCATCGAGCGTGCCATCGATCAGGTCTCCCGTGATCGCGATCAGGTCGACGCCGAGTTCATTTGATCGCTCGACGACGGCGCGCGCCCATGACGCGGGAAACAGCCGGCTGATGTGAAGATCGGTCAGTTGCAGGATGGTGTAGCCGTCGAATGGCCGCGGCAGTCCGCGAATCCTGATTTCGATATCCTTCAGCGGCGGAATCCGCATCGCCTGATGGACGCCGATCGCGGCCGCTGTGGCAGCCAGCGCAGCCAGGCCGCAGCGGATTTCGTCGGGCGCGCGCACGATGCCGCCATGGAAGGGAATTGCGAGCAGAAGTCCGACCTCGAGCAGCAGTTGCAGCAGCGCCAGCAGGACGATCGCGCCGAACGCCCAGTTGAAAAGCACCACCACCGGACGCGGGAACTCCGGAGAGAATTCCGAGCCCGACGAAAGCCGGCTCCAGCTGTGAAACTGCAAGGCGACCAGCGCAAGCGCCGCAACCCCGAGCTTGGCCGAGAGCGGCCAATGCATGGGCCAGACGAAACGGGTCAGGATCAAGAGATAGATGAGGCCAAAGATGAGTTGGGGAATAGGTCTGCTCCGGATTCGATCGGTGCGGCTTTCCTACACGAAGCGCAGCCCGATCTCGACTGAATTGGCCCTCAATCGGCGGTTTGTCAGGCCGCTTCATCGGCGCGGTCGGGCTCGCGGCTTTCCCGCTTGAGGTTCATCAGGTTCAACAGGTGACCGGTCGCCCTCGCATCGCACAGCGCACGGTGATGGGTCTCGAGTTCAATCCCGTAGAGCTCGCACAGTTTCGCCAGACCGTACGATGTGTGTCCGGGGTAGCGCCGACGCATGCCGGCTGATGTGCACAGCTTCGGAAACCGGAAGCGGCGATCGAGCCGATGGTACTCATGGCTGATGAAGGCGTAATCGAAATTGACGTTGTGAGCCACGAAGATCCCGTCGCCCATGAACTGAATGAAGCTGTCCGCCAGCTCGGCGAATACCGGCGCGCCGCGGACCATCTCGTTGGTGATGCCGGTGATCAGTGTTATCTTGGCTGGGATCGCTCGCTGTGGATTGACCAGGGAATGCCACTCGTCGACGACTTGGTGGTTGCGGATCTTGACCGCACCGATTTCGGTGATCCGATCGCCGGACGCCCAACCGCCGGTCGTCTCGACATCGACCACGACGTAGTCCTGTTCGGGATCAAATCGATAGTCGACCCGGCCAATCTCCGCGCGTATCCCGGCGTTTCCGAGCTGCCGCAACCGCGTGAGCTGGTTGCGGCGGATCACGTCACCCTCGGCCTTGATCTCCATGAAGGAGACGGCACCGTCCTTTTCCAGCATGAGGTCCGGGAAGCCGTCGCGCATGTCGCGGAAGTTCTGGCACAACGCTCCCAGGATGGTTGCGATCGCTTCGCGGCCTGCTCCCGACAGCAGCGCTCGCAGCGCGTCGACATCGACATGGTCCCAGGCGAAGATGCCGTTCGGACGGCCCCATTTCGCAGCGATCGGACGCAGCAGCAGATTAAACGCATGGCCTGATCGAACCGCCTCCAACTTTTCGTCGATCTCGGCGGCAAACCGATCGGCGAAGCTGCGGTCCTTGAGGCAGTGCGGCACCCAGTCGAAGCTGCTGCTAAGAAGCTCGGACTCGAACAGCTCGTCCCAGAACAGCAACCCGAACAGCGAATGCCAGAGCCTGTTCTCCGCAAAGAACACCCGGTAGCCCCTGCGGCGCATCACACCGGCAACGCCCGCCTCCGGATGGCCGCGATAGGCGTCGTCGACGGTCAGCGTGATCCCGGCACGCAGCAGCTCGGTGCATGATCCGGTGCGACGCCCGCCGAATTTCCGCGCGTAAAAATCGGTCGCGAAAACCAGCTCATTGTCACTGGCCGGATCGTCGATCATCGCTCGCAGCAGATCCTCGGCATCCGCCTTTTCGCCGGTCCCCGAGAGCAGACGGACCAGCCGCTCGCGGCATTCCGGCGACGAGCCGACCCGATACAGCTGCCTGGCGAGATCCGTCTCTCCGAGCTTCTCGAAGAACTGACCGACCCGGCAGGCGGCACGGCTGCGCAGATCGGCGGCATAATCGCTCGGGCAATCCGGACCTCCGAAGATGTCGTTGACGGCCCCCCGATAGATGCCGGTCGACCTGTCCTCGATCCGGTCGAGCAGCCGGCTGTAATGAAAACACGCGCTTGCTTCGCCGGCGTCCGTGAAGCGGGCCCCGAACGATTGGGCCTGGTTGGTCCGCATGATGCCGAGATCACGCAGGGCGAAGTTCTTCAGGTCCTGCTCGGTCTTGCCGAAGTACAAGTAGAGCAGGAATTCGAGCGGACGGACGTCATCCAGCGCGATGAACTTCGAACCCCCGCAACGTTCGGCGGCGACCTGGAACGGGACATGGTTCAGGAAATAGTCGATCAGCTGCGCCTTCGACCAGGCGACCCGGATGTCCGTCCGACCCGCAGCCTTCGCCCCTTTGACCAGCACGTCCTTCGACAGACACGCGACGAACGCGGCATAGTCCTCTTGCCTGAGAAGCCTGGCCTGGCCGCTCGCCAGCAAATCGTCGGCCGCGCGTTTCAGATTGGAAATTTCCGCGTATTTGAACAGCGACCGATTGAAGATCGCGCCGCGCCGGTTGACCATCCGGATCAGCAGGCATTGCGCGTCCTTGGAGAGACGTTGAAACCGCGAGACGAAGGCGTCGTGCTCTTCGGTCAGGATCGGGCCGTAGGTCGCCCTGACGAACGACAGCATCTCGACGAAATGGTCGTGGTAGTAGTAGACGGGCAGGTCCGGCCGTTTCATTGGCAGCGCCTTTTCAGCCTTCCTGGAATGGCCAAGGAGAAATGGCCAAGGAGATAACGGGACATCACCGCACGGCTGTTGCCGATGTGCGGAGATTGTTCTATGTTTGTTCGAGGGCGTTCTGATTTGTCAAGGTTTACATGACCATTCAACCGGAATTCACCACGGTTCAAAGCAACGGCATTCGGCTGCGCGTGGCCCTCGCAGGATCAGGACCGCTGGTGGTGCTGGTCCATGGCTGGCCGGAGAGCTGGTACTCCTGGCGGCATCAAATCCCGGTCCTTGCTGCAGCCGGCTATCGCGTCGCAGCGCCCGACGTCCGTGGCTATGGCGGCAGCGACAAGCCGGCCGCCATCGAGGCCTATGCGATCAAGGAGATGTGCGCCGACATCGCGGGGCTCATTGATGCTCTCGGCGAGCGGCAGGCCATTCTGGTCGGCCACGATTGGGGAGCACCCATGGTCTGGAACACGGCGCTGTTCTTTCCACAATGGGTTCGGGCGGTTGCCGGACTGAGCGTCCCCCATGCCGGAAGAGGCCCAGCCCCCCGCATCGAGCTGTTTCGAAACATCTACAAGGACCGCTTCTTCTATCAGCTTTATTTCCAGCAACCCGGTGTCGCGGAGGCCGAATTCGAGACCGATGTCCGCGCGTCGCTCCGAAAAATCTACTATTCGATTTCAGGCGAAGGCCGGAGGGCTCAGCCCAGACCAGCCAAGCCGGCCGACGCGAAATTCCTTGACGGTCTGGTGGACCCTGATCCGCTGCCGGATTGGCTGACGCCCGACGACATCGACTATTACGCCGGGGAATTCGAAAGGAGTGGCTTTCGCGGACCGCTCAACCGTTACCGCACCTCCGAACTCGACTTCGCCCAGCAGGCGGAGATCGCCAACCGCCGGATCGAGCAACCGGCGGCCTTTATCGCCGGCAGCCTTGACCCGGTTCTCGGCTTCTTCCCGGGCGTCGACCTGGTCGCGCGCATGCGCGAGCACGTGACCGATCTGCGGCTCGTTCGAATGATCGACGGCGCCGGCCACTGGGTGCAGCAGGAGCGCCCCACGGAGGTGAATGCGGCGCTGTTGGAGTTTCTGGAAGGCTTGGCCTGATCGGGCAGGGCCGCGACGGTCGCGGGGCGCAGCGATCCGATTGACTCCGGACTTGCCGAGACCCTACGGGTTACGTTTCCCGCATCGCTCGAAGTCTTATCCGCGTCTTCGTTGAGCGCGATTTCGCCACCTGAGACAAGGATCGGCGATCATTGAGCGCGAACCGTTGAGTGAGCGGATGGGCGAGGGCGTGGTCTTGCGCACCTCGCCGGAGCGCTCCAATTTCGAAACTTGACCGCAATCGTCGAGTAGCCATGCTTCGAGTAGCCATGCTTGGAGGTCCCTCGCGCCAGTTGGATCTCGGGATGTTTCCGGACAGGCCCGCCGACGCCGCGGCCAATCCGGTCCTCCGCGACGGTGTCCGCTCTATGCTGACCGCAAGCCTCGACAAGACGCTGCCGGCGTTGCTGGCGCCGTAGCGCTGGTCACGCGCTGCTCGGTCTTGCGGCCATTGGCCGCGCTCATATTCTCGTTTCTCAGCAAAAAATCCACTCTGACGCTATTTATTCCTTCCCTTTATTTTTTCCCTGAAAATTTTGGCTGTTTGAAACGTGAATCGGAAATATCTGTGGCGGGCCTTACTCAAACCCTCATGGTGAGGAGACCATCATTGCCCACGTCGGCAATGATGGTCGTCTCGAACCATGAGAGCCCGGCTGCCGCAGCGGGCCGTCGTGACGTCGCGCGTTGTACTTTGTTATTCTTTTTGAATTCCATCGACGCGGGCGCGACGCGCTTCGGCAACTGGGCATTCATTCATGGTTCGAGACAACGGCCATCGCCCACGGGCGACGGCCGTTTCCTCACCATGAGGATAACCACCTGATCCTGCGGACAGGATGCAAGCCGCCACGCGCGCTCATGGCACAGGGAGTGCAGCGAAGCAAGTCTCTATCCCGACGCCGAGTGTCCCGAACAGTCTCCACTGGCACTCGCCCGTTTCAGATCGCATCCCAGTTGAAAATATCCGCCGAGCGGTCGAGCTTGTAGAACGAGGATTTCAGCGCCGGCATGCCGTGGTCGGCGATGCTTTGCGGGGTCCAGCCCTCGCCGCGGTGAATCGAGCGCAGCGGGCGCGATTGGCTCATCAGGAAAATCTCGTTCATCCGCACCGCGAAGATCTGCCCGGTGACGTCCTTGGCGG
>Ga0302319_10012401_pt1 | contig 16081 bp, 12 predicted proteins | sample Bog_T0_2_FD_203319 | JGI IMG/M metagenome (GOLD analysis project Ga0302319, IMG submission 203319) | Peat permafrost microbial communities from Stordalen Mire near Abisko, Sweden - Bog_T0_2 | ecosystem: Environmental > Terrestrial > Soil > Wetlands > Peat | place: Sweden: Abisko, Stordalen Mire...
GCCAGCCTACCCCATCGCCATCAAGCCGGTCACGCTTTTTACATTTGTGTGGCGCGCACTTCCTGATAAACATCTCCGTGTTGGAACCACCTGTGCCCATCATGACCCCCGGCTCCGGCGAACGCCTCTTGCGATTCGTGGGAGATAAAGTGCTGTTCACCCTTCGGTTGCCGAATAAATTGCCCGTCGCCGGCAACTGGCAGGCGCGCCTCCGCACCAATCTCGGACGGGCCGCCGCGCGGCGGCACGAAATCATCGCCGCGCATGCCGGCGGAGTGGCGGCGGCCGGCGCCTCCTGGCGCGATGTGCCCATGCAGCGAACCCGGGATGGCTGGCAGATCGAATTGCCCCTCGCCGAAGTCGGTTACTTCAAGGCCAAGGCTTACCTGCTGGACGAGAAAAAATGGCAGTATTGGCCCGAGGGCTCGGATGTCGGCATTGCGGTCCATCCGGATTTCACCCGCACCGCCAACACGATTTATTGCGCCTTTCCCCGGCTTTTTGGGGAAACACGGCAGTTGGTCACGACCGCGGACAAGCCGCTCGAGCAGCAACTGACCCAGTTGGAAGCGCTCGGTTATGCCACCCTGCCGGCGTCCGGAAAATTCCGGGACCTTACCCGGCAATTGCCGCATATCGTGCAGCATCTAGGCTGCCGAATCATTCACCTTTTGCCCGTGCACCCGACCCCCACGACCTATGCGCGATTCGGCCGGATGGGGAGTCCCTATGCCGCGCTGGATTTGACCGCCGTGGACCCGGCCTTGGTCGAGTTTGATCGGCGAACGACGGGGATTGAGCAGTTTTGCGAGCTGACCGCCGCCGCGCATTGCCTGGGGGCGCGCGTCTTCATTGATATTGTCATCAATCACACGGGTTGGGGCTCTACCTTGCAGGAAAACCATCCGGAATTCTTTTTAAAAGATGGAAAAGGCAATTTTGCCAGTCCGGGTGCCTGGGGTACCGTTTGGGAAGATTTGGTGGAATTGGAACAGCACGATGCCGTGCTCTGGGACATTATCGCCGATTCCCTCCTCACGTGGTGCCGTCGCGGAGTGGATGGATTTCGTTGTGATGCCGGCTATAAGATTCCCGTGGAGGCCTGGCAATACATCATTGCCCGGGTGCAGGATGAATTTCCGCAGACGATCTTTTTGCTGGAAGGGTTGGGCGGGTCTTGGGAAATCACGGAGGCGCTTTTGACCGAAGGCGGCATGCATTGGGCCTACTCGGAGTTGTTTCAAAATTATTCCCCCCGGCAGATCGCCGATTACCTCGATTATGCCAATCGCCAGGACGAGCGGGTGGGCACCTACGTGCATTACAGCGAAACGCACGATAACAGCCGGCTCGCGGAAAAAGGCGCGACGTGGTCGCTCCTGCGCAACCGGCTTTGCGCCCTGACCAGTCCCGCCGGCGGCTTCGGTTTCACCTGCGGCGTGGAATGGTTGGCGACCGAAAAGATCCGCGTTCACGGCGTGACGGGACTCAACTGGGACGCGAAAAAGAACCTCGTCGCCGACCTGGCGCACCTGAATCAATTAATCTCCAACCATCCGTGTTTTTTTGACGGCGCCAAGCTCACGCGCCTGAGCGGCCCCGACTCGCCGGTATATGGATTATTGCGCCAGTCAGCGGAGGATGCGGTGCTGGTGCTGGTGAACACGGACGCGGAGAAGGAGCAAACGCTGGTGCTTGCGCCGGAATTATTGCACAACATTCCGTGGCAGGCCGACCTCCTGGGACGCCAGCCGCCGAAAATCAAGATTGCCGCGGCGGGGGTGGGTTTTACTTTGGGACCCGGTGAGGCGTATTGCCTGGCGCCGACCCTGAGCCCCACGGGTTTATGCGGCGACGATTATCGCCGGGCGCGCGCCCGGGCCGCGTGGGCGTTGGAATCGCTCAATAAAATCATCCCGGCGGAAGTGGTAGACAACCTGGAATGGCGCTGGCTGGCGGGGCAGGTGGAAGATTCTCCGGAAAACGTGCTGACCGCGGCGAGCGAATTTGCGAGCCGGAACACGAAAATCTCGCTCACGGAATTATTGGATGAGGTGAAGCAGCAGAAGGTTTTTCCCCGCGTGGTCACGTGGGAGCTGTTGGACGCCCGCCGGATCACGCTCATTCCGCCGGACCATTGGCTGCTGATTCGAGATTCCGCCCCGTTCCGCGCGAACCTGAAAATGGCGGCCGGCGAATTGTTCCACGTTCAATCGATCGCCGTGGCGGATTTTCATGTGGCAAGTTTTCCGCCCCGTTGCATTTCGGGACGGCCCGGTTCCCGGGCGCCGATTCAGGCGGAATTGTCCCTGGAGCGTTACGGCACGGTGGCTCAGAAAATTTCCGGCACCGTTCAATTCCTGGCGGCCGGCGCCTCGAACGTTGCGCCGGCGCTCCAGCCGCAGGACATGATTTTGTTGACGAACGCCATCGGCGGTATGGCCCGGCTGGCCGTGGATTTGGGGCGGATCAATTCCAAGTATGATTGCGCCCTGGGAGCGAATCTGGATCCTGAGGTGCCGGTGGATCGCCACATATTCGTCAAGCGCATCCGGGCGTGGGTCAACGCGGACGGCTTTCTCTCACCGTTGGATTTTAAGAATCTGACCGCCTTTCAGGGCGGCACGAAGCCAGTCTGGAATTTTGTGGCCAACGCGGGCGACGGCCGGACCGTGGAAATTGAACTGCGGGCGGAAATGGTGGCCGGAAAAAATACCACGCTTTTTCATTTTCAGCGGGTCCCAGTCAAAGCCAGTCCCGGCGGAGAGGCAAAACTCGAGGTCAGTGTCACGGTGCGGGCGGATATTGAAGACCGGAATTTTCATTCGGAAACCAAGCGCAATGGCGGGGCGGATTTTCACTTTTCCTCCCACTTGAGTTCGATCATTTCCCGCGACAATAAAATCGCGGACGGTTTTCTTTTTGCGCCAACGACCGACCGCCAATTGCGGGTCCTGACGGATCGCGGCGAATATCATCCGCAGCCGGAATGGTGCGAGAACATCCCGCACCCCGTGGAACAAACCCGCGGACAGGTCGGCAGCGGCGACGCCTATAGTCCGGGCTGGTTCGATCTGCCGTTGGAATTCGGCCAGCCGGTTCAGCTCACGCTCACGGCCGAGCTGTGAGGTTTCCCTGAACCAAAAAAAGTTCTGCGTGTTGCTCAACGAGTACCGATTGCACATTGTCCAGAAGGTTGCAGACATGCATAAATTCGCGAGGTCACAGGCCAGATGAACCCCAGGCGGTCCCAGGCTCGATTTCAATATACGATCCGGTAAACGCTGAAACAGAATAGTTTGGTTGATTTCGAACGGCTTACAACTTTTGATTTTGCCGAAACACGGATTTCAATATACGATCCGATCGTTGAAAAACAAGTTGAAGCAGCAAGCATAGCCTATGGAGGACACATCACTAAAAAATAACCAGCGAGGCGTATTAGTCGGTTTAGCGTTGGTGTCGCTGATTTTCTTGCCGTTTTTATCAGAAGTGTTCACCCTCAAATTCCTAGACGGCCCGGGCATGGGAGATGTTTGGACTCCTATTTATTATGGCATCACGGCGCTTTGCTCTTTGGGGGCTGCATTCGGCTTCGGTAGAGTGTTTTCTTTGGCGGGTTCCACTAAACTTATATCAGTCATCATTTTGGCTCCTATTTTGTATTACGTCAGTGTTCATTTGACGCGCATCGTCGTGCTATTACTATTTTTGCCGAGACATTGATTATGTTTTTCGAGTTGCTGCTTAACCAGCGAACTGCAACAAAACCCGCGATGACGATTTTATTTCAATTTCAAATCAATGCCGCGGGTTTGTTGACCCGCAAGCGTTGGGCAATTGGTGTATGAAGAAATGCGTTTACTGTGGCAAAGAATACCCCGACAACACCGTGGTTTGCGAGATTGACCGACAGCCTGTCCGGGATCCATCGCTGGACGTTCTGCCGCCAAGCTTGCCGCCGAGTTCAGTCGTCTCGATTGTTTTGTTTGCTATTCTGGCTACGTTCTCTGGCGTCGGCATAGCTTGGATGGTGATTGCGACTATCGCCAACCACATGAACAGATTTTCTGGAACAAAACATCCGAATCCTATCGTGGGAGGTCCCGGGGATGCTTTTGTGGCACATAGTGTTCCCATACTTGTTGTCGGTGGGCTTGCTGGTTTTTTGGTCGGTCTGGTGGGCAAGTCGATTTCAGTAAAGCGTAAACTCAGAGCCCAAAAATGTGCTGGACCGCAGGGCCGCCGCCGCAAGCCGTTTCGCAATTCGAAGGTTGTGAAGGGCCGCCATCGGTGAGCCGAATCAATGCGAGTTCGCGGATGGTGAGCAGGTCCAAATAGAACAGAAATCATGAGTGATTACGCGGAGCGATTTGGCGGCATTGAGCGGTTGTTTGGTCGGCAGGCCGCTAGCCGGTTGCAAACTGCGCATGTGTGTGTGATCGGGATCGGCGGCGTTGGCGCGTGGTCGGCCGAGGCGCTGGCGCGGTCTGGCGTGGGCGCGCTGACGTTGGTGGATCTGGATGAAATCTGTGTCAGCAACATTAACCGCCAGTTGCATGCGGTCACGGAAACCGTCGGTCACGCAAAGGTCGAGGTCATGGCCCGTCGCATCCTGGCGATCAATCCGGAATGCCGCGTTACGGCTGAGCAAAGATTTTTCACGAGCGAGACTGCGGAAGAACTCCTGACGCCCCGATACGATTTTGTCCTCGATGCCATCGACAATGTGACCAACAAAGTCCTTTTGCTGGCGCTATGCCGCGAAAAAAAGTTGCCCGTCGTCGCCTGTGGCGGCGCGGGCGGCCGGCGCGAGGCCACGGCGGTGCGCCAGGCGGATCTGGCCAAGGTGTCGCATGATCGGTTGCTGGCGGAGGTGCGCAAGCGCTTACGCAAACAGCATGGCTTCCCCGGCGAAGGGGAATTGATGGGGGTTGAATGCATCTATTCGGCCGAGCCGCCGGTTTTTGCGCAGCCGGATGGTTCGGTTTGTTCGGTCAAAGCCGAAAACGAGGAGGGAACCCGTTTAAATTGCAACGGCGGACTGGGCTCAGCCACCTTTGTGACCGGCGTTTTTGGATTCGCGGCGGCCGGGTATGTGGTTCAGGAATTGGCGCGACAGTCGGATTAACCTGTATTATACCTTAGGCGTCATGCAGGTGTTTAGTCATATTTCGACAATTGCTTCTTTCTTCGAGGGGTTTGGAGAGCTGTCGGTTTCGTACTATTATCTGGTGTACAGTAGTCTTTTTTTAAGTCTTGTCGCGCTACCGATCGGCTACGCACTTTTGTGCCACAAGATGAACCGGTCGATGATTCCGAAGCCTCCCACTGTGCCTTTCTTTTGTATTTTTGGCACCGTTGGAGGTTTTCTGCTGGTTAGCGCACTTTCCCCTTCCATCGTCACGCTTCTTGTCATTCCTTTATTTGTATTCGCGCCGATTTCTTTGATCGGATCGTTGGTATACCTTTTTCGGTGCAGGCCGCTCACCAGCTATCATGTGGCCGCGGTTTGGGGCTGTGTTTTGACTTTGATTTTACCATTCCTAATTCATTTCCTAGTTGAAGATTAGATGTCGGAACAAAATGCCGTTGACGTCACCGTTTGAGCCAGGCATTTCGTATCTGGGCTAATTTCCAATCGTCCCGCTTGGATTAGTGAAGTCGGGCGTCGCGATATTGCCAAACACGCGCTGAAAGTTTTCCCCCACCCGGGCAGCCAGGGCCTCCGGCTTTTCACCGAAAAACTCGGCCAAGCCTTGATAAACGGCGACCAGGTTGGCCGGATGATTGATGGGTTTCCCCGCCGCATCTTGCAAAGGAAACTGATTTTTATCATCGGGCAGCGGTTGGTCGGGAGCATCGGTTTCAATCAACAGGCGATCCGGCGGTACTTGGCGGAATGTCTCGCGCTGGCGACTCTTGCGCGCGTGCAGGTAGTATCCCGGAAAACTAAAATAGGCTCCCAATTTGGCGAGCACGGGAATCATCTCGGCCGGACCGCCAAAACTGTGCAGAACGAAACCACCCGTGGGACGCGGATGGTCGCGCAGCAATTCATGCAACCGTCCCCACGCTTGCAGGCAATGAATACTAGCGGGAATATTCCGGCTGGCGGCCAAACCCAGCTGGGCTAAAAAAACTTCCTCCTGACCATCGTACGACAATCCTGGTTTCCATCGATCCAGACCGATTTCTCCCACGGCGCTGGGAATGGCATCCAGAGCGTGAGTCAACTGCGCTTCCCAGTGGGCAGAGCGTTCATGAATGTACCATGGATGATAGCCAAAACTGGGGAGCACGAGACGATGCGCGCGGGCGAGCTCCAACACTTGCGGCCAGTCGGATTCGCCGGCGCCATTGACCACCATGCGAACGATGCCGGCCTGCTGGCATTCCGCCAGCAGGTCGGCCTGCTTGCCGCCGAATCGCTCATCCTGCAAATGATTGTGGGCGTCAAACAACTTCATTGGGCGTGGCGTGTGCGTCGGCGAAGTGATGAATTCGGTCCCAGATTTTTGAGAGGGCATTGCGCCGGTTGGGCGTGAGGTGCTGTGTGATGCCGAGCGGCGCGAGAAAACCCGGGTCATGCGCCCGGATTTCAGCGGGCGGCTGGCCGCTATAAAAATCGCAAAGCAGACCGGCAATCGCCTTGGCGATGAGTGAGTCGGAATCGGCCGTGAAGAAACAGAGGCCGTCGCGAAATTCCGCGACGAACCATAGTTTGGCCAGGCACCCGGGAACCAGGTTGGCGTCCACGCGCCATTCCGGAGGAAATATTTTTTGGGCCCGCGCCCGCTCGACCAGCGATGCCAGGCGGTCCTGTCCGTTCTTGATGCGGGAGAGTTGCGCCGACAATTCGCGTTGTTTGTCCGCGAGGGTCATGGCGCGGCCGGCTTAATCCGCCCGGTCCCCACGGTCCGGACGGTCCGGCCGTTCCGAACGCTCGGAGCGCCCGCGATAATCTTCAGGCGGTTGCGCCTGTTGCGGGGGACGGGGGGGTTGCACGCGGCGCAACAGGCGGCGCAACTGGTCCAGCTCACGCTCGTCGGCAAATTTTTCGCGTTCGGCCTGCTCCACGGAGTGCAGGGCGTCCTCCATATTCTCGAGGGCTTCCTCCAATAATTCGACAATCCGGCGCACTTGTTCGGCAGCGGCGCTGATGGCGGAAACGTCTGCCGGGCGGGACGGCACGGCCGCGGGCCGGGGCGTTTGCGCGGGGGCCGGTTCGCGATAGGGCTCGCGGTAAGGCCGGCGCTCGCCTTGTTCCCGGCGCTCGGGTTGCTCGCGTCGTTCCGGCTGCTCGCGCCGATCAGGCTGGTCGCGGCGCTGTTCCGGCTGTTCCCGCCGTTCCGATTGTTCCCGCCGTTCCGGTGGTTCCCGGCGCTCAGGCTGTTCGCGCGGCTCGCGCGGTTCGGCTTCCGGCCGCTTGAATTCGGGCTCTTTGCTTTCGGGCTCGATCGGCTCGGAAGCAAAGATGGCGGAAGGTTCTTCGCCTTCCACTTCTTCGCCTTCTTCCATGGGTTCATTTTCCGGTGGCAGGGAGGAAATATCTTCCGCCGGTAATTCCTGGGAGGGAGATTCGGGTGCGGTGTCCATCGGTGCAGAATTTTCGGTTTCCTCGGCGGACGCTTTGGGCGCGGCCGGGTCTTCCGTTTTTGCGGTTGTGGGACGGCGCGGGCCACGGACGCGGCTCCGGCTGCGACCGCCGCGGCGGCCGCGGCGAAAAGTGCCTGGGCGACGTGGCCCCCCCGTGGGGTTAGTCTCGTTTGGTTGTTCTTCGGGCGAAACCATTTCGCGTGAGAATGGCGCGTTGGTGGCTAAAAGCAATCGCGAAGTGTGATTACTTTTTCACGAAAAGCGCCAAAGAGGCGGTGTAACTGTGCAGAAAGTTCTTGTCCCCAATGGGTCCCAGCTCGCCATTGCAGAAGAATCCGGCCAGTCCGAAAGGCCCCAATTGCTTCTGGATCATGGCGGCATCATGATCGGGAGCGTTGAAAAAGTTGACGCCCCGGCCATTGCAACAGCAGAGGCAACTCCCGTAAACGGTTCGACCGGCCAGCGTGCGCCGGGCGCGATTCAGCAATTCATCCATGTCTTCCGTGGCGGCCGCAGGGTCGCGACGGTGAAACTGCACGGTCTGGCCCGCGCGCGGCAGGGCCGCCACCGCCAGGACGCCCGAACTGGGGTCCGCGCCCAAAAGGTTGCGCACGAGAAAATCGCCACGGTGGAAGTCTTCCAGATATTCATTCACGACCAACCCGATAAACAGGTTGCCTTGGGCTTTCCGTTGTTCTTCCAGGGTGAGGTTTTGCACGGTTTCCGCCAGCACCGTGTAGGCGGGCCGGTTGGCGATATACTGGATGAAATTCTGATGAACCCGGGTCAGGGTCCAGCTTTCCCCAATGGGTGTGCAGCCCTGGGAAATAACGCCGGATAATTCGACCTCACCACCCACGGCGAGGGCGATGCCGCCTTCTTCGAAAATGTCCCCGTTCAGATACACCTGGGTATAGGGTTCCGGAAAGGCGCCACTGGCCAGGCCGCCAAAGACCGGCTTGGAGTCATAGCTGATGTTCCAGGATTGGAGCCAGGCTTCCGCATCCAGGTGAAAAGGATCAACGAAGGCGAGCCAGCCGTTCACCTGCGTGCGGGCCACCCCGGTTTTCGACGGCCAATACTGATCCCCTTCGGATTCTTCCACCATTTCCTGGGTAAAATGAAAGGCGGTTAATTGAGCTCCGGGCAAGTAGTAAAGGGCCAGGACCAGCCCGTTGGCGCCTTCCACTTCATGTTCCGCGGCGATCAGGCTGCTGCCCGAACAGCCGACCAAAAGGGGGACCTGGGCATGAACCCGGAAAATTTCCAACACCTGCCGGGCATGGGCGAAAAACTTCGGTGACATGAAGACCAAACCCAGCGAAACCTCGGGGGCGCTCAACTGGGTCCGCAAACTCCGGGCCCAGTCGCGCAGCCCGTCGTCGTCGAACTCTCCCGGCCAATGGGCCGCTATGGAATATTCACTCTTCAATTAGCTTAACCTAGTCTCTCAACCTGCAATTGCAAAGCGGGAACGATCGATTGTTCGCACAATTCTGCGTTCAATTCGATTATCGGTATGATTTAAACCGCCTTGAGCGGAATCCTCGTTCGCCACCGATTGATTTTGACCGGAGACCGGTCATTTCAGCCACGCCACCACTTTCTCGCCAGCCCAGATTTGCTGGACGGCCTGGCGTTCACGGGCCACCGCGGCTTTTTTGCCGTTCACCAGGATTTCGGTCGGCAGCGGCCGGGAATTATAGTTCGACCCCATCACGGATCCATAGGCCCCCGCGCTCATCAGGGCCAAATGGTCGCCTTCGGCGACCTTCGGCAAGGGGCGGTCCTTGCAGAAATAATCACCCGACTCGCAAATGGGCCCCACGACGTCGGATTTGACCGTGGCGCCCCCCTTGTGAGCGACCGGCACAATTTCATGGTAGGCGTCGTAAAAAGCCGGACGGATCAAATCGTTCATGGCGGCGTCGACGATGACGAAGTTCTTTTTGCCGGTTCGTTTCACGAATTCGACGCGGGTGACCAGGATGCCCGCATTGCCGGAAATGAAACGGCCGGGCTCCATGAGAATCCGCAGCCCCAACGGTTGGAGCAAGGGCATGAGGCGGGCGGCGTAGGACGCAGGCGTCATGATATTCCTGGCCGCGCCGGTTTTCCACCAGGCGGGATTGCCACTGGCCAGCACGGGTTGATAGACAATGCCCAACCCGCCGCCGATGCTGAAGAATTCCAGAGGGTGTTTCTCCTTCAGTTTGCTGACCAGCGGCAAGACTTTGCGCACCGCCTGCTCGAACGGTGTGGTTTCGGTGATTTGCGATCCGATGTGCATTTGCACGCCGCGCAGGCGCAGGTGTTTCAGTTTGGCGGCGCGGGCATAGATGCCTTCAATGTCCTCGAAAGCGATGCCGAATTTATTCTCATAGGTGCCGGTGGTGATTTTGGCATGGGTTTTGGCGGCGATGTTCGGATTCACGCGGACGGCAACCGGCGCCACCCGTTTGAGACGGGCGGCAATTTTATGAATGCGCAACAGTTCGGGCTCGCTCTCCACGTTGAACGAATACACCTCGTTCTCGAGGGCAAAACGGATTTCTTCCTCGGTTTTGCCAACGCCCGCAAAGACACAGCGGCGGGGATCGCCGCCGGCATCGATGACGCGCTGGAGTTCACCGGCACTCACGATATCGAATCCGCTGCCCAGGTTCGCCAGGACGCGCAGGACCGACAGATTGGAATTCGATTTCATGGCGTAGCACACCAGGTGATCCACCGGCGCCATGGCCGTATCCAGCTTCTGAAAATGGTCCGTCAGGGTGTGCTGGGAATAGATGTACAGGGGCGTCCCATATTTCTTGATGAGGCTGGCGACGGAGACCCCTTCGCAAAATAGCTGGTTACCAACAAAATGAAAATTGTGCATGATATAATGGTTTAAAATTTGGATTGGGGAAATTGACCCGCCGGACTTTTGCCGATCAATATAAAAAAAATGCCCGCCGGAGGTTAAAGCCGGCGGGTAAAGCTATTGCAAAAAACTACTCGCCGTGGACGATGGCCGCCCGCTTCGCATGGTATTCTGCCGGTGTAATTTGGTCGGCCCGATATTCAATGAGCAACTCCTTCAAACGCATCTCCTTGCTCAGGACAACGGTCTGCGCGGGAGTCAGCGTGGGAGCGTTGGACACAGTGACGCTTGGAGCGGGCGCCGGAATGGCTGCTGCCGCCACAGGTGCGGCTACAGGTGCGACCACCGGTGCGACCACCGGTGCGGGAACGGGCGCCGGTACCGGAGTGGCGGGCGCCGGTTCGGGCTGGGCCAATTTCTCCAGCAATGCGGTCCGCGCCTTCTCTTGGGCATCGTTGTCCGGAGGGATGATGACCGGTTTGACCGGGGTTGCTGGCGCCGACGCGATTGCCGGTACGGGCACGACGACCGGTTGAGCCGGGGCAGCGGGCTCAGGCGGAGCGACTGGCGGAGCTACCGCCGCAGCCTGGACCGGTGCGACTGGCGGAACTACTGCGGCAGCCTGGACCGGTGCGGGTGTCGGAGCTACCGCGGCAGGCTGGACTGGTGCGGGTGGCGGAACGTTAGCCTCGGTCAATTTTTCCAACAATGCCGCCCGGGCTTTGTTTTGGGCGTCATTATCGGGAGGAATGATAACTGGCGGAACGGGGGTTGCCGGAGCGGACGCCACGGCGGGAACGGGCGCGACGACCGGTTGAGCCGGGACCTGGGGCTGCACCGGAGTGGGGGGCGCAACCACGGCGGCCGGCAGGACCGGTGCTGGCGTCGGCGTGTTATCGGGAGGAATGACACCGGTTTTTTCGGACGGAGCGGGTACATTTACCTGGGAAAGTTTTTCCAACAACGCCGCCCGGGCCTTGTTTTGGGCATCGTTATCCGGAGGGATAACCGGCTGAATGTCGGCGGTCACCGGCACGGACGCCATTGCGGGAATGGGCACCAGCGGCTGAACCGGAGTAACCGGCGCAGCTGGCGGAACTGGTGCAGCTGGCGGAACCGGAGCGACCGGCGAAACCACAATGGCAGGTTGGACGGGTGCTGGCGCTGGTGTGCTATCCGGAGCGATGGCACCGGTTTTGTCGGACGGAGATGGCACATTTACCTGGGACAGTTTTTCCAATAAAGCCGCGCGAGCCTTGGCTTGGGCCGCGTTATCGGAAGCAAAGCCAGCCTGATTGGCGGCGGTTACCGGCGCCGGCGCCGGCGCGACGGGTTGAACTGGCGCAGGCGGCGGAATCACGGCAGCGGGCGGGACCGGGGCGGGCGCGGGGGCGCTGCCAGCAGGGATTTTGTCGGGTGAAGCGGGGGGGGTTCCTTGGGACATCTTTTCCAACAACGCCGCGCGGGCGGCAGCTTGGGCGGGGTTATCCTCGGCTTGGACCACGCCCACAACGCTCGCACAGAGCGCTGTGCTGCAGACCAACGGCATTAACTTGGAGATTTGCATAACGTTTTCTTACGCGAATTTGGCGCCGGAAGCAACTGCTTTCCGATGAGTCTGTCTGAAAAATCGGGATGGGGCGGCGGCGAGCCATTTTGGCCGTGCGCAAGGCGGACTGTTCCGCGTCCCGCACGGCGGGACAGCGCACGGGCAAGATCACCGCCGCAGGCCGGTTCCAATTTTTCAGACAGACTCAAAAAGTCTGTCTGAATTTTGCGGGGATGGCAGTTATTCGGCCGCCCGTAGTCTGGGCTTGACTATCCCAGTCCAAACCCGGCCTTTTCTTTACCTTCAGCCGGGTCTAATCAGTTCGCGCTGGCGCCGGGTATTGGCGCCGCCAGAGAAAAGGAAAGGGGCTGGTGAGCACCGACCGAAAAAGAATGCCTCTTACCTCCCTCCGGGGGACTTTGACTCGCTGCTGTAGGTCCAAAACGCTGGCCTGGCGGAGTTTCCGGATGGTCCGCGCACCGATGAGGATGGGCCAGGAGCAGGCCAGCCGGACGCGAAACTGGCTGAACGGAAGCGTGTTGGTGTATCTCCAGCCGGCCGTCAGATGGGCCTCCGCTTCGTTCAGGTAACCGTGAAAAATCGGGAGAAACCGGACCTGATTGGCCGGCGAAAGCAGGGTCTCCGGGAGTAACTGGACGGGTTCCAAGCGTTGCAGGGGAATATAGCACCGGCCATTCTTTAGATCCGCGCCAAGATCGCACAAGATATTGACCAATTGCAGGCCTTTGCCAAAACGGACACCATCCAAAATCAACGCATTTTCATCCAGACGGGCGCGCGGAAACAAGTGCGCCCGGCAAATCCTGGTCCAAAACTCACCGACACAGCCGGCCACCCGATAGGTGTAATCATCCAGATCGCCGACATTTTTCAACGCGACGACATTCCCATGGGTGGCCTTGCCAAAAAGGTACAAGTCCATTTCCTGGCCGCTCGTGATCGTGGTGAGGACTTGCCGAACCAGTTTTAGATCGGGCGGCGGCAGTTCCGCAAGCAGTTGGAGGCTGGTTTCGACTCTTTCCAGCAGCGTCTTCTCCGCAGGGGAACCCTGATGCTGCTCGAATTCGGTCCAGTCGAGGGGCCTCGCATGATAGCCGCTAATGCGTTCGCGCAGACTTTTGAGGGCGTCGAGTCGCTGATCGACGGGAATCAGGCCGGTATCCGCCACCGTATCGGTCGTGCGGGCCAGCAAATAGGCGAGGCTGATCTGGGGGCGAACGCTTGCGGGAAGAACGCGCAGGGTCAGATAAAAGGAGCGCGACGTCGCCTTGAGCAGGTCTCCCAGCAATTCTTGGCGCATCTCAGGCATTCGGTCGAGGATAATTTCTATCGGCCGGGATGACAAACCTCATTTCGATCATGCGGCCGGACGAAGGACCGCCGAGGGCCGAGGGACCCGCTGGTGGGCGAAAGACTTATGTGATCTCACGCCAGCCACCTCATTGCGCCCAACCGGTCCGCATCGGTGTGCGTATAAACTGATCCACCTTCGGATCATTCCGTGCCCGCATGCCGGGACCGTCCCAGTCCAGCTTCTTCCCGGCTCGCAACGCCACGACCCCGGAAAGAACGATCTCCGTCAAATGACCGCCAACGGCAAATGTCGAAAACGGCTGCGTGCCCGTTTTAAATCCCGCCAGCCATTCCTGCATGTGGCCACGGCTCCGCGGGAGCGATTGCGGAATCGACGCCGTCGCCGCGTGATGCTGAACTCCCGATAACTTCGTTTCGTTCGCCAGTTGAATATATTCCGAACCCGGATGCGGCGCGCCAAAGGTAAACCCGTTGTCGCCCAACACCAACACCCCCGCATTCGGCATTTCGCCAAAATGATCCACCACGGATTTGGGCACGACCTCCGCCGGCGGCAGGCGACCACCGTCAAACCACCAAACCGTCACCGGCGGCAGTTCATCGCGCGCCCCAAAATCAAAGCGAATCCGCACCTGCTTGGGATAGCATCCCGCGTAGCCCGGATCCGCGTCCGCCGCGATAGCCGTGGGAAAACCCAACTTCAGCGCGCGCACGGGAAAGTTCAGGCCATGGCAGCCCCAGTCCGCCATGGAACCCCCACCAAAGTCATACCACGCGCGCCAGGCATGCGGATGGTAAATGGTTTTCTTGTAAGCCCGGAACGGCGCCGGTCCAATCCAATTATCCCAGTGAAACTCCGCTGGCACCGGATCTGACCCCACCGGTTCCGATTGACCGGGCACGAAGGAACCACTCTTCGCCACCCAGATATAAACTTCCCGCACCTTCCCGATGGCACCCGCCTGCACGACCTCGATCCCCCGCCGCATGGTGCTGGTGGCGCTTCCCTGGTTTCCCATTTGCGTGATGACCTTGGATTGCTGCGCCAGCTCCGTCAATTCCCGCGCCTCCGCAATGGTGTGGGTCAGCGGTTTCTCGCAAAAAAGATGTTTCCCGGCGGCCAGTGTGTGGCGCGCGATGGTGGCATGCCAATGATCCGGCGTCGCAATGATCACCGCCGCCAAATCAGGTTCCTCCGCGAGCAGCTTCTGGTAATCGACATAAGTCTTGGTCGCCGCGAGTTTATCCGGCTCGTTTTGTTTGGCCCGCGCCAGCATTTTCTCGTCCACGTCACACAGTGCGAGCAGATTCACTCCGCACCCCAGCGCTTCTTTCAACCGGCTCGTCCCCTGCCCGCCCACGCCAACCAAGGCCACCCGCGGCCGGTCATCATTGACCGCGCCTCGCAGAATATAGGGTGCGCCGAGGACTAATCCCCCCGCACTCACGAGCGAGCCTCTGATAAACCGACGGCGAGACACCGCCGTCTGGGCCGCTGCTCTTAATACTCTTGAATGACGCATTTAGGAAAAATCAAATGGTTGAACTGTTAAAATCCGTCTGCAAAAACGGTGAATTTGATTGGATCGCAAAGCATGGCCGACCGACGGCGAATAATTCTCCCTCGCCCCTCCGAGGGGAGAGGGGTGGTCGTCAACAAACCCTGAATTCTTCGGTTCATCGTAGCGTCGGTAAAATTCCCCTTCCATGCTTCCTCCCCTCCGCGCCTCCGCGCCTCCGCGTGAACCTTTTTCTTCAGTTCCCCCATCCGGCTTTCGCCGTTCCAACCCTCCGCAAAAAGCCAGGGAGCTACTTTAGTTTCATAATTCATAATTCATACTTTTCTCTGGCCTCTCCGCGTGAACTTCTTCCCGCAGCTCCAAGGAAAGCAGCGAAATGTTATTACCCCTTCCCATTCAAACCTTCCGGCTCCCACCCCGGCTCATATTCCCGCTGCCAGAATTTCATGGCTGCCTCATCATCCACCACATGACCGTTGGCCGGGTCGCATACGAGTTCGCGCTTCACCCGCCAGGAAATATTTCCCAGATGCAGCATGCCGACGCTCTTGTGCCCTTCCTCGGCGGGACAGCTCGGCTTGCTCCCCGTACGAATGGCGTCGATGAAATTGGCCACATGCAATTGGTCCAGGCTCAATCCCGACGCGCTAATCGTATTGGTGGGATCCACCGGCGGGTTGCCCTTCAGTTCCTTGATCACCTTGTTCTTCTTGTCGTAGACCGTGCAGCTATTGCCGTCCAAAAGCGCGGTCCCTTCCGTGCCGTAGACCAGACTCCCGCGGCCCATTTTTTCCACGGGAAAATTATTGCAGCTCCGGCCCTCCCACGTGATCGACTTCCCATCGCCATAATCCCAGGAGATGGTCTGGGTGTCCGGCGTTTCCCAGTCATCTTGAAATTGATAGCGCCCGCCGTTGGAACTCACGCGGATCGGCCAGTCTTCGCCCAGCGCCCAGCGGCACACGTCCACTTCATGCGTGCCGTTGTTCAATGCTTCGCCCGTTCCATAGCGCCAGCGCCAGTGCCAGTTGTAATGGATCAAATTGTCAATATACGGCCGGCGCGGCGCGGGTCCCTGCCACAATTCATAGTCCAGCCATTCCGGCACCGGCGCCTCTTTGCCGTGCCCGATGCTTGCCCGCTCATTGCAGTACCAGGCCTTGGCAAAATAAGCCCGGCCGATGATTCCGCCGTGAATGTCGCTGATGACCT
>Ga0302319_10012402_pt1 | contig 16080 bp, 10 predicted proteins | sample Bog_T0_2_FD_203319 | JGI IMG/M metagenome (GOLD analysis project Ga0302319, IMG submission 203319) | Peat permafrost microbial communities from Stordalen Mire near Abisko, Sweden - Bog_T0_2 | ecosystem: Environmental > Terrestrial > Soil > Wetlands > Peat | place: Sweden: Abisko, Stordalen Mire...
CCACCTCCGTGACGAACGCCTCCCAGCCCTCCTCGACCGCCACGGCCGCCCAGACCTCCGCCGCGGCCTCGCAAAGCATCAATTATCCCTTTACGGTACTGGAGATGCTCGAAGATGATGAGATTCCGCAACCCCCTCCCGCCCCCCCGCAAACCTGAGCATGTGCGCCTCCCCCTTTGATTTTCTCCGCGCGGGACCGCCCCCGCCCCGGGTGGCTGTCCTGCCCGACGCCGTGTTCTTCTCGCGGTCGGTCCCGGTCCCCGTGGGGGCCACGCGGGCGGACGTGGTGGCGCAGGTGGGCGTGGCCCTGGAATCCCTCTCCCCGTTCCCGCTCGCGCAGCTCTACTACGGCTACTTCTGGCCGGCCGGCTCGGAGCGGGCCCTTGCCTATGCCTCCTACCGCCGCCGGTTCACGGTCGACCAGGTCTCGGAGTGGGCCGGCAAGGAGTTCGTGCTCCCGGCCTTCGCGGGGCTCCTGGGCGCCCACGTGGGGCCCTCCACCACCGTGATCCTCTCCGCACCCGAAGGGCTCACGGCCATCCACTGGGACCAGGTCGGGGCGCCCTCCGCGGTCCTCTACGAGCCGCTCCCCCCTGAGACGACCGAGGAGACGAAGGCGCTCGCCCGGGCGCGCCTCCTGAAGGCCGCCGGCGAGGCCGTGACGGTGCTTGACGCCGCCTCGCCGCCCGTGGCCCTCCCCGGGGGAAGCGACCACGAGCTGCTCTTCCAGGCCGGCGACATCCAGTCCTGGCTCGAGCCCGCGGTTGCCGCCGCGATGGACGTCCGCGACAAGGGGGACCTGGAGGCGATGGCCAAGGCCAGGCGCCGCGATATGCTCCTCTGGCGGGTCGCGATCGGCTCCGTCCTCGCCTGCATCCTGATGGCCCTGGGCGAGGTCGCGCTCTTCGGCACCGGCCTCTGGCAGAAGGCCCGGATTTCGAAGGTCGCGGCGCAGAAGCCCACGGTCTCCCACATCATGGACGAGCAGGATCTCGCGGGCCGGATCGCGGAGCTCTCGACCAAGCGCCTGCTGCCCCTCGAGATGATCTCCGCCGTGTCGCCCGAAACGGCGCTCCCCAAGAACCCCCCGGCGATCCAGTTCCTGCGGGCCACGGTCGGCGCCCTGAACACGATCCAGGTGGAGGCGCAGACGAACAACGCGGGCGAGATCGCCGGCTACAAGACCGCGCTCGAGCAGGAGCCCGGCGTAGACCGGGTCGAGATCCGAGACCAGCGCGCCCGCGACAACGTGGTCACCTTCACGCTCATTGTCACCTTCAAGCCCGGGGCGCTCACGCCCGCCGCGTCATGATCCGCACCCTGCGCGCCTTCTTCCTTGCACGCCTCCTTCGTGAGAAGGTGCTCCTTGCCGGGTTCGTGGTGCTCGTGGCCGCCGTCTGGCTCTCGAGCCTCTCGGGCCGCGTGAACCGCAGGTACCGCGCCGTGCGCGCGACGACGGCAAGCCTCTCCGACCAGCAGCTCTGGCTCTCGAACCGCGCGGCGATCGAGGCCTCGGCGCAGGCGGCCGCGGGCCAGCTGGACGCCGTCCGCACGCTCGACGCCACCCGCCTCTTGGCCGAGGTCTCCGCGATCGCGACTGAGGCCGGGCTAAAGGGCACGACGAGCGGCGAGTCGAAGGACGTGAGCAGCGGGCATTTCTCGGTCCACACGCTGCAATTCAACGTGACCAAGGTCGACTGGGCCTCGCTCAAGCAGTTCTACCTGGCGCTCAGCAAGCGCTCCCCCTACATCGGCATCGAGCAGTTCTCGCTGCAGGTCGACCGCGCGAACCCCACGGTGCTAAACGCGAGTTTCCAGATCTCGTCGGTCGAGATCTCGCGCAACTGAGGGCGGCGCTCGGCGCGGTCCCCCTGTTACCGGAGCCATGGCGATCGTCTCCAAGCAGGACCGGGCCCCCGAGCCCGCGCCGTCCTCGTTCGGCGCGAACCTCCCCTTGAGGAAGCTCGCCTTCCGGGCGATGGCGACCCAGTGCGAGGTGCAGTACACGGCGCCCGGCGGGGACGCCCAGGCGAAGGCCTTTGAGGCCGCGGCCGAGGGGTGGGTGAGGGCCTTCGAGGCCAAGTACTCCCGCTTCCAGCCGGGGAGCATCGTTTCCCGGATCAACGACTCGGCGGGCAAGGACTGGGTGCCCGTGGATTCCGAGACCGAGGGGCTCCTCGCGATCTGCGACACGCTCCACTTCATGACCCGCGGGATCCTGGACCCCTCGGCGCTCCCCCTGATCCGCCTCTGGAACTGGAAGGCCACCCCGCCGGTCGTCCCGGACCGGGAGCAGATTGCCGCGGCGCTCCGGCTGGTCGGCTGGACCAAGGTGAGGCGCGAGCCCGGCCGTGTCCTCCTTCCCGAGCCGGGGATGGCGCTCGACTTCGGCGGCTTCGGCAAGGAGTACGCCGTCGACATGGTCTCGCTCCTCGCAAGGGAGCACGGCGTCCGTGACAGCCTGGTCGACTTCGGGCACGACCTGCGGGCGAGCGGCGCCCCGCCCGGGCGGCCCGCCTGGCACATCGGGCTCGAGGACCCGGCGAGCCCCGGGAAGACCTGGGGGAGCGTCGCCCTGGCGAACAAGGCGATTGCCTCCTCGGGCGACTACCTGCGGAGCTTCACCTTGGGCGGCCGCCGCTACGGCCACATCATCGATCCCCGGACGGGCTGGCCCGTCGCGAACGGCTGCACTCAGGCGACCGTGATCGCCGACACCTGCCTCCAGGCCGGAATGCTCTCGACCTCGGCCTTCATCGCGGGCGTGCAGCAGGGCCTTGAGCTCATCCGCTCCTGCCCGGGATCCGAGGGGATCATTCTTACGGAGAAGGAGCGCGCCCAGACGCGCGGGTTCTTCAACTTCGTCGCCTCGGGATAGGGTTTTTTTAGAAATATGTGAAAGGGGCGGCCCTTTAAAAAAAAACGGGGCCGGCGCGGCACCCGATTCCTTGGGAGCGGTCTAGGCCGGCGCAATGAACTCGATTCCCAGCGCCCGCCTTGCCCACGGCCCGCGGCTGCCGCGCCGCGTGGAGCGATTCCTGAAGGTCCTGCCGTTCACGGGCTTCACGGTCCGGCTGGCGAGCGCCGCGCGCCTGCGCCTGCCGGCGGCGCTCCTTATAGGCGCGCTCGAGCGAGCGCCGTCCCTCCCGGCGGTGGCCCGGTTCGCCGACACGGCCCTCCGGGCGAACATGGGGATGGCGTTCAAGGCTGCGGCCGTGTCGCTCGCCTCCCTGGGCGCCGTCGATTCCGTGGCGGGCGCCACGGTCTTCACGCTCCTCACGGGAAACCCCGGCCACCCGAGCCCCTACGCGGTCACGGCCGGGACCGCGATCTCCCCGGTCGCGTTTGCGCTTTCCGCCTCGCCGCCCACCGACAGCCCACCGAAGTCGTGGACCGTGACGGGATCGATTCCCCCCGGGCTTGTCTTCGGGGTCGCGGGCTCGTCACTCACGGCTGCGCCGGGATACGCGAACGCGACAAACCCCACGCTCTCTGGAACACCCACCACCCAGGGAACGTATACCCTGACGCTCCAGGCCTGGGAAAACTCCGGGGGCACCGGGCGATCCTCGAGCACGTTTACCTACGAAGTGGACGTGAGCGGGGGCTCAGCCCCCACGCCTACCCCGACGCCAACGCTAACCCCAACTCCAACCCCGACTCCGACTCCGACTCCCACCCCAACTCCATCTCCAACTGCAACGCCCACCCCAACGCCCACAGCTACCCCGACCCCGACCGCAGCAACGCCCACCCCCACGCCGACGGCCACACCGGCACCCACATCCGCCGGTGTGACACCGACGCCTACGCCCACGGCGGTGCCCACGAGCACGCCGCCGACTCCGACCCCTGCACCCGTGGCGACCCCGACGCCCGCGCCGGCGGCCACGGGAGCGCCGGTGTTCACCCACGAACCCCTGTCGGTCACGGTGACGGGCGGGACCGTGGTCCTTGATGCCGTTGCGAGCGGTGCGGTCTCGTACCAGTGGAAGCTGGACGGATCGCCGATTGCCGGCGCCACGGAACCCGTCCTCGTCCTCACGGGTACGGCCGCTGCGGCGGGCACCTACACCTGTGTCGCCTCCAACGGGCTTGGATCGACGACCAGCACCGCGGCCACGGTCACGGTCGCGGCGGCGACCGACACTGGCCGGCTCATCAACCTCTCGAACCGCGGCGTGGTCGGCACCGGGACCAATATCCTCATCACGGGATTCGTGGTCGGGGGCTCCACGGCCAGGACCGTGCTGATCCGCGCCTCGGGCCCGGCGCTCGCGCCCTTTCTGGTGTCGGGCTTCCTGGCCGATCCGCAGCTCATGCTCTACGCGGGGCCGACGCTCCTTGGGGCGAACCAGGGGTGGGGCGGGGCGTCCGCGATCGCTCAAGCGGCGGCCTCCGTGGGCGCCTTCGCATGGCCGTCGCCTTCAAGCGCCGACTCGGCGCTTCTCCTGACGCTCCCCCCGGGAGCCTACACGGCGGAGGTGTCGGGCTTCACCGGCGACACCGGCATCGCCCTTGTGGAGGTCTTCGAGGTCCCGTGAAGGGTTACCCGCCGACCTTGAAGCTCGAGCTCACCTGGAGGACCGCCATCACCATGGCGATCGCGATGAACCCGACAAAGATGAACACGGCGCCCAGGATCACGGAGGCGATCACCTTCGTGAACAGGTTCAGCTGGCGGGAAATCCGCTTCTGGTAGTTTTTGGCGATGTCCCGGAGGCTAGGGACCACGTTGCCCGTGTTCTCGCCGACGGAAAGGCGGTCAAGGACGAGCTCCGGGAAGCAGCCCGTGCGGGAAAGCGCCGAGGAGAGGGCCTCGCCCTCCAGTACGCGCTCGATCGCACCCTGGAAGGCGCGGCGGTGGACCCGGTTGTCAATCTGTCGCTCCGTCATGCGGAGCGCGTCCGAGGCGGTGATTCCGTTCTGCAAAAGGACCCCGAGCGTCTGGCTGAAGGATAGGACGGTCTGCGAGACGATGAAGGGGCCCACGGCCGGGAGCTTAAGGAGCCAGGCGTCGCTCTTCTCGCGCCCCGCCTCCGTCGCGCGCCACCTCCAGAGGGAGACGATCCCGATCGCTGCGGCCAGGGCCACGAACACGCCGTAGTGGAGCGTGAAGGTGGCGAGCGTGATCAGGAGCCGCGTCGAGAGTGGCATCTTTCCCCCGAGGGAGGTGAGGAGGGTCTGGAGCCTCGGGAGCAGGAAGAAGAGGAAGAAGAGGACGACGCCGAAGGACGCGACGACGATCAGGAGCGGGTAGGCCATCGCCGTCAGGAGCGCGGTCTTGAGCTCCCGCTGCTCGGTCAGCATCTCGATCAGCCGGGCTAGCGTGTCGTTCAGGGACCCGGTCGCCTCCCCGGCGCGGATCAGGTTCACGGTCGAGCCGTCGAACACCGCGGGGAAGGCCTCCATCGCCCGGGAAAGCGGGGCTCCCTCGGAGAGCCGACCCCAGAGGCCCTCGCAGAGGGCCCTCTGGCGCGGCTCCTTGATCCGGACCGAGAGCAGGCGGACGGCCTCGCCGGCGGAGAGCCCGCTTGAGGTCAGGTCGTGCAGGGACTCGAGGAAGGGGAGGCGGTCCGCGCGGCGCGGGGTGGTCTCCGGGCTCGTCCGCGACCCGGAGGGGGAGTCGGCCAGGGGCTCGGGACGCCTGGGGGCTCGCGGGGCGGCGCCCGCGGGGGCCGGCGCCGCGGCCGCCGTCGGCTCGGCGACCGACAGGACGGAAAGTCCACGGGCCGACAGGAGCCGCAGCGCATCCTTCCGTCCGGGGGCGTCGATCGTCGACTCGACGGTCTTCCCGGAGGGGTCTCGCGCTCTGTAGGCAAATCGGGGCATCGGGCGCTTGGGGTCCCTACTTGTCGGACACCGTGATCACGCGCAGGACCTCCTCAAGGGTGGTGTGGCCCGCCTTGACCTTGTCCCACCCGCTCTGGCCGAGGGTCCGCATCCCGTGGTCGCGGGCGCTTTGCGCCAGGGTCCGGGTGCTCTCGCGGCTCATCACCATGGCCTGCATGTCCTCGTTCAGGCGGAAGATCTCAAAGAGCCCGATGCGGCCGCGGTAGCCGGTGCCCCGGCAGCGGTCGCATCCGACCGGGGCCTTGAGCGAGGTGACCGTCTCGGCCTCCGAGGGATTGCAGCCGAGGATCGCCAAGGACTCGAGCAGCTTGATCTTCGCGACGGGCTCGGGGCGCGTGCACTCCGGGCAGAGCCTGCGGACCAGGCGTTGCGCGATCACGAGCTCGATGGCCGACGCCACGAGGAAGGGCTCGATCCCCATGTCCACCAGGCGCGTGATGGCGCCGGGCGCGTCGTTTGTGTGGAGCGTCGAAAAGACCAGGTGCCCCGTGAGCGAGGCGCGGATCGCGATGTCGGCCGTCTCCCGGTCGCGGATCTCCCCCACCATGATGACGTCCGGGTCCTGGCGCAGGACGTGCCGCAGCGCGCTCGCAAAGGTGAGGCCGATCTCGGCGCGCACCTGCATCTGGTTGACGCCCGGGACCTCGTACTCGATCGGGTCCTCGATCGTGATGATCCTCAGGTCGGTCGAGTTGATCTGCCGCAGGAAGGCGTTCAGGGAGGTGCTCTTTCCGGAGCCCGTCGGCCCGGTGACAAGGATGATGCCGTGCGGGTAGTCGAGCACCTGCTTGATCTGCGCCTGCTCGTCCGGGCTCATCCCGAGCCGGTCCATCGTGTAGGCTTCCTTCCTCTTGTTGAGGAGGCGCAGCGAGATCGACTCGGCGTAGATCGTCGGGATCGTCGAGACGCGGATGTCGAGCGTCGTGCCCGCGGCCTTGAAGTTGATCCTTCCGTCCTGGGGCAGGCGCCGCTCAGAGATGTTGAGGCGCGCCATGATCTTCACGCGCGAGATGATGGCGTCCTGGAAGCGCAGCAGGTTCTCGGGCACGGAGACCGGGACCAAGAGCCCGTCCACGCGGTACCGGATCCGCAGCTGCCCCTCCTGGGGCTCGAAATGGATGTCGGTGGCCTGATCGTCGACCGCCTGGGTGATCACGTCGGTCACGAACCGTACGACGGCGGCCTCCTCGTCCACGTCCGCCTCGGCGTCCCGCAGGGCCTCCGGGGCCACGTAGCCCTCGTCGCTGTCCTCCAGCGCGCCCGAGCCGACGCCAAAGTTCTCGATGATCAACTGGTGGACCCGCTCCGGGACCGCCAGGTGCCACACGAGCGGCCTTGGCGTGAACGTGCGGAGCCAGTCCGCCATGGAGCTGTCGGGCAGCCATGCCGAGGCCAGATGGAGCGGCGTCGAGGGCGTGGGCTCCGTCTCGCCGTCCGGAGACTTGGGCCCGAAGTGGATCGGGATGATCTGGAAGTCGTGGACAAGCCGGGCCGGCAGGAGCCCCCGGGCGCCCGGGTCCGTCTCCAGGTTGGTCGCGATGTCGAGCGCGGCCGCCTGGGCGACCTGGGCGAGGGCCGTGTTCTCGTCGACGCCCAGGGCCGCGCAAAGGACCGCCAGCCGCGCCCCGCGGGGCGCTTCCCGCACGCCCTGGCGCTGCTCCTCGCTTAGGCGGGAGGAGAGGGACTCGGGCAGGAGGTCGGGTTGCGTGACGGGCATGGCGCCAAAGGGATCGAGGCGGCCCGCTAGTCCTTCAGCTTCTGCTCCAGGGATTCCTTGGGGTCGGGCATCTTGGCGGGATTCTTCAGGTACTCCTTGATCTGGTCCCGGTTGGACATGCCCTCGATCTGCTTATTCGTGTCGCCCGTGGCCTCGTCGGGACGGATCACGTGCGGCCGGATGAAGAGGATCAGCTCGGTGCGGTCGAGCTCGTTGTCGCGGTACCCGAGCAGGTTGCTGATGATCGGGATCTCGTAGAGGAGGCCGATCTTCGACCTGTCGGTCGTGCGCCCGGAGCTCTGGAGGCCGCCCAGGACCGCCATCTGGCCATCGGTCACGTTGATGAACGCCGTCGCCTCCCTGTGCCCGATGATCGGTTGGCTGTTCCCGTCGATCTGGGTGCTCCCCTGGTTGTCGTCCACCGTCTGGTCGATCTTCAGCTGGATGTTGCCGTCGTCGCCGATCAGGGGGGTCACCTTGAGCGTGATGCCGATGTCCTTGTAGGTCACCTGGGAGGAGGTCGCAAAGGAGGTCGTGGCCGTAGCGGCGATGGGCTCCGCGGTGGAGCCGGTGATGACGGGCTGCTGCTCGCTCACGGTCAGCGTGGCCTCCTTGTTGTGCGTGGTCGTGATCGTGTCGGCCTGCAGGATCTTCACCTTGTGCTTGTCCCCGAGGGACTGCAGCTGCGCGAGAAAGCTGAGGGGGTTCACGCCCGTCAGCCCCGAGGCGCCGGGCGAGGCCCCCACGGTCCAGCCGGCGATGGCTCCGGAGAAGCCGGTGATGGAGGTGCCCCCGTTTGGCGCCGTTCCGACCTGCAGCCCCAGGGCCTGGACGCCGCTCTGGTCCTTGTCGGTGAGCGTGACCTCGGCGATCACGACCTGGATCGAGACCTGGGCCAAGAGGACGTCGATCTTGTCGACAATGCCCTTGATCAGGCGGATGTCGTCATAGGTGCCCGAGACGACGATCGAGTTGGTGCGCTCGTCGGGCTGGATCGTGACCAGGCCGCTGAACTCGCTGGCACCCGCGCCCTCGGCGGCCAGGGCGTTCGTCGCGGCCGCGACCGCGGGGGCCGGGGTCGGCGTGTTCACGATCTGTCCGGGCCTGACCGACTGGCTCGAGGCCTTCTGCGCGGCGGCGTTCTGGCCGCTGATCAGGTTGCTCAGGAGCGTGGCGACGTCCTTCGCGTCGCCGTGCTTGAGCGGGATCACCTCCATGCGGGTGTACGGGTCGCTCTTGATGTCCAATTGCGCGATGATGGAGTCAAAGAGGGGGTACTCGCGCGGGTCCGCGATCAGGATGACTTGGTTCGTGCGGTCGTCGGGCGTGAAGGTGGTCGTGGAGCGGAGCTGGTTCGCGGCGGCGCCGGCCAGCATGGAATGGATCTTCGTCGTGACGTCGCTCGCCTTGGCCCCGTTCTTAAGGAGGTAGAACTTGGGCGCCAGGCTGGACTGCTTCGGCTTGTCGACCTCGGCGAGGAGCCGCTCGATCCGCTGGATGTTCTCGAGCGAGTCGGTCACCATCGCCACGTTGGCCTTCTCAAGCTGGACGATGCCGCCGCCGATCCCCGGGGTCATGAAGGTCTGGATCTGGGGGACGACCTCCGAGACCCGCAGGAACGTGAGCTCGAAGAGCTTGGTCGCAATCTTTCCGCTCGGGGGAAGGTCGAGCGAGGAGCCGAGGATCATCTCGGGGGCCTCGCTCTTCGCCTGGGAGAGTGCGGTCACCTTCAGGAACCGCTCGCCCATGGGGGAGACCGAGACTCCGTTTAATTCGAGGAGCGTCTCGAGCGCGGTGACGAGCTCCGCCTTCGGGATGGGGCGCGTGATCTTGAGCGAGTAGGTCGCCGTCGGCAGCTGGCCGGGCCTCACCACGGAGCGGCCCGTCAGGTTTTCCAGCTGGGTGAGGACGGCGTCGATGTCGACGTCGCTCACCTTGAAGGAGTCGACCATCGAGGAGTCCCCGGGACGGAATGCGGGCATTGCCGTGGCCGGGGCCTGGGGCCGCGCCGTCGCTGCAGGGGGGGTCTGGGCGAGGAGTTCCGGGACTACGGCAATCAGGCCGGAGGTGAGCCACAAGCGTACGAGGCGCAATGTCATGCAGATTCGGGAATAGCGATAAAAGGGCAAAGCGCCAGATTTGTAAATGGCGTTATGATAAGACGCCCTTTCCTGGGGAAAGTTGCCTCGGCCCGAGAGATTTGCCGCTTGCGGGCCCGGTTTCGCAGTCCAACTCTACATAAGCACGATGGCCAACACGTTCGGAAAGCTCTTCACCATCTCCACCTGGGGCGAGAGTCATGGCGCCGCCGTGGGGGTGGTCATTGACGGCTGCCCGCCGGGCCTCGCGCTGGCCGAGGCGGACATCCAGGGGGACCTTGACCGCAGGAAGCCCGGGCAGAGTGAGCTCGTTACCCCGCGCAAGGAGAAGGACCTGGTTGAGATCCTCTCGGGAGTCTTCGAGGGGAAAACGACAGGCGCCCCGATTTCACTCCTTGTTCGCAACTCAGATGCGAGGCCGGGCGCCTACGACGAGATGCGCGAAAAATTCAGGCCTTCCCACGCGGATTTTACCTACCAGGCGAAGTACGGCCTGAGGGACCACCGCGGGGGCGGCCGCAGCTCCGCCCGCGAAACGATTGGGCGGGTGGCCGCGGGCGCCGTGGCGAAGAAGCTCCTTTCCAAGGTGGCGCCGGTGGAGATCCGGGCCTTCGTGAGCCGCGTCCAGGACATCGCACTTCCCGCAGGCATCGCTGCGACCTTTCCCACCGTTTCCCAAGTCGAGGCGACTCCCGTCCGGTGCCCGGATCCCGCGACGGCGGCCGCCATGATCGCCCGGATCGAGAAGGCCAGGGCCGACGGGGATTCGGTCGGGGGCGTCGTCACCTGCCGGATCCGCGGGGTGCCCGCGGGCCTGGGCGAGCCCGTGTTCGACCGGCTCGAGGCGGACCTTGCAAAGGCAATGCTGTCCCTGCCGGCCTGCAAGGGCTTTGAGATCGGGAGCGGCTACGCCGGGACGCTCCTCCTCGGCTCCGAGCACAACGACCCGTTTGTCCTGAAGGGCGGCCACGTCGGCACCGCGACCAACCGCTCCGGGGGCATCCAGGGCGGCATCAGCAACGGCGAGGAGATTTATTTCACCGTGGCCTTCAAGCCCACCGCCACGATCATGAAGCCGCAGGCGACCGTCGACACCTCGGGCGCCGCGACGGAGCTCACGGGGCGCGGCCGCCACGACCCATGCGTCCTCCCGAGGGCCGTCCCGATCGTCGAGGCCATGGCGGCCCTCGTGATCCTGGACCACTGGATGCGCAACGCCGCCCAGAACAAGACCTTCACCCCCTGAGCGACGCGGATGACAAACCCCTGGTTTACCTGATCGTCGGGGCTGCGGGCTCCGGACGCAGGGAGGTTCTGTACGACCTGGCCGAGGGCCTTGCGCCGGGGGACAAGCCCGCATTCCTGTTCTCGTCCTCCGATGCGCCCGACCCGTGGGATGCCAAGTTCCCCGAGCTTAAACGCTGGACCCTGGGGCCCGAGAACTCCGTCGAGGCCGACCTGCCCCTGGACGCGAGCCACGTGTTCATCCTCTTTGACGGCAGGCACAATCCCATAGACCAGATCGAGGGACTGAAGTCGTGGCTCGGCGACCGGGCGGTCGAGGTCGCGCGCGTACTGTGCGTCGTCAACTGCCGGCTCGTGGAGGCGAACCCCAAACTCTTCGCCTGGTACGAGGCCTGCATCTACTATTCCGACGTCGTGCTCCTGAACCAGCGGGACGGCGTCCCCAACAAGTGGATCGGCGACTTCAAGGCGAAATTCGAGGACAAGTTCTACCCGTGCCTCTTCGAGTTCGTGAAGGATGGCCGGGTGAAGAACCCCGCTCTTGTCCTGGCGCCCGTGGCCCGCCGCATGTCGCACGTCTTCGACGAGCAGGAATGGGTCGTCGCCGAGGGGGAGGACGACGAGGAGGAGTCCGAGGACGGCGACGAGGTCGAGATGAAGCCCGAGGAGGACTACTACTTTGAGCGCAGGAACGGCGGCCGCCGCGTCCACGAGATCCCGAACATTGCGGACTTCCTGCAGAAGCCGCCGGCCTGAACCCCTCAAGCGTTCCCGGGGTCCTTCAGGGGATCCTCAGGACCGTGCCGATCGTGAGCGTGCTCTCATTGGGGAGCTTGTCCCGGTTCGCCTGGTAGATCGCGAGCCACTTGCCCGAGGTGCCGTAGTACCTGAGGGAAATCTTGGTCAGGGTGTCGCCGTCCACGACCGTGTGCTCGCGCACGGCGGGGACCGGCACCGGGGCGGGTGGGGCGGCAGGCGCGGGCGATGCGGCGGCGACTGCCGAGGGTCTGAGCGGCGAGACCCGCTTCAGCCGATTGTTCTCGTCCTGGAGGAGGCTCGTGGTCGCAAGCGCGGCGGAAAGTTTCTCGGAGAGTTCGGCGACCTGCCGGTCCGTGCCCCCCTTTGCCGCGGCTGCGCTTGCGGCCTCGGTCTTTGCCGCCGCGGCGTCCTTCAGGGCGTCGGCGAGCTGGGCGCGGGTAGCGGCCAGGTCGCTCTTCGACTGCTCAAGCTCGGCTGCGGCCGACTGGACCCTTGCGCTCGATTCGCCGGCGGCCTTGAGCGTCGCCTCGTCCGCCGCGAGTTTCTCGGAGAGCGAATCGGAATCCTTCTTCGACTGCACGAGCTGGGTGCGGAGCGACTCGGACTCGCTCCTCGCCTGCTCGAGCGCACTGGAGGCGCCCGTGGCCGCCTCCTTGGTGCCCGCGAGGGCAAGCCTTGCGGCCTCAAGCTCCTTCTTTGCGAAGGCAAGATCTGAGGCGAGGGCCCCGTTCTCCGACTTGCCGCTTAAAAGCTGCTGCTCGAGGGCTGTGATGCGGGCCGCCGACTCCTCTTTGGACTTGGCTGCGGATTGGCTGGCCGAATCGAGCGCCTGCTGGAGCCTATCCTTCTCGGACTCGGAAATTTTTTGGGCGTCGGCCACCCGCGCGTCGCCGGAGGTCTTCGCTAGCGAGAGCTCGGCACGGGCCGCGTCGAGTGCGCCTTTCATCTTCTCAATCTCGGCGTTCAGGTTCCTGAACTTGGACTCGGTGTCGGCCACGTCCTTGGCGGCCGTGGCGCGGAGCGTCTTGTCCGCTTCCTCGGCCTTCGCCAGGCTCTCGGCTAGCGAGGCCTTTTCCGCGACCAGCTGGGAAACCGAATGGCCCGACGCCGCGGCCTGGTCCTTGGCCGACGCGGCGGCCTGGGTGGCCTCCGCGAGCTGCGCTCGCGCGGATTCGAGGTCGGCCCGTACCCGGGCTAGATCCGCCGAGAGGGCCTGCGCCTTGTCCCCGGAATCCCCGGAGGCCTTGAGGGCTGCCGTTGCTGCCGCGAGCTTGCCCGATAACGACGCCTCCTCGGACGTGCGCTCTGCCAGGTTCTTCTCGAGCGCGGCGGACCAGGCCTTTGCCGCCGCGGAATCCTTGAGTGCCTTTGCGAGTTCGGCGGACGCCGACTCGCCCTGTTTCCGGGATTGGGCTTCTTCCGCGGCCGAGGCGGCCTTCGAAGCCGCAAGGTCACCCGTAGCCTGGGCCAGCTGGCTCCGCGCCGTCTCCAGGTCGGACTTTGCCTGCGAAAGGGCGGCGGCCTTCGCCGACGCATCGTGCGCGGCAGTATCGGCCCCCGCTTTCGCGGCCTCAAGGTCCCTGCGGGTGGAGGCAAGGTCCTGTGCGAGGGCCTGGGCCCTTGAGCCGGTCTCGCCGGCGGACTTAAGTGCCGCCTCGTCCTCCGAGAGTTTTGCGGAAAGAGCGTCCCGCTCTTTTGCGGATTGGGCGAGTTTGGCCTGCGCCGCTTCCAGGGCGGACCTTGCCTCGGCAGCGGCGGCGGTCTTGGCCTCCGCTGCCTGAGCGGAGGTGGCGGCCGCAGCCTTGGAGGTCTCCACATCCTTGCGGGCAGCTGCCAGGTCGGCTGCAAGCGCCTGAGCCTTGGCGCCGGTTTCACCGGCGGACTTGAGCGCGGCCTCGTCCTCTGAAAGTTTCGCGGAGAGGGCGTCCCGTTCCTTGGCGGTCTGGGCCAATTTGGCCTGCGTCGCCTCAAGGGCCGACTTCACCTGGGCAACGGATGCTACCTGGGCGTCCGCGGCTTGGGCCGATGCAGCCGCGGCAACCTTCGAGGACTCAAGGTCCCTTTGCGCCGTGGCCAGGTCCGCCGCGAGCGCCTGGGCTTTTGCGTCCGCGTCGCCCGCGGACTTGAGCACGGCCTCGTCCGCGGCCAGCTTCGCCGTGAGCGACTCGCCTTGTTTCCTCGAGTCTGCGAGCGCGCGGCGCTCGGCCTCCGTCTCGGCCTTGGCCAGCGCGAGGGAAGCCTCGTCTGTCGCGGCATGCTGCGCCGCGGTGGCGGCGGCGGACTTTGCGGCGTCAAGGTCCTTTCGCGCGGCGGCCAGGTCGGTCGCGAGGGCCTGGGCCTTCGCGCCGGTTTCGCCGGCCGATGTGAGCGCGGCCTCGTCCACCGAGAGCTTTGCGGAAAGGGATTCCTGCGTCTTCAGGGATGCGGCCAGCTGGGTACGCGTGGCTTCAAGGTCGCCCTTGGTGCGCTCGAGCGCACCCTCGGACTGGACTTCCTTTTGCCGCAGCGCCTCAGCCGAGGCGTTTGAGGCAAGGAGGCCCTTGTGTGCGGCGTCGAGCTCGGCGGCGAGGCCTTGCGCCCTGGCCCCAGAGTCCCCCGCCGTCTTAAGAGCCGCTTCGTCGGCTGCAAGCTTGGCCGACAACTCCTCCCGGCTCGCCTGGAGCTGCTTCAACTGGGTCCGCGCCATGGCAAGGTCGCCCTTGGCCAGCGCGAGATCGGAGGAAAGGCTCTGGGTTTCTGCGCCGGCGGATTGTGAGGCCTTGAGCGCGGCCTCGGCCGTGACCAGCTTCCCCTCGAGCGCCTTCACCTGGGCCGCTTGGGTGGCCAGCTCGCTCTCAAGCGAGGTGGACCAGGTCACTTCGGTTTCCTTCTCCTTGACCGCCGCCGCCTTGGCATCCGCAAGGGCCTTTTGCGCCGCGGCAAGCTCCGCGTCCCGGTCCTCGCCGTGATCGTTGGGGGCGGGAACGGGAACCACAGCCGCCGCGTCCCGGGCTGCCTTTGTCGCCCGGGAGAGCTGCTCAATTGCCGTCGCGAGGTCGCTTTTCGTCTGGGCGAGTTCCGCCGCGAGGGAATCGGATTTGGCGGAGGCGCTCCCTGCGGCCTTTAGCGCCGCTTCGTCCTCGGCAACCTTTGCCGAAATTTTCTCCGTGTCGGCCGACCGTTTGGCGAGGTCCTGCTCGAGGGCGGAGGCCCGGGACGCGGCCTCAGCCTTGTCGGCCTCGGCCTTCTTGAGGGCGAGCGCCAGGTCATCCCTCGACTTCTGAAGGTCAGCCACCGCGGCCTGCGCGCTGGCTCCGGTGGCGCTGGCGGCAGTAAGCGCGGCCTCGGCCGCCTGGACCTTTGCCTTCAGGCCAGCCTGATCCGCAGCGCTCGAATCGAGGCTCTTTTGCAGCGCATCGATCTTCGATGACGCCTCGGACTTGGCGTCCTGGAGCGCGCTGTTTGCGGCATCGAGTGCCAACCGTGCCGATGAAAGCTGCTTGGCCGCGGCGTCATCCTGGCTGCCCTGCAGGTTCTTGACCGCGTTCAGTTGGGCCACCGCCTGAAGGAGGGCCTGGCTGCGCTCATCGAGCTGGCGGGCCAGCTGCTGATTCGTCGCAGCTTGCTGGGCCGCCCCGTCCTGCAGCTCCTTGATCCTGGCCTTCAGCGGGGCGATCTCGGGATTCGGGGTTGGGGAGGGGATTTCCGTGGGCTGGGGGCCGGCGGAAAGCTGGGACTCCCTCACCGGTGCGGCCGGGGCCTTTCTTGCAGCCGGTGCGGGCGCGGGAGGCGAAACGGGGGCCGAGATGGCCACGGAGGAACGCTCGGCTGCGAGCCGGCGTTTTCCCTCGGCAAGCATGTCCGGGCTCATCCCTGAAACGAGAACCCCCAGGTCCTTGCCGGTACTTCCCTGCTCCGTGGCGAGGGTCAGCCAGACGTAGGCCTCAGCCTGGTCGAGCGCGACGCCATTGCCGGTGGCAAAGGCCAGTCCCAGATTGTATTGGGCGATCGCGTTCCCGTTTTCAGCCTTGGCCTTGAGCGCCTCAAGCTCCGGCGGCAGGGGATCCAAGGCAAATGCCGTGACGGCCAAACCGAGCGCGAGGAGGGCCAATGCGGAGCGACCGTGCGGGGACATGCGGTACCTCTAGCAGCATTGATTCGGGAAACAATCCACTTTACTACGCGAATTTGACCCTGGGGGAGCGGGGACCCCGGCGCGTCCCAGAAATGCCAGCCCAGAGTCAACATGGGTCCGACTGCGTTCAGGCCGGGATTCATAGTCGGCCATCAGATCGGCAAAGAGGAATACCGCAAGGAACGGACGCCTCCTCTGCGCGATCCCTGCCCCGCGATCAGGAGCCCGCCTGACGGGCGGCCATCCGCTGGAGGGTCTCGATGTATTCCCACATCGGCCCGCGGACGCCGCGC
>Ga0302319_10012404_pt1 | contig 16079 bp, 10 predicted proteins | sample Bog_T0_2_FD_203319 | JGI IMG/M metagenome (GOLD analysis project Ga0302319, IMG submission 203319) | Peat permafrost microbial communities from Stordalen Mire near Abisko, Sweden - Bog_T0_2 | ecosystem: Environmental > Terrestrial > Soil > Wetlands > Peat | place: Sweden: Abisko, Stordalen Mire...
TGCAACGAGATACCCCCGTGCAGGCCGGTGCGAAGCCTTCGCGGACGGCGCAGGATCCTCACCTGCTCGGCGGTGGCATTGTCCGCGGCCGTTCTCCTCCTGGGCCTTTCCGGCTCGAACCGGGATGCATTTTTAAACCCGCGGCCGCTTTCGCGGTCCCACTCCGGCGTCGAGTTCTCGCACCTTGCCGCAGGCTCCGGCGGGGGACAGGGTTGCGTGCTCTGCCATGGCGATGCGCATGCGAACATGGCCGACCTGGTCATCGGGGCCCTCCAGACGTCCCAGGGCTCGCTCCGATGGGCGGCGCTGACATCAATCCACCCCAAGGACTTTTCGCGGATGGACCACTCCTGCCTGGGCTGCCACCAGGACAAGGCGTTCCATCAGCTTGATGTCGCGCGGCCCACCTCGTGCTCGGTTTGCCACAAGGAGCACCAGGGGCCGGGGCCGATGGCCGCGGTCGCCACGGCCGCATGCACGGCCTGCCACGGGGATGCCAAGCAGATGATGGCCTCACGGGAGCTTAGCCGGCCCCTGCCGGCGATCCTCTTCGCGAGGCGGGATCTGGCCGGGATCGTGCATGCGGTGCCCAGGCCGCCGGAGGGCTACACGGACGTCATCACCAGCTTCGCCGTCGACCACCCGGAGTTCCGGGTACTTCGCGAGAAATCCCGGGACCAAAACACACTCAAGTTCAACCACCGCCTTCACCTGGGCGGGCAAAACATACCCCTGGTGGATGGGCATCCGCTCGACTGCGCCTACTGCCACAAGCCGGACGCATCGAAGTCCTACATGGCGACCGTCACCTTCGAAGCGTCATGCCGCGCCTGCCATGCCCTCAGTTTTGACGATCATAATCCGGCAATGACGCTGCCCCACGGGGACGTTGCATTCGTGCGCGCCTACCTGCGCAGCCTCCCGTCGCAGTACGCGGAATACGGGGCCCGGGTGATGGGTGTCCCCCCCGGCGAGATCGGGCCGTTTGTGCGGCGCCAGATGGAATCCCTGCGTGAGCGCGAGCACGACGGCGATCAGCTCGAACGTTCCGTATTCCTGAGCAATGGGAGGGTCGGGCCGTCGCCGGCCTTGGCGGGCGCCGGCGGGGCGGCGCGGACCCCGTTTACGGGCTGCGCCCTTTGCCATGAGGTTACATGGGCCGCGGGCCAGGGCCCCTGGGTGACGCCTCCCAGGACCCCTAACCGCTGGCTTCCCCTGGCCTCGTTTAGCCATGCCGCGCACGCGACGACCGCCTGCAGCCAGTGCCATGCCGCGGGGGCAAGCGAACTCACCTCCGACGTGATCCTGCCCAACCAGCAGACCTGCGCACGATGCCACAGCCCAAAGGGAGGAGCCAAGGACAACTGCACCAGCTGCCATGTCTACCACAATGAGCAACCCTCCATGTCCGCAAAGGAGCCCCTTGCTTTCCTCCAATGAGGCGCGGACACGTCGCGCTTTTCGCAGGATTGCTCCTCTTGGAGTATGCCTGCCGCTCCGGGCCCAAGTCGGAGCCGGACGTGATTCCCCCGGATTCCCCGCGGCCAACGCAGCGCCTCAGCCAGGGGCCGCCGCCCGCCGCGCCCGAGGCGGTGAGGATTGACCCCGGCTCCCCTCTTCCGCCTCCCCCGGATTCCCCGGCCGCTCGCGGCCTCGTTGTTAAGCGTGTCGAGGACGCGGCGTCGGCCCCCCCACCCGCGTCGTTTGACCCGGACCCGGGCGCCTGGAAGCAGGTCGAGAAACAACCGGACCTCTCGCTGTTCCCGACGTACTCGGTCCAGGAGCCCGTCGCCGGAGGCGCCGCGGTCCAGGCCTCCCCGGGCGGTCCCGCGCAACAAGTCGTGATCGAGCCCGCACAAGCCCCGAGCCCGCCGTCGGGATACGGTCTAGAACCCCTGGCCGCGCCCCAGAAGCTCCCGCGAGAAGGGGTCCGCGAGAATGTCCATATCCCGCAGTCGTGGCCGGCGGCGGGCCCGGCAAAGGGCGAGGGAGGGGACGGGGCGGTCGTCGGGGGCCAGCCCGTCCCCGACCGCTGGAGCCTCGGGTTCGAGCCGTGGCGGCGCTACACCTCGGGCGACACCGAGGAGATGCCCTACTTCCATTCCGACCCGGAATTCTGGCACTACTACAGGCAGAGCACCCTGAAGGGGGACGTCCCGATCGAGGGCCAGGACGTGTTCCTTCGCCTGACCGCATCCGCGGACCTCGAGGCCGAGGACCGTGCGCTTCCCGTGCCGAACGGGGACAGCGCGGCAAACCCCGGGAGCTTCAACTTCTACGGCAGCAGCCAATCCAAGCTCCTGACGACGGATTTCGCCCTCGAGGCCGACCTTTTCAAGGGGGACACGGTCTTCAAGCCCGTCGACTGGCTTGTGCACATAAAGCCGGTCTTCAACTTCAACCACGTCGATTTTAGCGAGACCGGGCAGGTATCCCCGGATCCGCGGGGTTCCCTAACGGCCGGCATCGGGTACGAGCCCGACAACAGCGGCGTCACCAACCCCGGAGACGTCGGGGCGCTCCTGAACGGGGGGCTCACGCCCGCCACCGGCACCCTCGCCGGCTCCAAGGCCACCCGCCGCGACAAGACCTACGTCTCCCTCCAGGAGGCATTTGTCGAGATGCACATCTCCGACCTTTCGCCGAACTATGACTTCTGCGCCGTCGAGGTGGGCAACCAAACCTTCAACAGCGATTTCCGGGGCTTCATCTTCAACGACACGAACCTCGGGGCCCGGTTCTTCGGCAATTACGACAGCAACCGCTGGCAGTACAACGCCGCCCTCTTCGACATGCGGGAGAAGGACACCAACTCGGGCCTCAACACGTTCCAGAGGCGCGGGCAGGTGGTCGTGGTCGCGAACGTCTACCGCCAGGACACGTTCTTCACCGGCTATACGACGGAGCTGAGCTTCCTCGCGAGCTTCGACCAGGCCGGGACCCAGTACGACACGAATGGCTTCCTCGTGCGTCCGGCGCCGATCGGCGTCGTCCGGCCCCACCGGGTGGACAGCTACTATTTCGGCTGGACGGGCGACGGGCACCTGGGGCGCTGGAACCTCACGGACGCCGCCTACCTGGTGACCGGGCACGACGAGTTCAACGGCATCGCCGGAAGGCCGGTCGACATACTCGCGGAGATGGCTGCGATCGAGCTGAGCTACGACCGCGATTGGCTCCGCTACAAGGCGTCCTTCTTCTTCGCCTCGGGCGATCATGACAGCCAAAACGGCCGGGCCACGGGTTTCGACTCCATAGCCGACAATACCAATTTCACGGGGGGCCCGTTCAGCTACTGGGTCCGCCAGAGTTTCAACCTCGGTGGAACCTCTGTGCCGCTGAAGCAGCGCTTCAGCCTGCTGCCCGACATGAGGGCCGGCGGGGCGTTCGAGGGCCAGGCCAATTTTGTGAACCCCGGGCTTGTCCTGTTCGGCACGGGGGCCGAGGCGGACCTCACGCCGAAGCTCCGGTTGTTCCTGAATGCGAACTACCTCCAGTTTGCCTCCACCGACACGCTGATGAGGGTCCTCCTCACCAACCAGGCGGGGCGCAACATCGGCGCTGACCTGAGCACCGGTGTCCAATGGAGGCCCTTTTTGATCAGCAACGTCGTCGTCTCCGCGGGCTGCGGCTTCCTGCTGCCGGGAAGCGGCTACCGCGACATCTATACCAACACGGCGCCCCTGGTTCCGGGATTCACACCGTCCTCTGGAAGCGCGAAGGTTGACCCGTTCCTCTACAGTGCGATTCTCGCCGCGACCTTCACGTATTGAGCGCATGGCCCGACCGAGATGACCGTTCAAAGAAAATTTAACAGACGGCTGCTCGCCGCTACGGCCGGCGTTGGGGCCGTGGCCTTCCTCGCCTGTCTTTCTGCCGAGCCCCCGGCAGGCGACGGTTCGGATCAGCCTAGGATCTTCGGTCCGCCGATTGCCGTCCCCCGCAACTCCAGCTCCGCACCCGGGTCTCCCGAGGTCCCGATCTCCCCGTCTTGGGTCGACCAGTCCGTCAAAGAGGCGCACCGCAAGAGTGCGGGCTGCATCGAGTGCCACGGAGGCATCGAGGAGATGCATGCCTCCCCCAACGTGGTCCTTGGGTGCGTGGACTGCCACGGAGGGGACCCCACGCCCGGGCTCACCATGCGAAAGGCCCACGTGGCCCCGCGCAACCCCGTGTTTTGGGAGAGCTCCGCAAAGCCCTCGGACTCGTCGGTGCTCCTCAACCACGAATCGGTGGAGTTTATCCGGTTCGTGAACCCGGCGGACCTCCGCGTGGCGGACAAGGCGTGCGGGCTCTGCCACGGGGAGATTGTTCGAAACGTGGGCACAAGCATGATGAACCACGGGGCGATGCTCTGGGGCGCGGCCCTCTACAACAACGGGGCGGTCCCCTTCAAGAACCCGCGCTATGGCCAGGCCTACGGGCCCGGGGGCGAACCCCTGAGGCTCGAGAGCCCGGTGCCTGTCACCCCGGAGATGACCCGGCTCCATGGAATCCTTCCCTACCTGGAGCCGCTCCCGCGCTTCGAATTGGGCCAGCCCTCCAACATCCTGCGCGTGTTTGAGAAGGGCGGGGAGAAACAGGAGCTCCTTGGGATCCCCGATCCCTTTGAATCCCCGGGGCATCCCGCGCGCAGGCTCTCCGAGCGGGGCCTCGGCACGCTCAACCGCATCGACCCGGTCTTTCTCAACCTCCAGAAGACCCGCCTCCACGACCCGCTGCTGGGATTCATGGGCACCAACGACCACCCCGGGGACTATAGGTCCTCGGGATGCGCCGCGTGCCACGTGATCTACGCCAATGACAGGTCCCCCACCAACTCCGGATGGTGGTCCAAGTACGGCAACCAGGGCCTGAGCTTCTCGGCCGACCCGATGATCTCGAAGCGGGAGAAGGCCCATCCGATCAAGCACCAGTTCACCCGGAGCATCCCCTCGAGCCAGTGCATCACCTGCCACATGCACCAGGGAAACCTCTTCGTTAACCCGTACCTCGGGTACACCTGGTGGGACCAGGAAAGCGACGGCGAGTTCATGTATCCCAAGGTTCAGCACAACCCGAGCGAGGCGGAGATGGCCTCCTCGCTGGAGCGCAACCCCGAGGCCGCGGCGGCGCGGGGCCTGTGGGGCGACCCCAGCTTCCTGGAGCGGGTGGCCGAGCTAAACCCGAAGCTCAAGGAGACCCAGTTTGCGGACTACCACGGCCACGGCTGGATCTTCAGGGCCGTGTTCAAGAAGGACCGCGAGGGAAACCTGCTCACGCTCGACGACCGGCCCATCGACCATAACGACCCGGACAAGTTTGCAAAGGCCGTGCACCTTAAGGACGTCCACCTTGCGCGCGGGATGCAATGCGCCGACTGCCACTTCGAGACAGACGTGCACGGCAACGGCCTGCTCTACGGTGAGCCGCGCGCGGCCACGGCCATCGAGTGCGTCGACTGCCACGGCACGGTCGAGAGGCGGCCGACGCTTGTCACCTCGGGCAACTCGGGAACCTTCAGGGACGGCCGCGCGGAGCCTGTCGACCTCTCCCAGGGGTCCACGCCCTGGGGCCCGAGGTTCTACTGGGTGGGACGCCGCCTTTACCAACGCTCCATGATGAGCCCGGACACGGTGTGGGAGGTCCCGCAGACCGTCGACACCATCAACCCCTCCTCCCCGAGGTACAACCCGAAGTCCGCCTATGCGAAGACGCTCCGGCGGGACGGCGTCACGTGGGGCAGCGTCCCCTCGGGTTCGCCCGAGATCCTCTCGGCCCAGCTTGCGCACGCCAACTCGAACATCTCCTGCCAGATCTGCCACACGTCGTGGGCGACGAGCTGCTTCGGCTGCCACCTGCCCATGCGGGCCAACAAGAGGGTGCAGTCCAACAAGTTCGAGGGCACGACGACCCGCAACTACACGAGCTACAACCCCCAGGTGGTGCGCGACGACGTCTTCATGCTCGGCAAGGATGCAACCTACAAGGGCAACCGCCTTGCGGTCCTGCGCTCCTCGAGCGCGGTCGTGGTCGGCTCCCAGAACGCGAACCGGGAATGGGTCTATTCCCAGCAGCAGACCATCTCCGCCGAGGGCTATTCCGGGCAGGCCTTCAATCCCCATTTCCCCCACACGACGAGTTCCGTCGGGACGACCAAGAACTGCAGCGACTGCCACCTTTCCGAGGCGAGGGACAACAACGCCTGGATGGCGCAGCTCCTGGGGTTTGGGACGGGGACCGTCAATTTCTTCGGCAGGTACGCCTACGTGGGTTCAGGCAGGGACGGTCTTGACGCGGTTGTCTGGACCGAGCGCGAGGAGCCGCAGGCGCCCTTCGGCAGCCACCTCCAGCGCCTTGCCTACCCGCAGGACTACACGGTGCACGCCGAGGCCAACCAGGGCGTCCTCAAGGAAGCCTACCACCATGACGGGGAGGACATCAGGGACCTCGTGCTTAGGGGCGAGTATCTCTACACGGCCAACGGGCCGGGTGGATTCGAGGTGTTCGACGTCGCGAACATCGACAACAAGGGTTTCTCGGAGCGGATCGTCTCGGCCCCGGTGTCGCCCCTGGGGCAGCGCCTGTGGGTCCGCACGCGCTATGCGACAAGCGTGGTCCTGCCGTCGACTCTGGGCATCGATCCGCTGCGCACCCACAGGCCCGAGAACGAGGAGCAACCCATCAGCCTCACCTACGGCTATGTCTATGTGACCGACCGGGACGAAGGGCTTGTCACGGTCATGGTGGGGACACTCCTGGACGGGGACCCGACAAACAACTTCCTCCGGGAGTCGGACGTGACGCGGTTCAACCCCGGCGGGATCCTCGACGGGTCCACGCACGCCTACTTTGCGGGGACCAGGCTGTATGTGACCTGCAGGGCGGGCCTGGTCGTCGTCGACATCACCAACCCCGCGAAACCCCGCATCGCCGGCCGCGCGCCGGAGGGTTTCCTGCGGAACCCGCGAAGGATCGCCGTCCAGCTTTTCTATGCCTTCGTGACCGATGACGAGGGCGTAAAGGTCGTCGACCTGAGGGACCCCGACAACCCGAAGCCCGTCGAGGGTGCGGGCGTGCGGCTAAAGGACGCGCAGGGCCTCTATGCCGCCCGGACCTACCTCTATGTCGCCGATGGGGCCCAGGGGCTGGCGATCGTCGACATCAAGAACCCCGAGGCGCCCATCCTCCGGGAGCACTTCACCGCCGGGGGCGCCCTCAACGACGTGCGCGCCATCCAGGTGGGCTCCGTCAATGCCTCGATGTACGGGCTCGTGGCGGACGGCAAGAACGGGCTCAGGGTGCTCCAGCTCATTTCGCCCGAGAACGTCCCGGGATTCATGGGCTTTAGCCCAGCCCCAAACCCAAAACTGATCGCCACCTATCCGACGGCCGGCCGGGCGATCGCCGTGAGCCGCGGGCTCGATCGCGACCGGGTCGTCGACGAGAGCGGCAACCAGACCGTTGTCTTTGGCCGTCGCGGAAGCCGGCCCTTCACGGCCCCGGAGTTCGACCTCTTCCTTCGTCGAGGCGGGCAGCTCTTCAGGGTCGAGGACGTGACGTCCAAGGACGGCGTGCTCCAAACGGGGTCGGGCCGGGCCCTCACCCCGACCGCGGCATTCCAGGAGGAACCCGCCGAGCTGCCGCCGACTTCCCCACAGGGAAGGGTTTTCCGAAGGACCCCCGACTAGGCACCCAGGGCCGCGATCCCCTCAAACTCCGGGCGCGAGAGGGGCATGACCGAGAGGCGCGTGTGACGCAGGAGCGGGACCCCGGAGAGCCCGGAGGCCGACCTGATCGCCGCGAGCGGCACCGGCTTCCTGAGCGCGGCCTCGGCCTCTATCTCGACGGAGACCCATGCCGGGTCGTCCGCCGTTGGATCCGGGTAGGCCGCCCTTGAGACGCGCGCGGTGCCGACAACCTCCTTGGGGCCACCGCTCGCGTAGAAGAGCACCCGGTCACCGGGACGCATGAGCCTGAGGTTGTTGCGCGCCTGGTAATTGCGGACCCCGTCCCATGAGGTGCGCCCGTCCTTCACGAAGGAGTCCCACGCGTAGCTCTCGGGCTCCTGCTTCACCAGCCAGTATTGGGTCTTCATGGATGTCGGGCGTTTCGGGGGATTGGACAGGGTTGCGGCACCGGGATCAAGCCGGGGCGTTTGCCATTGCTTTGGGGACCGCGGGGCGTGCAGGATCCGCGCGCCCCGCGGCCATGGCCTACGTCATCTTTCCAACCGACTTTGGAGCCTGCGCCCTCGCGTGCCGGGACGCCGTTGTCACCGGCTTCCAATTACCCGGCCCGACCGAGGCGCTGACCGATGCCCGGATATCCAAGGGTGCCGGGGAAAGGGTCGCGGAGGCCGATGTCCCCGCCTGGATAGGGTCCTTGCTCGAACGCGTCAGGCTTCATCTCCGCGGCACGCCGCAGGATTTCACGGACGTGCCGATCGACTGGTCCCTGGCGAGCGATTTCCAGGTCGCCGTGTACCGGCGGACGCTCCAGGTGAAGGCGGGCTGCGTGGCAAGCTACGGTGAAATTTCCGCGTCGATCGGCCTTGGTCCCGAGGCCGCGAGGGCCGTGGGGGTGGCCCTGGCCTCAAACCGTTGGCCGCTCCTAGTTCCCTGTCACCGGGTGGTCTCGGCCGGGGGCAAGATGACCGGGTTCTCGGCCCCGGGAGGAATCCGCACCAAGACGCGGCTCCTGGCACTTGAGGGGGCGGAACTGCTCTCGGAATAGCGCTGCGTAGTCACCGCACCCCTACCTGTCCGACGCGTTAAAAATCTTTGAATCAATGTGTTCGGAAGGCAGCAAGGGCCGGGGCAAACGGGTTTGACGTTGCGTCACATTGAGCAGCCCTGCGACTGTTTGGGCACCGCGTCCAACCGGCAGCAACGCTTCTCCCCACGTGTCCCCATCGCCTGAAATCGTCCTTGTCGTGCCCGTGTTCAACGAGGAGGACGCCATTGTACCGGTGCTCGAGGAGTGGCGCGGGGAGCTGCAGCGCACCGTGGGAGCGGGCCGGTTCGGGATTCTCGTGGTCGACGACGGCTCGACCGATGCCACCCCGGCGCGCCTGTCCGCCCTTGGCTGGCCCGAGCTGCGCGTGCACCGCCATACCAACCGCGGGCACGGGCAAAGCTGCCTGGTCGGGTACCGGGAGGCCCACGGGATGGGGGCGACCTATATCTTCCAGATAGACTCCGATGGCCAGTGCGACCCGGCCGGATTTGCCGCCGTCTGGGCCCTTAGGGTGAAGGCTGCATCCGTATACGGCAGGCGCACGAGCCGCGACGACGGCTTTGCCCGGAGGGTGATCAGCAGCATCCTGCGCCTCTCGCTCAAGGTGACGCGCCGCACGCGGCTCAACGACACCAACGTCCCGTTCCGCCTCTACCGGGCGCCGCTTGCCGCCGCGGCTGCGGCGAAAATCCCACCGGACTTCAACCTGGCGAACATCCCGATGGCGCTCCTCCTTGAGCCCGAGGGCTTCCTCGAGGTGCCGATCCATTTTCGAGACCGCATAGGGGGCCAGCCGGCCGTGCGCATGTGGGGATTTGCGCCCAAGGCCCTGCGGTTGCACCGGGACCTTTTCAGGCTAGGCCATTAAGGGATGCGCGAAAGCTACGACTACCTGATCGTGGGGGCCGGCCTATCGGGCCTCGTCCTCGCCGAACGCCTGGGCTCGCTGGGGCGGAGTTGCCTGGTCGTGGAGAGGCGCAACCACATCGGTGGCAACTGCCACGACAGGAAGGACCGCAACGGGCTGTTCTACCATGTCTACGGGCCCCACTATTTCCGGACGAACTCCGAGCTGGTCCGCGCATATCTGAGCCGCTTCACGGAGTGGACCGACGCCAAGTACCGGGTGAACGTATTCACAAAGGGCCGCTTCTGGAGCTTCCCCATCAACCTGGGCACGTTCCGCCAGTTCAGCGCAAACCCCGCCGCCACGGAGACGGATTTCAAGGACTACCTCGCGCGCAGCGCCCTGCCCATCCCGAGCCCGGCAAACTCAAAGGAGGCGATCCTCGCTGCCGTCGGCACCGAGCTCTACGAGCTCTTCTACAGGGGATACACCGAGAAGCAGTGGGGCCGTCCCGCCGAGGCGCTCGATGCGTCGGTGTGCCGGCGTATCCCCATCCACCCGGGCCTGGACGAGCGCTACTTCAAGGACGAGTTCCAGGCACTGCCTAGGCTGGGCTACCAGCCGATGTTTGACGCCATGCTCGAGGCCTCGAAGGCGGACCTGCGCCTGGAGACCGACTATAGGGAGGTGCTGCCGAAGGTCCGCCACCGCCACCTGATCTACACGGGGCCGATCGACGAGTACTTTGACTGCCGCTTTGGCCCCCTGCCCTACCGGACCGCGCGCTACGCCCTCGAGGAGGTCGACGCCTCGCAGGTGCCCGAGGGCGGGTTCCTCCAGCCGGTCCTGCAGGTCAACTACCCGGGCCCTGAGCCCTTCACCCGCACGGTCGAGCTTAAGCACGTGACCGGCCAGGTCAGCCGAAGCTCAAACCTGGTCCGGGAATTCCCCGCGGAGTACAAGCCCGGGGAGACCGACCCGAACTACCCGGTCCCCGGGGCGGAGAGCGAGCTTCTCGCCAACAAGTACCGCGAGCTGGCGGAAAGGCAGGCCGGGGTGACCTTTATCGGCCGGTTGGCCCAGTACCGCTACCTCAACATGGACCAGGTGGTCGGGGCCGCGCTCCACACTTTCGAGAAGCTCGCGGGCGGCGCGGCTTGACCCCGCCACCGGGGCCTCACCGCGCGGCGGGAGCCCGTTTCCAGAGGCCCACCCTGCGGGCGTCATCGTGTTCGCTCTCGTAGGTGAGGATGTCGGTCCAGATGTACTCCGGGGCCACGGCCTTGTTGACCTTCGACCAAAGCTCGGGCGTGTCTCCCGGCCGGTACCAGAGGATGTAGTCGATCCCCTGGGCCACGAGCCAGGAGCCGGCATTGGGCATCTCCCCGTCGTAGAAGCGGGTCAGGCTGTCGTGGCGCCTGCGGACATCCTCCCGGAATTCCCTCCAGAGGAGCTCGTGGCCGTACCATCCGAGCCACATCCGCTGGCCCGCAAAAAGGGGGATGACCGCCGAGTTGGTGAACCCGCCCTCCTTTTCCGGGCGTTCGATGACGACGCCGGGCTCCTCGACCTTCAGGCGCCCGAGCATGAGCCGCGGGAACTCCTCCTTCGTGAGGTAGGTGGTGCCCTCCATCTTTCCGATAGAGTCCCTGGGACCACCCATGAAGGGCCGCCAGAGATCGAAGACATAGAAGCAGGGGTAAAAACAGAATAGAAACCCGGCGACCCGGACCCACCTGCGCCGGGCCTGCTCAAGGACGAACGGCCCCAAGGTCATGAGCGTGCCCGCGGCCACCCACGGCCACCACTTGAGCGTCGTGTTGAAGCGGTCATACAGGCCCGAGTACACGTCATCCACGTAGAAGTACTCCGAGAAAAGGAGGATAGAAAGCCAGAGGACGCCCAGCCTGCGCCCCTGGGGGCTGCCCGAAAGGAAGCCGAGCGCGATCAGGGCGATCGTCGGCAACATGAAGAGGATGAAGAGGAGCGGCGGCGTATGCTCGTTCCAGGGAACCATTCTGAGCACGGCGCCGTAGCCCGCCGCCGACGCCGTGAAAACCGACAGATAGACCCATGCCAAGAGCCAGATGAGGGCGGCCCCGGCCGCCACCGAAGGCACAAGCCGGCGCCACTCCCGGTAGTTGAACACCATCCAGGCGACGACGCCCAAGGCCTGAAGCGGGAGCACCCAGGTGTTCGCCAGAAGGGTCCACGTCAGCGTGCCTCCCGCAAATACGGCGTAGCGGTTCTGGCCGGAGCGGGACCACATGAGCATGGCCATGGCGCAAAGGCCCAAAAGGTAATAGCCCGATAGGGGCGCGTGGTAGTCGCCCAAGTAGATCGAGTAGGAGTAGGGCTCCCCGGGGAGTTCCAGGTGCTCGAACTTGGACTGGTAGGCCTTTAGCCACGGCCCAAGCGGCGGCTTGTCCATGGGCGCGCTCCCAATGTAGCGCATGCTGGTCCACGGCAGGACGTCCTTGTCCGTCAGGTGCACGAGGAGCGTCATCCCCATCCCCCCGATGACAAACGCGGCGATCACCAGGGCCCGGACCCAGAACTTTCGGGCCGCCATGAAAACCGCGCCCGAGAACGCCGTACCCCCGAGCGCAATCAGCAGGCACAGGCCCAGGTTGTAGCACTCCCCGGTCTGAAGTCCTAGCACCCTGCCCATCAAAGCCGCGCCGTAATGCTGAAAGCTGTAGTATTGGGTCGAGAGATAGGGGTAGAGCCAGGCGTCCGGCACGGGGATTGTGGCCCCCGTGTAATAGCTGCAGATGTAGGAGAAGTCGGCGATCTTCTCCGAGGATCCATCGATATCCGGGGAGGTAAACCGCCATAAGAGGGCGTAGAGGAATATCGCCGCCGAGACTCCGAGGCACCCGACAAGCCGGCGGGGAGCAAACTCCGCTCGCCACTCGCCGAGCAACCGGACCCCGCCAGGACCGAGGAAGGCCGGAACCCAGGCCATCATGCTTAGTCCGATCATGGCGACTGAGACGACGGTCGACACCTGGCCGAGCCCGGTCAGCGAGGGCCCCAGCCCAAAATGGCACTCGATAGCATAAACGGCTGTGACAGCCAAAATTGGGCCCGCGGCCAGCGCAAACCACCTGCTTCTCCAATACAGGCCCGTGATCAGCATCAACCCCCACAAGTTGACGGCAAGCAGGGCCAAAGTGAACAGAAGACCAAGATGTTGCATACTCAGGCGGCAGTGCGGCGATTACGTATTACGATTGTTTGACGCAGAATTGCGTTGAAACGCATTTCTAGGTGCAATGCAATTACGACAAGCAGAGTCAGGTCCACACGGCAGCAACTAAATGGTCCAAAGCCTCAATTCTTCGGTCGTAAAGATCCCCTTCAGAGGCGGGCGCCGCAATGGCGTTCAGGGCGGATTTACCCTCGTGGAGACCATGGTTGCGACGGTGCTCTTGGCCATGATCATCCTGAGCATCCTTGCGGTCCTGATCGGATCGTACCGCGTTGCCGCCAAGGCCCGCTATGCCGACCACGCCCGTTACGTGATCAAGTCCTTTGCGGACCAGTTCCTCACCCAGCAGCCCCTGGACAACAAAGGAAACACGCTGGTGCTCTTCCAGCCGACCGTTGACCCGAGCACGGGCAACCTTACGCCGCTCGGGACGGGCTTGGCCTGGACAAATTCGTACGGGATACCCGGCCAGCTCTCTACGGACTCCCTTGGCCTCTACTACTACGTGCTCCTTGCCGACAGTGCGGGCGGGTCGAACAACGCCATCTTCGCCACGTATGGTGTGTCCGCGACCGGCGTCACGGGCACGGTCACGCGCACGGTCCAGTATGTGTATTCCAACTCGGGCGTGCCGACCCTGATTGTCCAAAGCCAGTCCGCCGGCTACCTGCTCCTAGGCACCTTCACGATCACGTACCCCTACCAGGGCCAGACGATGACCCAGTCCATTAACGTGGTGAGGTCCATTCCATGATCGGACGCGGCAATAAGACGCCAGGCGCAGGCAACCCGAGGGACCCGAAGGCGGCCCCGGTGGGGTTCACCATGGTTGAGATGGTGGTGGCCTTGGGTGTCGCCTGCATCCTCATGGTCGCCGTGGTCGCCTTTCTCGTGCAGGGCGTCGTGAGCACCACAAAGACGACCTCGATCAACGACGCGACCACGAAGGGCCGCTACGTGTTTGAGCACCTCTCGCGCGAGATGGCCCGCGCCAACGACCTGACCTCAGCCAATTTTACGGGCGCTCCCCCGACACCGACGCCGGGAACGAGCAATTACCAGGGGTTCAATTATTACATTTCGGTCGAGGACCAAGCCACGACGCCAAACACCACGACCCCGGTCACTAGCAACACGATCCAGTTGAGTCTGCCGGCGGCCTCCCCGCCCGACTACCTCGTGCCGCAGCCAGGGGACTACATCAAGCTGCCGGGCATTAACCTCGGGACCAATGGCACCGTTATAACCGGCGCGGCGGGATCCTCGTCGGGCGGGACATGGACCATAACCCTGAGCGCGCCCATGTACACGATTGCGGGTGTCGGCACCGGGGCGCCCGATGTCCCACAAAACTCAGTCGCAACCATCATTCGCCAGAGGTCCTATTCCATCCAGCAGGACTCGACCACGGGCGACACGCAGCTCTGGTGGTACCCCAACACGACCAACTTGCCGACCACATTGGTGGTCGCCAAGGGACTCCCGACAAACCCCGACGGAACTGCCCAATATCCTTTCACAGCGATTACAAAGGTCGCCAACACATTTCCCGCTTATGTCTACGTCGGGATCAACATGGCGCTCACCGAGGCCAATAATCAGCGCATCGCGATCACGCCCACAGGAACCGTGAATTTCCAGCCGGGCGTCCTGGCGGGCCAGTCGAGTTTCTACTCCAACAATACGATCAATGCCGTCTTCGCCAACCGCAGCACGGCGACGACGGACCTGATCTTTCTGCCGACGCCGACAGCGGTCCCGACGCCGACGCCTTCCCCGTCTCCGACTCCTTCGCCGACCCCAACCCCGTCGCCGACCCCGACGCCCACACCTACACCCTCGCCCACACCGACCCCGACGCCGTCGCCCACACCGACGCCCTCGCCGACTCCGACCCATACGACTGCGCCCACGGCGACCCCGACCCCTTCGCCCACGCCTTCACCGACGCCGTCGCCCACTCCGACTCCGTCGGCCACTCCGACCCCGACGCCCTCGCCGACGCCGACACCGTCGCCCACACCTTCACCGACGCCGACCCATACTCCGACTCCGTCGCCCACACCGACCCCGACGCCCTCGCCGACGCCGACGCCTTCGCCGACGCCGACACCGTCGCCCACGCATACGCCGTCGCCGACCCCGACGCCGACGCCCACACCTTCGCCCACGCATACGCCGTCGCCGACCCCGTCACCCACGCCGACGCCGACTCATACGCCCACGCCGACACCGTCGCCCACCCATACGCCGTCGCCGACACCCTCGCCGACGCCCACGCCTTCGCCCACGCCCACACCTTCGCCCACGCATACCCCGTCGCCGACCCCGTCGCCGACCCCGACACCGACACCGTCGCCCACCCATACGCCCTCGCCGACGCCGACTCCGTCGCCCACCCATACGCCGTCCCCGACCCCGACGCCCACACCTTCGCCGACGCCGACGCCCTCGCCGACGCCGACACCGTCGCCCACCCATACGCCGTCGCCGACCCCGACGCCCACACCTACACCTTCGCCCACACCGACCCCGACGCCGTCGCCCACACCGACGCCGTCGCCCACACCCACGCCGACACCTTCGCCCACGCATACACCGTCGCCCACACCGACGCCGACTCCGTCGCCCACACCGACGCCGTCGCCCACACCTTCCCCGACGCCGACCCCGACTCCGTCACCGACCCCGACGCCGTCGCCCACGCCGTCTCCCACCCCGACGCCGACGCCAACGCCGCCGCCTGACGGTTAAGAGCTTGTCCGCCCTATGAAGACGAATTTGTTCGGAAGACAAAACCTCCGAGGCAGTGCCCTGCTTGCCGCGATGATCGTGATCACGATCCTGTCATTCGCGGCGGCGGGGATACTCTCCTACAGCCTCACCACTTACCGGAACTCCGTGAGACAGGCTACAATCGACCAGGCAAAGGAGCTTTCCGACAGCGAGATGGAGAACCTCTACTTCGAGTGGAAGACGGAGATCCTGGCGAAGGTTCCGATTGCGAACGTAGAGCTCACGATGCCGGTCGGACCGGCCTCGAACGCGGCCTCGCTCCAGGGAAACACCTTCCCGTTCCTGACCGGCGTGCCCTCGACCTGGAGCGTGACCCGTACCCTCCATTGGAACCAGGTGCTGAACACGTCGGACGGAAGCGCCACGGGCATCATGCCTGGAACCGTGAACGAGATCGGCAAGAACTTCTATTTCACGGCCAAGACCGCGGCGACCGTGACCTCGCCGTTATTTGGGACCATCACCTACCACTCGGGGCGCCATTTCGTCTATTCCAGCACATCC
>Ga0302319_10012406_pt1 | contig 16078 bp, 11 predicted proteins | sample Bog_T0_2_FD_203319 | JGI IMG/M metagenome (GOLD analysis project Ga0302319, IMG submission 203319) | Peat permafrost microbial communities from Stordalen Mire near Abisko, Sweden - Bog_T0_2 | ecosystem: Environmental > Terrestrial > Soil > Wetlands > Peat | place: Sweden: Abisko, Stordalen Mire...
CACTTGGCGTTCCTCATTTCAACGGCGTAAGGCCAGCCTTTGGGCAATGCGGCAAGGAACTTGTCCAAGTCAGCAATGAAGTCGCGGCCATGTTCGTAATCGCCGGAATGGAATCTGGAAAACTCGAACATCAGTAGGCCGACATTTCCCCGAAACGGTTCGCACGTCTTGAGAAACGCATCTTCGAATAATTTGGCGTTGAGAAAATGTTCATTCGGCTTGCCCGCCCGCTCGCCAAACCGCGGCAAATTCGGGGATTTCTTTATGGTGATCTGGTCCGTCACCTTGAACCCAAACCGAAAATCAGCTGGCACTTGGCCCATCAGCCCTTCCAGATATTTGTGCGATGGGAACGTGTAATAGGCCGCGTCCACGCATACCGTCTTGAACACCTCGGCGTATTCTGTCAAACAGCCTTTCTCAAACCGTGTAGCGGCAACCTTACCACGGTACTCGTACCGGGACGGCGTATACAGTTGGCCCAGCCAGCCTTCGTATTTCCAGCTTGATGTGCCAATGAAGACGCCTCTGGCGGCGAGTTCCGCCGCCCGCGTTTTCATTCGCTCACGATCAAAGCCCATGGCCAAGGCTGCCTCCGCTTTTCGATGAAGTCAACTCGCGCTGGAATGAGCCCAAGGGGGATTGTGAAAAAGCGGACGCACACTTTTCAAAACGCAACGCGCGAGTTGCCGCGACAATCAGGTCGTCAATGGAGCGGCTTGCATCCATGTGCGACTCGCGATTGAATGACGCCAAGGTATCATATTTTACGTTGTGAAAATCCAAACACTGTGGCCTAACCAGCTTGGTGCAAAAGGCCGCGCGATTGCGCTTCCGTAAATAATGCTTCGTCCGAGTGGCGACTCACCGCGGCGCGGCGCATCTCCGGATGGTAACCGTGAGGATTTGACGACTAAATGATATGGGTTGTCGGTCTAACCGGCGAACGGCAACAAGCCATGCGATGACAATTCTATTCCAATACCAAATCAATGGCGCGGGTTCGTTGAGCCGTAGGCGCTAAGCGGCAGCACACATTTATGAACCGCATCGTTATTTTTGTCGCCGTGTGTTTGATGTTCACTATTGCGGCATTACTGGTCAGGAATCATGTCAGCCAATTTGGAGTTCTCGGATTATGGAGCGCGCCGTCAGGAGCATCTGTCCAGTTCTCAAGTGCCGGTACTGTGACTATCCATCCGCCATCGGTCACGGCAGGCGGCAGTCCTTCAGCCACGCCAGTGACAAGCGGCAATTACAGGATTTTAGATCGTTCACATCTGCAGATTACCGTGTCTGGCTTCCATCCGGTTGTAACCGAGTATTCGATTTCTGGAGATGCCTTGAAATTGACGACGCCTGGCGATGGGCTGATGACTTATTCGTGAGCGAGTCATTGCCGGGCCGCTGCCTGCCAGCATTCCGGACTTGTGCGCGGTTTACTCATTTCCGATTATCGCTGCGAACAATGATAATCAGGAATTTTCAAGTCATCATTCTCTCCGGCTGTCTAGCCTGCATTCGTCTTCACGCGGGACAGCCTGACTGGCTTCTTGATGGTTCTTCGTTCAAAGCTGAGATTACGGCAAGTGCGGATGGTCGCGAGGTGAAACTCGACAACGGATTGATCCGTCGGGCACTCCGGCTCTCGCCGAATGCCGCCACCGTGTCGTTTGAGAATTTGATGACCGGAGAACAGTTTCTCCGGGCGGTACGACCAGAGGCTATTTTGGAAATGGACGGCGTACATTATAATATTGGCGGATTGAGTGGGCAACCGATTCAAAACTTTCTCAAGAAGGACTGGGTTGACCAGTTGGAGTCCGATCCCGGCGCCTTTCAATTCATCGGTTACACGACCGGTAAAACCGAAGCGCGTTTTCCGTGGAAGAAACGGCGTGAGTGGATGGCCAAGGACGCACCATGGCCCGCGCCCGGCGTATCGCTGACGCTGGAATTTCAATCGCCCGACAATTTCCCTGGAGGAGCGCAACCCCGGGGAGCCATTTTGTTGGCGGATGATTTCACGAAGCTTTCGCCGGAGTGGAAATTGTCCTTGAGCAGTCGCAATCCACGCACTTCCTTTCAAAATGAAGGTAAAGTCGGTGAAATCATGGCCTTGGAAAATACGCATGCATTTGCCGAACGGTCCTGGCCGGCGGGCGGCGAGGCGGTGGAATGCCAGGTGGATCCGGGTACGGACAAGAGCGCGAGCTGGGGGCCAGGCCTTGGACTGGTTTTTGCCAACGGCGTAGTGGAGCGGTTTTATCTCCGCCCCGGCCACTCCAATTTCGGACTCGATACGCCGGATAACAAAAGGGAGCTCGGTCGCACTGAATCCGGACGCCCTTACTTGCTGCGGATGACGCTGCGAGGGAATCACGTCATTTGCGAAGCGTCCACCAGCGGAATAAAATGGGAATCCGTCGGTGACATGCCCAGTCCCGGTGAGCCCACGGCGGTCCGCATCGGCAAAATGTCCATCAACGGAGACGTGGAAGACTTTTCGGAGGGTGGCGCCTTGGAGCGGTGCATTTTAAGAAATTTCCAGATTTACGGCCCAATTAAAAAGGACAATCGGGCAAAGCAAGCAGCCGATTCCTCCGGTCGTGTGAAGGTTGAAGTTCATTACGAACTGTTCGACGGCATGCCGCTGATTTCGAAGTGGTTCGTGGTAAAGAATCAAACCAAGACAACTATCCGGCTGAATACCTTCGTTTCGGAAGTGCTGGCGTTGACCGAAGCGGAATCCAATGTCGGCGGTTCGCCCCGCTGGGAATTGCCCAAGCTGTTGGCCGAGACGGATTATTCCTTTGGGGGTGCAATGGGCACCTTGGACACAATGCCATCGGTTCATTGGATGCGCGACCCGACTTACACCTCGCAAGTGAACTATGATCTGCAGACACCCTGTTTGTTGCAAACTCGTCCACCCATCGGACCGGATCAGGACATCGCGCCGGGTGCGACTTTTGAGTCGTTTCGCGCGTTTGAACTGGCGCAGGACTCCACCGAACGCGAGCGCAAAAGTCTCGCGAAGCGCCGAATGTATCGGACGATTGCACCGTGGACGACTGAGAATCCGATCTTCATGCATGTCCGCAGTGCCGATCCCCAGGCGGTAAAATTCGCTGTGGATCAGTGCGCCGAGGTGGGATTTGAAATGATGATTCTTACCTTCGGCAGCGGTTTTGATTTTGAGAGCCGGGACACTAATTATCAGGCTGGCCTCAAGGAGTTGGTGGATTACGCCAAGTCCAAAGGTGTCGTGCTCGGCGGTTACTCACTTTGTTCCAGCCGCAACGCTGGCACTGAGGCCGACAATGTCGTCGGCTCGCCGGTTTTTGGTGTCGCGCCTTGTCTTGGTTCCTCGTGGGGACAGGCTTATCTAGAGCAGCTCAAGCATATGATGCAAACTACGGGCTTGTCGGTGCTGGAACATGATGGCTCCTATCCGGGCGACACGTGTGCGGCGACCAATCACCCTTACCACCACGGCAAGGATGATTCACAATGGGTGCAATGGAAGGCAATCACCGACCTCTACAAGTGGTGCCGTGCCAAGGGTGTTTATCTGAATGTTCCGGATTGGTATTACTTGAGTGGCAGCAGCAAATGCGGGATGGGCTATCGCGAAGTCAACTGGTCATTACCGCGTGAGGATCAGGAAATCATCGAGCGCCAAAACATCTTTGACGGCACGTGGGACAAGATGTCGAGCATGGGCTGGATGTTTGTGCCGCTCACTGAATATCAGGGCGGCGGAGCGGCAGCGACCATCGAGCCGCTCAAGGATCACCTGGCCCACTACGAGCAGCGGCTGGAGAATCTTTTTGGCACCGGGGTCATGGCCTGCTATCGCGGGCCGCGACTCTATGACACCGATGAAACCAAGGCCGTGGTAAAGCGTTGGGTGGATTTCTACAAAAAACACCGCGAGGTGCTGGATTCAGATTTCTTGCATCTGCGACGTGCCGACGGTTGCGACTTGGATTACATATTGCACGTCAATCCGTCCGGTAATGAGAAGGGGTTGCTCATGGTTTATAACCCGATCAACGAGGAAGCCAGCAAGACTCTGCGAATCCCGCTTTATTACACGGGCAAGACCACCACCGCGTCCGTGAGCGAGCGCGATAGTGCGCCCAAGCGTTTTGTTCTGGACCGGGCATTCAACATCGAACTGCCGGTTAAAGTCCCGGCGCATGGTGTGAATTGGTTTGTGATCGAATAAAATGAATTTTGTCGTGGGGCTCTGCCAAAGGCCAACCGAACCAAAATCGAAAAAAAGGATGAACCGCGCATTGCTCCAGGTAGTTTGGTTGGGCGCGGGTGGCGCCAAGGTATTTGCCCGCCCATATCCCGGCCTTCCCCCCGAGCAGAAGGTGAAAACTCGTCCGGTTGTTTGCGGGATTGGAGTTCGGATTGGTTGGATCATTAACGGCGGCGGAAGAAGCCGCACCGATGGTGGACAGGATCACAGATCATCGGCCGAGCATTTTGGCAACGATGAATATCAGGACGGCGCCGCCGAGGCCGCCGCCGAATAGCAGGTAGATCAAGGAGTAACCGATCGCGGCGTACATGGGAACAAAAGTGGCAATCATAAGAATTTTAGGGCGTTTCTATAAGCTTGGTGCTGGTTTATTTAGTTTAGGACGTTCGATGCGGGTCGGGGCGCAGTTCTCGATGGTGAATCCTAGTTTGCGAGTGACCTGCCAATGGGCTACCTGGTTTTTCGCGATTTGAGTTTCTCAATCATGGCTGGCCTTTCTCGTCGCGGCCCCCTTGCGGGCCGAGGCCGACCGTGCCGTGCCGCTCCTTTTCAGCGCACTTTGATGCACTTGTCGCGAAATGGCCTGGTGCGATGCGGCGCCGCTGCCTTCCTTTTTTAGCGCCTTCAAGGCCGCGCGCGAGCGTGTTGGCGAAGGCGTGCGGCTGCCGTTGCCGGCTCCGCGGGCCGAGTCGCTCTCCGCCTGGCGCCGGACTTTGGCGGACCCGGTGCGCGGCGGGGGCAGGTCGACACCGGCGCGGCGCGCCTTTGACAAGCCGATGGCAATGGCCTGTTTGCTGGAGCGGGCGCCGTGCTTGCCTTCCCGAATGTGATCAAATTCCTCCCGCACAAATTCGCCGGCCTGGGTGGAGGGTGCTTTGCCCGCGCGCGCATCGCGGCGAGCCCGTTTGATGGTTTCAGTTTGAGGCATAATGCGGTTGGTTTTCGGTTGCCGGGGTTGCTTCGGTTGAATGGGGCGCTGCCGACGTTGGGCTGCCCGAGAGCTCCTCGATCAACTTAGCCGTAAAGGCGGCCAAGTCGTCCATCTTGCGGCTGGTGATAATGCCGTGGTCCACAACCACGGGCTCATCCAGCCACTCCGCGCCGGCGTTGGTCAGATCGGTCCGCAAAGAAGAGAAAGAGGTGACTTTTCTGCCCCGCACCACATCGGCATCGATCAATAACTGTTGGCCGTGGCAGATCGCGGCAATCGGTTTGCCGGCGTCGAAAAATGCCCGCACCAAATCGATGGCCAGGGGAAGAGATCTAAGTTTATCCGTGTTTAGGACGCCACCGCGCAACACGAGGGCGTCGTAGTCCTGAACCCGCGCGTTCTTCAGTTCCGCATCCGCGACAAAATTTCCCCCATAACGATCCTGATCCCAAGCCCGGATCAAACCATGGTGGGGGGCAATAAACCGCGTATCCGCACCCGCGTCATCCAAGGCGCTCCGGGGTTCGGATAGTTCCCGTTGCTCAACCCCATCGGTGGCGAGGATCGCAATGGTTTTTCCATTCAGGGCATCGGTCATAAAGTCGCTGTTTCGTGAAAAAGTTGAAAAGGAAGGTGAGTTGTGAAAATGGTTGCCTGGGTTTTTTAGCCAGTTATTTATTTAACATTATGAGCCCGGCGCCCATTGGCACAATCTCACCTTCAAGAACGTTTTAGCTTGGAGCGTGCCAGAGTTGTAATTGAAAGATAACGGGAGAAATCCGCGCAACCGGTTCCTTTTGGTGGTTGGCAGGTTGCAATTTGCTGGAATGACCCGACGGGCGAGCGTGCAAATTGCCCGTTGAAGGCCGGTAAATTGTGGTTGGTGCTGAAGGTGCATTGGACTTTTTATTGCAGGGTTTACATGCCCCTTCAGGAACCTGCGGAAAAAAGTTCACGCGGAGGCGCGGAGGCGCGGAGAGGAGGAAACAGGGAGAAAACCATTGCTCACCGTGCCACCGTGAATTTGCCTTTGATCCGGATGTCGGCGGACGAAGCGCCAACCAGGATTTCAAAAACGCCGGGCTCCACTTGGAAAGCATGCAGGGTTTCATCCCAGTAGGCCAATTGTTCGGCGGGCAAGGTGAATTTAATCGTTTTCTTTTCGCCAGGTTCCAAACTCACGCGTTGGAAGCCGCGCAACTCTTTGATCGGCCGCTTGATAATGCTCTTCACCTGGTGGACATACAGTTGCGGCACCTCATCGCCGGCGCGTTTGCCCGTGTTCTCAATTTCCACCGTAATGTCCAAGGAGCCGGACCGGGGAATGGTATTGGTGGAGAGTTTTAAATTCTCGTATTTGAAGGTGGTATAACTGAGGCCATGACCAAACGGAAAGAGCGGGTCATTTCTCAAGTACAGATAAGTAAAACCTTTGGAGATGTCATATTCGGTCACGGGCGGAACGTCGGTTTCCGACGCATAAACGGTATGGGGCAGACGACCGGCGGGATTGACTTTACCGAGCAGAACATCGGCAATGGCATGGCCGCCTTCTTCGCCCGGCCACCAGGCTTGCAGCAGGGCGGGAATCTGGTCCTTCAACCAGGGAACGGTCAGGGGGCCGGCGCTCATTTCCACGACAATGGTTTTCGGATTCGCCTGGTAAACCGCCTGCACCAAGTCCTCTTGATTGCCCGAGAGACCCAGCCGGGTGCGGTCGCGGCCTTCCTGTTCCACGCTGGCGTCGCTTCCGACAAACACGATGGCGATCTGGGCGTGACGCGCGCGAGTCACCGCTTTTTGGATTTCCGCATTTTTATCAAACGATGCACCGCCGGACTGGTCCGATACCGTTCCGCCGATGGCGTAATCGATTTCGACCTTTGATCCGAAGCGATCCCGAATTCCTTGCAAGGGGGTGACCGCCAGGCCGTATTTGCCGTTATAATTATTCACGACAATCCGGTCCGCCATGGGTCCAATCACGGCAATGTGTTTTAGTTTGCGGAGATCCAAGGGGAGAAGCTTTCGTTCGTTTTGCAACAGGACGATTGATTCCTGCGCCACCTTCAACGCCAATTCCCGGTGGGGCGCGCTGTCGATCACCTCCGGGGAAATCGCGCGGTAAGGTACTGTGTTAAATGGATCGAAATCGCCCAACCGGAAGCGCACCCGGAGCACGCGGGCCAGGGCATCATTCAACCGGTCTTCGGTGAGCTTTCCGTCCCGCACGGCCGCCGGAATGTAGTTCTGGTACTCGCGGTCCGAAAAATCGCAGCCGGCCATCAGCGACTGGCCGACGGCATCGGGATAAGTCATATGACCTTTTTCATGGCCCTCCACCATGGACTTTACCCCGCCGAGATCCGAAACGACAAAGCCGTCGAAGTGGTAATCGCCTTTGAGAAGTTCCGTGAGCAGCCAATGGTTGATATTATTGGGCGTCCCGTTAATCGCGTTGTAGCTCGCCATGACCGAGCTGGCCTTGCCCTCCATGACCGCTGCCCGAAAATGCGGCAGCCAGTATTCATGCAAAATCTCTTCGGGCACGATGGCATTCAGTTTTTGCCGGTCGGTTTCGACATTGTTCACCGCAAAATGTTTCAACGTCGCGGCGATTTTCAAATAATGCGGGTCGTCACCCTGCAATCCCTGGACGTAATTGACCGCCATGCGGCCGGTAAGAAACGGGTCTTCGCCCCAGGATTCGTGGTTCCGGCCCCAATAGGGATTCCGTTCGATGTTGATGACCGGGGCGCGGTAGATTAATCCCTTGTGTTCGCCGGGGGCGTTGGTGTCGAGATGCCAGCCGTTATAAATGGCGCGCGCTTCGTCGGAAAGGACCGCCGCGGTTTCATGAACCAGGTTCGTATCCCAAGTGGCCGACATGGCCAGGCAAACCGGAAACAACGTGGTGGGGCGGTCCCATTGGACGCCGTTGAGACATTGGTTCCATTGGTCGGAGCGAATATTGAACCGCTCGAGCGTGGGGCCGCGATGATTCAACAACGTCGCCTTCTCCTCCAAGGTCAACCGGGAAATGAGATCCGCGACGCGCCGGTCGACCGGTTGGGTGATGTCCCGGAAGAGCGGCGGCGTATTGGTGGAGGTATCCGATGCCATTATCGCCGACAGACCGAGGAGAGTGAGTATCCCGGCAATGACGATTGATTTCATGCACATGAGGTTGATATCATGCGGAAACCCCGTTCAAATGACAACGCTGGCTTGTGACCAGGACCCGTCAATCAGGCGCCACATCTGGCCGTTCGGGTTCTTATCCCGCAAGGGCACGGGCAAGCGATCCGGCCGGACATGGTCAAAGCATTGCAACATGGTGAAACGCCGGAACGTCGCCGGAATGCCAACGGCGGTAAAGCCCGGATGACCGGTGGCCGGAAAGGGTCCGCCATGATTCATGGCCGGGGCGACGGCGACGCCGGTGGGCATCTTGTCATTCAAGAATCGTCCGACTCGCGGGCGTAGGCGCGGCGCCAGGTCCGCGTAAAGGGCATCGTCCGCGCCGCGCGAATCCGAATAAATGCTGCCGGTGAGATTACCGTCCAATTGTTCGATCACACGCGCGGCCTCGGCCGGATCGCGGGCGACCACCATGAGCGAAGCGTTGCCGAAGGCCTCGTTTTGCAGTTGTGCTGGTGTTGCGAGAAATGCTTTTCCCTCGACGCGCAACAACGTGTTGGCGAAATGGTAGCCCGGGCCTGGCAACGCGTTGCCGCCGGTGACGAGCACGGCGCCAACCCTGCGCCAGGATTCGACGGCGGCGGCCAATTGCTTCGCGACCCCGGCCGAGAGCAAGGTGGAAGGCGGCGCTGCCTCCAAACGGGCTTTCACTTCTTGAATGAACGCCTCCGTCCCATTGCCTGCCATTACGATCACCAATCCGGGGCTGGTGCAAAACTGTCCGTCTCCCGCCAGACAACTGCCCACGAATTCGCCCGCGATCTGGGAATGACGTTCCACGAGGGCTCCCGGGAGCATCACCACCGGGTTCACGCTCGACATTTCGAGGTAGGCCGGTTTGCCTGCGCCATCGGCGGCGGCTTTTAACTTTAAACCGCCCGGGCGGCTTCCCGTAAAGCCAATGCCCCCAAGGCGCGAATCGGCGGCGCATCGCAAGCCATTCTCCGGGGCGATATCATAGAGAAGCTGGAGGGCGGCCAGGGGCAGTTTGCTTTCGCCCAGCGCGGCAAAGGCTTCTTCGGCGAGCAGTCGCGTCGTGGCAGGATGACACGGATGCGCCTTGGCGATTACGGGATTGCCCGCCGCAATGGCGGAAACGAAATCGCCGCCGGCCACGCAATTATACGCAAAGGGGAAGTTGTTGGGGCCAAACACCAGGACCGGCCCGAGGGGGGCGAGATACGAACGCAGATTCAGCTTGGTGTCGATGGTGGGCAGGCACCAGGAACCCTCCAGCACGGCGGCAGCGGCTTGACGCAACTGGTCGGTCGTGCGTGGCAATTCCACATCCGCCAGTCTTGGCTTTTTGGGCAGGGCGGTTTCTTGGTGGGCCATCGCCACCAGCTCGGTCGCGCGCGCCTCAATGCGTTCGGCATACCGCTTGAGAAAGGAGGCGATTTGGGTTGGGCCCACCTGCCGCAAATCGCGGGCGGCGGCGGCGGCGGCCGCCAGCGCCTGGTCGCAATCCGCCCAATCGCTCACGGGAAATTCTTCCGGCAACCGCTCGCCGGTGGCCGGATTTTCCGCGGTAAAGGTTTTTCGGGAGGTCGCCGTGCGCCATTTTCCGGCGATCAAGATGGGTTGGGATGACATGCGGCTGGGTCTTCAGTGGACACGCACAGCCTCGAGCACCGCCGCAATATCCTTTTCTCCATAGCCCGCGGCAATTCCCTTTTGAAAATCTTTCAGCGCGGCCACGCCGGTGGTCAGCTCCAGGGAGGCCTTCTGTCCTTCGGCAATGGCGTATCCCAAATCCTTGGCCAGCAGCCGAAGCATGAAATTTGGCGTATAATCCGCTGCGGACATGCGGGCCGCGACGGTTTTTACCATGGGACTGCCCGGCGCGCCATTGACGAGCACCGCCAAGGCTTTCTCCCGGTCCAACCCGGTGCGCTCCATGAGCGCCACCGCTTCGGCGAGCGAGGCAATCTGCACGCCGCTGAGAAAATTATTAATCAATTTGAGCGTGGCGCCGCTGCCGACCGGACCGAGGTGATGAATGCCCTTGCTCATGACGGACAGGACCGGACGAACCTTTTCGAGCGTGCTTTCGGATCCGCCCACGAGAAAAAACAACTCACCGGCGGCCGCCTGCGCTTTGCTGCCGGTGACCGGGCCGTCCAGAAATTCGGATTGGCGCGACTGGATGGCGGCGGCCAATTCCTTGACCCAACCCACGGTAACCGTGCTGGACTCAATGCATACCGTTTTCGGGGACAGAGCGGTCAGGGCGCCGTTTTCGCCGAACCAAAGGTTTCGCGAAGCCGCGTCATCGGCCACCATGCTGATGACCACTTCCGCCTGCACCATCGCATCGCGCGGGGTGGGGGCCACCTGGGCGCCTTCGGCGGCGAACGGCTTGGATCGCTCGGGATTACGATTATATACGGTGACGGGAAAGCCGTGGGTTAAGAGGCGGCGGGCCATTCCGGAACCCATGGTGCCGAGGCCCAAAAAAGCGATACGCGGTTTATTCATAGAATCGACTCATTGATATAGTACAGGTTTACCCATCCCGCAACCGGGGATCCCCAGGGCTTAATGCGGCAACGTCCGCCACAGCCGCCGCGCAAAGTAGGGATCAACGTGGTTCAACAGAAAATAGGCCCAGCGCTGTTTCAATCGGCGCCAGAGAGTTCGGGATTTGCGCCAGTCTTCGGCTGTTATTTGTTTCGAGTGTTTTAGGTTACACAGGAACATCTTGCGCGCGGCCTCAGCGAGTTCCCTATGTTCCAGACGCAGCATCAGCTCGTAGTTAATATGGAGGCTGCGCGGATCAAGGTTTGAGGAGCCGACGTAAACGATGTTATCGATGACAATGATTTTGGCGTGCAGGATCTGCGGCTGATATTCGTAAATTTCCACGTTGCCGTCCAAAAAACGGCGATACAGGCTCTGGCCCGCCAACAACGAAAGCGCCACATCGGATTTACCGGGCAGGATGAGCTGCACCTTGCCGCCGCGCTGGACGACTTGAAGCAATTTCCGGCGCAATCGCCGGGGCGGCAGGAAATACGGTATGGTCAACTGCACATTTCGCGCATGGGCCAAATCCAGTTCCAAGGCCCGTTTCAAATGATTGCTTCCCCGGCCCGGCCCGGAAAACAAGAGCTGTTCGGCGGGGAACTTCTTGTGTTTCTTTGAGCGAAATCGCAGCGGGCGGATGAAGCGTTTATGCTGAAAATCGGCCCGGTCAAACATTTCCTCAAAGGACAGGGCCAGTTGTTCGACGAGCGGCCCGGCCACTTTCAAGCCCACGTCGCACCAGCCGCTGGTCACCCCGTCGCCTTCATACTCGGGCGCCACATTAAAACCGCCGATGAAGGCAATATGATCGTCGCACACCAGCAGTTTGCGGTGGTTGCGGATCCAAAAGCGGCGGAGGGCGACCGGATTAAAAATTCGCACCACGCCGCCCGCTTTTCGCAGAGGATCCCAGAAAGAATTGGGCAGCGTGAGCGAACCGACGGCATCGATTAGCACGCGCACTTCCGTACCGCGTTGCCGGGCGCGAATCAGCGCGGCGAGAAAGCGCTGCGCCAGGGGTGATTCCTGAAAGATATAAATTTCCAGGCGGACCGAGGTTTGCGCCGCGTCAATGCCGGCCAGCAATGCGGGGAAAATATCTTTTCCCGCAATCAACCATTCATAGTTCGAGCTCGTCGTCGCCTGCATTGCGTTTGTTACAGCAAAGAACTGAAGACGCGTCCGCAGCAAGCTTGAAATGGAAACAGTTTCCTTCATTTGACCGCCAACTGACCGGCGATGGCCTCCCGGTTTTCCCTGGCGGCGCTTAATATGGTTTCGTGAATGAATCGCAGTTTTTCGATGGCCTTGGGGCTGATCACAAACGGATAAAGGTCGGGCAAACCCATGCTGCGATTGACGGAATTGAGCGCCAGGGTGAAGGGCATCCAGGTGTTCAATAGCTTGTCAAAATCGACGGGGTTGGTGGCCAGATCCGCCGGAAACGGATTGGAAACCGCGTGAATTCGTTTCCCGGTGTTCAAGCCGATCCCAAAGCTGACCGCCGTCTCCATCGTATCCATGATATGCAGGTAGTGAGCCCAGGTCTCCGCCCAATCTTCCCAGGGATGAAGGCTGGAATAGGCGCTCACGGAGTGTTCCTGCCAATCTTTGGAGGGGCCCTGGTCGTAATAACGCTTCAGGGACTCATCGTAGCTGGCCGTCTCATCGCCAAATAATTCGCGGAAGCCTTGCAAATAGGGCGAGTCGGCGATGATGCGGTCCCAATAGTAATGGCCGGTTTCATGGCGAAAGTGGCCGACCAGGGTGCGGTAAGGTTCATGCAGCGCGCCGCGGCGGCGTTCCCGTTCATGCGGGTCCGCTTCGGCAATATTGATGGTGATGATTCCGCCGTCATGGCCCGTCAGGGCCGGCCCCGAAGGTGTGTCGGCCAGGAACCGAAAACGCAACGGCGCCGCTTTTGGGTCTTCACCTTGCTCGACCGGGAGGCCCAAGCGCAGGAGGCTATAGAGGCACTGGCGTTTCGCGAGTTCCAACCGCGACCAGCGGGCTAGATTTCCTTCGACGGTTAGGTCTGGAATCAGGTCATTCAGGCGGCAGGCCAGGCAAAAGGCGCTGTTGTCCGCTTCGGGCACCATCCAGTTGCAAACGTGATGCTGGTCCCGGTTAGCGCAGGTGTGCTGGGTGGCGCCGTTGGGATTAGAGGTTTGGAGATTCTTGACGACCGCCATTTCGAGCCGTTCGGGGCTAAATCCCAATGGTTCGTTGCATTTCACGCAATGGTCATTTTCAAAAAAGACCATCATGCCGCAGTTATCACAGTGAAAACATTTCATATTTTTATATCTGATGAGCAAACATGTCTTGGAGTCTGTCTGAAAAATGGGAATTAGCCTGCGGCGGTCTTTTGCCCGTGCGCAGCGTTGAACCGTTGCTTACAGCCCGCTACGGGGATGCTCGAAACGGTCCGCCTTGCGCACAGCCAAAATCCCTCGCCGCCGCCCAATTCCGATTTTTCAGACAAACTCCTAGCAGTAAATAAACCAGCGCGGCGCGCCGCGATTTTCAAGGGAACTGATGGACTAAATTCTGACGTAGCGTGCAATTTGCCCGCTTGGCCAAGGCGCCACCTCGGAATTTGCAACGAGCGGGGAACCTGTGCCGGAGAAGCTGGAACGAAGGCGGAGGTGAAAGCAAGAACGCGGGGAAAAGACTGTCCACGCGGAGACGCCAAAGGAAAGTATGAATGATGAATGATGAATGATGAATGATGAATGATGAAACTAAAGTGGCCCCTGGCGTTTCGCGGAGGGGGGACGCCAAGCTTCGGATCGGAACGGACGGGAATGGTTCACGCGGAGACGCGGAGAGGGGAAAGAGGGGGAACCGGGGACACGAGCATGAAGATCTTTTTGGACAGGATTTACGAAATTTGCCCGGTATTGCCATGACGGCGCGTCACTCCGTGCGCGCCATTGCAGTTCGCTTTGACCCAATCGGCTGATCGGGTTATCCTGCATTGCCAAGAATTGGAATTGGCTGATTCCCTTCCACAATCCCGCTACCTAAAGCCGCGAAGTGAATTCGGAAAGGGGACTGTTCCAAATTCAGCGTGGCGGATGATTATCAAAGCCGTTCCGTCCAGCAACCAAGTCTGCTCTTTGGGGGGGCCGCCTTTTCAAATCGGTGGCATCGGCCGGTCAGTTGCATTTGGTTGCGGCAAGGGCGGCGGAAATGCGCCAATGAAAGTTTCGGACCGGGAACTGTTCACTGGCGACAGCTCTTCGCCTGCGCATTCCGAAAATAAAATGGCACTTTTCCTAATCGGCGGACAATTATGGATAGATGCAGGAGATTTCTGACACCGAGTTGCTCCGCCAGTACGCCGATTCAAATTCAGAACCGGCGTTCACCGCATTGGTGACTCGTTATATCAACCTCGTTTATTCCGCCGCCGTGCGGAAGACGGGAAATCCCCATGCCGCCGAGGAAATTGCCCAGGCGGTATTTATCATTTTAGCGCAAAAAGCCAAGGCTTGGCGCAAGGAAACGATTCTTTCCGGCTGGTTGTATCAGACGACTCGCCTGATGGCGGCGAATTTTCTTCGCGGCGAAATACGGCGCAGCCGGCGCGAACAGGAAGCGTATATGCAATCCCTATCAAACGAAAAGGACCTGTGGCAACAAGTTGAACCGCTGCTCGACGATGCCATGGGACTGCTGAGTGAAAAGGACCGCAACGCGATCGTGTTGCGCTTTTTTGAAAAGAAAAGTTTTCAGGAGGTCGGAGCCGCCTTTGGCATCAGCGAAAATGCCGCCAAGAAGCGGATTATTCGCGGTCTCGAGAAATTGCGAAAATCCTTTACTCAACGCGGCGTGAGTTCGAGCGCGGTCGTCATTGCCGCTGCATTTTCCGCCAATTCCGTTCACGCGGCGCCGATCGCTTTGACAAAAACCATTTCCGCCGCCGCCGTGGTCAAGGGGGCGACGGCTTCGGCTTCAACATTAACTCTCATCAAAGGAGGATTGAAACTTATGGCTTGGACGAAAATGAAAACAACGTTGGCGGTCGGCGCCGTCGCACTGCTGGCCGCGGTCACTACCACCACCATCACGTATATGCCCACGCTGCGCGCGCATGCTTTGGCCAGCCGTAATCTTGCCAGGGCCCAGAGCGGAGTGGCAATTGCTCCGCAAGCCATTGTGCAGGCGGCGGCCAATTCCAAGATCCTGATTTTCCGCGATGTCCGTTCGTGGGATCGCAATCCTGATTTTGAAGAAGATCTGACCGATCTCCATTTCAAATACACCGTGAAATCTTCTCAAGAAATGGCAGCCACAGATCTGTCCGGATATGACGTGGTTATTATTCCGGGAGCGCAATGGAACACCGGCTATTATCCTCATTACCTTGAAAACGCTGCGCTCTTTGACCATTACGTTTCGAATGGTGGCACCCTCCTGTTGGAATTGAACGGGGCGGAACATTCGCATATCCCGCTGCCTGGGGGGGTTCGCATGGTCTCTCACGGTGCCGTGGACAATTTGCTGGCAATCCCGGAACATCCGGTTCTGCTTCCGCTCGGGGGCAAACCGATTCATGCGCATTTTGCCAGCCACGGCTATCTCACCGATGTACCCAAAGATGCGATGATTCTCATAACTGAAATGAATAAGCAGGGGCTGCCGGTGAACCGTCCGACTTTCGTGGAATACGGCTACGGCTCTGGCCGGGTGATTGCGGCGTGCCAGTGTTTTCACGACCGGGACGGTTCCGGTCGCGGACCGCTGATGGCGACGGCGGTCGAATATGCCGCGGTCAAACATTGGTTCTTGCCCAAGTAAACACTGAATTCCGCGCGAAAGGGGTTATAGATTCGGCAGCGACAATTGGTGGCTCCCCGGGCGACGGAAGGCGCTGATGGATAGATCGCCCCGGTCGTTCTTGATGCCGGCTTTGCGGCAGCCGACCTCGAATATTTTTTGGATTTGTTCCGCGAACAGGCCCTCGCCGCGCATGCGGGTTCCCCATTGGGATTGGTATAATTTCCCGTCCCGCATTGCGCGAAGATTGTTCAGCACCTTTTCCTTGCGATCGGGAAAGTGGGTAGTCAGCCATTGTTCAAACAACGGCGCGACGGCGTAAGGCAGGCGGAGCAGGGTAAAGCCGGCCCCGGTGGCGC
>Ga0302319_10012407_pt1 | contig 16078 bp, 17 predicted proteins | sample Bog_T0_2_FD_203319 | JGI IMG/M metagenome (GOLD analysis project Ga0302319, IMG submission 203319) | Peat permafrost microbial communities from Stordalen Mire near Abisko, Sweden - Bog_T0_2 | ecosystem: Environmental > Terrestrial > Soil > Wetlands > Peat | place: Sweden: Abisko, Stordalen Mire...
AGATGCGGGCGAGGCGGAGCCGCTGGTCGTGTTACAAGAGGAGAAGCAGAGGATTCCGAACTAGTGGCTCTGTCATCCTTAAGTAGTTTGTCATCCTGAGCGGAGGGGGTGCTTCGCGAAGCGAAGGACCTCCGTAGTCGAAGGACCCCTTGCATGCGTGTTGCGACGGAAGCCTGGCAAGGAGTTTCCAGGGTACTGCGTGCGCAGTGAGAACTCCCTGATGCGTTCGTGAAGAGGTCGAGAGTTGCGGGGTCCTTCGACTGCGTTGTCGCTCGCTTCGCGAACGGCAACTTCGCTCAAGATGACAAATGTGTGAGGTTGCTGTGAAGGACCACGAATATTTCGTTTATATAGTGTGCAGCCGGTCCGGCACGTTATACATCGGTATGACCAATAGCATTTGATCGTCGCGCGCTGGAACATAAACGGGGCGAGGTCGAAGGCTTTGCTTCTAAGTATCACTGCAATCGACTGGTATATTACGAGAGCTTTGATGATGTTCATAAGGCGATCGGCCGCGAGAAGCAGTTGAAAGGTTGGATTCGGGCGAAGAAGATTGCGTTAATCGAATCGAAGAATCCGCGGTGGGAAGATTTGGCGGAGAGGTGGGGAGCGCAGATGGTGTTTGCTGGCGAGTCGATTGAAGGCCGATGAGAAAACTCCTTGACGGGTTCGCGGCGCAAGTAACGGCTGAGGGGTCCTTCGACTGGGTTTCTTTTCGCTGGCCGCGAAGAGAAACTTCGCTCAGGATCACAGAACGCAGAGACAGACCGTAGAAGATGGCAACCACAACCAAAAAAGATTATTACGAAACTCTCGGCGTGAAGAAGTCCGCGTCGGCAGAGGAGATTCGCAAGGCATTTCGCAAGCTGGCGCGGAAGTATCATCCCGACGTAAATCCCGGGGACAAGGGCGCGGAGGAGAAGTTTAAGGCGCTGTCGGAGGCGAACGACGTTCTCAGCGATCCCAAGAAGCGCAAGATTTACGACCAGGTCGGATTCTATTCGGACAACATCGATCCCGCTACGGCCGAGGCTTACGCGCGCGGCGGAGGTCAGCCCGGCGCGGGCGGCGGCGCTGCCGGTGGGTTTCCGGGCGGAGGCGGCGGAGGACAGGGGCAGGGAGTTCCGTTCGATTTCAGTGGGTTCGACTTTAGCGATCTGGGCAATGTAGCCGGGAGCCGGCGAACCGGCGGAGGCAGTGGCGGATTTCGCGACATCTTCTCGGGAATTTTTGGCGGCGGCGGGCGCGGAGCGGCCACGGAGACCGGGCCGGAAGAGGGCAGCGATCTCGAATATCAGGTGAACGTGCCCTTCTGGACGGCAATCCGGGGCGGCGTGATGCGGCTGAATATCACGCGGCAGGATGTCTGCGCGAACTGTCACGGTCTGGGATATATCGAGGCTCCGGGCAAATGTTCGGACTGCAACGGAACCGGGCAGGTCACGCAGACCGGTGGGCGGATGAAGTTCAATGTGGCGTGTCCGAGCTGCCAGGGCACAGGGAAAAACATCTCTATATGCCCGGTTTGCCACGGCGAGGGTACGGTCAGCCGCACCGAGCCGCTGGAAGTTCGCATCAAGGCGGGAACGCGCGACGGGCAGCGGATTCGGCTGGCGGGCAAGGGCAATGCCGGGGCGCACGGCGGCGCGGCGGGCGATCTTTATGTGATCATCCGAACCGAAGACCATCCTATCTTCAAACGCGATGGCGATGACATTTATCTTACGGTGCCGGTGACCGCCAGCGAGGCGGGGCTCGGGGCGAAGATTGAAGTGCCGACCATCGATGGGCGCGCGCTGCTGAAGATTCCACCGGGCACCCAACCGGGACAGAAGCTGCGGCTGCGCGAGAAGGGCGTGCCTTCGGCTACGAAGGATGGGGCGCGAGGCGACGAAATCGTCGAGATCACGGTGAACGTGCCGATGCCCCGGGATGAGCGAACGAAGGAGTTGCTGCGCGAACTGGCCAAGCTGAATCCGGAAGATCCGCGGGAAGAGCTTTGGAAGAAAGTTTAAGGCTGCGATACTTCCTCTGGGAGATTGCAAATCGCGCTATGGGGTTTTGAGCGGCTTCGGGATTAGAGAGCCGTAGAGCGACAAGGCTCGCGCGGTGTCCAGCGCCTGGGTTTCCCTCCTACAACACGGTTGGGCCGGACGATTTACGCTCACTCCCTTGTCCGGCTTCATTTCAACGAAGATGGCGTTGTATGGCTTATCGTCGAGATTCTCCGCCATGTGCCGAACCGCCTTCACCCATCGAGTATCCCCCGGGAGGTAGCTGTTGACTTTAGTCTTGCCGTGCTCATCGGTGAACTGTATATGGCCGGCAGTCATCGCCACGATCACTCCGTCCCGATGAGTGCACCAGCCGGTTTTGGCATGTGGCTCAAAGTTGATATTGATGACTCTTACAAATTCGTTTTCAAATAACAACCGGTAATGGGTTGGTTCCGCGATCAAGGAATCCTGGGCAAGCACAATGGAAGCGGCGCAGGCAAGAAACGCAGCAGGAAGAAAGAAACTTAGAAGACGCTTGCAGAACATCGATTTCTCCGACCTTATCTCGACACGCCGGATGCCGACTGTAGGCTAGAGACCAGGTCCATTCTTATGGTATTTCAACTTTCAACTTCGCTCTCGCACCTTTAGGCAGGCCCAAAAGAACTGGCCAAGCTGAATCCGGGAGATCCGCGCGGGAGCTTTGGAAAAGTCTGAATCGGGAAGAATCCTAAACCTTTAACACAGGGGACACGGGGGATCACAGGGTAGATCCGTTTTTTTGTGTTATTAACGATTCATGGCTGCTCCGGCCTCTTTTCGTTCGCTGCGTGTTAATCAAGTCTCGGGCGCGGTCGTATCCTCGGCGATGCACGTTCATTCCGTGCTGGGGCCCGGTCTTCTCGAAAGTGCTTACCAGGGCTGCCTTGCGCACGAACTCAGAAAGCGCGGATTGGAAGTCGCCACTCAGGTTGGTCTGCCAGTCGTCTTCGATGGCGAGAAGATTGAACTTGGCTATCGCATCGACCTTGTGGTCGAGAACGTAGTCATCGTCGAAGTGAAAAGCGTTGAATCCGTTCATCCAGTCCATCAAGCGCAGCTTCTCTCGTACCTGCGCCTGAGCGGGATCGGGGTCGGCCTGCTGATCAATTTCTACGTCGCGCACCTGCGCGAGGGAATCAAAAGAATGGTCGTCGGCAACAATTGGGAGAAATGAGCGCTACCCTGTGAACCTCTGCGTCCCCAGTGTTAAAGGTTTTTCGCAGTTACCTCCGACGCTGACCGACTTCGCGAAAAATTTTCTAAGAATTTTCTTGCATCTCTGCGAAATTCCCGTAATCTCACAAATGCGAACTAACTCCAGCGGAATTTCTGGAATCTAAGCCAACCAGAAAGCTCTAGGAACGACCAGCCCGCTGCGGAGTAGCTGAGAGTGAGTCGCTTCAGGAGGAAGACATCGAAATTGGCAACAGCTAGCGCCCCGCGTCAACAAACAGAGAGTCCTCAACCTCTCGCCACTGTACCCGCCCGGACTCCGATCCCCAAGAAACGATTCGTTCGCCTCACCTTGTGGCCGCTGGTCGCCGCCACCTTCTTCATGGTGTCCGGCGGAACCTATGGCACCGAAGACATTGTTCACGGCGCGGGATATGGACGCGCGATCCTTATCCTGCTGCTCACGCCGCTGGTCTGGAGCCTGCCGACCGCTTTCATGATCGGCGAGCTTTCGAGCGCGCTGCCTTACGAAGGCGGATATTACGCGTGGGTGCGCCGCGCCATGGGAAATTTCTGGGGATTCCAGGAAGCCTGGCTGTCGCTGGTTGCGTCGATTTTCGATATGGCGATTTATCCCACGCTGTTTGTGGCTTACCTGACGCGGATGTTCCCATGGTTTTCGGTGAACCATCGGGGATGGTGGGTTGCGCTCGCCGTGGTGATCGCCTGCGCGGCTCTGAATATTGCCGGGGTGAAAGTGGTTTCGCTGACGTCCCTGTGGCTGTTCTTCGCATTGTCGGCGCCGTTTGTGGCCATCGTGCTGATCGCTCCGTTCAAGATGGGAGCGCTGGCGAACGCCGTTACCAAGCCGACCACTTCCAGCGTGGACATTCTCGGCGGACTGCTCATCTGCATGTGGAATTACATGGGATGGGACAATGCCTCGACCATTGCCACGGAAGTGGAAAAGCCGCAGCGCACTTATCCTCGGGCCATGCTGGTGGCGGTTGCCATTGTGGCTGCGAGTTATGTGCTGCCCTTCGCTGCCATGTGGATGACCGGATTGAAAGCTACGGCGTGGGAGACGGGCTCCTGGGCGGATATCGCCGGGCTCGTCGGCGGACCGTTGCTGCGAATCGGCGTGGTGGTTGGCGGAGTGATCAGCGCGTTCGGGATGTTCAATGCGCTGGTGATGAGCTACTCGCGGCTGCCGCTGGCCATGGCGCAGGATGGCATGCTGCCGGGAATTTTCGCCAGGCTGCAGAAAAAATCGCGCGCGCCGTGGGTGGCGATCCTCGCGCTGGCTCTGTGCTGGGCCATGTGCCTGGGCTTGGGCTTTGCGCGGTTGGTCACGCTCGATATTCTTCTTTATGGCTTCAGCTTGATGCTGGAGTTTGTTGCGCTGGCGGTATTGCGCTTCCGCGAGCCGGATCTGCCCAGACCGTTCCGGGTTCCCGGCGGATTATTTGGCGCAATTGCGATCGGAATCCCGCCCATGCTGCTGCTCGGTTTCTCGATTCTTCGCAGCGAGCATGAGCAGGTCTGGAACATGAGTTCGTTTGAGTTCGGCATGATTCTGATTGCCGCGGGGTTTGTGGCTTATGCGGTGAATCATCTGTTGAAGCCGGCGGGATGGGCGGTTCGCGCTGAAAAGCCCCAGCCGGCAGCCCAACATTACTAAAGATGCGTGGATGTCTTCAAAGATACCGGAGCGTCCCAGCTTGTGCAGCTGTAATCATCTCGACGGTTCTTGCGCTGGCCGTATCCCTAGCCTGCGGTTACTTGTTCGCTACATTGGCTATATTTCTGATTGGAATCTTCCACATCGGATTCGTCCAAGCCATCGCGATCTCCTTATTGGGCGCTCCGAATGTGATGATCCCCGCGTTCACGCTAACGCTTACGACTTTGCTCAGCCTGCACCATCGCATCTCCTGGAGAACTCCCACCCTGGCTTTAGCGTTTTCTTGTATCGCAGTAGTTTCGTATGCAAGGTCAGTTGCTGGATCTTGCTTCGGAAAACGAACGAGGAACCTAGGATAGCCCAGGTCCCTCGCATATTGTGGCAAGCACTCTTAACTACGCTGCCGCCTTCGCCGCGTCCCGCAAGCTCTTCGCCTGATCGTGCGCTTTCTGCACACTAGCCGCCTGCCGACGAACGATCTGCGCGATGTTCTCCGGCAGATCGGCGGTGACGGCTTTTTGATAAGCCTCTTTGGCTCGGTCTTCGCCAGCCTCAACCGATTCCAGAATGGCGGTATCGCCCGCGCCCAAGCTGACCTTGGTGTCGATCCAGGCGCGATGCAGGGCCGCGGAAGCCGACCCCGAAACTTTCTTGTCCCGCTCGCCGCCGCGGATCAGCTCCGCTTCCAGCTCTCCGGCAAACCGGGCGCGCTCCAGGCTTTGCTCGTTGAAAAAAGTTTTCAGGTCGGAGCGCTTGGCGTGAGAAGCGGCGTCCTGATAGCCCTTCTGCCCGTCTTTGCAAGTTTCTATGAGGTCTTCCAGCACACTCAAAGCATCATGTTGGTCCATAAATCCTCCGCAGCTTGGATGCCTTGAACGGGCAAGGGTTTGGCGGGAATCTTCGCGTGAATTAGCAAGAACAACCGTCCTGCTCTAGAATCGCTTAAGAAAATCTATGAGCAAACGCAAAGCCAAGGGCGCGTACATGATTTCGAGCGTGGCAGAAATGTATGGCATCCATCCCCAGACGTTGCGCCTTTACGAGCGCGAGGGGCTGCTGAAGCCGTCGCGCACCGAGGGCAACACCCGGCTATACACGGATGAGGACTTGCAACGGCTGGAATTTATTCTTTCTCTCGCGCGCGACTTGGGAGTGAACATCAGCGGCATGGCCATCATCCTGCAAATGCGGGAGCGCATGGAAGAGATGCAGCGTCAGATTCAGGAGTTCGTGCAATATATCCAGCAGGAAGTGCTGACTCGCGCCAATGCGGCGGCCGATCCGGCAAAGGGCGCAATCGTTCCGGTGAGACGGTCGATGCTGGCGCGGACGATGCTGCCGGTTAAGAAGAAGTGAGGAGTTGCCTCAGACCGGCTCTGGTGGAAGAGCGACGCTCAGCGCCGCGTTCAGACGCCAAAAAAAGGCCTGGGCTTTAGGCTCCGCGGTCGATTCAACCGCATCGCCGCCGGTTACAGTTCACGCCAGACCGAATGATCTAGCCTGTTGATGCTCGGATCGTCCTGCCGATATCGCACCCGCACTGGTTGCCCGGAGCGAATCTTGCGTCTCGCCGCAACCACTCTCTTGTTCACGCAAAACGCCGGTGTCCAAAATGATTCGCCGGTATAAGGTCCATCATCGCCGACGGAAAACTTGTAGGTAACCGACAACCGGAACGAGTCGCGGCCGCGATTATGTCGGATGCGCTCGACTAGGACTTCCGTCACCGTACCGTCGGCGAGCGGCCATCGCCACGACCACAGCCGAGACACTTGGTCGTACAACTCTTCAAACATGGAAATTGTGGGCGCCTCATCATAAGGCATTCGCCCGTGAGGCAGCGATCATAGTAATGCGTTGGCGAGTATGATACTTGGTTCGTTGCAAGTGGGCGCCCATGCTTCCCTTCAAGCTGATTTACAGCGACGGTTACTACCTGCCCATTGGCCCGCACGTCTTCCCTGCGGAGAAATACCGCCGGGTGCGCGACCGGCTGATCGCGCGCGGGGTCGCGGATGTGTCTGATTTTCTGGAACCGCAACCCGCCACGGACGAAGATGTTCTCCTGGTGCATACGCCGGAATATGTCGAGAAGTTAAGAGCCGGCACGCTCAGCGCGCGCGAGGAGATGGCGCTGGAGATTCCTTATTCTCGCGAGTTGGTGGAGGCTTTTTATCTGGCGGCGGGCGGATCGATGCTGGCGGCGCGGCACGCCTTGGCCGATGGAGTTGCGGTGAACATCGGCGGCGGATTCCATCATGCGTTTCCGGATCATGGGGAAGGCTTCTGCATGATTCACGATGTGGCGGTGGCGATCCGGCGATTGCAGCGCGATGGAAAAATTCGCACTGCGATGACCATCGATTGCGACGTTCATCACGGCAACGGTACTGCTGCGATTTTTACCGGTTCCCGCGCGCCCGGCGATCCGCTGCCTTCGGCTTCCGGGTCGCCGATCTCGACGCAGGGAATTCGCCGCAAAAATCCGAACGCCGCCGACGTCTTCACCATCTCGCTGCATCAACACAACAACTACCCGCAGTGGAAGCCGCCTTCATCGATCGACATCGATCTACCCGATGGCATCGGCGACGATGATTATCTGGCGTGGCTGGACAATGCGCTCAGCTCTGGGCTGCGGCAGTTCGAGCCGGATCTGCTGTGCTACATCGCGGGCGCCGACCCGTATAAAGAAGATCAGCTGGGCGGCCTGTCGTTGACCATCGACGGATTGAAGAAGCGCGACGAGCTGGTGTTTCGGGTGGCTCGGGCGCGAAATATTCCGGTGATGGTGACCTTCGCCGGAGGGTACGCGCGGAACCTCGAGGATACGGTGACCATTCAATCGAACACGGTGCTGGCAGCGAGTGAGGTGTTCGCCTTGAAGAAATAAGCTACGCAAAATCGATGCTGGACGGAAAGCTATACTCGATGAATGATCATCGACCCATCGGAGATTTCGCATAGCGAACGCTACAATCTCATACTCAATTCCGTGGCGCCACGCCCGATTGGCTGGATATCCACGCTGAGTGCTTCGGGAATCCCGAATCTTGCGCCATTTTCTTTCTTCAATGCGGTGTGCGTGGATCCGCCGCTGCTGGCGTTTGCGCCTGGATTTCGCATGTCCAATCCGCCGGACGCCAGGCACGGAGAGGTCAAGGACACGCTGCGGAACATTCGCGAGACCAGGGAATTTGTGGTGAACATTGTCACCTATGAACTGGCCGAGGCCATGAATGCGACCAGCGGGGAGTACGACGCTTCGGTGAATGAATTCGAAGTGGCGAAGCTCACTGCGGCGCCGTCGAAAACCGTGAAGCCGCCGAGGGTCGCGGAATCTCCGGTCAACTTTGAGTGCAAGCTTCACCAGATTCTCGACTTCTCTTCAGCGCCCACTGGCAGCAGCCTGGTGATCGGCGAGATCGTTTCGATTCACGTTCACGATGCCAATATGAAAGAAGGACGCCTCGACCGCAATTCGCTCGACCTGATCGGGCGAATGGGCGGGCTTCAGTACACGCGAACCACGCAGAGGTTCGATATGGTGCGGCCGAAGGTTTAGTCAGCCCGTTGCAGATGCACATTGCAGTTCGATCGGGAAGTCAAAGTCTTTAACACAGGGGACACTGGGGCTCACGGGGAAAAACACCCAGAGACGTCTGCTGGTTGAGGCACTGCACTAATAGTCGACGATTCGTTTGTGACGGAGTTGTTCGAGGAACTGGCTGATGTCGCTGCGAATCTTGGCGGGATCGGCCGTGGCGAATTGGGATTGCAATTCCGCGATGATCTGGGCGAAGGTGCGTTGACCGTCGCAGCGTTCGAGCACCTGCCGCCCGGTACCCTGCAATTTGATGGCGCCCTCTGGGAATAAGATCATGCGTTCCGGTGCGGAGGTGCTTTCTGCGCCCCAACGGCAGCCGGCGGCGAGGCGGGGCTGGCTGGAATCTTCTAGAGTCGCCACGCTATCTGCCCTCAATGCGGAATGCACCGGGCGGTGGCCATCCGGGCTGCACGTAGGCGAAGTAGAGGGCGTCGAGTTGAGCCCATAGAATATCGCACTTGTCGCGCAGGGCCTGAATCGCCAACTCCTGTTCGGCGCGGGTTTTCGCGTTGTCGTAGACATAATTCACCGCGAACTGCGAGTCCTCCGGAGCCTGATACAGTCGAGCTTCGAAATAATCCAGCCCGTTCGCCAGCCAGGGATAATACTGCCGCAATTTCTCCACACGCAGGGTAATCAACTTTGTCGAAAATAATTCGGTCAACGAAGAGGCAACCGCTTCCAGCAGCGACCGGCTGCGGACGATGTTCAGATATTCGTTCACCGCGAAGCGGGTCGCGGGAAGAATTCCGCGTCCGGCGCGGACTTGGGCGGGGTCGAGACCGGTGGCTTCGGCCAGTTTGATCCAGCGCTTGATGCCGCCCTCACTGGTGGCGTCGCCATCGTGATCGACCACGCGCTTGCGCCAGGCGCGGCGGAACACGGGGTCGGGTCCGCGCGAGAGAATGATCGAATCTTTAATCGGGATAATGCTCTGATAGTAATAACGGTTCAGCGCCCAGGCCTGAAGCTGCCCGCGGCTGAGCTTGCCCTCGTGCATCAGCAGATGAAAGGGATGCTGGTGATGATAACGTTCCTCGCCCGTGGCCTGGAACTGCGCGCGCAATTCCTCGAGCGAAAGCAAGGGTGCGGTGGGCGAAGCGATTTCGTTTTCTACAGGTTGAACTGCCATCCATCCTCCGCGATCTCCCAGCCCGCGCCCCGCACTTGGCGATATTGCGGACTCGCCTCGTCCAGCATGGGATTGGTGTTGTTGATGTGTAGAAATATCTTACGCGGGCGGCGCAGTCCCGCCAACTTGTTCAGCGTGAATTCGACGGGGACGTGACCCATCTGTAACGCGCTCTGGCCGCTCGCCTGCACCCGAATCAATTCGTCGTCGCTCCAGAAGGTCCCATCGAACAGAATCATGTCGCAGGATTCGAGTTGTTCGAGCAGATCATCGTCAATTTCCGGAACGGCTGGCAGGAAGGCTAATCGAGGGGTCGATTTGCTGCTGGATGCAGCGTCCTGCGAATGGAGAATGAATCCGAGTGACGCTTCGCGAGAATCGAGTTGCGCACGTCTTTCCTCCGTGACATACGCGGGATAGTGCGGGCTCAACGACCACGCACGGCAGAGTATGCCGCTTTCCTTTCCGCGGACATCTAATAAAGAGAATTCGTTCCCAAGCTGGAAGTCGCTCCAGACGGTCTGATTCGGAACGCGCTCGAGCATGTGAAAGAAGGAATTATCCTCGCGAACAATTCGGCGGACCGAAGCGGTTGCTTGAATCCGGAAGGGCTGAAGCTCGCGCAGCAAGAGCAATCCCAGGGTGTGGTCGAGGTCGGCGTTGGCCAGGAGGACGCCCGCAATCGGAGACTGACGCAATCCGGCGCGGGGATGCAACTCGGGCGTGGCTTCGATCTGGATGCGAAGGTCGGGCGATGCGCCGAGCAAAAACCATGAGCTGCCATCGCCGGTAATCGCGACTTGCGTTTGAGTGCGCGATTTTCCCCGGAACGTACCGGCGCGCAAGGCCGCGCAATTGGGGCAGGCACAATTCCACTGGGGAAACGCGCCTCCGGCCGCTGCGCCCAGAACCTTCACTTGCATCTCTGCGAGTTTACAACCTGGGATCGATGCGAGAGGTTACTTCCAGAACGCCCCAGTTGCGCGATCTCGTGAGGGGCGTAGCCGGAGGGAGTAGTCCGAAAGCAGGTTGGGATGAGAAAACTTGAACGCTTTCCGCGACTGCGCGGCGAAGTGTGTGAAAGATCGTGCGACAAATGTAAGAATTAAGGCTCGGGTCGGCGCTTTCCGCTTGCGTTCGCCGCGTTAGCCTTGCATACTGCCTAAGGCCTGTGATTTGGGTCACAGCTCTTCCCCAGCCCTCCCCATTTTTCTTCTGAGCTGGTCACTGTAATTGCAAGACGCTTCCGTACAGGGCACTTCCGCGACGACCGGTCAGTGATTCTTTATCCTTCGCCGGCGGCGGCCGCGCAACGCAAGGGATCTACGTCCCAGAGTTTGGCGTTCGCCGAAAGATTCTCCACGCCCACTTCGCCAGCCATTTCCGTGCCCGGCTTGCCGCACCAGACGATGCGGAATTGAGCTTTCGTCCCCTCATAGAGAACGTCCACGATGTCTCCCGGCTTTAGTCGAGCGTCGACGCATTGCAAAGTAGCGCCCCGGCCGCTGATGGTGCGCAGACTCGCGGGTTGAATGAAGGGCCGCGAATTGCAATCCATGCCCCAGATTTGTACGGGAAGGTCTACGAATACGCGCGACTGATTCCGCCGGTCCATATCGATCCTCCTCGGCCGAAGCCGGATCAGAGGATCGTATGCGGGGCGGAGACGTATGCAAAGATAACAACAGTTACCGCCGGGGTGGTGCCCCTAGTTTGGTGACTAACGGGCCCGGGTCCGTTCTCGCGACCGACGACTAATCGAGATCTCCGAGCGAACAGGAGCCGGGGCCGCGGGGATCGCCACAGGATCCGCAACCGCCCGTGGGGTTCGCGCCCATCGAACTCATTGCGCTCGATCCCTTGGCGGAAACCGCGAAGACGCTGAGCTGAGGGCTTAATTTCTTACTCTCGCACCTGGGGCACTTCGCTTTATCCCGTCCGAAGACCAGGGTTTCAAACTCGTGCTGACATTCCTGACAGACATATTCAAAAATCGGCATGGCGATACTCCTTCGCGGCGACTGTTCCTATTAGAATCAATTTGTGGAAACTTCGCAAACAGCGCCGGCGACTGAATCGCCCAAGACTGGGTCGCAGAAGTCCGGACCGCCGGAGTCTAGATCGCCGGAGACTGGAGTTCCGGCTTTGAAGGCGCGGCCTACTGGAGCGCGGCCCAGCCAGACTCCGCCGGCGGATCGTTCGGTTTTTCGACCGCACCGGTGGCTACGCGGTGGACATGTGCAAACGCTCGCTGCCTTTTTTCTTAGTCGCCAGATCAACTTGCCACCTGCTGAAAAGCGCCTGATCGAAGTAGAGCCCGGCGTCTCCGTGCTCTGCCTGTGTCACTGGCAGAAAGAGCGAAGCGGCGCGTTGACCCTCATCGTGGTGCATGGGCTGGAAGGATCCAGTGAATCGCAATACATGTTGGGCATCGCCCGGAGCGGACTGGCCGCGGGCATGAACGTGGTTCGCATGAATCAGCGCAACTGCGGCGGCATGGATCACTGCGCACCGACGCTCTATAACTCGAGCCGGTCGATGGATGTGGCAGCGGTGGCACGCCACGTGGTCGAACAAGATGGAGTCGCAGGGTTTGTACCGATTGGATTTTCCATGGGCGGAAATCTGGTTTTGAAACTGGCGGGAGAATGGGGCAGCGGCGGACCGCGCGAGTTTCGCGGAGTGGCCGCAGTTTGTCCGGCAATCGATTTGGCGGCGGGGGCCGATGCGCTGCATGAGCCGGCCAACCGGATTTACGAATATTACTTTCTGCTGCAACTGTTTCGCCGGTTCCGGCGCAAGGTGAAGCTGTTTCCGGGCACGTTCGACGGTACCCGTCTTCAAGGAGTTCGGACCTTGCGAGAGTTCGATGAGCGGGTAACGGCCTACTACTGCGATTTCACCGGCGCCGATGATTACTATGCTCGTGCGGCCGCCGCGAAGCTAGTGGACAAGATTGCCGTTCCCGCCCTGGTGATCCATGCGACCAACGATCCCTTCGTGCGGATTTTGCCGGAGACGCGCGCGAAGCTGCTTGCCAATCGCAACATTACTTACCTCGAAGCGAAGGACGGCGGCCACTGCGCATTCATGGGTGAGCGCGATGGCGATCCCGATTACGACGGCCGCTGGGCCGAACGCGAGGTGGTTGGATTCGCGAAACGGTTTCAGTAAGGCGCCTATCTTCCAGCGGTTCTGATTCCGCACTCGATCCGATTCCGGCTTCGGGATCATAAGAAAGACTCGGCTGTATTCCCTCGATCCCTTGGGTGGCGGCTCAATTGCAATCCACAATTTGAGCTGCACACCCATGAGGAAACAGCTTAAGCGAGGTATTCATGCTCCAATTCAACAACCGGAAGATGGCCGGCAGGATTCTCCTTGCATTCGCTGCGGTGCTGGCGCTGAATGTGATCGGTGGAGAATACGGTCTAAAGCAGCTCACCCTGGCGCATGAAAGCGAGCATGACGCAACATCGGTGCAAGCTCCATTGCAAACTCTCGATGAACTGCGTGCGAGCCTGAACTCTTATAATCGCGCCCAGTTCGAATATTTGGCGGCACGCAACGGAGCGGAGCGGCTGGAATCCACGGAAAATTTCCGGGCGGCCGGCGAAACCATCCAGCGGTCGGAGGAAAAATACGGCGACTTCCTTTGGAACAGGATTGCGAAGGGGATGGCGAACAGCGAAGAGGAACGTGCCTTCAGTGGGTTCAAGGAGGATCTCGCCCGCTATCTCGCGCTCGGACAAGAAAGCCTGCAGCGGGCAAGCCTGCAGCGGGCAAGCGCGGATCGGTCGCGGATTCCTCGTTACGAGGGTAGAAGAAGGAGAGCGAAACCCGCTCCCGCGGCGAGACCGGGCCCGGAGGCGCAGGACTTATTGTTTGGGGAAGAGAAAAATGCGCTCACCGCTTCGGTCTCCGATCTGCAAGGGCTGGCTGCCCTCCGCATGCAGTCGGAACAGACCTCCGCTAGGGCTTCGGCGGCTCTTTATTCCTCGAGTGAACAACAGGGACAGATTGAAGTTGCATTCTGTTTCGCCGCCGGGGTGATTGTCGCGCTGGCCCTCGCGCTGGTGGTCGTACGTGATATTGCGCGCCCCATCGAGCGGGCAGTCGTTGCCGCGAGCACCATCGGAGCCGTGGACTTGAGCGGAGCGCCGGTGGAAATTGACCCGCGCGATGAAGCCGGGGAACTGGCGAAACATGTCAATGAGATGCAGCGCACTGTCAAGGAAATGATGGGGACGGTTGCCAATCGCGCGCAGCGCATTGCGGCAGCCAGCGCTTTCAGCGAAATCTCCAGCCTTGCGGCCGAGTTGCAGGAACTGGCCAGCCATTTTCAATCCGCTGCGCCTCCGCAGGAGGCTGAACTTCATGAACCGGTGCGCTCTGCCGAGTGGGGCCGGATTGACGACACGGTCGAGAGCGCGAACGGGCATACTGCCAGCGCATTAACTCTGGCTCCACGGTCTACCCCCCGTTCTGGGGTGGCGCGTATTCATGCGCGCCTGCTGGAGTCTGGAACCAAGCCAGAACCGCACGGCCTCGGCCCTTCGTCCGTGTCCGCAGGAAGGCCAGGGTGAGCATGGCAAGAAAAACGAACAGCAGTCCGAACGATGCGGTGCGAATGCTTACGTTATGTTTCGGCAGGATCGACAGTCTTCCATATACGAATTCAATATGCACCCAGTAGACCAGCAGTGACGCCTGCCCCAACTGGATCAGAGGGCTGAAACTCCAGGGTCCGGAAGCAAAACCTATGTCAACCCAGCGGCACCAACTGTAAGCGGCCGTAAGAATTACCAACAGCATGCCCAGGCGAAGCAGGAAGAAATTCGGGCTGGTGTGCCAGTAATCATAGACTGCATAGAACTGTCCGGGCCGGGCATCGAGCCAGCGCGTGACCGCGATCAAAACGGCTCCCCCGGCTCCTGCCAGAAAAAAAGGTGCGGCCGGCCGCTCACCCGCCCAGCGGCTCTGGAGAATAAATCCCGCGGCTAGCCCGGCGAAGGCGAAAGCCGCCCAGGGGAAAATTGGAAAGAGCCATGCTTGCGGCGCGCCCAGATTGTGAACACCGTTAACATACGATTCGAGCGGCCACGGCAGCCAGTTCGGCCTCCAAGTGGTCCAGAGGGGTGGCGTAAGCAGAGAGATCAGCAAAGCTGTTCCCAATGATGCAAAGATCAGCGCGAGCCTCGCTCTCTCTCCCTTGCGAATCGATAGAACGGCCCAGCAGGTCACGCCCATGAGCATCATGGAGAGACCGATGGTGTTGAGTATGTCCACGCGCAATAAGTCGCTCCACGGGGCCCATCCCCAGGCTATGAGATATTCCTGAAGGCGAAACAGCAGCCCAAAGAGAAAAATTTCCCCACCGCGGCGTATCGTTGTCTTAGCAATCTGTGATGGCGATAAATTTTTCTGCCGCAGCTTGTCGGTAACCAAAGCAAATGAGATTCCTGCCAGAAACAAAAACAGTGGTGCGGGAAAAGTTCCACCCAGCTGCGAATACATAAAGAATTTGCTTTGGCGTGCACTGGAGCTCAGCCAGGAGTCGTAGCAATGAGTTTGAAACATCAGCACGCAAGCGAGGCCGCGCATCCAATCGATATAGGCCAGCCGCGACGGGGCTTTATCCTGCCGACGCGGATGGCCGACATCGCTCACTGGGTATCCTCAGGCAACAAAGACCAATTCAATTTTCGCGAACCTCGAAAGCACGCGCCTGATACGAATTCAGGCTGACGTATAAACCATTCCTGGCAAGGTCCGAACCCTCTCGCGAGAAATCGTTTCCGGCGAATATATCGTGAAACGAGTAATTGCTCCCAGCCACCCACGTGGCATCGAGCACCCGACCTTGAGCCACGCGATTGCCCAGATTCAGCACGATCAACCGGAGCTCGCTCTGCCGGCGCCACCCGTAAGCGATTAGATCATTGTACGTGTCTTCTCCCGGCTGAATCTCGGCCGGTTGAATATCGAGAAGCTTCCACTCCCCATTATGGAAAACCTCCGCGTCAGAAAAGTGGAGCAGTCCCTCGTACAATTCACGAATCTGCGGATCGGAATCCTCGAACTGAGCCTTCGCCAAAGGCATGGGCACGAAGATTTTCTTGCCGCCGAGTTGTCCGTGATGATAGAACCGCATGCCCGGCAAGGTCGAAAAGAGAGTGGCCAGGGCGGGAATTTTTTCTCGCGGAAAGACTGCCGCGCTCCGCGGCTCGTCGTGGTTCTCGAGGAAGCGCGCCAGCTTGTTCTGGTAGCGCAGATCGGCGTTCAGATGCGCGCGCACATCTCCCGGCGAGGAATCCCGGGCGCGGTCGTAGAGGCGCTTGTCGTAGGTGAACTGGAAACCCAACTCCTGCATCCGCCATTCCATGTCCCAGTAAACTTCCGCCAGCCAGACGAAATCCGGAATCGCCGCAATCGCTTCC
>Ga0302319_10012408_pt1 | contig 16076 bp, 12 predicted proteins | sample Bog_T0_2_FD_203319 | JGI IMG/M metagenome (GOLD analysis project Ga0302319, IMG submission 203319) | Peat permafrost microbial communities from Stordalen Mire near Abisko, Sweden - Bog_T0_2 | ecosystem: Environmental > Terrestrial > Soil > Wetlands > Peat | place: Sweden: Abisko, Stordalen Mire...
CGTGAAAATGTAGAGGCTGGGCAGGCAGATCAGTGCCGAGATAGCCAGGCCCAAAACAATCTTTACCGGCGCGATCCATAGCTGCGTGCCGCCGGTAAATGCTCCAGCGACGACTCCGTATATGGCCGCACTGATAATTGAGACGGCCAGCTGGCTGGCAATGACGCGACCGGCGCCCGGTTGGCGCAATTGAAACATCACCCGGCGCGGCTGGCGCAATATGGCATCGATGGCCGCGACAGCATTGGTGATTGGCGCCCGTTCGGCGGGATCGTCGCCGAGGTTTCGGTACGACGGCGGAATGGAACTGAAGGGGGCGTTGGGAATGATGGGCGGTACAGGCGGCGGTGTGCCCGACGGCGGAATCGGCGGTATTTCATTCATAATTCATTTTTAGTTGAGATGTAAAATACGTAGGATGTTGTGGAAAACGGCTTCATAAAAATTACCGGACAACGGCGCGGCGCGCATAAATTGCACCGGCAAATCCGGCGTGCCGACGAACGGCCGCAGCATCCACGAAAGCTGGCTGCCGAAGAAAAGGTTGATCGCCAGCCACGCCATGAGCACTCGGCCCGCGGCATTCGGCCGATCCTGGCTGAATAGCGACAGCAAGCGGAGCAAATGAACATTTCCGACCGAACCCGCGAAGGCGATCAGCAAGACATTCGCCATCAACAACAGCCCGTACGCTTCCGTGACCGCCGGGCTATGGTCCGCCAACGGAGGCGCATTCCAAATGACAAAGGCGAGGATGGGGCTGAACCCGCCCAGAATGGCCGCCGTAATCACAAAACTCATCAGGATCGCGGAGAATGATTGACGAAACGGAATATTCACCCCCAGCAACGGCGCCAGCATCCCGTTGAGCAGCGCATTGCCGCCGGCGGTCAATAACATCACCAGCGGACACTTGATGGCCGTGTAAAGCGCCTGTTGCGGACTCCGCCACCAACCCAGGGCCGCACCGTAACATCCCGCACCCGCGATGATAATCGCGACGCAGAGCAGCGTGTGCCGCCAGCCCGATTCCCGCGCCCCCGTCGCCAGCGCCTGCGGCTCCCCGCGCAATATCGTGGCCAGGTTATTCATTCGCCCACACGCTTATGCGTTGACCGCCAGGTTATTTTCTGGGGTTAAACTCTCCACGAGCGCCAGCAAACGGTTCTCGACGGCTTCGATGACTTTGTCCGGCGTGGAGGTTCCGGCGGTGATGCCGATCGTGTCATCGGAATGGAACCAGCCCGTCAAGAGCTCCTCCGCCGTCTGGATGTGATGGACCCGTTGACAAAACTCGCGACACGTGCGCACCAGCTCCTGGGTATTGTTGCTGTGCGCTCCTCCGACGACGATTACCATCGTGGACTGTTGCGCCAGTTCTACCGCCGCCGACTGCCGCTGTTTCGTCGGCTGGCAAACCGTGTCCGCAAATTGCACTTCGGCCGCCGGAAAATGCTCGCGCAATTGTTGCACCAGCTCCCGCACCTTTTGGATCGGTTGGGTGGTTTGCGAAATCACGCCGAATTTCGCGCGCGGCTTCATCCGCGCAATGTCCTCCGCCGAGAGAATCACATCAATTTCCGCAAAATCATCGGTTATTCCCCGCACCTCCACATGATCGTGTCGTCCAATGACGACCGGATAAAATCCTTGGTCCACCAACCGCCGCAAACTGCGATGCGCGAAGTGCACCAAAGGGCAGGTGGCCTCCAGCACTTTTAAACCTTTCTGACGGGTTTCGTTAATGGCTTTGGCAGACGCTCCGTGGGCGGTGATCATGACGGTTTCGGTGCGGACGGATTCCGCCCGCTGCTCAAACTGGATCCCGGCCGCCCTCAATTCTTTGAGGACGGTGGCATTGTGAACCAGGTCGCCGAGCACCGTCACCGGTTCCTGCCGCGTGGTGGCCAGGGCCAGCTTGATGGCGTCCTTCACCCCGAAACACATCCCCAAATGGGTGGCGCGAATGATTTTCATATTAGTTCTATTTAACTTTGCATCACAAAGTAAAAGACTATGTGAACGCGTTTTTGTTCAATTATTTATTTATTGCGGCTCTCCTGGATGATTTGCTCCAGCAAATTCACGTACTCGGCAAAAGCTTTTCGGCCCGCCGGCGTCAGGGAGCAGGTGGTCAGCGGGCGCCGGTTCTGATACGACTTGGCCACCGCCACGTAGCCTTCCTGCTGCAACGCGCGGATATGCGTCGTCACGTTGCCGTCCGTCATGCTCAGGACGTTGCGCAATTCGGTGAATGAGAGCTCCGGCGAGGCGGCCAGCATGGACATGATGGCCAGCCGCCCCTTCTCATGAATCACCCGGTCAAGCTGGAGAAAAAGTTCCGGCTTCACGCGGCATTTTTCCCTTTCTCGGTCAAATAAAGATATGCCCCATACGCCAGGTGGCAGATTCCAAAAATAAAACCCATCAGCGCGTGTCCGGCCGGAATGCTGGCGGTCGCCGGGTTCTGCGGACCCGGCGCCAACGCCAGCAGACTGATCAAAACAATGGCAAACCCGAACACTTTCATCCCCCGGGGCATAAAAAATCCGGCGGAGTAAAGCGCGCATCCATAGAGAATTCCCCAAACGATGGGAAGCAGATGAGTTTGTTGCGCCGCGGACATTTGCCCGACCGGCCAGTTGGCGGGATCCGGCGCCAGACGATTGGCGAGGACCACGACCAGCCCGGAGACAAACCCGGCTATGAGCGGCGGCGTGATCGCCTGCGCCATGCGCCGGGTGGGCGGCGACCAGAACGGCTCGTTGTCGCGCAATGCCTGCAGCCGAATCAACAAAAACGACCCGATCAATACCCCGGCCGCAATGGCGAACCAATAGAAAACAAATGCCCGGGGTGACTCAAATCCTCCCCGCCAACCGGCGACCGAACCAGCCAAGCCGATGACGCCGATGAAGATCATGACGGGCGCAAGCGCCCGGCGATACACCGCCGAGCGTTCCATTAAAGTCCGTATCGTTTGCAGATTGTCAGCTGCCCATTTAGGATCCATGTTTTTCACTTTGCCTTACAAAGTGAATTTTGGCAAGGAAAGTTTGTTGCTGGGTTTATTTTTCTATTTCGTAGCAAAACGTGGACCATGAAGGTAGGGCGCGTCACTCCGTGTGCGCCGTCGTAGGAATCGCGAACATCCAGATCACCACTGGAAGATGAGGTAAGGGTTTGTCGTCCTCATGACTATTTTTTGTTCTTGGTCGCTGACGAATAGCGCGACCCACAACGTGCTACCACGGCGTGCAGCGGAATGCCCGCCCTACCCTCGGCATCCAGACGAACTCCGCAGGCTCCGAAGGAACGATAGTTTTGTCCTCACCCTGCCAAAGACGTGCATCCAAGGTAGGGCGCGTCACTCCGTGCGCGCGGTCTCCCGGCCACGATTGCCATCCAGGCGCCAACTGCCGCGCAGCGTTGTGGCGTGCGGTCGCCCGCTACCGCTTGAGTGAAGCGCCCTGCCGCTAAAATAACGGCGGCCCCTTCCTCGGAATCGCCAAACCGGCCGCAGATCGTCGTTGGTTGTACTCGTATTGCGTCGCGAAGCGTCCTGGAGTGCGGCGGTGCCCCGCCGCTTTTTCGCCGCCCGCGCCAACGCCAACCGCAAACGTGCCCACCCGGTTGTCACGCGTCCCCGTCAAGCCAGCGAGCATGCGCCCCATCTTCCGAATACGGCCACCAAATTTCCGCGAACCCATTTTTGTTGATCCACTGAAAGCCGAATGCACCCTCGCGGACACCTCTACCCGCACCGAACGAATCAAAAACGCTCTGGCATCCGCATGTGCCGCGGTCGGGAGACCGCAGTTGGATGCAACGTCACGTTGCCGTTGCCGTTGCTTGCTTTCCGGGGGCATTCAGTTGAAGCTTTTCGGGTGATGCCGACGCCAAAAAGTTTTAGCAGCAAGCCGGGCAATTCCCAAGCCCGGCAACGCATCCTGGCCCAATGGCGCGGCGTGGACCTGGCGCCCCTCGAAAAAATGCGGGCATCCCCGGCCCGGCTCGCCTCGGATTTGCTGCCGAAATTGATGAAGGACTTGAAGCTGGACGACCGGCGGGCGGCGGCGGAAATCGTAAAAGTCTGGAATTCATCCATCGACCCCATCATCACCGCGCATGCCCAGCCGGCGAACCTGGTCAGGGGAACGCTGTTTGTCGACGTCGATAACAACGTCTGGCTGTCCGAAATCGTTCGCTACCGCCGCAAGGAAATATTGGATCGCCTGCAACACAGCTTCGGCAAGACCATGGTCCAGAAAATCTCCTTCCGTATCGGCGGCTGAGCGCTCGTAGCGTCGCGCGGGCCGCCTAGCCGGGCGTCCCGCCCGGCGGCAGAACCGTCGATCCCCGGCCAGCGCCTTTTTTTCCCAGCCCTCATTTCTTAAAAAATGGCCCGTGTCCGGCAGCGATCCCAAGTATCCCCTATTATAAGGAGAAATTAATGCCATGATTAGGGGATTTACACACGGGATCGGTGTGTTAGGCTGATAACGATCACCTCATAAAATGCCAGCGCCAATCCATCCTTGGACGAACCGTTGTATTATCAATCACATGCAGTGATTTTCTTATTCTTGGCGGTGCATCCCCGCCGCTGGATCAAACAGTTTCCACCAGGCCGATAAACGGCTTGGTTGAAGAACAACAACAACCAAACAAAAATGAAACCAAACAAAATTCGAAACTATGCAGTCATTGCCAGTCTGGGGCTGGCGCTGCCGCTGGCGGCCAGCGCCGCAACGCTCGTGTCCGGCTTCTCCTCCTCCACGATGAACTACACCGGTGAGCTGCCCTGGGGATCCCATGTGGATCATGGCAGCGAATGGTATTGCACCCTCGCCACGAATGGCAAACAAGCCGCGACGATGGTCAATGGCCTGCTGACCCTGAACTCATTTCGCTGGGTGGCCAATGGTTATAATTACCAATCCGGCGTGGTTTGGGGCAAAACCGAGATTCCTGCCACCGGTTACAATTACGTCACGGTGGACGTGGACATTTACACCCCGTATGCCGGGACGACCGGCTGCTGGCCGGCCTGGTGGCTGGACAGCGCCTGGAACTGGCCGCCGGAAATTGACATCGCCGAGTTCAAAGGCAATGTCGGCGGCGGCAATGTCTGGCAAAACGCCGTGGGCAGCGATGGCAATTGGAAAGTCGTCATCAGCACCGTGAACAAAACCGCATGGCACCACTACGGTCTCGCACTGGGCCCGATTTCCGGCGGGGCCCGCACCTTCCAATTATTTCTGGACGGCGTGATCAAGAATCAAGGTTCCTTCCCGGATGCGCAGGGCGGCGTCCCGTTTTGGGTGATTGCCAACTATGCGAATGAAGGTGATTCCCTGACCCCTGGTCCGACCTATGACACCTATGTGCAGTTGAAAAATTATATCGTGGCCACGCATTGAGCGTTGGAACCGATCGGCAGTACCCCAGTTGCAGCCCCACCCAGCCCGAAAAATTCCGGGTGGCCAATCAGTGGCCACCCGGAACCCCCAAGAAGCCCCAGCGTATCCCGAGATGCTTTATCCTTTCGTGGAGTCAAATACCACGAACCGGATTGGCGAGCTGGAACGTGTAACGTCTCCCAAACAACCTGAATTATTCTGCAAACGGCTTCTCGTGTTTATTGAAAAACCGCGCCAAAAAGGCACAAAATAACACCAGCCAATTGGGACACACCATACTGGGCAGTGTCTAAAAAAAACTGGACTTATTCTGTGGATGATTTCTGGAGAAAACTCAAAAAGCATGCAAAAAAGGCCGAAAATGGCATAAACTACCTTAGAGATGCTGCGCTAGGCAATTCTGTCCCTGTCCAATTTTGGACCGCCCAAATGCCTCTATTTGAGACGTAAACCCGAAATAAGACATTCGGCATTCGCTCCGCTAATTATCACGTGCTAACACTTTTCTTGCGAAATCCCCAACGTTTGCTCGCTTCTACAATTTTCATTTCTGCGTTGGCACGGAGTTAGCTTAGGCGCTTCCAGTTTGTGAGGTGGATCTCAAAGATGCGTGCGCGCACCTAAAATGTTCACCCCATAAAATAATGATGTTCACCCCATAAAATGCCAGCGCTAATCCATGTTGGACCTGCCGTTGAAAAAAAATCACATTGCAACGATTTTCCCATTTTTTAAGGTGGATCCTCGCCGCTGAATAAAACAGTTCTAACCGGGCCGATGAACGGCTTGGTTGGAGAAAAACCAAAAAAAAACCAAAAAATGAAACATAACAAAATAGTCAACTATGCACTCGTCGCCAGTCTGGGGCTGGCGCTGCCGCTGGTGGCCAGTGCCGCCACGCTCGTGTCCGGCTTCTCTTCCTCCACGATGAACTACACCGGTATGCTGCCTTGGGGTTCCCATGTCGACAATGGCAGCGAATGGTATTGCACCAACGCCACTAACGGCAAACAAGCCGCGACGATGGTCAATGGCTTGCTGACCCTGAACTCGTTTCGCTGGGTGGCCAATGGTTATAATTACCAATCCGGCGTGGTTTGGGGCAAAACCACGATTCCTGGCAGCGGTTACAATTACGTCACGGTGGACGTGGACATTTACACCCCTTACGCCGGGACGACCGGCTGCTGGCCGGCCTGGTGGTTGGACAGCGCCTGGACCTGGCCGCCGGAAATTGACATCGCCGAGTTCAAAGGCAATGTCGGCGGCGGCAATGTCTGGCAAAACGCCGTGGGCAGTGATGGCAATTGGAAAGTCGTCATCAGCACCATCACCAAAACCGCATGGCACCACTACGGTCTCGCGCTGGGACCAATTTCCGGCGGGGCCCGCACCTACCAATTGTTTCTGGACGGCGTGATCAAGAATCAAGGTTCCATTCCGGATGCGCAGGGCGGCGTGCCGTTTTGGGTGATTGCCAATTATGCGAACGAAGGTGCTTCCCTGACCCCTGGTCCGACCTATGACACCTACGTGCAGATGAAAAATTATCTCGTGGTAACCCATTGAGCGCGGGAACCAATCCGCACTGAACCAAATCGCAGGCGACTCCAGCCTGAAAATTCCGGGTGGCCAATGAGTGGCCACCCGGAAACACCCGAAAAACCAACCTATCCTAATAAACAAATTCAATCCAAAAAATACCTGCCCTCTAATATGAAGTACTTCGCAACCAAAACCAATCTGGCCATCGCCTGCGCTGGCCTGCTGCTGCCGCTGGCCGCCAGCGCGCAAACCAACATTTTCACGGACAACTATAATGTTGCCAATGGCAACTTAGACACCGCCAGTCTCGCGGGCCGCACCAACGGGTTGGCCGGCGGCGTCTTGCCGCAGTCAACGACAGTGGAGCAAGGCATCAGCGGCAATGCCCTGAAACTGTATCCCGGCGGCGGCGACGGCACGGGCAAGTCCGGGGCCATGCGCTTCGATACCATTGGCCACACCACCAACTTATGGGACTGGTCATCCGGGGCCGGCGGGACCGCGATCACGAATGCGGGCGGGATGTCCATCTCGTTTAACTGGACCGCCAACAATACCACCTCGAGTGACTGGATCTTTCTGGCGGCGGGAGCCGACCCGGCCGACATCTATGGTTTGAATTATGCATTGCTCGCCGCCAGTTCCGCCACGTCGTCGGGCATCCTGATCGCCAATAACGGCACGGTCCAGGCTTATAACCAGGGAGTGCTGTCCGCCAGCGGATCATTCACGCCCGCCGGCACGAATCACGTGGTCAAACTGGACTATCAGTTTAAGTCCTGGGCGGCCGGATCGCCGGTGACGGTCAATGTCATTGTGGATGGAAATTATGTCATCAATGATTCCTTTACTTGGAAATACGGCGCGGGAAAGCAATATCTGGATCTCGGCACCTACCAGGAAACGAACGTGGTTGATAACTTCAAAGTTTCAACTTTTGTCGGCACCATTGCCTCGGGTTTCTCCACGAACACTTTTGTTAATAATGGCACGTTGCCTTGGGGCGCCCATGCGGACAATGGATCCGAATGGTATACTCCCACCAATTCTTCCGGCCTGCCCTGCGTCACCTTTAGCAGCAATGCGCTGACCTTGACCTCGTATTATATTCCGCAAAATGGCTACAATTATCAAGCGGGCGTGGTTTATGCCACGGCGGAAGTGCCCGCCAGCGGCTATACTTATGCCACCGTGGATGTGGACATTTATTCGCCCTACGCCGGGACGACCGGCTGCTGGCCGGCTTGGTGGTTGGACAGCGCCTGGAACTGGCCGCCGGAGATTGACATCGCCGAGTTCAAAGGCAATGTCGGCGGCGGCAATGTCTGGCAAAACGCCGTGGGCAGCGATGGCAATTGGAAAGTCGTCATCAGCACCATCAACAACACCCAATGGCATCACTACGGTCTCGCGCTGGGCCCGATTGCCGCCGGCGCCCGCACCTACGAATTGTTCCTCGACGGAACGCTGAAGAATCAAGGCTCGATTCCCGATGCCCAGGGTGGCGTGCCGTTCTGGATCATCGCGAATTATGCCATGGAAGGTGCTTCGCTGACGCCGGGACCGACCACCACCACGACGATTCAGATGAAGAACTATGTGCTTGCGACCCACTAAGGTCTAAACTAGTTTGCTAACCATCAAGCCCGCCGCAAGCCATTGCGGCGGGCCAATTATTACCACCCAAGCCATTTTTTATATCATGACGTTTATCCCCGGCCATTTTTTCACGAAAACGAAGGGGCATTTGCTGCTGGCCCTGTTCCTCATCCTTGGCCACCCGAATTCGGGGTGGGCCGGAACGACGAATGCCGAGGCGGCGTCCGCCGCCGACTTGGCGTGGCAGGCCTTGCAGCACGCCCAAGCCAGCCCGCCGGAGCCGCTGAAGCAGCTTCCCGATCGCATGTATTCCGACCAGGAAATACTGGCCTATTACAACCTGGTGGCCACGCGGGCGGGCGAAGTCGCCGATCTCGCCAAAAATTTTTACACGCAGTATCCGGATAACGCCCAGGCGGCGGCGGCCAGGAAAATTTATCTGGAGATGCTTTATACTTCCGTGGAGTCAAATACCACCAACCGGATTGCCGAGCTCGAAACGGTCACGCGGGAACTCCAGCAAGCGCCCGAGTTGGACGAATCCGCCCGCTTCCAATTATCCCTGCATCTGCTGCATTCCGCCGTCAGCGGCCGGGAACATCAAAGCACCGAAGCCATGCGGGCCGAATTGGAGCAGCGCGCCCGCCAGCTGGCCAGGGATTATCCCAATCATCCCGACGGCGTCAATTTCCTCCTCGGCATAGCCCGCGCGGCGGCCCCGGAAAAAGCGGCGGCGCTCGCGCGCGATATCCCCGCGCTGACGGCCGATGCGAAAATCAAAACGGAATGCCAGGGCTTGATCAACCGGTTCGCCGCCCTTGGCCATCCCCTGAAATTGAAGCTGCCGCTGGCGGATGGCCGGGTCTTGGATCTGGAGCAAATGCGCGGCAAAGTGGTGTGTTTGTTTTTCTGGGATGCGGGCGCCTCTTACACGGCCAAAGCCATTTGGGCGGTCAATGGCCTTTATAAAACCTACCATGCGCAGGGGGTTGAATTCTGGGGCCTCAATTTTGACGCGACGCCGGCGGCGGCGGCGGCCACTTTGCTCAAAGATTACCAAATCGAATGGCCGCAGTATTATGATTTGCCCGCCGGCGGGAAAATCCAGCAGCAATTCGGGTATGCGCAGCCCATGGTCTGGCTGGTCGATAAAAAAGGGGTGTTGCGGGACGTGAAGGCCCAACACGGCCCGGAACCAATGATCCAGAAGCTCCTGGCGGAACCCTGAGCAGCGTTATCCCCTATTTTGGGGACTCACTGACGGCTAGACTTTGCCGGGGAATTAAGGCTTACTTGGAAAATCAAAAAACGCTGGATCAACATTTCATGAAAAATTCCTATTTCCCGGTCGCCAAAATCGCCTTTGAAGGACCCAACTCCCGCAACCCCCTCGCCTTTAAACATTATAATGCGGAAGAAATCGTCGAGGGCAAAACGATGCGCGATCACCTCCGGTTTGCCGTCGTCTATTGGCATACCTTCCGCGGCACGGGCAGCGATCCCTTTGGCGTCGGCACCATGCAGCGCCCCTGGGATGATTTCTCCAATTCCGTCGGTAATGCGCAGACGCGCGCCCGGGTCGCGTTTGAGTTTATTGAGAAATTGGGTGCGCCCTATTATTGCTGGCACGATCGCGATGTGGCGCCCGAAGGCCGGAACCTGTCCGAGACCAATAAGAATTTTGACGCGGTCGCGAAAGTCTTGAAGTCCGAGCAAAAGCGCACCGGCATCAAACTGCTGTGGGGAACGGCCAACTTGTTTTCGAATCCCCGCTACGTCCACGGCGCGAGCACCAGTTGCAATGCGGACGTCTTTGCCTACGCTGCGGCGCAGGTGAAGAAGGCGCTGGAAGTCACCCATGAACTCGGCGGCGAAGGTTACACCTTCTGGGGCGGCCGCGAGGGTTATATGACCCTGCTGAACACCGACATGAAGCGGGAACAGGAGCATCTGGCCAAATTCCTGCATCTTGCCGTCGACTACAAAAAGCAGATCGGCTTCACGGGCCAGTTCTACATTGAACCCAAGCCGAAAGAACCCACGAAACATCAATACGATTCCGATGCCGCCGCGTGCCTCAACTTTTTGCGCGAATTTGATTTGTTGGGCGATTTCAAACTCAACATCGAAACCAATCACGCCACCTTGGCCGGCCACAGCATGCAGCACGAGTTGGAAGTGGTGGGCGGCGCGGGTGCGCTCGGTTCCATCGATGCCAACACCGGCGATGAATTGCTCGGCTGGGACACCGACCAGTTTCCCACGAACATTTATCTGACCACCTACACCATGCTGAGCCTTTTAAAATATGGCGGGTTTAAGACCGGTGGCCTGAATTTCGACGCCAAGGTGCGCCGCGAAAGCTTTGAGCCCTTGGATTTATTTTACGCCCACATCGGTGGCATGGACGCTTTCGCCCGCGGATTGAAAATCGCCGCCGCCATTCGCAAGGACGGGCGCCTGGCGGACTTCGTCAAGGAGCGCTATTCCTCCTGGGATTCCGGCATCGGCGCCAAAATCGAATCCGGGAAGACCACCTTGAAAGAGCTGGAGACTTATATGCTCAAGAAGGGTGAAGCCACTGCCAGCGTCAGCGGCCGCCAGGAATTCCTGGAAAATCTGATCAACGATTTTATCTGACCGTTTCGGACAATTTTCGAATCCATTGGGACCATGAGCCTTATCAGGTCCCCCGGCATCGCCAACTAGCGGATTCATTCGCCCCTCGGAGGGGAGAGGGTTAGGGTGAAGGGAGGTCGCGTCGTGGTGGCGGGCGTCTCGCCTTCCGTTGAGCCGTGGCGTACCGCCCGGCGGCAAAACCGTTCGCTCAAAACCGTGTACCCTTCGCATCCCAACTTTCATGAGGTTCAAAGAGTGCCCCCTGTCCCTTCGGACCTGCTCACCGCCCAGGAACCTGACTTAGGTAGGGTGGGCAGTCCGCTGCACGTCGTAGCAATGCCGATCGCCGAAGAAACAGTGGCGCTGACCGATCGCGGCTCCCTCGCCCCTCAAAGGGGAGAGGGATTAAGGGTGAGGGGTGAGACGGCGTAAGTCGTTGAAAAACAACACAACCGTTGAGAGGTTCACGGAGTGCCCAAATGATGCCGGTCAAAAGACAACCTTTAGCCACGGATGGGGAACAGGTGAAGGGGTTGTTCCCTTTATTAAAATCCGGTAAATCCCGTCAATCCTGTCAAAAAATTCTTCATCACCTTTCGGTTCCGGTTCCGTTGTGGCACGGGCCATTTCAGTTTCATAATTCATAATTCATAATTCATAATTTCCCGGTGCCGGTTGACTTGGCGGCTGCCTTTGTTAGCGTGGTTTGGCGCATGGCCAATAAACGCATCCACCGTCTGCTCAAAATCCTCGGCGGAGTCAACTCCAGCTGCAACGAGGAGTTTTTTCAATTGCAAGGCCGGCTGGAGCAGACCACGCACTTTCTGGTGCTGGTCTATCGCAGTTTCCTCCGCAATCGCGGCCTGGTCCGCGCCTCCGCCCTGTCCTATTCCACCCTCCTCGCTCTCATCCCCTTGCTCGCCGTGGCCCTGAGTGTGACCAGCAGTTTGTTGAAAAATCAGGATGAATCCACCCTGGATCACGTCATTGAACGATTTGTCGCCAGCGTTATGCCTGCCAGCGTTTCGGCGACCAATTCGCCCGTCGGAACCACGGCCAGCCATGAAATGGCCGTCTCTTCGGGCACAAATCTATTGGCCTCAGGCCTGGACACCACCAACCGCCTCGGGACGAACGCCGTGATCACCGCCGGGGTTGACGATCAAAACGCGCTAACGGCGCAGAAGGAAATGACCCGGCAAATCGAGAAATTTGTCCAAAACTCCAGCAGCGGCGCCTTGGGGGTCACGGGCATGATTTTCCTCGTTTTCACTTCCATCTCGCTGCTGCGCGGCATCGAGGAAACGTTTAACGATGTCTGGGGCATTACCCAGGGGCGTAGCTGGCGGCGACAGGTGGTTCTCTACTGGGCAATCATCACGCTCGGCCCGGTAATGATGGTCGGATTGACCGGCGGAGCCTATTTTCAGCAAACGCGGAGCTTCATGCAATCGATCCCACTGCTCGCGCCCGTCTATTCACAGGTATTGCCGATTATCTTGATGAGCCTGGCGCTGGCTCTGTTTTATAAGGTGACGCCCAATACCGAGGTCAAAACCCGCCCGGCTCTGCTGGGCGGATTCGTGGCCGGCACCGCCTGGCATTGTTACAACCAGCTGGGTTTCCTGCTGGTCTCCCGTGCCACCAACGCCAGCCGCATTTACGGCAGCCTGTTCCTGCTGGTGCTGTTCATGGGCGGCCTCTACATCGTCTGGCTGATCCTGCTCTTGGGCGCACAAATCGCCTATGCCTTCCAAAATCGCGTCGCTTATTTGCAGGATAAACTCGCGGAAAATGTGAATCATCGCGGCCGCGAATTCGTCGCCTTGCGCCTGATGACTTTTATCGCCCAGCGGTTCCACGATGGCCAGCCGCCGGCCACTACGCCGGACATTTCGGCCGAACTGCGAATCCCCAGCCGCCTCGTCCAGCAAGTTTTGCGAACGCTCCTCGGAGCGCAGTTGGTGATCGAGGTCAGCGGCGCCGAAGCCGCCTATGCCCCGGCGCGCCCGTTGCAGTCGATCAACGCCTGGCAAATCCTCCAGGCCATGCGCACCAGCGGCGGACAAAGCATTACCTGCGATGATGAAAAGGCGCGCCGCGGCGTCTTTGGGGAATTCGCCCGGATCGAGGATGCGGAGCGGGACGCCGCTTCCTCCGTGACCTTGATCACACTTTTAAACCAGCCCGCCGCCCCCTTGGCCATCGGGCCGGAACCGCAAATCGGCACCTTGGAAACGAGACCCGTCTTACCGGTCCAGGAAATTCGCGCGCCTCTGCCGGTGCCGATTGAAACCATCAAACCGGTACCGATCCCGATAATCGAACCTGTTCCTGCTGAACGGCCCCCCGTGATTAAACCAGTGGTCAATCCGACGCTGGAGGCAAAGACCACGCCCGCCCAACCGGACGAGGAACGGGATTTCCCGCTTTAGCGCATTGACCGAAAAAATGTCGCGATGTCCATGAGGACCATCAGCTAATCGCTGCAGGTTTTATGGTAATGCTCTCAGCCTTCGCGCTGTTTAAGTCAGAAGTTTTCAAAATCGTTTTTTTCCACCTTCCGTGGGTTGGAAGTTTTTCTCTTCGCCGTCGGGAGTGGCTGAATGGGCGGGCGGTCAGGGCGGCCTTTGGCCGCCGCCGGTTGTCCGCCTTGGATCAATTGCACCAATTCCGTGACGGCTTCTTTGATTAACTCCGATTGTGCGTGCAGTTCCTCCGAGGATGCCGCGCCTTGCTCCGCGCTCGCGGCGTTGTTCTGGGTAACTTTGTCCATCTGGCCGACTGCGGCATTCAACTGGCCGATGCCACTGGCTTGCTCGCGGGAGGCGCTGCCGACCTCGGTGGCCAGGCCGTGAACTTGTTTGATCTTTTCGGCTAGTTCGGCCAATACCCCGCCGATATTCCCGCTCACCGTAACGCCGCGCTGGCTGTTTTGCACCGCTGTTTCAATGAGAGTGGCCGTTTCCCGCGCCGCTTGCGCGCTGCGCTGGGCCAGATTGCGCACTTCTTCGGCCACCACCGCGAATCCCATGCCCGCCTCACCCGCACGTGCGGCTTCGACCGCCGCGTTCAAGGCCAGGATGTTGGTCTGGAAGGCGATTTCGTCGATGGTTTTGATGATTTTGGCGATGTCATTGCTGCTGGTTTTGACGGCGGCCATCGCTTTATCCATCGTCTGCATTTCCGCCACCCCGCGATCCGCGGCTTGGGCGGCCTGCTTCGCCAGTTCATCCACTTCCAAAATTCGCTGGGTGTTGCCCCGCGCCATGGCGGTGATTTCTTCGAGCGACGCGCTGGTTTCCTGGAGGGACGCGGCTTGTTCGCCCGCGCCCTCCGCCAATAATTGACTCGCGACCGCCAGATGCTCGGCCGATTGGGTCGATTGGTATGAGCCCTCCGCCAGTTTCTGCGTCAACTCATGAAGCGTCGCTTGGAGTCGGCGCACTACCACCCAGATAATGCCGGCCACCAAAAACATCGTCAGAACCATTCCCGCCACACTCACAAAACGTTGGCGGCAAAAATAGTTCACCCGGATTTGCAAGAGCACATCCAGCTCCGCCGCTGCCACCTGCCATAGATGATAACTTTCTGCTTGCGCCTTCCATCCGGCGTCTTCAAAGTCCGCCGCCGACACCGTTTCCCCGGCGATCAGACGGTTGAGTAAATTAACCACCGCCGTGCTCGTTTCGGCGTATGCCGCGGTGGCCGGCGGCAGGTTGCTTTGCAGCGAGGGTGAAATGCCGGAGAAGTTTTTGTCCTCGTTTAGGGAAGTGGTTTCATCACCTTGGACGCGGGTTACGTCGTTTTCCTGCATCATCACCACCATCACCGACAGGGCGGTTTTGTTGGTAACGACGGTTCCCGCCCGAATCCAGCCGCCGACTTGAGCCGTGATTTCCGCCAGCCGTTGTTGGGCCTGCGGCAGCGTTGAGAGAGTGATGTCGACGAGATAATAACTGTCGAGATCGGTATCCAGAATCAAGTTGGACAGGTCGCCGCTATGCGCGATCATCATGCGGACGGAATTTACCAGTTTGCCGGCGGTGTCACCGTTGGCCGCTAGTGCCAGCGGTTGCTGTTTCAATTCCTGCCAGCCGGAAGTTAATACCGAAAGCCGGGCGTCATTGCGTTGCCGGGAAGCCAGTTCCGCATCGGTGAAAGACAGCGCCTGGCCCAATTCGCCATTATAATTAAGACTGACGGATGCCAGGGCCGTATCGATTTTCTGGGATATCTCCGAAAGTTGCTGGCTTGCGCCGGCGTCGCCTTTGGCAGCGGCCTGACCCGCGCGATAAACATATTGGGGCAATAAATCGAGCAGTTGTTCCAAGGGCTTTTGAAAAGTATTGCCACGCAGTTCCTGCCGCCCAAAGCGAATGTCTTTGTTCACCGAAACGCTGATGACGCAGAGCGTGATGATCGCCAGCGGTATGGTCCCCGTAAGGGCAACAAAAACAACCTGTTGCCAGAGTTTGAATCGAGTTTTCATCGCGTCAGACGGGTGGGCGCGAATCCTCCCGGAATGAGCGGGATCAAAATCACGCTGGCAAAACCCAAAGTAATGCGTTTTCCCATGGTCAGGTTTTTCATTTTTTGTTTGTCGGATGAATATCCGGATCGAATTACAAAGGATGACCCGAAGCCTCAGCAAGAGCTGACCAGCGGCGGCACTGCATTTTCCGACGACTGATAGTAGATAATATAACCAAAAACCGATCTGGATCTTCTGATGGTTACGTTACCGACAAAAATTAAATAAACTTTAACGAAAAAGAAAGTGTTTTTCTGTTCTTTTCGTCGGATGGGAAAGGCCTAAGCGGCCTCTGAAAACCGGAATTGAATGCAGGCCACAACTTTATGTGCCGGGGCCAGCCGCAATTTCCG
>Ga0302319_10012409_pt1 | contig 16074 bp, 11 predicted proteins | sample Bog_T0_2_FD_203319 | JGI IMG/M metagenome (GOLD analysis project Ga0302319, IMG submission 203319) | Peat permafrost microbial communities from Stordalen Mire near Abisko, Sweden - Bog_T0_2 | ecosystem: Environmental > Terrestrial > Soil > Wetlands > Peat | place: Sweden: Abisko, Stordalen Mire...
ATTCGATTGCGGTTCCGGGGCTCCTGCTTCCACAGCGCCACGCCGTTGAGAATCATGGTCATTGCCGCCGCGCCCTGGACCACCTGGATCAAGCGCAGTTCGCTGAATGGCTTCAGCAGCAGGCCGAAGAGCACCGCGGAAAGCACGGTCCCGACCAGCAGCATGAAGCACAGCAGGGCCACGACCTTGGGCCGCGCGTGGGCGGGCGCGAGGTCGGTCGCCAACGCCAAGCCCGCCGTCTGCGTCATGTGCAGGCCGGCGCCCGCCAGCAGAAACGCCAGGGCCGCGCCCATCTGACCAATGATCGGCGGCCCGTGGGAGTCGCCGGACAGCAGGATCAGGGCGAAGGGCATGATCGCCAGTCCGCCGAACTGCATCAGGGTGCCGAACCAGATGTAGGGCACCCGACGCCACCCGAGCACGGAGCGGTGCACATCCGAGCGGTGGCCGACCAGCATGCGGAACGGGGCGAACACCAGCGGCAGGGAGATCATGGTCGCGACCAGCCAGGCCGGCAGCCCGAGCTCCACGATCATGACCCGGTTCAGCGTGCCGATCAGAAGGACGGCGGCCATCCCCACGGTGACTTGAAACATCGACAGTCGCAGCAGCCGACCCAGAGGCAGCTCGGGCGTCGCTGAATCCGCGAACGGCAGCATGCCGACGCCGACATTGCGCCAGGACCAGACTGGGACGCCGGATTCGTTCAGGCGGATCTGACGGCCCGGCGGATCGCCTACCCGCGCCATCGGCGTCCCGGTCATGTCGAGCCTCGGTGTCACCGGCGCACGAGCTCCACGGCTTGAGACATGTAGAAGCCGCTGATGATCCGGCCCGTGCGGCCGACCCGCCAGTCCGCGAGCCTCGGATCCTCGGCGATGGCCTTGAGCAACCGAGGCTGGCTGACCGGAATGATCGCCGGCGCCCGATTTCCGCGGGGGAACAGCAGTCCCACGGCGTGCATGGTGGACAGCAGCGGCGTGGCCGGGGCGAAGGTGAAATTGATCGACCGCGTCGTGCGCTTGGCCAGACCCGCGATGACATCGAGAATTTCCTGCATGGGGTAATGGATCAGCGAGTCCATCGCCACCACGTCGGTGAAGCGCCCATGCTCCGCGCTCAGCATGTCGCCGACGCGAAAATCGATTTGGCCGGGGTGAAGGTCAGGAGGCGTCCGCTCGCGGGCGATCTGGACCAGATTCCCGGCGACATCGACAGCCACCACGATCGCCCCGCGCCGCGCCGCGGCCACCGACAGGGCCCCGGTGCCGCATCCGGCGTCCAACAATGTCGCGCCGCGCATATCGGCGGGCAGCCAGCCCATGAAGATCGCGCGCATGCGATCACGGCCTTCGCGCACGGTTTGGCGAATGCCGCTGACCTTCACATCCGAGGTCAGGTGGGCCCAGGCGGTGAGGGCGGTCTTGTCGAAATAGGTTTCAAGGCGCCCGCGCCGTTCGGCATAGGTGTCGACGCTCATTATTCGTACCCCAGGAAATCGAACACATCGCGATCCTTCATGGGGACGGCGTTGTAGGATTGGCCGCCGGCCCACAGACTGGCCGCCAGGCGCATGTATTCGTTGAGAACGGCGTCCAGCTCTGGCGAGGACTCCATCTCGAACAGCGTCGACTTCTTCAGTCGGCTGCGCCGGATGACGTCCAGGTCGGGGAAGTGGGCGACCCGCTCCAGGCCGATGGCCTGGCTGAAGCGGTCGATCTCGTCGGTCTGGCGGCTCCGGTTGGCGATCACGCCGCCGAGGCGCACCTCGTAGTTCTTGGACTTGGCCGCGATGGCCGCGACGATCCGGTTCATCGCGAAAATGGAGTCGAAGTCGTTGGACGCGACCACCAACGCCCGCTCGGCGTATTGCAGCGGCGCGGCGAACCCGCCGCAAACCACATCGCCCAGCACGTCGAAGATCACCACGTCGGTGTCCTCCAACAGGTGATGCTCCTTCAGGAGCTTCACCGTTTGACCGACAACGTATCCGCCGCATCCTGTCCCTGCCGGCGGGCCGCCCGCCTCGATGCACATCACCCCGTTGTAGCCGGTGAAGACGTAGTCCTCGGGGCGCAGCTCCTCTGTGTGGAAGTCAACAGTCTCCAGAATGTCGATGACCGTTGGCGCGAGCTTCTTGGTCAGGGTGAAGGTGGAGTCATGCTTGGGATCGCAGCCGATCTGCAGCACCCGTTTCCCGAGCTTGGAGAAGGCCGCGGACAGGTTCGACGAGGTCGTGCTCTTGCCGATGCCGCCCTTGCCGTAGACGGCGAACACCTTCGCCTTGCCGATCTGCACATTGGGATCCAGTTTGACCTGGACGCTGCCTTCGCCGTCCTGGCGTCTGCTGAGGGTTCTGGGCATGTCGAGAAGGGTCATCGCGGTCCTCTAATTCACGCCGCCGTCGGAACGCCTTCGAGGCGATCCTCCAGGTCGTCACTGGCCCGGCGCAGGGCTTCAAGGGTGGCGTTGTCGGGCGCCCAGTACTGGCGATCGCACGCCTCCAACAGGCGCTTGGCCATGCGCGCGGAGGCGGTCGGGTTAAGCTCGGCGAGCCGTTCGCGCATCGCCGGATCGAGCACGTAGGTTTCGCTGATCTGCTGATAGACCCAAGGCTCGACCTGGCCGGTGGTGGCCGACCAGCCCACGGTGTTGGTCACCTGGGCTTCGATCTGGCGCACGCCCTCGTAGCCGTGCTTGAGCAAACCCTCGTACCAGCGCGGATTGAGCATCCGGGTGCGGGTTTCCAGCGCAACCTGTTCGGCCAGGGTGCGCACCTTGGCTTCCCCCTGGGTCTGGTCGCCAATGTAGACCGGCGCCTCGACGCCCCGGGCGCGCCGCACCGCCCGGCTGATGCCGCCCAAGGTATCGACGTAGTGGTCGATGGTGGTCACGCCCAGTTCCACCGACTCCACGTTCTGGTAGGCCAGATCCACGCGCTTGAGGATGTTCTGCAGCATGGCCGATTGGCGCACGGGCTTGCCTTTGCGGCCGTAGGCGAAGCACTTGCGGGCCTGATAGGCCTCCGCCAGTTCGTCCTCATCGGTCCAGCAACTGGCGTCGATCAGCTGATTGACGTTGGAGCCGTAGGCGCCGTCCGCGTTGGAGAACACCCGCAACGCTGCGGTCTCCAGGTCGCAGCCCTGTTCGCGCTGGTGTTCCAGCGCATGTTTGCGCACGAAATTCATCTCGATCGGCTCGTCCGCGCTGGCCGCGAGGAAGGCGGCCTCGGCCAGCATCTGGGTCTGCAGGGCCAGAAGATCTCGGAAGATGCCCGAGAGGGTCATCAGCACGTCCACCCGCGGCCGGCCCAGTTCCTCCAGCGGCATCAGGGCCGCGCCGCATAGCCGGCCGTAGCTGTCGAAGCGGGGTTTGGCGCCGATCAGCGTCAGGGCCTGACCGATCGGGCCGCCCTCGCTTTTCAGATTGTCCGAGCCCCAAAGGACCAGGGCGATCGATTCCGGCAGGGCCCCGGTCTCGGCCTGGTACCGGTCCAGGATGATCTGAGCCTGATGGGCGCCCTCACGCAGGGCGAAGGCGCTGGGAATGTGGAAGGGGTCGAAGCCGTGCAGGTTGCGGCCGGTCGGGAGAATCTGGGGGGTGCGCAGCAGATCCCCGCCGGGGGCAGGCCGGATATAGCCGCCGTCCAGGGCGTGAACGATCGCATCGATTTCGTGGTCGCGCGCCATAAGCTTGTCGGTGCACGCCAGATCCGCCAGCAAATCGATCGTCTCACGCGTGGATTTCAGCCCGCTGAGCACCACGGCGGATTGCGGCGGCTCGCCATCCACCAAGGCGGCCAAGGCCTCCCGCGCGGGCGCCGCATCGCCGCGCGATTCCGCGATGGCAGCTAGCAATTCAATGCGTTCTTCCCGGGTGGCGGGCTCACCCACCGTGTGCAGTCCTTCGGGTATGAGCGTCTGCTCGACCTCAAAAACCTGAGTGGCGATGGCCGAGATCGTGTCGTATTCGGCCTGCGCCGACGACAGATTGAGCGTGTGAGCCTGTTCTTGGATCAGCGCTTCGAGGCCCTCGCGTTCCGCGTCCGCCTCGGGCGCGGAAGCCCGCCAGCGCTGGATGGTCGCCTTCAGATCGAGCAGGCCCTTGTAGAGCCCGGCGTGGGCGATGGGCGGCGTCAGATAGCTGATCAGGGTGGCGCCCGAGCGGCGCTTGGCCAGCGCGCCTTCGGAGGGGTTGTTCGCGGCGTAGAGGTAGAAATTGGGCACATCACCGATCAGGCGCTCGGGCCAACAGTCGGCGGTCAGGCCTACTTGCTTACCGGGCATGAACTCAAGCGCGCCATGGGTGCCGAAGTGAAGCACAGCGTTCGCGCCGAAGTCTTCGCGCAGGTAGCGATAGAAGGCCGAGAAGGCGTGGGTGGGTGCGAACCCGCGCTCGAACAGCAGGCGCATCGGATCGCCTTCGTAGCCGAAGCCCGGCTGCAAGCCGACGAAGACCTTCCCGAATTCGGCGCCCAGCACGAAGATTGAACTTCCGTCGCTCAACACCTTGCCGGGCGCCGGCCCCCATTGGCCTTCGATCGCCGCCAGATGCGGTTCGCGGCGCAGGTGATCGTCCACCGGGATGCGTCGGTGGACGTTGGCGTCCGTGCCGAACCGCGAGGCATTGCCCTGTAGCAGCCGTTCGCGCAGCTGATCGACCGTGGACGGAACATCCACGTCGTAGCCCGCCACTTGCAGGGCCTTCAGGGTGTTATGCAGCGACGCGAATACCGACAGATAGGCCGCTGAACCCACCGCGCCGGAATTGGGCGGGAAATTGAACAGGACGATCGCTATCTTGCGGTCTTCCCGCGTCGTCTTGCGCAGGCGCACGAGTTCCGCGACCCGAGCCGCCAGGGTCCGGGCTCGCTCCGGACAGGCCTGCATGCGCGGCGCGTCCCCCGCGGCGGGGAATCGGCACCGATTAGCGCAGCCTTGGCAAGGCTCGCCTGACCCGTTGGAACGACCGCCGAACACCATGGGCGCGATCGCGCCGTCCAGCTCGGGGATCGCCACCATGATGGTGGATTCCACCGGCGACAAGCCCGCGCTGGAGTCCGCCCAGGTCTCCAGAGTCTGGAACTCAAGCGGCTGCGCGGAAATATAGGGAACGCCCAGTCGGCTCAGGATGTCTTCCGCCGCCTTGGAGTCGTTATAGGCCGGCCCGCCCACCAGCGAAAAACCGGACAGGGACACGACGGCGTCCACGCAGGGGCTGCCGTCCTTGATGAAATAGCGCTCGATGGCCGGCCGAGCGTCCAGCCCGCTGGCAAAGGTGGGCACGACCTTCAGGCCCTTGGCTTCCAGGGCCTCGATCACGCCGTCGTAGTGGCCAGCGTCGTCGGCCAGCACGTAGGACCGCAACACCAGCACGCCGACCACGCCGATCGGCTTGTCGGCCAAGGCGGGCAAGGCGTCCAGGCTGTCGAAAATGCGCTCGGCGGCGCGCGGGTGGTACAGCCCGACCTCGGGGTAATCGCGAGGCGCCGGCGCCTCGAGATGGCCGCGCAGGGCGCGGCGGGGGCCGTCTGCGTAGCGGCCGATCAGGAAGCGGACCATGGCCGACAGGTTGTCTTCCGACCCGGACAGCCAATATTGCATGGTCAGGAAGTAGGCCCGCAGATCCTGGGCGGCGCCGGGGATGAACCTGAGGATTTTCGGCAACCGCCGCAGGACCGCCATCTGGCCGGCGCCGGAACTCTTGGACTTGGAGCCTCGCAATCGCTTCAGCAGGGCGAGGGGGCCCTTGTCGGAGCCGTCCATGCGGAATGGGCCAAGCTTGGTCAGCCGAATGACTTCTCCCGCCGACAGGGCGCCAATCATGGCGTCGCAATGCTCGCGGCGGGCCTCCAGCGCCGGCAGAACCGCGCGCACGTGGTCTTCCATGAACAGCATGGACGCGACGATGATGTCGCCGGTCGCGATGTCGGCCAGGCAGCGGGTGAGGGCGCCGCCGTCCTCGGCCCAATCGGTCGCCGCGTGCAGCGTCAACGTCAATCCGGGAATGTCGCGCGAGAGTGACGCCGCGGCGCGCTTGAACACGCCGCGCAGGTGACGGTCCAAGGTGACGATCACCATGCGGACCGGCACGCCGGCCGCCGGCGCCGGTCTAACGGGCGAAGTGGCTGCGTGCGTCATAGAGGGTCTCGAGATTGATCTGCGCGATGCCTTGGGCGCTGGCGAATTGCTCGGTGTTTCGGCGGGCCTTTCCACGGACGAAGAACGGGATTTTCGACAGTTCGGCTTGAGCCTCGCTCGTCCAAATGATGTCCGATGTCGCTTCGTCGACCGCCACGGGCGAAGCCGCCGGACCGCCGTGCCCCAGGTGCGAGGGGCCCGCCGCGTCATTGAATTCGAAGTCGTCGCGGAACATCGCCAGCAGGTGCTCTTCCAGCCCCATGACGAGCGGATGCACCCAGGTGTCGAACAGCACGTTCGCGCCTTCGAATCCCATCTGCGGGGAATAGCGGGCCGGGAAGTCCTGCACATGCGCGGGCGCGGAGATCACGGCGCAGGAGATCTGCAGGCGCTTGGCGATATGGCGCTCCATCTGGCTGCCCAAAACCAGCTCGGGCCGCAGCTCGGCAATGGCGCGCTCGACTTCCAGGTAGTCGTCGGTGATCAGGGGCGTGACGTTGTATTTTTCCGCGGCGGCGCGGACGTCGCGGGCGAATTCGCGATTATAGGCGCCCAGGCCCACCACCTCGAACCCCAGCTCCTCGGAGGCGACGCGCGCGGCGGCGATCGCGTGGGTGGCGTCGCCGAAAATGAAAACTCGCTTGCCGGTGAGATAGTTGGAATCCACCGACCTGGACCACCAGGGGAGCCGTCCCGCCGAGTCTGCCAAAACCGGGCCAGGGTCGATGCCCGCCACTTGGGCGACCTCGCGGATGAAATCCCGGGTCGCCCCCACGCCGATTGGGATCGTGCGCACCGCCGGCTGACCGTGGTTTCGTTCCAACCACGCCGCCGCGGTCTCGGCGATCTCGGGGTACAGAACGACGTTGAAGTCCGCGTCGGGCAGGCGCCTCAAATCGTCAGGCGAGGCGCCCAGGGGCGCGGTGACGTTGACCGAAACGCCCAGCTGATCCAGCAGGCGCGTAATTTCGATCAGATCGTCCCGATGCCGGAAGCCCAGGGCGGTCGGGCCCAGGATGTTGCAAAGCGGGCGGTCCCCTTCGCTGCGTCGCGGCCGCCCGGATCCCCTTGCCGGCGCCAGCGTCCGCACGAGCTGATAGAAGGTTTCAGCGGCCCCCCAGTTCTCCTTCTTCTGATAGGAGGGCAGGTCAAGGGGCAGAACGGGGATGGGCAGACCCGTCGAGCTGGCCAACCCGCCCGGATCATCCTGGATCAGTTCGGCGGTGCATGACGCGCCGACGATTATTGCCTGCGGCTTGAAGCGGTCATAGGCGTCGCGCAAGGCGGTCTTGAACAGCTCCGCCGTGTCGCCGCCCAGATCGCGCGCCTGGAAAGTCGTGTAGGTGACCGGTGGGCGGTGATCGCGCCGTTCGATCATCGTGAACAGCAGGTCCGCGTAGGTGTCGCCCTGGGGCGCGTGCAGAACGTAATGCACGCCCTTCATCGCGGTCGCGATGCGCATGGCCCCCACATGGGGCGGTCCTTCATATGTCCAGACCGTCAGTTTCATGGGTCAGACCCTCAACAGGGTCTGGCGCGACAGAGGCCGCGCGAACAGGGCCGCCAGATCGCCTGCCTGATCGAATCCGTGGACCGGCGAAAACACCAGTTCGATCGACCATTTGGTCGTCATGCCTTCCGCTTCGAGCGGGTTGGCCAGCCCCAGGCCGCATACGACCAGGTCAGGCTTGGCCGCGCGGCATCGGTCCAGCTGCTTGTCGACATCTTGCCCTTCGCTGACGACGACGTCGGGCAGCTGGTCCAGTTCACACGAGACCAGGTCCTTGTTCAGATAGGGCGTGCCGACCTCGATGGGCCGCATGCCCAGCTCCTGGGCGAGGAAGCGCGCCAGCGAGGGCTCCAGCTGGGAATCCGGGAAGAAGAAGATGCTCTTGCCCTCAAGCGCCGGCCGATAACGGTCCAGCGCCCGCTTGGCGCGATCGCGGCCCGGCGCGACCACGCTCCGGAAGTGCTCTTCGCCGATAGTCCACGCATCGGCGGCGGACTTGAGCCATGCGGTAGTGCCTTCAGCCCCGAAAGGGAACGGCGCGGTCAGCCGGGTCGCTCCGCGCGCGGTCAGCTTTTGGGCTGTATCGCCGAGGAAGGGTTGAGCCAGCAGGAATCGGGTGTTGAGTCCGATCGCGGGAATGTCGCGCGAGCGGCGCGGCGGAAAGAACTCGACTTTCGGAATACCCAAGGCTTCGAACAATCGCCGAAACTGATCCTCGACGATATCGGGCAGGGCCCCGACAACCAGCAATGACGCCGGCGCCTCCGCCGGCGCCGCAGGCATTTCCGGAACCAAGGCCGCGAGACAGGCGTCTTCGCCCTGGGTGAAGGTGGTTTCGATGCCACTGCCGGAATAGTTGATGACCCGCAGGTCCGGTCCGTGCCGCTCTGTCAGTCTCTGAGCCGCGCGCGACAGGTCCAGCTTGATGACCTCCGAGGGGCATGAGCCCACCAGGAACAGCATGCGGATGTCAGGCCGACGCGCCAGTAGTTCGCTCACGACCTGGTCGAGCTGTTCATTGGCGTCCGCCAGTCCGGCGAGGTCCTTTTCCTCCATGATCGCGGTGGCGAAGCGCGGCTCGGCGAACACCATCACGCCGGCGGCCGATTGGATCAGGTGAGCGCAGGTCCGTGAGCCGACCACCAGGAAGAAGGCGTCCTGAATCTTGCGGTGCAGCCACACGATGCCTGTCAGGCCGCAGAACACTTCCCTCTGGCCGCGTTGGCGCAGGACGGGCTGTATGGAGCCGGCGGGCGCCGGGCGTTGCGCCGGTGATGCGATGGCGGTCAGAACCGTCACGTCGCGGGCTCAAGCCGGCCGCGCGCCGCAGCGTCGCGCTTTTGCCCATCTAGCCTGGCGGCGCGCAATTTCAGCAGAAACTGGGTCGCATTGATGACGTAGGCCGCGTAGGCGGCCATCGCGATCATCATCTGTTGGCGCGCGGATCCCCAGCCGGTGAGCAACGCGCCCAGATAGGCGGTCTGCAGGCCCAGCACCAACATGCTGAAGACGTCTTCCCAGAAGAAGGGCCGAGCAAACAGCCACCGGCCGAACACTTCCTTTTCCCAGATCGAGCCGGTGACCATGATCGCGTAGAGGGCGATCGTCTTGACCAGGATGGACGCCGTGGCCAACGCGTAGCCGCGCCCGGTGGCGAGATAGTGAAGGATCAGCCCGAGGCTGACCGCGAAGGCGACGAATTGGAGCGGCGCCAGGACGCCCTGGACAATGGTCCAGGCTGAAGCGTCGCGCCGCCTGCGTTCCTCGTCGGTATAAAGAGGGGTGATGGAATGTTCCGAACGGTGTCTGCGCGGTAAGGGATTCCTGCCGGTATGAGCTGCCCAGGGGGATGGCAGGATGGTCTCGATCGCATCGTCCAAGAGATTTGCCAGTCCAAAAAAAGACTTGGTTTCACTGATCGGGTCCGATGTGGGCGCGACCGTCCGCCCACGGGCATAGTCGTCTTCGGAAACCTCCCGGCCCTGCACCGTACGGCTGGCGTTCATGGCTTATCTCTCAAGGCGGAAGACCTGAGCATGCCTCAGCCTAGGAGCGCCGATTTGGACTGTCAAGGCATCCATACGTCCATAAGACTTGACACCCACGGGGAATTTTTAGAATTTGTAAAACCACCCCTAAACAAGTGTGAATGTTTTGGTATGGTGGTCCGGACAGAGGGGAAAACAGCCCGCTAAGGGCGACGAATTGGGAAGGAAATGCCGGTCGTCATTAAGCAATGTACGCTTTTTGAGGCTGTAAGTGGCGCGAAGCGGGGACGCGCGATAGGGCAGGCTCCGCACGGACATAGGGACGACTATGACCAGCTTCCCTTCTGCACTGAGAAGTGTATTCAGAAGCCGCGGCTCACCCGAGGTTTCAAGAATTCAAAACATTCCAATCCCTTGGCCGATATTCAAATTCGCTGCGCCTCACCAGGTTGACATTCCGGTCGCCGAACTGACCAGCATGGTTGAGGGCGAAATAATCCCTCGCCTGTTCCAGTCGCATTCACAGGCTGTCGCGCGCCCCTATCGACCGGATAAGCCGCTGGGAATGGAGTCGGCCAAAGGTTTTGTGCAGACGATTCTGTCAAAAAATCCGGACACATTGACGGCCATTGTCGCGACCATGCGGGCGGAACGCATGTCCGACGACACGATCTACGCCGATCTACTGGCGCCGGCGGCGCGGCTGTTGATCGAACTTTGGCAGGATGACGACGTCTCCTACACAGAGGTAACCATAGGGCTTGGACGACTCCAGCAATTGGTGCGCAGCCTGGCCGGGAGCACGCCATACAACGGCGAAAGCGATCCGATGTCGCGCTCGGCTCTGTTCGCTCCCTGTCCCGGGGAACAGCAGACCTTTGGGTTTTTCATGATCGAGGAGCTGTTCCGCTGGTCGGGGTGGCGAACGTGGATCGAGACGTCCTCGACCAAGGACGAACTGGTTGCAAATGTCAGGTGTCATTGGTTCGACATGTTATGTCTGGGCGTGAGCCGGTCAGGCAATTTTGAAGACGTCGACGCCACGATCAAGTCTGTACGGCGCGCGTCCCGCAACAGAGATATTTTCGTGCTGGTGAATGGACGCCCATTTATTGAGCGCCCCGAGACATTGGCTGCCGTGGGGGCGGATGCATTCGCATCGTGTGGGGCCGAAGCCTTGCATGTTGTCGATAAGGCTTTAAGGAGCGTGGCGGCTGAGTGATGGCGTGTAGATCTCTATCAAGGTTTTCTCTTGGCGATGAAAGCATCGGGATCCTCACCCCATCCAAAATCCCTCAAGGTTCATCCGTTTTCGCGCGGTAAACTGGGAAAGTTAGATGCCGGGGCTGCAGCGCGGATCATCGCCGCGGGCGGTGATATCGCCCTACTGATTGATCATGACGGCTTCATCCGAGACATAGCCATTAACAGCGAAGACTTGGCGCGAGACGGAGCCGACTCGTGGCTCGACCAAAGATGGTCAGATACCGTGACGGTCGAGAGCCAGCACAAGATCATCGACCTTCTGCGCGCCGCGCGTGACGACGAGCGCACGCAATGGCGCGAGGTTAATCAGGTCACCCAAAGCCGCAATTCGATCATGGTGCGCTACACTTCCGTTGGTGTCGGCAGGGACGGCCAAGTGATCGCGATCGGCCGCGACGACCGCGCCACGGCGTCCATCCAAATGCGTCTGCAGGAGACGCAGCAGGCCATGGAACGCGACTACGCCCGATTGCGGGACGCCGAGTTTCGTTACCGACTTTTGTTCCAAATGTCTGGCGAAGCCGTCGTCGTCGTGGATTTCCTAACCAAGAAGATCATTGAGGCCAATCCCGCGGCCGAACGCCTCATTGGTTCGGTGAGATCAAAGCTCGTGGGCGAGTTGCTGACCAAAATTTTCGACCCGGACAGCCGGGAGGAAGCCGCGGCGGTGTTGGCCGTGGCGCAAACCACGACCCAGCCAACCTCTGCGCCGACGCGTCTGTCGATCCAAGGTCGCGAGATGATGGTTTCCGCGTCGCTTTTCCGCGAAGGACGCGCGACCCAGTGTCTGGTTCGCTTGACGCCTTCGGGCCATGAGCATCATGCGGCCGCCGGGAGCGAACCGAAATCGCTGGCGCTGTTGGAGCGTTTTCCCGACGCCTTTCTGGTGACCGACAGCGCGCTGAGGATTCTCGCGGTTAATTCGCAATTCATGGATCTGGTGAGAATTCCAACCCAGGAGCGGGTGATCGGTCAATCGCTCAATCAGTTCCTCGGACGCGCGGGCCTGGAACGCAATATTCTCGCCGAAACCCTGCGCGAGCACGGGTCAGTGCGCAATTTCAGCACTGTCCTCCGTGATCAGTTTGACGAGGCCGAAGACGTGGAGGTCTCGGCGATCGCCGGACGTGACGGCGAAGACAGCGTCTACAGCTTCTCGGTCCGTGTCGCCCGTCGCCGCGCCGCCGAGCCGTTCCAGGACTCGGCGCATCCTCGCCGTTCGGTCGAGCAGCTGACTGAACTGGTTGGGCGTGTGAAACTAAAGGACTTGGTGCGTGAGAGCACTGATCTCGCTGAACGCCTCTGCATCGAAGCAGCCCTGGAATTGACGAAGAACAACCGGGCGTCCGCCGCTGAACTGTTAGGGCTCAGCCGCCAGAGTCTCTATTCGAAACTCCACAGATTTGGCATCGGCAATTTGTCTGATCTCGACAACTGACGTTCGGTCCTGGTCGGGGCGAAGCGGCCGGATCGTGGGGCAGCAAAGGCATTGACGCTGTTTCGGAGTGTCAATTCGAATTGACGCTCAAGGGTGTCAATTGTATCGATAACGCATGAGCGGTGTGGATCTTACAATCGGCGTTCGATCGGCCACGTCCGGGCAACCATCGCCCTCGGCGGTGATGGAATTGCTAAAACCAGTCACCTGGTTCGCGCCGATGTGGGCCTTCATGTGTGGGGCCGTGTCTTCAGGAGCGTCGCTCAGGACGCACTGGGTGGTCGCCCTTGCTGGGATCGTGCTGGCGGGACCGGCGATCTGCGCAGCCAGCCAAGCGGTCAACGACTGGTTTGACCGGCATGTGGACGCGATTAACGAGCCTGACCGCCCCATCCCTTCCGGACGCATCCCGGGCCGCTGGGGGCTTTGGATCGCCATCCTTTGGACAGGCCTCTCGCTGGCGCTGGGCGCGGCGCTGGGGCCGTGGGTGCTGGGCGCGGCGATGCTCGGGCTGGCCTTGGCCTGGGCTTACAGCGCCCCGCCGTTGCGATTGAAGCAGGCCGGCTGGTGGGGTCCGGCCTCGGTGGCGCTTTGCTATGAGGGCCTGTCCTGGTTCACGGGCGCGGCGGTCATGTCCGCCAGCTTTCCGGACGGACGCATCGTCGCGCTCGCTGCGCTCTACAGCTTCGGCGCCATCGGCATCATGGTGCTGAATGACTTCAAGGCCGTGGAAGGCGACCGGCAGATGGGGATCCTGTCCGTACCGGTCGACCTGGGCGTCGAGAATGCGGCGTGGCTGGCCTGCTTTATCATGGGTGCGCCGCAGATCGTCGTCGCCACCTTGCTGTTTTCGTGGGGCCAACCGCTGCATGCCGGCGCGGTGGCGCTGTCCCTGCTCGCCCAGTGCTTTCTCATGGCCCGGCTCCTGCGAGACCCGCGCAAATTCGCGCCTTGGTACAACGCGACGGGCACATCGCTCTACGTCCTGGGCATGCTGGTCAGCGGCTTCGCCATCGGCGCCCAAATTGGAGGGGTGCGATGAGGTCGAGCAACTTGAGCTGGCTGGGCATAGCGCGGCTAGGCCTTGTGCAAAGCGCTCTGGGCGCGATCGTCGCCCTGACGACCTCGACGCTCAATCGGGTCATGGTGGTCGAGGAGGCGATGCCCGCGGTGCTGCCGGCTGCCTTCGTCGCTTGGCACTACGTCGTCCAGCTGTCGAGGCCTCACTGGGGCTATGGGTCTGACGTCGGCCATCGCCGCACGCCTTGGATTATCGGCGGCATGGGGGCTCTGGCGCTCGGCAGCATCCTGGCGACTGACGCGACGCTGATGATTTCCCATGCCCCCCTGCTAGGGTCCGTTTTTGCGTTCGCGGCCTTTTCGATGGTCGGCGCCGGTGTCGGGGCCAGCGGCACCTCGCTCCTGGCGCTCTTGGCCAGCCGCGTGGCGCCGGAGCGCCGCCCGGCGGCGGCGTCGATCACCTGGATCATGATGATCTTCGGCATCGTTCTGGCGGCGTCCATTTCCGGGGCATTGCTCCAGCCCTTCTCGCCGCAGAGGCTGGCCATGGTGGCATCGGGCGTGGCGGGCGTCTGCTTTCTGACGACGCTGTTCGCGGTCTGGAGGGCGGAAGCGGAACCCGAGCCCGTCGATCCGTCAAAGGCGGCCGAGCGGGCGCCGCGCCCCTCCTTCGGGCAGGTCATCGCCGAGATCCGCAACGATCCCCTGGCGCGCCGATTCACGATCTTCGTGTTTGTGTCCATGTTGGCTTACAGCGCCCAGGAACTGATCCTGGAGCCCTTCGCCGGCTTGGTGTTCAACATGAACCCCGGCCAGTCCGCCCAGCTTTCCGGCGCGGAGCATGGCGGCGTCTTGTTGGGGATGATCCTGGTGGGGGCCCTTGGCGCTCGCTTCGGCGATCGCAAGGCCCTGTGGATGCGTCGCTGGACGATCGCCGGCTGTGTGGGTTCGGCCCTGGCGCTGCTCAACCTCGGTGTCGCCAGTCTGATCGGAACGGGATGGCCCCTCGCCGCTAACGTCTTTTTGCTTGGCTTCGCCAATGGCGTCTTCGCGGTAGCGGCGATCGGCTCAATGATGGGACTGGCCGGGGCCGGTCGTGAATCGCGCGAAGGCGTGCGCATGGGCGTGTGGGGCGCGGCCCAGGCCGGCGCCTTCGCCATCGGCGGGTTTCTGGGCGCGGTGGGCGTTGGCGCCTTGCGGGGCGTGCTTCATCACACCGCGTCTGCGTTCCTGCTGGTGTTCTGCTTGGAAGGGTTGGTGTTCTTGGTCGCCGCGGTGCTGGCCGGCCGACTGGAGTCAGCGTCGCCGAGCGGCGCTAAGCCGGTCGCCACGGCGGCGATTGAGTTTGGCGGCGCGCCGGGATGAGCACGATCGCGCAAGAGGAATTCGACGTCGTGGTTGTCGGCGGCGGTCCAGCCGGAGCAACGGCGGCGGAGGATCTAGCCCGGGCCGGGCGTTCGGTGCTGTTGCTGGATCGCGCCGGTCGCATCAAGCCCTGCGGGGGCGCCATCCCGCCACGCCTCATGCGGGACTTCGATATTCCCGACTGCGTCCTGACGGCCCGCGCCACCTCGGCCCGCATGATCGCCCCCTCCGATCGGCAAGTCGACATGCCGATCGAGGGCGGTTTTGTCGGCATGGTCGATCGCGAGGTGTTTGACGAATGGCTTCGCGAGCGCGCCGCCGCCGCGGGCGCCCAAAGGCGGACCGGAACGTTCGAGCGTATTGAGCGCGACGCCGATGGCGCGGCCATTGTTTGCTATCACGTGCGCGGGGCGGCGCCTGACATGCTGGAGCGGGTGCGCGCACGAACCGTGATCGGCGCTGACGGCGCGCGGTCGGCCGTGGCGCGGCAGGCCATCAAGGGGGCGGAACGGACGCCGTTCGTCTTCGCCTACCACGAAATCATTCGTTCGCCGACGAGCCTCGACGCCGACTTCGACGCACACCGTTGCGATGTGTTCTACCAAGGCCGGCTGTCTCCGGACTTTTACGCCTGGATCTTCCCGCACGGCGAGACCGCGAGCGTCGGGGTGGGGAGTGCGCGCAAGGGCTTCTCCCTGCGCGGCGCCGTGAAATCCTTGCGCGCGGCCACCGCGCTGCAGGGGTGCGAGACCATCAGAACCGAGGGCGCGCCCATTCCGCTGCGCCCGCTGAAGCGCTGGGATAACGGGCGCGACGTCGTCTTGGCGGGAGACGCGGCAGGTGTCGTCGCGCCCGCGTCCGGCGAAGGTATCTATTACGCCATGGTGGGCGGACGCCTCGCGGCCGAAGCGACGAATGCTTTCCTGACGAGCGGATCGACCCGAGCCTTGGCCGCCGCGCGGAAGCAGTTCATGCGAACCCATGGAACCGTTTTCTGGGTTCTGGGGATCATGCAGCACTTCTGGTACCGCAGCGACAAGCGGCGCGAGCGCTTCGTGACCATGTGCGCCGATCCCGACGTTCAGAAACTGACGTGGCAGGCCTATATGAACAAGGAGTTGGTGCGCGCGGACCCGGCTGCGCACGCCCGCATTTTCCTGAAGGACATGGGGCATCTGCTGGGGCTGTCTGCGCCGTGAACCTCCTGCGGGCGCCGCGGGTACGGGCCGTCGTTGTCGCGGCGATTTCAGCGACCGCGGTGGCCGCCATCGGTGGGACGATGACGGATCTGGGCCCCTGGTATCGGAGCTTGAATAAACCGTCGTGGCAGCCGCCCGACGCGGCTTT
>Ga0302319_10012410_pt1 | contig 16074 bp, 16 predicted proteins | sample Bog_T0_2_FD_203319 | JGI IMG/M metagenome (GOLD analysis project Ga0302319, IMG submission 203319) | Peat permafrost microbial communities from Stordalen Mire near Abisko, Sweden - Bog_T0_2 | ecosystem: Environmental > Terrestrial > Soil > Wetlands > Peat | place: Sweden: Abisko, Stordalen Mire...
TAAAAGCCGTCGAACTGGTGCGCGTCGGCGAAGCGGAGCTCCTGATGAAAGGATCGCTGCATACCGACGAACTGATGGGTGTGGTGGTCGCGGCCGACACCGGGCTCAGGACCGAACGCCGGATCAGCCATGTCTATCTGATGGATGTGCCGAATTATCCACGGCCGCTCCTGGTGACCGACGCGGCGATCAATATCGCGCCATCGCTCGAGGACAAGCGCGACATCGTGCAGAACGCGATCGAACTGGCGCTGATCATGGGGATCGAATGCCCGCGCGTGGCCATCCTGTCGGCGGTCGAGACCATCAATTCCAAGATGAGATCCACCCTCGACGCCGCGGCTCTGTGCAAGATGGCGGAGCGCGGTCAGATCACCGGCGGCCTGGTCGACGGGCCGCTTGCCTTCGACAACGCCGTCAGCCCCGAGGCCGCGCGGGAAAAGGGCATCGTCTCGAAAGTGGCGGGGTATGCCGACATCCTGGTGGTGCCAGATCTCGAGGCGGGCAACATGCTGGCGAAGCAGCTGACCTTCCTGGCCGGAGCCGACGCCGCCGGCGTGGTGCTGGGCGCACGTGTTCCGATCATCCTGACCAGCAGGGCCGACGGCGAGCGCACCCGCATCGCTTCGTGCGCCGTCGCCGTCGAACTGGCCCGGGCCCGCCGTCGCGAAAGCGTGGGCCAAGGAAAGCCAGGCTGACATGACCGACGCCATACTGACCCTCAACGCCGGTTCGTCGAGCATCAAATTCGCGGTGTTCGAGGTTGCGGCGGAGCAGGACTTGCGGCTGACCCTGAAGGGCCAGATCGAGGGAATCGGAACCGCGCCGCACATGATCGCCCGCGATCCCGCCGGGGCGGTTCTGATGGAAAAGCGCTGGCAGGGGGCCGCGGATCAAAGCCATGAGGCCTTCCTGGGCGGCCTGCTCGACTGGATCGATGCTCATCTGGGCGAGGACCAGCTGGTGGCGGTCGGCCACCGGGTCGTCCATGGCGGGCTGGAGTTCGCGGCGCCGGTCATCCTGGACCAGGCTATCCTGGCGGCGCTCGATCTGCTGTGCCCGCTGGCGCCGCTGCATCAGCCGCACAATCTGGCGGCGATCCGCGCGGTGTCGAAGGTGCGACCGGCGCTGCCACAGATCGCCTGTTTCGACACAGCTTTTCACCGCACCCAGGATGCCGTTGCCACCCGGATCGCGCTCAACCGCGAGCTCGAGGCGGCTGGCGTGCGCCGTTACGGCTTTCATGGATTGTCCTACGAGTTCGTCATGGGCCGGCTCGGCGAGCTGGCTCCGGCGCTGGCCCCGGGCCGGGTGATCATGGCGCATCTGGGCAACGGCGCCAGCCTGTGCGGCGCCGGCGGCGGACGAAGCGTCGACACCACCATGAGCTTCACCGCGCTCGACGGCCTGGTGATGGGCACGCGCTGCGGGTCGCTCGACCCTGGCGTCATCCTCTATCTGCTGCAGCAGCGCGGCATGGACGCTGCCGCGGTCGAAGACCTGCTCTATCACCGCTCCGGCCTGCTCGGCATGTCGGGGCTCAGCAGCGACATGCGGGTTCTGCTGGACAGCGCCGACCCCAATGCGCGCGAGGCGGTCGACCTTTTCGTCTTCCGCATCGCCCGCGAGGCGGGGGCGATCACGAGTACGCTGGGCGGGCTCGACGGCTTCGTCTTCACCGCCGGCATCGGGGAAAACGCACCCAGGGTCCGCGCCGCGGTTTGCGCGCGGCTGGCCTGGCACGGCATCGCGTTGGACCCGGAGGCCAATGCGGCGGGGCGCGGCTTGATCAGCACGCCGGAGAGCCGGGTCCAGGTCTGGGTCATCCCCACCGACGAGGAAGCGATGATCGCCCGCCACACCCTGGCGATGATCCCGGCGGCCTGACCCGGAGTCCCGTCAGCGGCGGCACTCGGGCTGGCCAGAGCGGGTTGCCCGAGAAAATTCGATCGGACAGTCCGGCAGGTCTTCCATTCTTTTGCTGCGATGCACTAATAAGGAAGCATGAAAAGACTGATCGATGGATATCACCGCTTCCGCTCCCGGCAATGGCCGGAGCGCAAGGCTCTTTTCGAAGGTCTCGCCGATCAAGGCCAATCGCCGCGCGCGATGGTGATCGCCTGCTCGGACAGCCGGGTCGACCCGACCATGATTTTCGGCGCCGAGCCCGGCGAGCTGTTCATCCTGCGCAATGTCGCCAACCTGGTGCCGCCCTATGCGCCGGATGCCGCGTTTCACGCCACCAGCGCCGCGCTCGAATTCGCGGTCCGGGTGCTGGAAGTGCAGGACCTGATCGTCATGGGCCATGCCATGTGCGGCGGCATCCGCGTGCTGCTGGACGGACCGCCCGACCCGGCGGGGGATTTCCTGGTGCCCTGGATGCAGATCGCGGAGCCGGCGAAGGACCGGGTGCTGGAACGGGCGCCGGCCGACCCCCAGGCCGAATGCGAACGCGAGGCGGTGAAGCTGTCGCTGGAGAATTTGTTGACCTTCCCCTGGATCGCCGAGCGCGTGGGGCAGGGGAAGCTGCGGCTGGTCGGGTCGATCTTCGACATACGCTCCGGAGTCCTGGCGATTCTGCAGCCGGACGGGGTCTTCGCGCCGGTGTGATTTTCGACGCCGTCTCCCGCAGGTTTGCGAGACCTTCGAAGCAGACAGACGTCGCGGTGCGCGGTGGGCGCCGGGCTACCAGCCGGCTGCCGAAGAGCCATATCGGATAGGGCCGGTGTTCCCGAAGGCCTGTACGCCGGCGACGAACCGATCAACGGAGCGCTCGATGACAAGACCCAATGCCTCCCGCGGGCGCCCTGCATGGCCATTGGGCCTCGGGCTGGCGGCGATGGTGACAGCCGCGGCGTGGGCCGGTTGGTACTGGCGCGGGCATTCGCAGGCGGTGACCGAAACGCAACCGGCGCCCGCCGGCATGGCCGCCATGGCCGTGAGTTATCCGGCGCCCGGCAAGGAGCCCGCGGTCAGGACCGAATTCCCGACCGGCGCGGCGGTGTTGTCCGGCGCCGAGATCGTGGCGGCGCTGTCCGACCATACCGCAGTGCTGCCGGGAGGCTTCGTCGAATATTACGCGCCGGACGGCACGCTGCATGGCCTGGCGGAGGAGAAGCATTACGGCGGCAGTTGGGAAGTGCGCAACGGCGCCTTTTGCACCCTACTGCAGGGCAGCGACGAGAGCGTCTGCTCGCTGGTCGAGCGCAAGGGCGGCACCCTTTACTGGAGCCTGGACGGGGAAAAAGAGGCGAGCCCGGTGAGCACGATGCCGGGCAACCCGCGAAATCTGACATGAAGCCGAAAGGCGGCGCGGTTCGGCCACGATGCGCCAATGGGGTCGGCGGAGCGAAGCTGCTGCTTTCTCGAAGGCGGGCATGGGGCGGTGCGACGCCTTTGAGCCCTTTTCTTCACGATCGTGACGATGAATATTAGGGATTTTGCTTCGGCTTGTGCGCCTTACAGGGTGGATGCGATCATGCCCGGCGAACTCTTGCGCAGATTAGAGAAAGGAGAGACCTGATGAGCAATTATCCGCTTCGTCTGCCCGACAATGTCCTGGCTGACGCCAAGCGAATGGCGGCGGCGAATGGTGCCTCGCTCAACCAGTTTCTTTCTGCATTGATCGCTGGGCGCCTCGGGGAAATGAAGGCGATTGCCGAAATCGGGGCGCGAGTTGCACGGGCCAATCCCGAAGCGGCGCTCGAAATCCTCAGGCGGGCGCCCGATCGACCGCCGTTGCCGGGCGATAGCCGATTTGCCGGCCAATGAAGGGGCATTCTTGCGATCGGGACATTGTCATCAACCCGGCGCCGGTAGGAGTTCGCGTCGGTCTCGCTGGCTATCTGATCTGACCCCTTTTCCGCGCATCCCTGGCCAAACCAACGCTTCGCCGTCAAACACCCAAGGTGGGAGCCGTATGCGGGAAAGCCGCACGTACGGTTCTGTGCGGGGGGCGCTCAGTAATGGGCGTCCCTACCGCGATCCCCTTTTGCCTTCGCGAGTCCGCGCCGCCCGAGTCCGCGCCGCCCGAACCTGCACCGGAAAGCCCGCCATCTCCGGCATCCCCGGCGCCTGCCGCCGGCAGCGGGAAGCCTGCCCCGACGGGGCGGCTACGGGCGAAGCTGTTCCGCACCACCCATATCTCCTCCCATATTTCTCCGGCCGCGCCGGCGGCGCCGCCTCTCTGCATCCGCCGCCCGGCCCCCACGCCCTGGCAGCCGCCCCGCGGCCCGCCTTGAGGCCTCGGTTCGAGGGCGCGCTGGTGGTCTCGGGTTGAAAGTGTCGGGCGGCGACGGGAAGGGATTCCCGCCGGCGCCGATGCTCGTCGACGGCAGTCCGCCGTCCCGGCGTCGCCGTCTCCTTGATCGAGGTCAAGGACAAAGCCCCGGGAATGCCGATACTGACCTCACCCTGGCTTCGGGGCCCCGGACCCATCCGGTTGAGGTCGTGCAATGCTTGAAGGCTCCAAACTGACCGCGGGCGACATCATGACCCGCGATGTCCAGACGGTTTTTCCCCATACATCGCTTCGCTATGTCGCCAAGCTTCTGGCCGAACGCCGGATCAGCGGCGTTCCGGTCGTCGACGATGGCGGTCGCGTCGTCGGCATCGTCAGCGAGAACGATCTGCTGCGGTGGTCGGACCGGCCCGCGGAGACCCAGGCCTGGTGGCTGGATATGCTGGCGGACGGGTTCGAGCTGGCGCCCGGCTTTCCCGACGTGGTTCAGTCTCAGCACGACAGGGTGAGCGGAGTCATGAAGACGGACGTCGCGAGCGTCGCCGAAGATACGCCGGTGGCGGAAATCGCCCGCCTGATCGTCGCGAAATCGATCAAGCGGGTCCCCGTCCTGCGGGATGGCCAACTGGTCGGGATCGTCAGCCGCTCCGACCTCGTGCGGGCGCTGGCGGGGAGCTGACACGAGCGTAAAATCCGAGTCAGCGATCCCGTTTCACCCGACCGGCTTTTGACCTGGGTCAAGGTGAAGCCGCTCCGCCCATGTTCTGATCCATGCAACAGCCAACCTGCCCCATGAGGCCCCGCGATGACTCTGCGCAACATTCTGGTCCCGATCTTGCCGAAGGTTGGCGCCCAGACCCAACTGGATGCGGCTTTGCAGCTGTCGCGCTGCGCGCCCATGCATATCGATGCGGTGTTCATTTCGCCGGACCCGGGATTGCTGCTGGCGGCGATGCCCGACATGGCGATCGCGTCGGGCGTGACCCTGGATGCGATCGATGCCGAATACCGGACCGAGGAAAAGGCGGCGCAGGCCGCCTTCGAGATCTGGCGGTCGCAAAACAAGATCGCCTCGGCAACCGCCGATCACGGGCTGGATTCGACGGTCGCCGGCTGGAGAAGCGAGACCGGCTTTCCCGAGGCGGTCGTCGTTCACCGCGGCCGGCTCAGCGATGTCGTCATCCTGAATCAGTTAGGCCCTGAGCCGACCTCGGGTGAGCCCGTTCTGGATGCGGCGATATTCGACACCGGCCGTCCGGTCATCATCGTGCCGCCCAAATTGCCGGAGAACATGCTCGACCGCATCATGGTCGCCTGGAACGGCAGCCTCGAGGCCTCACGCGCCGTCGCGGCGGCAATGCCGCTTTTGCACGCAGCCAGCCATGTCTCGGTGTTCACGGCCGCGCCGACCGACGAACATCCCACCGACGATTGCGATCTCGCCGAGGCTCTCCGGTGGCACGGGATCAACGCCGAATGCCTGACGCCGCATGCCGAGCATAAGTCCGTGGGCGGCGCCTTGCTCCGGGCGGCGAAGGAGCGCGATGTCTCTCTCCTGGTGATGGGCGGTTATACCCACAGCCGGGTCCGGCAGATGTTCCTTGGCGGCGTCACGCGGGTGGCCCTGCGCCATGCGGCCATGCCGGTTCTCATGATGCACTGACGGCGGCGGCGGTGCCGATCAAGACGGGAGATCGGCTGCTGCCTGGACCGGGCCGGACGGCGCGGGAGCCAGCGCAGCTTGCAACGCCGACAGCGCGATCGGCTTGATCAATACCGCCTGCATACCGGCTTCACGAAAGATCGCGTGGTGATCGGCCGAGACCTCGGCGGTCAGGGCGAACACCGGGACCCGCCCGGCGCTGCCGGGGAGAGTCCGAATCGCCCGCGTCGCGGCGATGCCGTCCATCTCGGGCATCATCACGTCCATCAGCACGAGATCGTAGGGCCGCTCCCGCACGGCCGCGACCGCTTCCAGCCCGTTCGCAACGATATCAGCCGGATGGCCCAGTTTTTTCAGCAATGCGCGGATGACCGCCTGGTTGGTCGGACTGTCCTCCGCCACCAGAATGCGAATGCTCCGGGGCGAGGATTCGGACGGCGGCGCACCCTGCTCTCGCTCTTGTCCGCCGGTGAGGTCCGAGAGATCTTTTGCCATGGCGACGAATGCCTCGATTACCGACTGTGCGCGCATCGAGATGATACCGCCACAATCGAACGCCTGTCATGATTTCGATCACGGATCAATCGGGCGCGCGGCCTGCCCGGTCCGGCCCTTTGATCCTCGCCCGGCATTCACCATTGGGATATAGTTTCGCAAATGGCAGTTGGAGAAGTGGAAAAACAGTGGTCTCCAAGCCCGGAAATGCGGCACAGCGGTATCGATCTTGACTGACACCGTGTTCGATCTCGTCCAGATCGAGGAGCAATGGGGCAGCGCCTCGGACGACACCTATCGCATGATTCTGGGGATCTTCGCCGAGGAATGCGCGGGCCTGTGTTCCAAGGCGCTGCTGATGCTGGCCGATGGCAGAAGGGACCAGTTGGCGCACGTGGCCCACGGGGTGCGCGGCGCCGCCGCGAATGTCGGGGCGTTCCGGCTTGCCGAATGCGCGGGCTTGCTGGAAGCGGCGGCGACTCACGATGAGAATGCGCTGGTCGTCCTGGTAGCCGAAATGGAGTACGCCTGGGACGCGGTGCGGACCGAAATCGAAGCCGGAGGACCAATGTCGCATGGCGACTAAGCGCACAATTCTGATCATCGAGGACAGCCGCTCACTCGCCCAGACCTGCAAGGTCCAGCTCGAGCCGCTTGGACATCGCATCCTGCTCGCCGAGAACGGGCAGGACTCGTTGACGGCGATGCGCGAGAATGCGGTCGACTGCGTGCTGCTCGACCTCAAGCTGCCCGACATGGACGGGATGGATATCCTGCGCGAAATCCGCCAGTGGCCAAGCCCGCCGGCGGTCGTCGTGACCACCGCCAACGCGGCGATGACCGTCGCGGTCGAGGCGGTCCGGCTGGGCGCTTTCGACTATCTGGTCAAGCCCTTCTCCGGTGCGCGTCTGGTCACCACGGTGACCAATGCGCTCGCCAACACGGACCTCAAGCGGGAGGTCGAGACGTTCCGGCGCACGGTGGAGCATGCCGGTTTCGAAGGCCTTATCGGCCGGTCGCTGCCGATGCAGCGCGTCTATCGCACGATCGAGGCCGCGGCGCGCAGCTCTGCCAGCGTCTTCATTACCGGGGAAAGCGGCACGGGCAAGGACCTGGCCGCGCAAGCGCTGCACCGCCTCAGCCCTCGCGCCGCGAAACAGTTCGTGGCTCTGAATTGCGGCGCAATCCCGCGCGACCTGATGGAAAGCACTATCTTCGGCCATCTGAAGGGCGCCTTTACCGGCGCCACCGCCGATCAGGAAGGGGCTGCCGCGCGGGCCGATGGCGGCACCTTGTTTCTGGACGAGTTGGGCGAGATGGAGGTGGGGCTGCAGACCAAGCTCCTGCGGTTCGTCCAGACCGGGGCCTATGAGCGCGTCGGCGAAGGCCGGACCCGTTTTGCCGATATCCGGTTCATCGCGGCCACCAATCGCGACCCGATGGAAGCGGTGCGGGAAGGCCGCCTGCGGGAGGATCTTTTCTACCGCCTGTTCGTGGTGCCGATCGAGATGCCGCCGCTGCGCGACCGCGGCGAGGACATCATCCTGATCGCAAGCAAGTTCCTGACGGAATTCGCCCGGGAGGAGGGCCGCGACTTCAAGTCCTTGAGTCCGGAGGCGGAAGCGCGCCTGCTGGCCTATTCGTGGCCAGGCAATGTCCGCCAGTTGCAGAATGTTATCCGCAACACGGTCGTCCTGAACGATGGACCGATCCTGACCGAGGCCATGCTGCCGCTGTTGGCCGGCGCCGCATCCTTCGCCGGGTCATCGCCCGTTTCCGGCGCGAATGCGCCCAAGGCCCTGGAACTGCCCGGCGATGGAGCCGGGATCCTGACGCTGTCGGATATGGAACGCCGCTACATCGAACGTGCGATCGATCTGTGCGAGGGCAATGTTCAATTGGCGGCGCGAAAGCTCGGGATCAGCGCCTCGACCATCTATCGCAAGAAAGAATCATGGGGCACCTAAGCCGGCTCCTTTCCCGGCAATGATGGAGGTTTTGACCGGTTTCGGAGACTCCGCGGTCTTGCTGCCGCTTTCCGCGGTCATCTTTCTCTGGCTGTTGTGGGCGCGATCGACCGGATCGGCCCTGGCCTGGCTGTTCGCTCTCACCCTGCTGATCGGCGCGACCGCGGTTCTCAAAATTTATTTTTCCGCCTGCCCGCCGGGTCCGGCCTTGCATAGCCCCAGCGGTCACACGAGCTTCAGCGTCGTTGTCTATGGCGCGGTAACAGCTATCGTCGCCGCCGAGCGCAGGCAACGATGGCAGCGGATAGCGATCTGGCTCACGGGCGCCAGCCTGGTCACGGCCATCGGTGTATCCCGGATCGTGCTGGGAAGCCACACCAGGCTGGAGGTCGAAATCGGCCTCCTGGTCGGAACAGCCGCCCTCGCCGCCTTCTCCGCTTTCTATTCACGTCAGAAGGTGCGGCGCGGAGGTCTGATCGTTCTGGTCGTCATGATTATCGCCGTTGTCGGATTGCTGCACGGGCGGCGGCTAGACTTCGAGTCGCTGTTTCGACATTTGGGCCTGCGCCTGCATATCCGAACGCTGGTCTGCGGCTGATTCGGATCGGCCCTTTCAGCGCGCGATCGATGCGACCCTGGTTGCCGGAGCGGCATCGACATCCAGGGTGGCATGCGGATGTCCAAGGCCCGCGAGAATTTCCTCGGCCGTCGCGGACCAGGACACGGGTTTGAACTCCCGCTTGACCTGCGCCTCCCATCGCGCCAAGCCGGCGCGATCCTGGATCACCTCCAGTATGGCGGAATAGGCCTCGCCGAGATTGTCGGGGTCGAAACGGCGGGTCAGTTTGCCGCCCGCCTCAGGGAGCGAGGTCGAGTTCGACGTGAGACAGGGTTTGCCGAAGGATAGGCTCTCGGTTACCGGCAGCCCCCAACCCTCGAAGAATGAAGGGAACAGGGTGAACAGGCACCCCTCATACAACCGCACCAACTCGGCATCGGTCGGGTTTTCGATCAGGACCAACTTGCCGTCGAGACAGTCCGTGTTGGCGATCTGCCGCATCAGATCATCCACCAGCCAGCCCACCCGGCCGGCGAAAGCGAGGGTCGGAATCTGATCACGCGGCAGTTCCTCGAGCAGCCGACGCCAGACTCGAAACAGCAGCATGTGGTTTTTGCGCGCCTCGATCGTCGAAACGATAAGGGCGTAGCTGCCGGCCTCCGGTAGCGCGCGGCAGCTTTGCGGGGCAATCTGCTGGAACTCGGGATGGCCGAACTCTGTGCCGATCGGAATCGGGCAGACCGGACCGCGCAAGGTGATGCCGCGCTCCCTGGTATAGGCCTCCACGTCACGCGCCGTGGCTTGCGAGATCGCGAAAACCTGATCGCATAGCGGGAAGACGCTATCGAACCAGGCTCTGAACAGCCGGACCAGATTGCGATCGCACCATTCCGGGCGACGAAGCGGTATCAGGTCATAGACCAGCAGGCCGAATTTGAGCCCGCGCTTGCGTTGCGGCGCCACCAGCGATGCATAATCCGGGTGTGACCAGGGCGACCCGAGTACGAGCAGGATGTCGCCGGGCGCCGAAATGCTCGAAAAGGCCTCATCGGCTTCCTCAGGCGCAAGGAAAGACGAAACCTGCGAATCCGCAAGTTCCGCTGCCATCGTCCGGTCTGAAGCCCGTGACTTGAGGCTCTGCGGCCTGCGCTTCAGGCGCAAAAGACCGCCCAGACCCGCAATCGTCCCGCGCGCCAAGGCTTCGATCAGCCGTCTCCAGGCCCGAAGCGCAGCGGACTGCGTCAGCAGGACGTCGATCACATAGACGCGGAGCGAAGGAGGCAGACGGTGAACCAGCTTGCGCGCGAACTGCCGCCCTCGCGGATGGGGCAGGATTGGCCCAGAGTCGCGCGGTTCGTCGAAGGGGCGTCCCGATTGCGCTTGTGACAAGGCATTCGACGGCGCCTGCGGCGTTGCCGTCATGTTGACGAACAGCGCTTCGATCTGATTCCACTGAACGACGCGGAAGCTGTTGCGAGCGTGTTGATGGCGCACGAAGCGGATGATTTCGGCACTGTCCGGACGCGCCTGCAGCGCGCGGTAGATCTCAAACGCCAACCGCTGGATGCCGCTCGGGCGCGGGTTTCCCCGGGCATACTCGAACAGGTCCTCGACGTCGATCCAGATCTTCGGAGTCACGCTTCAGATCTTTCCGCTTCCAAGACACTTTGACCCGGTTCAGCGCCAGCGCCGTCGGTTCGCAATTCCAATCGGCCTACTCCGCGGGCCACCGTCCGTGCTATGGGTCCGGGGTCCTGCTTTCCAATATCCTCGCGGCTTGTTGCGCGGCCGGCAAGGGCCCTGGCGCGCCGCCGCGCCGCAGCAATCGTCTCGTAAAGCTTTTGCCGCAGAACCGCAAACCGCAGCCCCCGGACAGTCAGTCTCCTTTCCCGGCCTTCATGGCTTGCGACCACTCCGGCCAGAACATTGATTTTGCCGCGCCCACCCTCCCGCTCGGCCTCCGCCAGGTGGATTTCGTATCCGGCAGGATCGGGCGCGCGGCGCAGCAGATCGGCAAAGACCCGGTCAACAAATTCGGTGCCGTCATACCGCATGATTTCTTTGAGCCGAACATCATATCCGACCAGTCTGTTCCAGACGCGGGCGCGCAGTAGGCCACGGATGCGCAGGTCCTTGCCTCTGCCCTCCGGGCTTGCCGCGAGTTCGGCCAGGACACGAATCTTCCCTCGCTTTCCCCGATGCGCCTCCAAAAGCCGGTAGGCATATCCGGCGGGGTCGGGCTCGCGTCGCAGGAGCTTCGCATAGATCAAATCGACAAACTCGGAGCCGTCGTGCCGCAGCAGGTCCTGGATATTCGCGTCGAAGATGAAAAGCCTGTTCCACAAGATGGCCAGCTTCAGGCCGCGGACCCGCGCGTTTCGGGCGCGCCCCTCCGGGCACTGACTCAAGATCTCCAGGACTCTGATTCGGTCGGACCGATGACCCCTCAGCAAAGATAGATGGGTTGCGTAGCCCGAAGGGTCGGGCCGCCGTCCCAGCAGCTTGATGTAGGCCTTCCTGACGAATTCGGAGTCGTCGAGCCGAAGCAACGTTCGCAGGCTGACGTTAACCTGAATCTGGCCGTCCGGATTGTTTGGCAAACGGCGACGGCGTGCGCGTTTCAGGGCGTTCAGCCACGGGATCCCGGGCTTGCGTGCGATCCTGAAACCCAACCCGTTCGGGTTCGCCGCCACCCGCTGGTGAACCTCGGTTATGAAGCGAGCGATCTCTATCTCGCTTTCGGTTCCCTCAATGCCTTGAACCGCGCTCATGGAGAAAAAGCACGCTGGATGCGACGCTGAAAATAGGCGGTGAGCCAACCCTCCGGGGCCGCAACGAGGGCTTCCCGCAAGATATCGTCATGTGGCTTGCGCGGCGGAGGCAACTGAGACTGAGCCGCGTCCATGCGCTTCCATCGCTGCGTCAGCGACTTCAGGTTCCTGGCCACGATCGATTGAAACTTCATGTGCGCCGCGATTCCCCCGCGATGACGACGGCTTCGAACTGCAGAAACCCGGAACGCTTCCATGGCATTACAATTGCTGTCACACGCGCGTCTTTTTAACCAAGTCCTCGGTCACCTAGTCCCGCGGGAATGGCCGCGGTGCTGACTAAGGCTAGGATGAATCGGCCGGATCGGTTCAGCATGAATATCATAATTTAAAAAGGCCAGCAGCAATTGGATTCCGCTCAGAATTGGCAGGGCGGCCAGCATCACCGGGCCGGCCGGCGTATTGATCGCCCGCCCGGCATTCTCGACCCACAAATAACCGCCGAAGCTTACGCCGAACAAGATCGCGATCAGGCCCAGCACCAGTTCCAGCGACGCGATCTGAAAGTCGCGCAGGAAATAGTTGTAGAGAATGCGGATGCTCAAATTGCGCAGATGACCGGCCATGAACGGCAGAATGATGCGCGATATCACCATGTTGCTTTTCTCGCCGCGATAGACCGCCGCCATCGGCACATCGACGACCCGCGCCCGCAGGATATTGAGGCGGAACAGCATGTCGCTTTCGAAGAAGTAGCGGTTGGCGACCCGGTCCAGCGGCACCTGTTTCAGAACCGCGGTGTGAATCGCGGTATACCCGTTGGTCGGGTCGAACAGCGACCAGTAGCCGGTCGAAAGCTTGGTCGCGAACGACAGTGCAGCGTTGCCGACCAGCCTCACCATCGGCATGCCGCGCACATCGTCGATGGAGAAGAAACGGTTGCCTTTGACGTAATCGGCCTCGCCGGCGACGATCGGGGCTACCATCAATGGCAAGAGGGAGGGCGACATCTGGCCGTCGCCGTCGATCTTGACGACAATGTCCATCCCATCTGCGATCGCGGCGCGGTAGCCGGTGCGCACGGCCCCGCCGACGCCGAGGTTCCTGGGATGCCGCACGACGCGGACTCTCGGGTCGGTGGCCTCGCGCTCGATCAGGTCGATGGCGCCGGTCGGGCAACAGTCATCGATGCAATAGATTCGGTCGACTTCGGGCCCGATCTCGGTGATGACGTCGAGCACCGTCCGGCCGACCTTATAGCATGGGATCACGACCCCGATGCGGGCTGAGCGTCCAGCCTCGGACTCGATGGCGACAGCTTCCTTCGGCGACATGCTCACCGCGTTCAGTTCCGGGCGCCGATCAGGATGAGGCCGGCGATGACCAGCACCAGGCCGGCGCCCAGCCGCGGAGTCGCCGCCTCCCCGAACAGAAGGATCGAGGCAATCGGAACGATCACGAAGCTGAGCGCGGTGAAGGCATAGGCCCGCGACAGCGGAACCTGTTGCAGGACGCCGACCCACAGCAGAGTCGCGGCTGCGTACATGACTAGCGCCAACAGGAACAGCGGGTTGAGAATCAGGGCCGACAATCCATTCCAGGTCGCCAGCGACGGAGCGGCGAGGGCGGTTTTGCGAAACAGCAACTGGCCACCCGACATCAGCGTCACGACGGCGAAGAGCAGGGTGTATTGCAGCAATGTCACGACCGATTCCTTCCGGCTTGCGTGCGCCACGATGACATCTTCGGCCCGAAGATCAAGGCGAACACGGCGATCGCCACACCAACCAGGCTGACCATCACGCCATCCCGGACGCTGGCGGGATGGAACCCGATCCGGACCTGGTGGCGGCCTTCGGGAATGGCGACCGCTTTTCCCAAAATCTGGGCCGTAAAGACGGGGGTGGGGTTGCCGTCGATCGTGGCCTGCCAGCCGGGATAATTGGCGTCGGCCACGAACAGCCAACCCGGCCGGGTTGCCCGCACATCGAACCGATAGTCCGTGGCCTCTGCCCGCTTGACCTCGAATGACAGGGGCGGTGAAGCGTCGCCCGTGGAATCGTCGTCAGGTTCTTTGACATGCAGCGGCCCCGGCGGGTTCTCGATCACGAGTTCGGGCGTCGGCATCACACGGATGGCGGCGAGCGCCGCGTCGAAGGAGGGGACCGAAATGTGTCGTCCATAGGCCTGGAACCGGGGGCGGGCCGCCGTGTTTTCCATCACGAAAACGCTGTCCGTCTCATGCCAGAATGGACGAAGCGACGGGGCGGTGACGGGAGCGTCGACCGAGATGAAGCGGATTCCCAGAAAGTCGATCAGCCGGACACCGGGCATCGACGAGGTCTTGCCGAGGATTTCATCATAGAGCAGCGGCCTGCTTTCCATGAGCCGGGCCAGCGGCAAGGCCAGCGCGCCGTCCATCCCGTGCAACTCCCACAAGACCGGCGTCAGACCCGACATCGCCGCCAGCACCCGCCGCACGCTGGCATCGACCCCCGGCGCCTTGGAATCAAGGAATGCGTAGGCAGGCGCGGCGGTGGCGTCGATTACCTTGTAGTCCCGCCAATCCGGCATGGCTTTGATCGCGCGCACCGGGCCGGGTTCGGCGAGCAGCGCATCGCGGCCGAAGTGAAAGGGCTGAAGGCGCAGGTTCGCACACTCGACCACCAGCAAAAACAAGACCAAGGGAGGAATGAGCCCTGTTCTCCCCCGCCGCGCCAGGAGGGCGATTCCGATGGCGACCGCAGCGACGATCGCGAATTGCATCAGTGGAGCTTCGGGCGTGCGCACCCGCTCCAGCAACCAGGCCCAAAGGATCGTCGCAATCGCCAAGCCGCACATCGTGGGCGCCAGCCGCGCCGTGATGGGCGTCGCCGTGATCTTCCTCGCCCATTTGGCGAGCCCGTCGATCGCGGCGGCGGCCAGGATTGCCGCGCCCAGCGTCGATTGCGCCAGGTAGAGCGCGACACCGCGAAAATAGTTCAGGCCCGGCAGCAATTCGTGATCATAGACAAAGCGGAAAAGCGGCGACGCATTGCCCATTCCCAACTGCATCAGGACGATCGCCGCGAAGAAATGGCCGGTCAGGCGCGAGGACCGAACGAAAAGCGGCATCAGCGACGCCAGAATGCAAACGATCAGGCTTCCAATCGCCGGAAAGGCCAGTGTCGTTCTCACGTCCCCGTCCAGCGTGTAGAAGAAGCCGCGCAGGTAGTATTTCGGGGGCAACTGAAATTGCAGTGCGACGCCGCCGCTGCGGTGGGACAGGCCGACCAGTTCCGCCAGGGGCAGCAATTGCACCGCCGCCAGAGTCGCGCAGAGGATCGCGGCCAGCGCTCCGGTCGCCAGACGCAGCCGCCACGACGCAGACCAATCCTGGCGCGCCCTCCGGTCGAACGGAACGGCCAGCAGCGTCATCGCCATATAGACGACCGTTCCGTGAAAGGCCTGCGGATAGCCGGCCAGGATCAGGCTTGCCATCGCCACGCCCATAAGCACAGCGGTACGACCGGTCGGCCGCTTCAGCCAGATTTCCATCGCCCACAGGCACCAGGGTACGAACAGATAGGGACCGCTCAGCCCCGGGTTGGTCTGCATGTAGAGCCACAATGGCGAGAACAGGACCGCCAGTGCTGCGAATGCGGCCGCCCATCGGCCGATGCCGAGGCTCCGGGCGAGGCCGAGCACGCCGAGTCCGGTCAGGATCATGCAGGCAACCCGGAACAGGTTGGCGGCGAGGATCGCCCCCGACATCGGCGTTCCGATCAAGGCCAGCAACATCGCGATCGGGTTCAGAAAACCGCCCTGGCCCTCCGCGAACAGGGGGTGGCCGCCGAAGATGGTATCGGCCCACAGCGCCGAGGCCCGACCCTCGACGAACCGCGCCCGCAACTCGAACAGCGGCATCCCGAAAATGATGGCGTCGCCGTGCACCAGGGTCCGGCTGGTGAACAACGCGAAGCGCCAAAGGAAGACTGTCATCAGGGTGACGAGGGTGAAGCCCGGTGAGATCTTTGCCGCTCTGTTCGCTATCGTCCGACCCAAGGAAACGGGCGACGCCCGTGGCCTGTCGCCATCCGGAAGAGTTGCATGGGGGCTTTGCATCGGGCGACAGCGCTCTATCGTGGCGGCTCAGGCGTTCTTGCCACCTGTGACTTCTGGGGGGCCTTTTGGCAAGTTTCGTAGCACAGGTCGACCGGATCGATTACCGGCAAACGGAGCGCCAACCATTCCGCAAGCGAATGGGAGGGCGGCGCGGGGTCGAAAGATGGCTGCGGCGGACCGGCTCGATGGTCGGGTCGCCGCCGCCTTGCCATCCAAGCGGAGGAAATGCAATGTCCCGGCCAAGCCCCTGACGATGGGGAATCTCGCATCCAGAG
>Ga0302319_10012411_pt1 | contig 16072 bp, 14 predicted proteins | sample Bog_T0_2_FD_203319 | JGI IMG/M metagenome (GOLD analysis project Ga0302319, IMG submission 203319) | Peat permafrost microbial communities from Stordalen Mire near Abisko, Sweden - Bog_T0_2 | ecosystem: Environmental > Terrestrial > Soil > Wetlands > Peat | place: Sweden: Abisko, Stordalen Mire...
CGTCACGGGTGGCGATGTCGGCGGAAACGGCTGCATGATACTTCTGCCCGCGCTCGATATGCTCGGGCAGGCTTTTGACTTTCCAGCGGATATTGTGCTGCTGGTTGATGTGGGACGCGCGCAACTGGTCCAGCTTGCGGACTTCCGTGTCCACTTTGACCTTTTCCATAACCGCCGGATTGCCGGAAGCGATGGCCTTGATTTCCGCGTAGGTCAGCGCGCCGCCTTCGAGATCCTCTGCCTGGCGCACCGTGACGCTGCCGTTCATGACTTGATTGATGAATCTCGCCTTATTCTCAAGGCATTGCCACATATAGGCGTCGAAGCTGCCTTCGGTGACGTAGCGATGGATATGGACGGAGGGGTTTTCGTTTCCCTGGCGAAGTATCCTTCCCTCGCGTTGTTCGATGTCTCTGGGCCTCCAAGGCGCATCCAGATGATGCAGGGCCACGAGCTTTTTCTGGATGTTCGTGCCTGCGCCCATTTTCTCCGTGGAGCCCAACAGAATGCGGACGCGCCCGGCATTGACGGAATCGAATAGCGCTTTTTTCTGGGTGTCGGTATCGGCCTCGTGAATATACGCGATTTCTTTCGCCGGGATACCGCGCGCCAGAAGCTTGTCGCGGACCTCGTCGTACACGTTGAATTTGTCCGGGTTCGGCGTCGAGAGATCGCAGAAGACGAGCTGCGTCGTGCGCTTTTCTTTGCCCTCCGCCCAGCTGCGGTAAATCTGCTCGACGGCGCGGCTGAGCTTCGTATCGCCTTCTATTTCGGCAAACGGGTTTACCAGCCTCATGTCGAGTGCCGCCTTTCTGCCGTCGCCTGTGACCTTCAGCATGTTGTCGACCTTGGGGTCAACGCCGCCGTTGCGGATTCTCTGCGCGCGCTCCACGAGCGTGCCCACGAATGCCTTGAGCTCGGGCGAGGAGGGAGCCGCGGCGATATGCGGTTTCCCGCCGTGAATCTCGGGCCGGGGAAGGTGCAGCATGTCCGCTGTCTGAACGTCGGCGAAGCTGCGGAACATCGATAGCAGCTCCGGCAGGTTGACGAATTTGGCAAACCTCGTATGCATGCGGTAGCCCGAGCCGTCCGGGGAGAGCTCCAGGGCCGTGACGGCCTCGCCGAAGTTGGCCGCCCACGCGTCGAAATGCTCCACGCCCGCCGCTTGCAGCGTTTCGGGTGCGAGGTAACGCTGGAGCGTGTACATCTCGGCCATCGTGTTGGATACCGGCGTGCCTGTCGCGAAGACAACGCGGCCGCCGCGCTCGCCCAGATACTGCGTCTTCATGTACATGTCGAGGGCGCGGTTGCTTTCGGTATTGGGAAGGCCGGCGATGCGGTTCATTTTGCTTACGAATCCGAGGTTCTTGAACAGGTCGCTTTCATCGCAGAAGATCGTATCGATGCCCATCTGCTCGAACGTCACCGCATCGTCCTTGCGCTCGCGATCCGCGCGGTCTTTGAGCTTGGTGGTGAGGCGCTTCTTGGCTTTCTCCAGCTCCTTGACTATCCGCCGGTTGTCGCCCTTTTCCGCTTTGGCCTCATGCACCGCGTTTTCAAGCTGATCGATCTGCTTGCCGACGAAGCGCTCGAATGTTGCATCCGACACGGGCAGCAATTCGAAGGATTTGTGCGAGACGATGACGGCGTCGTAATTGCCGGTGGCGATGCGGGACATGGCCTTCTGCCGGTTGCCCCCGGCGAATGCGTCCTTGCCGGCAACGAAGATATGGGCGTGGGGATAGAGGGCGAGGAACGCAGCACCCCATTGCTCGACCAGGTGGTTGGGCACCACAATCATGGGTTTTGCCGTGAGGCCTAAGCGTTTGAGTTCCATGGCGGCCGCGACGATTTCCCAGGTCTTGCCCGCGCCCACGCAATGGGCCAGCAGGGTGTTGTCGCACTGGAGCGTGCGCCAGATGGCATCCTTCTGATGCTTGTCCAGATCATTCCTCCGCAGCAGCGAGCGGTTCATGCCGGGGAACGTAAGATGCGCGCCGTCGTAGGTGCGCAGGCGCAGATTATTGAACCGGTCGTTATAGAGCCGTGAGAGCCGCTCCGCCCGATCGGGGTCCTGCCATACCCACTCGCTGAATCGTTCTTTAAGCTTCTGCTGCGCCTCACGCGCCGCAATCGTCTCCTGCTGGTTGACGACGCGCGTATCGGCGTCGAGCTGGTCATAGACGGTCGGCGTGCGGCCGTTGAGCGCATCCTCTATAAGGTCGGACGCTTTCACCCGAGCCGTGCCATGGGTCGTGGTGTTGCTGACGCTGAATTTCGCGTCATGGTCGAGCGTGAGCGCCCATGTCGCGATAGCACTGGAATGCGTCACGTTGACGCCGCTCCTCGGGACGCCCAGGGTTTCGCAGATGAAATCCCGCACGTCGCTTGCGGGTATCCATGACGAGCCGAGCCTGGCGCTGATGTCGCCGGGGAGCAGGTCGGCGGGCTGGACTGCTTTTAGCGCCTCGACATTGCGGTGATACGCAGGATCGATGGAGGCTGCGGATTCCGCGGTTGCGAGCCTCGCCCGGACGTTGCCGCTTAGGTAACTGTCGGCTGTTTCCCATTCACCCTCGGGATTGCGGTAGACCAAGGCATCCAGTTCGGTCTGCAACTGCTTGGGGCTGCGGCCGGTGAGCCTCTGCATCGTGGGCCAGTGAATATGCGCGGTCTCGTTGAGCGATATGGCGAGCGCTTCCGCCGCGGTGTCGGCGTGCTCTGCGGGCCTATGCTTTTCCAGCGTCCGCCGCGTGAATATCGCGGTCTTGGTCGCGCGCTTATGGTCGGTGTCGTAATTTTCGAGGGAGAGGAGGAGGGGCTGATCCGGGTCGCCGCCGAAGGAACGGAGATTTTCGCGGGAGGAAATCGGGCCGTAATGCCGGACGAAATTGTCATAGATCTGATTGAGCAGCTGCCGGCTTTCGGTAATCTGGTTCTCCGGCGCGTCTTCGAGCTGGGTCTTGAAAACAAGCCTTACCGCGTCCCGGACGGCCATCATGCCCCGGATGCGTGCGCCTGAGGAGACGGAAAGCGAGGTGGGCTCGAAACTACTGCCGTTGCGGATGACGATTTCCCCATCGCGCTCCGCATACGCGCCGTCCTTGATGCCGGAGAAACCCTCCACTGGCAAAATCTTGGGCGGCGGGCGGCCCTCGTCCTTAGGCACATAGGCGCCTTTGGGGAGTGTTTTCACCGCGCGCTCCAGCAGCTCGGGCGTGAGTTTCCCTGCAAGTGTGGGCTCCGCGCCCCGGTACATGGACCCTTCGAGTCTCATCTGGCCCAGCATCATCTCTGGGTTGCGCGCAAAATATTCGTTCACCGCGATGGGTCCGTCCGGGCTGTCGATTGTTTCAAGGCCGGTCCATTTCTCACCCGCACTTTGCGCGCCGGGCTGGCGCTTGCGCAGGAACAGGATGTCCGTTGTGACTTCCGTCCCGGCATTGCCCTTGAACGCCGTGTTGGGCAGGCGTATTGCGCCCAGCAGGTCGGCCTTCTCCGCCAGATACTTGCGCACCGTCTCGTCCTGCTTGTCCATCGTGTAGCGACTCGTGATGAGCGCCATGACGCCGCCGGGGCGCACTTTCTCAAGTGACTTGGCGAAGAAATAATCGTGGATGGCCCGTGTGAGCTGGGGCTTCATCGATGGGTCATGCACTGCATAGTCGCCAAAGGGCACATTACCCAAAACCGCATCGAAGTAATTGTCAGGCAGGGGCGTTTCCTCAAAGCCCTTGTGAAATATCGTGGAATCCGGGTAAAGCTTCTGCGCGATGCGCGCCGTGATGGAATCAAGCTCGATGCCGGTCCGGTGGCCGCCCTGCATGGATTCGGGCTGCAGGCCGAAGAAATGCCCCACGCCCATGGCGGGCTCCAAAACCTGCATATCCTTTTTGACGCCCATCTGGCGCAGCCCGTCCCAGATGGCTTTAATGACCGCCGGGGAGGTGAAATGCGCGTTCGGGGTGGATGCCCTGGCCGATTCAAATTCGTCGTCGGTGAGAAGCTGATGCAGTTCCTCCGCGGGCTTCTCCCATTCCGGCCGGCGGCGGTAGTTCGGCTCAAATATTCCGGCGAGTCCACCCCAGCCTACATACCGGGCAAGCATCGCTTTCTCTTCCTCGGTCGCGTCGCGGCTTTCAGTTTCAACCCTCTTCAGGAGTCGGATGGCCTCAATGTTCGCTTTCGTTTTTTCATGCGCGCTACCCACTCCGATTCCGTGGGCATCGGTGATGCGGAAATCGCGGGAGGGTCGTTCGGGCTCGTCGAGGAGGATTCTTCCGGCAGCAGGAACTCGTGAATCAGCAGCTCCCACGCTTGGTGGTATTCCATCTTCCGCACCAATACCAGTTCGTACATCCGGTCGGTGAAGTGCTCCGCTGTCCTGTCCAGTTCCTCCTGGAGGCGGCCCTCCAGCTGTAGCTGTAACAGCATCGAGCGGTGGTAACGGCTCCAATGCGCCAAAATCAAGCTGCTGAGGCGGTCGTGGTCTGGCATGGGGAGCCCCGGATGTGCGCACCGGCGAAATCTCAGCGGGTGCGGGAGTATCCGTATCTATAGGGGCTTCCGAAAAAAGATCAAGCTGGTTCGTGTAGTCCGGTATGACCGGTTTTGACGACCACCATTTCTTCTTCGCGCCAGATGGAAACGCCATGATGCTTCTCGGATTGGTTGCGGGGGCGACTATAGGCAACTTCTGGTTATGTTCAAGTGCTTCGCGTTTGAATGGAATTTTTGAGATGCTCACGAGCGCTTTTCCTTTCCGGTTTGATGAAGCCGCCCATAGCAGCTTCTTTCATCCGGCCCTCGCGGCGGACTGACGCGCTGTCAAAAGAAGTTTTGGCTTAAAGAAAAAGATGGCCTATCAAAAGTTCTTTTTACAGAAGGAGCGGCAAGCTGCCGCATGCTGCCGGGGATTGAAGTGTGACGGGCGGCTTGCTGAGAATGAGAGCAGGGTGCTTCTTTTCCCCAACCCCGTAAGTCGAAAGCAACCGTTAACCATTCATTAAGTATTTTGTGTGAGACTCGGCAGAATGGAAAGATTGCACCATCCGCGCGGCGGCTTCACGCTGATCGAGCTTTCGATAGTGCTGGTCATCATCGGCCTCATCGTCGGCGGGGTGCTCGTGGGCCGCGACCTCATCAAGGCGGCGGAACTCCGCGCGACGATTACTCAAGTTGAGAAATTCAACACGGCGGTGAATACGTTCTATGGCAAGTACGGAGCGTTGCCAGGGGATTTGAACCAACAGGTCGCCTCTACCTTCGGCTTTGCTGCCCGAGGGCAGTATGCAGGCGAAGGTGATGGGAACGGAGTGATAGAAGGCAATTGGAGCAACTGCTCCGGTTGCAATTCTGGCGATAGTGAAGGTGCTGGCGAGACAGTCATGTTTTGGGTTGATTTAAGCCAAGCTTCCCTAATTGAAGGCAGTTTCACTCAGGCTAGTTACAGTAATCCTTCCGGCATAATCAGCAACGCGCAAATGCCAGCTTATTTCCCGGCGGCCAAAATAGGTAATGGAAATTATTTTTACGTCTGGGAGAGCGAAAGCGCTAGCGGTGGGAACAGCACTAATTATTTTGGTTTATCAAGCGTAAATAGCATTGCGAGCAACAAGATTTCACCTGCCGCAAATCCCGGTCTATCTATACAACAAGCCTACAGCATCGACAACAAAATCGACGATGGGCTTCCACAATCCGGCCGCGTTCAGGCACTCTATCTTACTCAAACTGCATGGCCAGCTTGGGCAAGTGATAGCACCAACAACTATGGAACTCCCTTTACAACAGCAACAACCGGGTCTTCATCGACCTGCTTCGACAATGGCGGCGGGTCAGGGCCTCAGCAGTATTCCATTACACAGAACGGCGGCGCGGGTGTGAACTGCGCGCTGAGCTTCCAGTTTCAGTAGCATGATGAAAGCCTCCGCTTTTCAACGCTCCACTAATAGATCACGTGCAAGCGCTTATCCGTCCGCACGCGCCAGAATCCGGAAGCGCCGGCGTGCCAGAGTTTCGCGAAAGCCCGTCCTGTTAGCTCAGGAGGATATGGAGCATATCATCGCCAATGCGCGCAGCCACTGTGCTTCGATGGTCCGCTATGAACCGGCGCGCGCCGATGCGATTGCCGCCGCGCTGTTTAACGAGTTGACCTCTCCGTTCAGGGAGCATCCTGTTCTCCTCAGCCGCATCTGCGGGATATCGGACGCAACGCTGTGGCAGTGGAGAATCGGCCGGACGCCCTTTAATGTCGATACGCTCAGCAAATACAGTGATCATTTGGCAAGGGCATTGGGCTTACCGCTCAAGCTGGCGGAGGAAGCGGCGAACCTGATGTCCGGGATACCCTGGAAGGGCAAGAAAGCCGGAAGCCAGCTCCTGCGTTACGTCGTTGAGCACGGACTGGACGCACGGTCGCTGCTGCATCTGGCGCGCAGGCAGGAGCGGATGAACATTTCGACATTTACCAGAAAGATGGGCATATCTAAGGACCTGTTATCCCGCATGTCGTCTCCGCCTGATTACGATAGTGACCATCCCGGCAAGCGCGGGGATGTTTCTGTGACGCTCGCCGCCCAACGGTTTGGCCTCACCCTGCCCGAGGAGATAGCGGAATTCAGGCTCCTGGCTACACGCGGCACGGCAATCCCACCTGTGTCGCAAAGTGATTTGACGGAGGCGTTTCGTCGCGAATCCGCCAAGCAGCCGCGGCACCTCTTCCTGCTGCGGTTTCTTACCCTGCTGAGGGAGCGGCATGGCTTGCCGAGCCGGGGATCGCTCGCAGATGCGATTTGGGAGCAGACATTCCCCGCGGACGCCAAGGACTCTGTCAGCATGGACATCCTGGCCTTTAAGCATCGGCTCACGAATGTCACCAAACCACCCATGGAAGGCTGTGTTCGCCTGCCGGAAGAATGGGCCGAATCGTTGGCCGTATTCGCTTTTCCAGGTGCGAAGGAGCTGAAGCTTCGGCGAGATTTGGCTTGCTACTTGAAAAACCACGGCGATAGCCGTAAGGTCAACCGGGCTCAGGCCCAGAGAGGGGGAAAATGAACCAGCGACGAAAACCTATGGCCGCGCGTGTGTTCTGTCTGCCTCTGCGCCGCCCGGAAACAGCGGCCTTCACGCTGATCGAAATGTCCATCGTGCTCGTAATCATCGGCCTTGTCGTCGGCGGGATTCTCGTGGGGCAGAATCTCATCGCCGCTGCCGGAGTACGAGCCACGATTTCGCAGATTGAGAAGTACCAGACGGCGGTGAATACCTTCCGGGGCAAATATGGCTGCCTGCCGGGGGATTGCGCCAATGCCGCCATCTTCGGATTTTCTGCGCGCGGTGCATTTGCAGGAGAGGGGGACGGAAATGGCGTAATTGAAGGAGTGTCCTCGAATGCGGCAGCTAAGAATTTAGGCACTCAGGAAACCGCAGGAGAAACGGCCACCTTCTGGGTGGATTTGAGCGCGGCGAATTTAATTGAGGGCGGGCTCAATACAGCGAGCGAAACCGCTGTTTCTCCTGCCTTGACGCCTTCGAGCGTTCCAAGTCTGGACGCATATTTGCCTCAGGCAAAACTGGGACAAGGAAACTATATTTACGTCTATAGCTACCAAAATGTTAACTACTTTGGTCTTTCAGCGGTTGCCACTATAGCCACATGGGGCATGGGTTCCAGCCTCGGCGGTGGTTTAGCCCTACGTGACGCTTATGCCATCGACCTGAAAACCGACGACGGCATGCCGCTTACAGGTGCGGTCACGGCGACATTCGTCGGCTGCTGCGATGGTTCGTACGCTCTTCCCGGCAGCAGCAACTCTGTTCAATATGGCGGGCAGGGCGGGCGTGGCCCAGCAAGTTATGGAACATTTGGCTGGAGTGCATCGTTCTTTGACAATAATGGCATTGCCGGCGTCCAGCCGAAATATTCGTTGGCCCAAAACGGGGGCAATGGCCTGAACTGCGGACTGTCGTTTCGGTTTCAATGACAGCCGCGTCCGTCAGGTAGCGCCTCCAGGGGGAGCGTTATGAGGGGGCTGGCCCCTCGTTGGGATGGGTGTCGGAATCTAAGATTGCAGGCAGGGAAGGGGCTCCTTCCCCTGCGGCTTACAACTTGTCGGAGGAATCGGACTTCAGCTTCGCCGCTTTCTCCAGAATCGCCTCTTGCACGAGCTTGTCGTAACGGCGGCGCACTTCCACCATGATCTCCACCGGATCGCCGTCCGGGTCGATGCCCACTTCCCGCAGGCGCTTGTCCTCCGAGATTTCCATGGCGAGGATTTCCCCGTCACTCGGGTAATCTGAGCCGCGCCGCCGTTTGCTCACGCGTCCTCGTTGAGTTTTTTTGCGGCCCACCAGATGAGACCGCCTACCGCGCCCACTACGAGCGAAACGGGCAGGGTGGCAATGCCCGCCGTGAGTCCTATGAGCCCTACGGAAGAACCGGCTCCGGCCGCGCCTACGCCGGCACCCGTCAGCGCATAGCCGCCGGGACCCATTTTGCTGTCTGTTTCGTTCTTTTGCATGGCTGTCTCCTTGTTAATGATGAATTTGATCTTTCCCTTTGCAAGACGCTCTTTATTGCAGCGAAATCACCACGCCTGTCGGGGTCTGGACCCCACCAACACTCGCGACCAGGGGCACGTCACCGACGCCCAAGCCCGCGGGGAGCTGAACCACATTGATCTGATACAGTCCCGCCGAGGTGAGCCCGGCGAAGGCGGGAAGCACAGTGACGTTGTTGATGGATAGCTGGACGGAATTCGTGGCCGCGGCCGCGCCGGAATAAATCTGCCCGGCGAGCACTACCGGATTGGTAGGGCCGAATCCCACGCCGTACAGTTCCAAGATGTCGCCCGCTTTCGCGGCGACGGTCTTGTAGCCCAGCGACGTGCCGGTTGGACCGACGATATCGTAACCGCCTCCGCCATAAGCGCCCGATCCGTCTGAACGCAATATGATGCCCGCCACATGCTTGCCGTCGAGCAGGCTGAGCGCGGGACCGAATGCCCCCAAGGTGACCGTTGAGGCGGCGGTGCCGCTCGGGGTGGTGACGACGACGCTCACGCTGCCCGTCGTGGTGTCGTCGGGCGCCTGAAGGTTAATCTGTCCTGGGCTCACATACCAGAGATAGGCCTTCTTTCCGTTAATCGTGACGCTGGTGCCACCGAGCGATGTAGGAAAATCCCCGTTCCATGTCATGGTCGCGGTAGCCAGATTACTGCCGTAAACCGAGACCCACTCGCCGGGCTGGATGGTTGTGGCACTGCTGTAGACCGGAACGACTCCGCCTTTGTTGATCACCGGAGTTGCGGCGCTGACATGTGCGTTATTCAATAGCACCGTCACGGTGCCGCTACCGAAATTCGCCGTGGCGAGGTCCGGGGAGCCGTCACCGTTGAAATCCCCGACCGCCACGAAAAACGGCTCCGTTCCCACCGCAAAGGGGCTGCTCGTGGCCGAAGTGAAGCCGCCCGAACCGTTCCCCAGCAGAAGGGTTACGTTGCCGCCGCCGGTATTGGCGGTGACGAGATCCTGAATGCCGTCCCCGTTAAAGTCTCCGACAGCAACCGATATAGGGCTCGTGCCCGCCGCGAAGGGACTGCCTGGGGCGGCCGTAAAACCACCCGATCCATTTCCGAGCAACACGCTCACGTTATTGCTGCCGCTTCCGGCGTTAGCCACGGCAAGGTCGGAAATGCCGTCCTTATTGAAGTCGCCCACCACCACTCCGCCGGGTTCTCCGCCCGAGATATAGGGGCTACCCGTGGCCGGCGCAAACCCGCCGGAGCCATTGCCCAGCAATACCGTTACGTCGCCGCTGCCGGTATTGGCTGTGGCGAGATCCTCGATACCGTCCCGGTTGAAGTCGCCCACCGCCACGGAAAAGGGCTGCATGCCCACCGCGAAGGGGCTGCCGGCAGCCGTCTTGAAACCGCCTAAGCCATTCCCCAGCAGCACGGTCACGTTGTTGCTTCCCTGGTTGGCCACGGCAAGATCCTGAACGCCGTCCCCGTTGAAGTCGGCCACGGCCACCCGCACGGGATTAGTTCCGGCCGCGAACGGGCTTCCTGCGGCCGCCGTAAACCCGCCCTTGCCATCCCCCAACAGCACCGCAACATTGCCTACGGCGCTCGTCGCCGCCAGATCCTCAATTCCGTCGCCGTTGAAATCGCCCACCGCTATCGAGTTGGGTCCCACCGCGTAAGGGCCACCCTTGGCCGCTGTAAAACCGCCGGAGCCATTGCCTAAGAACACGGTTATGGTGCCGCTGACGGAATTGGCTATGGCCAGGTCCTTAATTCCGTCGCCGTTGAAATCCCCCACGGCAAGGGCATAAGGCCCATTCCCCACGGCGAAAGGACTGCCGGGGGCAGGTGTAAATGTAGGCTGGCTCTGGGCTAGGGCGGCGATCTCGAAACCCAACAGCAAAACCGAAAGTATGATTACGGCCTTCATGATGTTGTATGTCTCCTTTTGTCTGACAGCAAAGGCGGCTTTAGATGCCCGCCGCCGGGGCGATAGTGCGCTGCGTGAGGTTTGATTTTGGGGAGTTGTGACCAGCGGCAATAGAGCGCCGCCGCCTTCATCAGGTCCACATCCTTTCCGCGAGGCGCTTTTCCTCGGGGCCGATTGCGTCGGCATAAATCGCGGTGGTGGCGAGCTGGGCGTGGCCGAGCCACTTCTGCGCCATATTGAGCGGCACGTTGGAAACGACTGCCTTGATGCCGAACCCGTGCCGCAGGCCCTTGGGGCTCGCATGGAGGCCTGCTATGCCGGCGGCGCGCATGACTTTGCAGACATAGCGCCAGCCGGTGGGCCGGGACCAGGGCCATAGGTAAATGCTTCGGCCCGCGTCCGGACCGTTCCGGAGAGCCTTGAGGTTATGGACGGCATCGAGCGTGGCAAGGAAGGTCGGAGGGACCGGGATCGCCCGGTACACTCCTTTACGGCGCTTCTTGAGGCTCTCGATAATGAGGACCCCGTCTTCGAGGTCAACCCGGTCGGCGGTCAGCGCCAATGCCTCGGAGATACGGCAACCGGTGTGGACGAGGGTGCCGCAAAAGGTGCGGATCTGTTGCAGGGCGCCGTCGGAAGCCCGGATAAACTCCTGGCGCTCAGTCGGGGTCAGGTACTTACGGCGGCCGTTAGGGTCGTAAAGCTGCATGGCGAATCACTCCGGTTCGACAGTTAAGAAGAGATCTGATTGAAAGGAGCGCGAGGGGATGACCGGGGCGCGATGATGGCGTAATTCCGCTGGAAGCGGCGCCGTGTGAAACGGAATTACCAATAGTGTTTCAATCCGCTGCAGGGCCACTGCCAGCGGCCATGCGCGCACCGTCATTCCCCCCGTGGCGCGACGGGAAGGATGCTTTCAGACCCCCATGGGCCAGCCCGAGAGGCCGGGGCCACCGCGAAACCCGCCCCAAATCCCTCGCATACCCGTGCTATGATCCGATCCATAAGCCCATGCCCCCGTCGCCTGAAACACTATTGGTAATAGTGTTAAAGGCGGATTTTTAACGGGCTCTGGCGAAGCGGACAAGGCATTAATTCAACTGTCCTCGGTAACCCTCGGGGCTGCGCAAACCCTACGGCGCTCTTTTGAAAGCGCGGGCTTGCTTCGCAATAGAGCGAGCGCGGTGCGGTACGCCGGATGGAAGTATGCAACGGTCGCACAGGGCGCTGATCTCCGATAGCGGGAGTCCCGGCGTTCGACTCCGGCCAAAAACGACGAAGCGTTAGTATCTTCCCCGATACTCTTCCTTGACCGCGCGCAACTTCCCCTTGCACTCGCCCCTGATATGCGCCGCGATAACCTCGCGCGCGAACTCGTCGGGAGTAATCCCCGGTGACGGCTCGGCATGCACGCCGATGAAACTGCGGAATCCGGTTTCGGAAAAGAACGGCTTCTCCGGCTCGATGACGTTTGCGGAGAACCCCGGCCACATTGACATGGATTGGCAAATCCCCAGCATCCCGTCCATTTTTATGCGTACCGGCATATCACCGACCTTGATCTCGAATTCGCCTTGTTGGCCCTACAGAGGCACGGTGCCCATCGGTGCTGCGGTGGAATCCATCAGGACGTATCCCGGCGCGTCGCGCCCACCCAGAATCCCCATTTTCCCCAACGTTGAGCTTCACCGCCAGCCGGTTCGCCTCCTTGCGGATCGCCATGACTCGCGTTTCATCACCATCGAGCATTGCCCGGTTGTGCTGCTCCAGCATCGCGCGATAGGCCACGATCCCTGCCTCCATTTCTGACGGCAGATGCGCGGTTGCTTGTTCCTCGGCCATGGCGTCGAAGCCGAAGCCGAGCTGTTCTGAATTGCTTTTCATCCGGCATTTATAGACCTGCCAATGGGGATGTCAAATCGGAGACTTCAGATTGCCAGCGCGCGGCAAGCCTGCTACAGTTCTGCCTCAATTCAGCCGATGGACCTCCGTGCGCGCTCTCGCCGTATTTCTCTGCCTCCTCGCCGCGCCTGCGTTTGCCGGGGATATCACCGTCGCCTTCTCCCCAGATGGCGGGGCGGAAAAAGCCGTTGTGGATGTCATCGGCGAGGCCCAGCACACGATTCGGCTGGCGGCTTACGGTTTCACGTCAAAGGAAATTGCGGCGGCGCTGGTCGCTGCTCACAATCATGGAGTTGATGTGGAAGCGGTGCTCGACAAAAGCAACCAGACGGCTCGGTATTCGGCGGCGACCTTCCTCACGAATGCCAGCATCCCGACGCGGATTGATAGTCAGTATGCGATCATGCATAACAAGTTCCTCGTTATAGATGGCGTCACTGTAGAAACCGGCAGCTTCAACTACACCACCGCTGCAAGTGAGAGAAACGCTGAAAATGTCATCATCCTGCGGGATGTTCCCGATGTTGCCGCCAAATATTCTGCAAGAATGGCTGCGGCTCTGGAATGAGAGCGATCCTTACCGCTGATTCATTTTCTTATGTAATAGCAGGAGCCCGCAGTATTCCCGCAAACCGTATAACCGCCGCGGTCCCGGTCGTCGCTCTCCGAGCTTGAGGTCGCACCTGAAACCACGCCCAGGATTGATTCAAGGAAATCCATCGGCGATGCGCCCATCGCGTTCTTCGTATTCCAGAGCGCCCACTGCTCGTCTGAAACCTGCTTTTGTCCTTTAGCGAGCCAAAACGCAGCCCTTTCGGCATTGGGCGGCGTGCCGTGGCCCTGCTTATACATATCGCTGAGGAGCATTTCCCCGGTAGCATTCCCTTGATCGGCGCTCTTCTGCGCCATCGCGAACGCACGCACGCGATCCTGCGCGATGCCCTTGCCTTCATCCAACAGAAGCGCCAAGGCAGCTTCCGCGCCGGGATGATTGTGGGCGACCCCAATGGATAGCCAGCAAACCGCCATGGTGAGATCCGGCGTCTTCAGGCCAAGCGCTGATTGTCCTCTTAAGAAAGCGTGCTGATCGTCTACCCGAGCGACATTATTGGCGTCGCATGGGGCGTCATAAGGGCCCGGTTGGGTTATGCGAACCAGGGGAACCTTGGTGTTGTGAATATGGTCGGGGTCATCGACGAAGTAATTCTGGATGACGTACATATCCTTGCCCGCCGAGTCCACCCTGTGATTTTTCCCAAGGATCACGGGGTTATCGGTATAGAATCCAAAGAAAAACGGCCCGAAATGACCAACCTCGGATTGATAGCCGATTTGCAGATCGTTTCCGACTTGAGTGACCCTGATCAGCGGTTCGGGACCGTGTCCATCCTCCGGCTTCTGCCAGATACCGTTAAGGTCGTATCTCTGCGTCGCGAGAGACTTAGGAAAGATTTTCCATGTGTAAGGCGCGCTTTCCCCGCTCTTGGAAAAGACGGTCTTTCCCTCTCCGATCCCATGGGCATCCATCTTGCCGGTGAATTTCCCCGTGGTGGCAGGGGTATACCCATCGACGGTAGTGAACGCGATATCGCCGCCTTCAAAACGGTCAATCGTAATATCCAGGATGGTTCCAGCCGAATCCATGAGGCCGCGATACTTCTTGCCGCCCCATGTCAGCGTTCCGCAAAACGTTATTTCGTCATCCGAGTTACACAGCCTGAGCGCGTCAGGCAGGCCATACGGATTTGAAGAGGGTTGCCCCGAAGTTGCTGGCATCGAAGTAATCTGAGGAAGCTTTGCTCCCCCATTGACCTGCTCGCCTGCAGGCACCGTAATATCGGCGCTCCAGTCGCTGACATGCCTACCCTTCTCCGGGTGATCGGTCCACCACCAGGTGTATTTGCCTTCATAGTGATTCCCGGTCAGTGTCCCGTGGTACGTCGCGGCCATTCCGGCCCGCAGGCCTTCGGTGTCACGGCGTTCGACGTCGATCGAGGTCGCGTCGATATGGGTGACGGTAAGATGCCCTCGGGAGCCGTCCCGCCATGTCGCCTCACCCTGCTGGCCAGTAAACGTCCATGTTCCGTCGCAGCGGCCGTATTCGCACTGGGACATTGCTTTGGGGATTTGCTGCGCAGATGCAGCGGTGGCAAGCAGGCTGGCGGCAAGGAGAAGGATAGAGCGCATGGAATCCTCAGCGCCGAAATACCGGCGGTGATCGGATCGTAGCATTTCCATCTTCGCGGGTTGTGGGCAGTTGCGCTCCGTGAAGCCGGATGAAAGCACGGCAAGAGATTTAATGGCGTCATGACACACCGTCATGACAGAAAAGGGCTCCCGGCGCGAACCGGAAGCCCTTCGCGTTCTGGTTCCGACGATTAACTATCCGCGGGACGGTGCCGACTTGCCGGCTTGTTTTTCGACGATGGCGTCATGGCCTTTTTCGAGCGCGCGCGCCACCGCAAGCAAATCCTCGGCGTTAAGGCTCACCTTCTGCGTTTCCCACTGCTCGCTGTCCTTGCGCTTGAAACTGCGCTCGATGGCGACGTTCGGGATGCCATTTTGGCCGGGGCCGTCATTTGGCCAAAGCTTTACTTTGGTGCCATGGCCGTTATCTGCAAGCAACACCGGCTTGTTTGTGAAAGAGCCCTGCGGCTCGTCGGATTCATCTGCGCGCTGCGCGTTTGATTGTGGTGGCATAAATTCTCCTTCCGATTGTCTGGCGTGATTGCCGGGCAGGATTATAGGGCCGTCAACACAACCGGCAAGGGCTTTTTGCTGCTTGTTGACATCCGTGGCGTGTGTCGGTAGTCTCGCGTAAAATAAGGATATGGGCATGGCCGCCAACAACATCTCGCTTCCCGAACCGCTCCTTGCTGAAATTGAGAGCGCGGCGCAGGCCGAGCACCGCACGGCCGATGAGGTGGCGGCGGACGCAATTCGCCAATACCTCGAAAAACAATCCTGGGTGAAATTCGTCGAACGCAATGAGCGCCGGGCCAAGGATATGGGCATCACCGAAGACGACGTTAACCGCATGGTCACGGACTACCGGACGGAAAACCCGCAGCACGGGCGCTGAGTGCTGCGCGTCACCGCAGATACCAATATCTTTATTGCCGGGCTGATCTTCCCACGCGGCAAGCCGTTCCAGCTTCTGGAACTGGCGCGCGAAGGCAAAATCAACCTCACCGTGTCGGAAGCCATTCTCGATGAAATCGGCGGCGTGCTGGCCAAGAAATTCAACTGGCCGCCGGAGGATATCGCGGATGCACGGAAGCGGATTACAGCGATGGCGCGGACGGTACAGCCGGCGGTGCAGCTCGACATTATTAAGGAAGATCCGGCGGATAACCGGATCTTGGAGTGCGCGGTCGGGGGAGGCTCGGATTACATCGTGTCCGGCGACAATGATCTGCTTCGGCTGGGCAGGTATGACAGCATCAAGATTCTGAGCGTGTCCGATTTTCTGGCGGTGGCACAGTCGCAGTCGCCGGATCGTTAAGGCATGCTCATCCGGCCTGCTCAGGCCGGAGAGAGTTAATTCTGAGCTAGCCCTATCAGGTAGGCGACTGCATGCTTGCGGTCGAGATTTTTCCGGGCTTGAAGATAATCAATCAGGGCCGGGATAGCTGGAGTCAGCGCCGCAGCCGCAGTCAGGAGCAGTTTCGGAGGACTGAGATCGAAGACGTATCCGAGGGACAGGGCGGGAATC
>Ga0302319_10012412_pt1 | contig 16072 bp, 5 predicted proteins | sample Bog_T0_2_FD_203319 | JGI IMG/M metagenome (GOLD analysis project Ga0302319, IMG submission 203319) | Peat permafrost microbial communities from Stordalen Mire near Abisko, Sweden - Bog_T0_2 | ecosystem: Environmental > Terrestrial > Soil > Wetlands > Peat | place: Sweden: Abisko, Stordalen Mire...
TCGTGTTGTTGCCGGACAGACGATTATCCGCAACCGTGCTGAGCCGGTTCAGGTCGTCGTAGCTGTAAGCCACCGACGCCCCGTTCGCATTGGAGGATTGAATCGAAGCCACATGACCCGCCGCGTCATAAGTGTAGCTCAGAGTTCCTTCCGGCGTGGCCTTGGTGGTTAGCCGGTCCAAACTATCGTACCCATAGTTAACCGTGCCGTCGCCGGCGGTCGATGTGAGGTACTTGCCGGTAGGCGTGTAGGTGAAGCTGACCGCTGGCTCTCCGGGCGTGGAGCGGGAGAGCAACCGGTTGAGCTGGTCGTAAGCGAACGTGGTGGTGACGTTATTGAAATGCACGAGAGAGGTGAGATTTCCGGCCGCATCATAGCTGCGCGTCTCAGTCTGTGCGGCGGGGAGAGTCTTCTGGACAGGCTCGCCGTAGAGGTCGAAGAGGTTCTGCGTGGTGTGCAGGTTCTCGTCCGTAAGGCCGGTCAGGTTGCCCAGCGGGTCATAGCCGTAGTAGTTGGTGTTGTTCGCAGTGTTGGGAGAGGCGGTCTGGACGACGGTCTTCAACTGGTTGGCAGCGTCGTACGTGTACTGAACGACGTTTCCGGCCTGGTCAGTGACCGAGGCAAGGTTGCCGGGACCGTCGTAGGTGTTGACGGTGGTTGTCGAGTCGGGATAGGATGTGGTCGCGAGGCGCTTGCGGGCATCGAACTGGAACTGGGTCTTGTTGCCGTTGGCGTCGGTTTGCGAAATGCGGTTGCCGGCGTTGTCGTAGGCATACGTGAAGTTGCCCTTGACGCCCGCGATGGCAATGAGGCGGTTGTCGGTGTCGTAGGTGTAGGTGGTGGTGTGGCCCAGAGCGTCGGTCTCGCTGGTCTTGCGGCCGGCGGCGTCGTAGGCGTAGCTGGTGGCGCTGGCGTTCGAGGTTCCATAGCCACGCGTGACTTTGGTCTGCCGTCCGGCGAGATCGTACGTGTGCAGAGTGATGTAACCATTCTGGTCGGCTTCGGTGAGGACGTTGTTGCGGAAGTCGTAGGACTTGGTGACCTTGGTGGTGTCGGGGTAGTCGGTTTCGACGAGCCGGTTCAAAGCGTCGTATTTGTAGCCGGTAACATTGCCGCGAGCATCGGTGTCGGTAATCTTGTTGCCGTTCCCGTCGAAGGTGGAGCTGGTGGTGCGGCTCAGGGGCGCGACGGTTTGCAGCAAATTGCCGAGCTGGTCGTAGGTGTAGTTGGTAGTCGAGGCAGTGCCGCCAACGATCGAGGTGGGGGTAGGCTGAGTGGCAGATATCTTCTGGCCGAGCGAGTTGTAAACGTACGAGGTGGTGCGACCCAGGGCGTCGGTGCGACCGAACATGTTGCCATTGGCATCGTAGGTGAACTGGCTCGCTTTCGCCGAATTGACCGAGATGTCGAATCCTATGGCTCCGCTCGCGAGGGTCTGGTTGGAGTTGAAGTTGAAGCTGGCCAGGGTGCCGAGCGAATCGATGACGGACTGCGGGTTGAAGTTGGTGTCGTAGTTGAACACTCGCACGTTGCCTAGCTCGTCGGTGGTCTGGGTGGGCTCGCTGTATTGGTTGTATTGCGTGGTGCTGGTGGTGTTGGTACTGGTGGCCGTTGCCGGGTAGGTCGAAGAGGTCTTGTTGCCGTTGGCGTCGTAGGTGTAGGTGCTCACGTGACCCAGCGGGTCGGTGACGGAGGTCAGATTGTGATTGGCGTCATAGGCGTTGGTGGTTGTTTTGCCCAGGGGGTCCGTGTTGGAGAGCAGTATTCCGTAGCTGTCGTAGACCATGGTGGCGACGCCATTGTCGGGATAGGTGACGGTGGTTACGCCGGTATTGGGCACGCTAACGCCGTTGACGATACTGGCGGTCGATAAGGTATAGGCGTAGCTGGTGGTGTTTCCCACGGCGTCTTGCACGCTCAGGAGACGGCCGTCGAGCGTCGCGTTTCCGCCGTCCGTAGCGCTGTCGTAGTAGGCAGTGACGGGCAGGGGGTTGTTACGGAAATCTGTACCGGAAAGGTAATAGTGTCCGGTCGGCGTGTAGGTGTATGTGCTCGGCTGCGTCGTGTTGGGATATGTGACGCTGTCGAGTTGGCCCTTGGCGTCGTAGCCGTAGGCGTAGACGTTACCTTTGGGATCGGTGATCTGCGTGATGCGATTCTGTGAGTCACGCACGAAGGGCACGTTGAGGCCGGTGGAGCTGGTGATCCCGTTCGACGTGATGATGAGCCCATTGCCGCTGCGATCCTGAATGGCTTGCAACGCTCCTGTCGCACTGATCTGGTAGGAAGTTCCATTTGGATCGGTGTAGGTGTACCCTGGCGGACTGTACTGCCCTCCGCCCACGCAGAACCACAACGACCCGTCGGGAATCACGAAGTCGAAGAAATCCGCGCATCCCGGAGCGGAATCCGTCAGCGTTCCGAAGAAGCCTGGCTCGGGTGTGAAAGCCACATCGTAAAACGGGAGAAAGCCGTTGAACTGCGGCGTGAGATAGAAAGTCCGGCGCTGACCGCCAAGAGTAAACGTGACGTCGCCTGCCGGGTCCACCGAGAGATTGACATTGATGCCAAGATTCCAACCATAGCCGAAGTCGCCGCTTGTCGCTGCGTTCAGGCTGTCGTAAGTCCGCTGGATGTTGATGGCAAGCCCGGTAGCCGGGACTACCAGGTCGGTGACGGTTGCGGTCACGCGGCCCGGTTTGTAATTGCCTGCAACAGTAACAAGGATCAGGCTGTACTCAAAAGTGCCGCTGTTGTTCGTGGCCTGCAATTGAATCCAGTAGGAACCGTTGGCCAGCAAGGTTGTATCCAACGCGCCAATTTGGCCCGACAAGGCTGTCATCGGAAGTGTAGTGACACTGTTGGGACTGTTTGCAGGATAGTAACTCAGCGTGCCGCTCTGGAGCGTAATTCCAGAAGCAAGAGTTATGGGTACGATACCGGAAACGGTGGAACCGTAAAGCGGTGCTCCGACCCATCCCTGCTCGGTTCCAGGAACCGGGTTCACAGTGACCGGAAATTGCAGCGATCCGCTCGAATTGGAATCGCCCGCGCTCAGTTCCACAACGTAGTTTCCAGCGTGGCTGAAGGAAGCAATCGTCGCCGCCTGCTGGGGATTCGTAAAAGTGACAGAGCCGGGTCCGCTGACTTGACTCCACGCGAGGGCAGGGGAACTTCCTGCCGGAAGGCTGCTATCGGTGACGGTTCCGTTCAATTGGAGTGTGTTGGGCAGCGTGATGTTGTTCAGCGCATTGATCGCAATACTGATCGTACTTCCGTTTCCGCCGCTTGCTGTGGTGGTGGATGGTGGCAGGGTCCAGGGAACCGTGACCATATTCGAGTAGGCAACCATGCTGCTGATAAAGGCCACGGCCTGCACTGAAGCTGTACCTGGATTCACATCCTTGTAAACGATGGTCGCATTGCCGTTGGCATCTGTAACCCCAGTCAGTTGGAGATCATCGACACCGGTGACAACAAGACCTACATTCACATTGGGAACCGGGGCGCCTGAAGCATCGCTTGCAAACACCGTAAATGCCTGTTGTCCGCCAACCGGTAGCGGTTGAATCGAATTGGGTGACAATGTAAGCGACCCCGTAGGTGGAATCCCTGTCGGATTCGTGGCACCGCTCGTCATCGTCAGCACCAACTGGCCACCACAGCATTCGGAGTAATCCACCTCGTAGGGGTAGACACCCGGAGCCGGGAAGTTGACAATCACCTGGTTGCCGACTGGCGCAGTCGGCACGTCGTAGGCGCCAACCGCCGGGTATTGCGCGAATGCTGTCGTAATCGGCATGTCCAGGTTGGACCCGCTCACGCGGGATGCCCCGTTGCCAACACCGAATACGAAGCCATCGTCATCGTAAAAATTGAATACTACATCGCCAGCGCTGGCGACTGTATAGGAGCCGAAAAGGGCGACCTGGAAGCTGGTCATGGGGCCGACTCCCGCCTGGTAGCCATTTCCTTGCGCGACGATGGTTCCGGTAAAGTTTCCATTCAGGTCCGTTGTGACATCCGTGAATGGCCGTGAGTTCACATTGACCGAGGATGTGTTGCCTGGAACAGTTCCCGCAGGCGGATTGAAATTGATCACAGGAAATGCCTGAACGAACGCCGGCGTTGCATCAATCGGAGTATCGAAGCATCCACAGCCATCAGAAAGGAAAAACTCGGCTGTTGCGGTGGTTGTCGAAACGATCTGTGCCGGCACCAGCCACGTAACTGACACGATATTCGAGGTTACTTGTTCCCCGCTGACGCTTGCCGTGGCTTGGACGGTGTCGTTGCCACTGTTAGTGCCGGTGTAAGTAAACGAAGCAATGCCATTGGCGTTGGTTGTGGAAGTCCCAGCACTGCTGTTTGTGCCGGAAACGGTAAAGGTGACGGCCGCATCTGCAACAGGCGTACCACTTTGATTCGTCATCGTGACCGCAAACATCTGAGAAGTTCCGGTCACATACGGAGGCTGAGTGCTTGCAACCAGGGTGAGCGTCGAATTCAATGGTGCGGGCAAGAGCGTAACGGTGGCGGTGCCTGAAAATTGTCCGCCTCCTTGGCTGCTCGCCGTGATCGACACCGTCTGCTGGCTGGCGATGCTGGCTGGTGCGGTATAGAGCCCACTTGATGTGATTGTGCCTGGCGCACCTGCCGCAATCGACCAGTTCACAGCGGCGCCACATGCACCCGTGGCACTAAACGACTGACTCTGAGAAGCGTACAGACTCGCATTTCCAGGAAGGACAGCCTGGGCGTTTTCAGGGTGGAGTGTATAAAAAGTCGAGGGTGAGCTTTGGTTGTTGTACTCCGAAGCAATCCAGTCTGCGCTTCGCGCCGCGTTCGAGAAGTGAAACTCATCGAGGCTGCCTTGGTGGAAGAAAGCGGCGCCATTGCCGTAATAGTGTTGTGCCCCAAGGTACCATCCATATGTATCGAGCGGCAGTCCAGACGATAGAGTCTGGCCTGTACTCTGACCATCCAGGTAGAGTGAAATAATTGAACCGTCGTTAACAGCATCAATGCGATGCCAAGTGCCGCCATCAATGAGATGACCGGTAACCAGGGAGTTATCGCCTCCACTGTTCAAGCCTGACCACACTCCAAGGTCGCCGCTGTTCGTATTGATCCCAAAATCCCCGCTGGGTGCGCCAATCGTCGAATCGCCAAGAAACTCAGGGCGATTCCAGTATGTGCCGTTGCTCGTGTTGTCGATTGTGTTCGACCATAAACTTACACTGAAGACCGAGAGCCCGCCGGTCATCGAAGGCGGTAAGGCAACAAAATCCGAACTGCCATTGAAACTCTGGGCTCCCCCTATTTCGCCGGCTGAACTGGCAGTGGGGCTCGATTGAGATACCTTGGTACCGTTATTGCCGTTGGCGGTTGAATCAAAAACTGTGGTTCCGGTGGTCTCGTCGAGATGCAGCACTTCGACGTAGTTACTGTCCCACACGCCGGTTGCGTTCTGCTGGGAAGTCGCGATACTGGAGTTCCCGTAAGAGATATAGATGACGGTATCTGAACTGTGCGAAAGGTTAGGAATGCGCACCCAAGCTATGACATTGCCGGCAACCGGGTCGTACTCTTCCATTTCGTAATTCAGAATGTTCTGGCCTGCCGGGTCCGATGTGAAGATGATGTCATAGCCGCTGGAACTGGTGACATGCCCTCCGTTCCCCATCGTTTTGAATTCAGCATCCGTTGTGCTGAACAGAAACGGGAAGTTCATCTGGTCGCTGTTCGGAATCTTCGTGTGGTCGATCACGACGGCACGCTGATAGCTGTACCCATTCGCTCCACACAGCGTTACAGCAAGCGTGACAGTGGCCGAGGCCGACTTCGTTGTGTCTGCCAGGCTCGTAGAAGTGACAGTCACCGTCTGTTGCGCCGAAATTGACGCAGGGGCGGTGTAAAGACCAGTTTGGTCAACCGTGCCAAAACCCGCTGGGCTGATTGTCCATATAGCACTTGTGTTGCTGGTGTTGCTCACAGTCGCGGTGAACTGTTGCGTCTGACCGCCAAAGAGCGTAGCGCTGGGTGGAGTCACAGTGACCGAAACGGCTGGGTTCACAATGATGCTCTGCGTCACCGGAGTCGCCGCCGCATAATCGGCGTTGCCTGCCTGGTTGGCGGCTACAACCACTGTGCCTGGGCCGGTGACGATCAGTGTATTCCCTGAGATCGTGCCCGGCCCGGAGACAACGGTGAAGGTAACTGGAAGACCGGAACTCGAAGAGGCCGACAGCGCAATCGGCGAGACGCCGAAGGTCACAGGCGATGTAGGAGCGGTGAAACTGATGGTCTGCGCTTCCGCGGCAACCACGAAAGTTGTGCTTTGCGTGCCCGCAGCGTAGTTGCCGCTGGCTGCTTGTGAGGCTTCCAGTACAACCGTTCCCACACCCGTAACGGTTACAGTCGAGCCGGAGATGGTTGCCGGACCCGAGCCTACCGAGTAGGTGATTGCCCCCGACGAATTGGAACTCGCCGACACTGCGAAAGGTGACACACCGTAAATCTGGTTGGGGATGTTGAAGGTGATCGTAGGAGTTTCGGCAGAGACCAGGAAGCTGGCATTTGTCGCGGCTGCCGTGTAGTTCCCGCTGGCCGCCTGCGCAGCTTGCAGGACTACCGTTCCAACGCCGGTAATCGTGACCATCGAGCCTGAGATCGTTGCCGGACCGGAAACCACCGAGTAGGTAATTGGTCCTGAAGAGTTCGAAGTTGCCGAAACAGCGAATGGCGACACACCGTAGGTCTGGTTCGAGACTGTGAACGTGATGGTCGGCATTTCAGCCGAGACCGTGAAGCTGGCAGGTTTTGTGCCTGCGGTGTAGTTTCCATTCGCCGCTTGCGAGGCTTGAAGCACCACCGTACCCACGCCGGTGATCGTCACTGTCGAGCCCGAGATCGTCGCCGGACCAGAGACTACCGAATAGTTAATGGCACCGGCGGAGTTGGAACTGGCCGAGACAGTGAACGGAGCCACACCATAAGTCTGGTTGGGGACGTTGAAGGTGATCGTTGGAGCTTCAGCCGAGACCGTGAAGCTGGCATTCTGCGTACCCGATGTGTAGTTGCCGCTGGCCGATTGCGAAGCCTGCAACATCACCGTGCCCACTCCGTTGATCGTCACCGTCGAACCCAAGATGGTCGCCGGGCCGGACACAACCGAGTAGGTAATGGTTCCGGCAGAGTTGGAACTGGCCGAGATCGCGAAAGGGGACACGCCGTAGGTCTGGCTGGCCACCGTGAACGTGATCGTGGGAGCGATCTTCGTCACAGGAGGAGCAAGCGCCACGGTCGCCGTACCAACCTTGGATGTGTCCGTCTGGCTTGCGGCCGTGACTGTGACCGTTTGTTGCACAGCAATACTTGAGGGTGCGGTATAGACCCCGGAGCTGCTGATACTACCAACACCAGATGGACTGATCGACCAGGTCACCACCGGATTGGCCGTGTTGTTGACCGTCGCCGTAAACTGCTGTGTCTGGCTGGCTGAAAGCGAAGTTGACGAAGGGCTGACGCTGACAGTGATTCCATCGAAGGGATTGCCGTTGTTACCAAAATTGGAGTTTCCGTTGATATAAATCTTGTCGGCCACGAGCATCATGAAGCCGCTCGCATTGCTGCCGGTGATCATGATCTCGTCGCTTGCAAAATACAGGGCGCCGTTCAGAACCGCGGTGGAGCCGCCGTTGACCTGATCGACGCACGATCCCTTGGTCGAGCAACCCGTCCGGTTCCCAAAGAACAGGATTCCGTTATAGGTTCCGCTGGTCGGCGCTGACAAAGTGGCCGTAACTTGTCCGCTGATCGTGACTGGTGCGTAGTTATAACTGCTGGAGCAACCCCAGCCGGCGCTCGATGTGTTGTACACCGTAACCCCGGTGCCTTTCACATTCGCCTGCGAGTTCAGCACGAAGCCTCCACCAGCCATGATATAAACGCCGGAGCTCAAGGTGAAAGCCGTACCGTTAGTGTTTCCGATCGTCAGGCCGCCGCAATACACACCCGGCGAAAGGGTGTTGTTGACCGGCTTCGCGTTCATATCGTAGTAGGTCGGAGTCCTGCCAACGATGGTTCCAGCGGTCGGCGGAACGGCCGACGCCAATGGGTCACCAGGGCTGGTCGTCTGTACAGCCTGTACTTGCGTGTTGCTGATCGTATCCCAGAGTTTGGTCTGTCCCGTGAGAGACGCTCCACCTACGACACTTACTTGTGCGTGATTCTGAAGGTAGAGGGTCTCCGAGCCTTCCATCTCAAACCCGCTGCTCGAACTCGACTCGACTACTGCACCGCAAGCGGTATACACCGACTGGGCTCCCGCTATCTGAAATGCGCGGGAGGCGGTGGGGTCAAGAGCGTAAAGACACGCGCCCGGCGGCACGGTGCCCGGCGAAGCAATGAGTTTATCTGTTTGAATTAGGAAGGCGCATAGAAACAGCAGCGCAATACGGGCGGAACGAGACACTTGCATTCGATCCTCGATAGCTGGGGCTGAGAGAGACCCTACTCACTTGTGGCATTCATCGTCGCATGGGCAAGGCGAACCTGACGGCCTGCGACTCCGATGGTTATATTTCCTGGAACGCGACTGTTATAGCATCCGCATGGAAGTCCTTCGACCCGGAATAAAGCTTCCTGGCCCGTCTTAACGTCTTGGGAATAGCTCTCAAATTCGAAGCCCAACCCCAATTGAGGTCACCGGCGGCCTGAGTCCTGAAAACGCTTTTGTAAAAGATGGTGTTGGCTACCATGTATCGCATAGGCAACTCTGAAAGTCAAATAGGAACTTGCAAAGCTCACCCTATAACTCCGAAGTAACCATCGAGTTAATTCTTATAACAATAACTCGTAGCGAATGACCTACAACTTTCATGGGATGCTTAGCAGTGTTTATGTATTTGGCCACCATTTCAATTCTTGCACCAGGGGAAGCAGGTTCCCAACCACCATGGCGCCTGTATACCGCTGTACCCTGCACCCTGCCGGATGTAGTAATCGCCGAACTCTCTGCGATACCTGTCAGGCTCCGATCCAACGGTGACGGGTTTCGCTGATTGGCGCCTGAGCCCCAGCACATTACTTTGGAGTTCCTGGGAGAAATAGACCAGGAGCACTACGAGGCGTAACGTCGCGACTGCGTGAAGCGCGTCCGCCACTGGTTCCAATTCAGCTCGCGGAGTTGGGCTTCTTCGGTCGGACAGGGGTATTCTCTGTAGGCTTCGCATTTACGCCCGACTCGCTTTTGCTGCATGAACGTGTCACTGCAGCTACGAATCTTTGCGGATTTGAACTTGAAGCCCGTCCCTTCAGACCTCACATAACTCTTGCTCGCAGCAAAGACCGCGGGCAGGGCCTTGCTCGAGTCAAGGCAAAGATGCGCCTTCAGCCGCGTTTCACCAAATTCGTCGCTGAAGAATTCCTCCTATACGAAAGCTTCCTCGGCCCCGTTGGCGCTCGCCACGAAGTTCGTGAGCGCTTTCCCCTCGGCGGCCATTGAATCAGCACCCTCCGAGGCTGACAAATCCCCGCTCTCAACCTGCACAAGCCGCTCAGCCTCCAGGCCGAGCCAGGGAATGAAACTTGCATTCCCTCGAAAGAGCGTATACTCGACTTCAGTTGGAAAGCTTCCTCGCCTCTAGCTGATGACGGCTTGCTCCTGTCGAGTACCTCTCACGAAAGCCCAAAGCACGGATCGGAGACAATCATGTTCTCTGGAAAGAAATCCGACTTAAAAAGACCACCTCTCAACAAAGCATCCCACATTCACACACAAGGTGATGGCGCGTGGCGCCAAAGATCAAATCGTCGAAACGACGCGCCAAGAGAAATCGCCTCCGGAGAGGGATGTGCCGCCCAACTAGTCTGAAGGGCGCGAAGTCCTCAGTTACTGGTCTTAACCGTTCCCGATGGCAACCAGTCCCCCCGGTGTGCAGGAGCATGCCGGGGGACTCATGTTCTACGGGCACGATCACAAGCTGCGATGCATCGGCGCAAACGGGATGAGGCGTCGGTGCTCTGGATTCGCCAGACCGTTTGAGCCGCATCAGATCCTGCCGCAGGTGCGTATTTGTTGGTGATGAGGGGCAGACGCGAACGATCCCACTGTGTATCATCGGCGCGGAAGCCGCGAATCCCGATCGCGATTCGTGCAGCAACTTGCGCAACGACCTGGACCCTTTGCGTGCCTATCTGCCGCGGCCAGGAGTTCCTTCCGCTAGGCATCGAAAGACGCCCTGGACCCGGAAAACAAATCGAGATCGCGCTTCGCTGAAAGGACACATTGCATGAAGAGTCTCGGAGTCTTGACCAGCGGTGGAGACGCGCCGGGGATGAACGCGGCCGTTCGGGCGGTGGTGCGAACTGGGTTGGCACGTGGTGTTAACACGTTTGGCATATACCAGGGATATTCGGGACTGATTGAGGGAAATTTCAAGCGGCTTGGCTCACGCGATGTGAGCAACATCGTTCAGCGCGGTGGGACCATTCTTGGTTCAGCTCGTTGCCCGGAATTTCAAACAGAGGAAGGCGTGGAGCTGGCCATTCGCAGGTTGAAGGGAGCCGGCATTGATGGTTTGGTCGTGATTGGCGGGAACGGGTCCCAGACCGGAGCAAATGAGCTGAGCAAGTTGGGCTTTGAGGTGGTTGGCGTAGCCTCTACTATCGACAACGATTTGTACGGATCTGACATCACGATCGGCGTCGATACCGCCCTCAATGTGGCGCTGAACGCCATCGATAACCTGAAGGTGACCGCATCCTCGCACAGGCGGGCGCTGCTGGTGGAGGTAATGGGCAGGAAGTGCGGCTACCTGGCCCTGATGGCGGGAATTGCCGGCGGCGCAGAAGCGGTGGTGTTGCCGGAAGTCGAGGTCATTCCCGAGCAACTCGCTGAACGGATTCAGGACGGGTATGAGCGCGGCAAGCCGCATGCGATTGTTGTGGTGGCCGAGGGCTCTAAGTACAACGCCGAGGGATTGTGCCAATACTTCAAAGACCACGGACTACTGCGCGGATTTGAATTTCGCTCGACCGTGCTCGGTTACGTACAGCGTGGCGCCGTGCCTACCTGCGCGGACCGGTTGCTGGGCACCAGACTGGGCGCAGAGGCCGCTGAGCAGATCGTTGCCGGCAACAGCGGCATTCTGGTGGGTGTGTGCAAGGGCGAGGTAACGGCGACGCCGCTCGAAGTGGTGGTGCGTGGAAACAAGCCACTCGATCCATGGTTTTTGAAGATGGCGGACCTGCTGGCGAGGTGATATCTGATGTCGGCCAGCGTCCCGAAACCACCGGCCCTTATTCGTGCCTTTCTCGACCTCCGAGGGCCTGCAGATCGCCGATCGAGGGTCCAGCCGAAATCTATAGCCGCGTGAATCTACTGATTCGCACCCATCGATTTGTGCGGCGGCCACTCAGCCTTTCCGGATCAACGCGAAGGGCGAGAACAACCGTTCCAGGCTTGAGCGATAATCAGGGGATGGTGTTAAAGTGGTGCAAACCTATATTTGGCTTGCTTTCGGAGTGGTTCTTGGCGGGCTGGTGCTGTGGGGCTGGTGGTATCAACATCGCCGTGCTTGGTCAACACGGAAGCAGGATGAAACCATGCGACGTCACGTGAACGGAAATTATGACTGAAAGCCAGATCGAATGACGTGTCTGTTCATAGACGGTGTATCCATCAGCGGTCGCGATTATGAGGGAAAAAGTCGCGGTTCCTTGGAATGCTGCACGGTGGCATCATCCCGAAAAGCCGTAGAGCGACGAGCAATGTTGTCTCATTATTGAGCGAGTAAGTATGGCCTTTGGCTACGAGTATTTGATGGTGTATCTCCCAGCCTTCAACCCACGGTCCTTCTTGTTGTTCGTCCACAATCCGGCGGGGTCAACCAAGTTGAGGGACTACTCAGGGGGGCAATGCAAGGTGGTTGGCCAACCATCTTTGCAGGCTGTCGTTCGTGCCACTGTCGGTGGCAAGACCCGCTTCTCATGCGATCCACATGCCACTGCCGATGAGTCCTACTGGTCAACCGAAACACTAGACCTCAATGCACGCTATTTAACTTCCCCTGAGAATCCCACGTCCGAGTTTAACGTCGTCCAGCCGCAGTTTTCAGGTGCCAAGCAGCTAGGTACGACGATTTCCGGGCGAGCACACTGGGGGAGCCAAAGGCAGTTGCAAGATTACGTGAATGGCCATGAAGAAGTACTCACTCGTGCTGTGATGGAAGCGATCCCTCCGCGCTTTGGCGAATTGGGTGCCTCAATTAAGTGGGTTTCGCCTCTCGCTCAGGACAACTACACGGAATACCGCGATGGCGACTTCCTTAGAGCCGTCGGGCTTGGTGATTTTGTGGGTGAACTAGAAAGTTTCTGGCCATCCGGCGGTCCATGTTGGGATGCCCTCGGAATTGTTTCTGATCTCAAGCAGCGAATGAAGCCAAACATCGTTCTGGTTGAGGCCAAGAGCCACCTCGCTGAGATTTATGGAAGTGGATGTCAAGCTGGGGTACATTCACGAGAGCTGATCGCGAAGTCTCTCGGATTGACCAAGGTGTGGTGCAATGCTGTTGCCGGTGATGTTTGGACTGGGCCGCTCTATCAATCCGCGAATCGTCTGGCGCATCTATACTTCATCCGCGAACGGCTCAACAGCTTCGCATGGCTCGTGAACCTTTGCTTCATCAATGACCCAATCGGACCCGCCGACCGCGTTGCATGGGAAGCCGAACTAACGAAGGTTAAAGTGCAACTCGGGATCAACTCACCCGTGCCATTTGTCATCAACGTCTTTTTACCCGCGTTAGACCCTAACGAGCCGAACGAAACTGAAAAGCTTGCTGAATCAACTGCGAACTCATGGGAAAAATCACCGTCAACAGGGACTGACGAAGGCGCTTTGCGGGAGAACTTGGTTTCCGTTAAAACCGATCAGGTTGCCACTGCATTGGAAGCCGGCTCATTCGCTGCATGGGCCAACCGGTGGATGGCGCTTGCAGTTTACCCCGGCGGGTCAGTTCCAGACTCCAGTAGTCGAATTGAACAACTCCTTTCGTTGTGGCAATCGACAATCCCAGGAGTGTGGCAACGGGGCCTGGATCAGCAACTCTTGGGTCCGTGCTATCGAAGGGGAGACTTCAACGCGCCAAATCCTGGTGAACACACGATAGAGCATGAGATTCTATGTCGGCGCCTTAATCAGATTTCATGCTTGGGACATAGAATCCTGGATGGTATCAACGCGCTTCCGCTGGTTTGTGATGCAGGCGGCGGACGATCATCAAATGTCGAGGCCGATCTGCTTCTTCTGGGAGAACACAACGGCAAATATCGTTTGTTCCTGTGTGAAGTCAAGGACCGAAGTAACGACCCTTGGTATGCCGCCGTCGAGAGTCTGCGCCAGTTGCGGCTCTTCCTCTCTAGTCCTGAGTCGCTGCGGCTATTCTCGCACCGAAACAATTCCGGGAATCTTCCCCACGACATCCCCATCACAACTCTGGTGTTGGCCCCAAATCACTTTTATGCGTCACCAGGGAAGAAAGCGAATGCTGTTATCCCAGCTTTAGAACTGATCGCCCGATTCAACTCCGTCCTCTCCCTGGATATTCGACTCGATGTACTGAACGGCAATGAGATCAAGGAGTGGGGGAATTCGACCATGTGACAGGCTATTCGATGGGGCTCAAGAGAACCACTGTCCCGTTCGAGAGGAATCGTATCGATGCCGTTGGGTGCTACCCCCCTGTCCGCCAAGCTAACGGAAGCGCTGGCGGGCTTCCATCTTCATCGCGGCTCATTTACGCAGTGCTTTCACTACCCATACCCTACAGTGATCTCATGCACTTCAAATCTCAGATGGTTGGGCTCACCTGCGCTCTGCCATCGCGGAAGAACCGTCATCTCAAAACCGATGTCCACGGTCTCAGCTTTGAAGCTACCGCTCTTTATGCCTTGAATCAGCCGCGGGAGAAGCTGGCCAAGTTCCTTGAGGACAAGTACTCCGTAGCCCAGATTCGCCTCTCCGCTCTACGGAGCATGAACGAACTGGAGGCGTGCCAGTTCATGCAGGGCGACGCATCCTCCGATGCGCTCAAGGTCAACCACTGGGTCTACGAGTTCTGGAACATCAACTCGCTCATTGCCGCGATGGGTGGTCAGAAGTTCGACGGCGTCAGCCTCTGCCTGATCCGCGACCCCGAAGAGGTGATGGCCTCCTACTTCGTCTTCGCCGTGCGCAACGGAGAGAACATAACGATACTCACCGACCGCGAGGAAGGCCCTCACCCCCTGTGCTGGCGGATGACGCGGCGGCCAGATCGCGACATGGTCGCCCGCTGGGACAAGAACTGGTTCCCTTACCATCTGCTGGACCTTGAAGAGGTCAAGGACGCTGACGGCAATGTCAAGGGGTTCGTGGCCGGGAAGCATGAGGGGCTGGTTCCCTACAACCTCGAAGCGGCCAAGGTCCAGTCGATCGCCGAACTCGCCCCCGCGGAGTTCGTCTGGCTCACTACGTCTGAAGGGTCGCCGGGTTGGGCCGTCGGTGTCTAGTTAAAATCTTTTTCGCTGCGCCCTTGTTCATCTACGATCCTCCAGCCATCATCGAACTTTTGAAAAAGGATCGTGGCGGGTGAACTCCCCGATAAGGCATGAGCGTTTAGAAATTTAGCCCAATCCGCCGTAATGTTTTCCGGCTTGCTTGCGTTCAACGCCGACGCGAACGGTTTCAAGCCCACTCCAAATGGAGTGAGTCTCCACGGGATTAGGATATTGACCTTGGCGTGAACATCATCTTGCGTAATGCCTGTGATTTGATAGTCGTTACCTATGGTCTCAATCGAAGCGGGTAGGTCGCATTGCGTGGGGTTCGGTTCCTCGTAGCAATGGAAACCCACCGAGTACCACCCCTTCACGGAGGTTGGCTTTCCAACCTTCTCCGTCAAAGAAATGATGCGGGTTGAATCCGCATGCCGGTATTGTGGCCCATAGTCATGTCCGAAGGCTCCTTGATCGACCAACCCAGGCCCACCGTCCTGAATCGCAATGTACCCCAGTTTCACCAACGCATCCTCGATTGCCTCAGGCTGCCCATCTGTTCGACCTACAGGAAAGTACTGACCCAACATTCCTTCATGGTCGTCTTGGGGCAAGGTGAACCCCGGCACGTACCCACCGGGAGTCACTATTTTCCTCGCACCGACCGGATGCGGCTTCATCATTGCATCGATCTGATGTGTAGCCTCGCGGCGGGTTAACTTTGAACAGCCAGTAGTTAGGACCGTGAAAATCAGTACGAGTAGAACAAAGACAATGCGATTCACGGTTACTCCAAGATAAATGCGGTTTAGGTACGCTTGGCCTTCCCCTGGCTCCAAATCCCTGATCTTTGCGCGATTGCCGAGCAGCCATCGCCCGCTAAGAATCCTTGGCTTCGTCAAACTGTGGTTGATCGCGCACTTGCAGTCCTGTCGATGTACCCCCACTTGCCGCCCACCTTGACAGCCGCAAGGGCGTCGATTTCTCCCATGGGATCATGCGTGATCGCTGCTCCCCCCAAAAGTCTCCGCAATCGACTTATGAAGGCTCCGGTAAGCGACGAACAGTCCGGCCGCGGCCAGAACGATGACGACAAATATGATGGATGCTCTCTTCATTAAGCTGGCCAAGCTCCTGGTGACCGACGGGACCTTGAAGATCGTCTCAACCGAGTATCGCCCAACCTTCTCCAGTCTGGTGAGCAAAATGGCGCGTGATCCCCACGTGCACCGTAGGAGTCAAAATCGCCCGTCACAACAAACACGATGCCGGCCAGAGGTGCGGCCGTGGCGCTGGCGGTGGGAACCGGCGTGGGCCGTACCCCGGCTGCGTGGAGGCGGTCACACACGTTCTTGAATGTGTCATCGTGAGCGACACGGTCGATCTCAGCGCGTTTGGTGGGGCCATAGATTTGTGAGGGGTTCAAGATTCTTTATGTGGTGTTTTGTTTTAGATTTACTTCATGGGCCAGAACTTTCTCCCTGACACGGTCGACCAGATTTTGATGTTCCCTCCGTCGCTTCACAATTGG
>Ga0302319_10012414_pt1 | contig 16069 bp, 13 predicted proteins | sample Bog_T0_2_FD_203319 | JGI IMG/M metagenome (GOLD analysis project Ga0302319, IMG submission 203319) | Peat permafrost microbial communities from Stordalen Mire near Abisko, Sweden - Bog_T0_2 | ecosystem: Environmental > Terrestrial > Soil > Wetlands > Peat | place: Sweden: Abisko, Stordalen Mire...
CCGAAGCGCCCGAGGGCCGTTATGGCGCTCTCGGTTTTCTTTGGGGCGGCCGTCCCTAAGGGCGAGGAGGACGCATGGAACGCCGAGGCCGCGCTCCTGGTCCGGTGGGGCCTCTTTGGGGCCGAGCCCGATGGGAGGTCCCGCAGGGAGGCCTTCCTCGACCTGGTGCGGGGGGCCTGCGGGCAACCCGTGACGGAGGCGCAGTTCAAGGGCCTCCTCGGCTTGGGCTACGCGGAGGCCGAGACCCGGCTGCGCGCGTACGTCGGGGTTGCGGTGCGGGAGCCCGTGCGCCTGCCCCTCGGCATTCCCCGGGACACGGCCTTTGAGATCCGCGAGGCGACCCCGACCGAGGTCGCGCGGATCGTGGGCGACTGGGGTCGGCTCGAGGCGACGGCCGTGGGCATGCAGAACCTCGACTACCAAAGGGAATGCCTCGACCAGGCCGACCGGCTTTTCGAGAGGATCTACGCGCGCCAGACGAGCGACCCGGGGTTTCTCGCCGCATTCGGGCTGTACGCTCTCCAGGTCGGGGACGTCACCCGCGGCAGGGAGGCGCTTGAGTCCGCGACCGGCGGAGGGGTGGTGAGGGCCAGGGCCTACCTGGAGCTCGCACGGCTCAAGCTTGGGGACTCGCTTCCGTTTGCCGAGCAGGGGATCGGGGACCTGAACCAGGCGGACTACGACCGGGTGGTCGGCCTCCTTGGGACCGCCCGGGGGCAGACGCCCTCCCTTGTCGGGAGCTACCAGCTCCTGGCCAAGGCGTTGGAGCACGCCCCAAAAAAGCCCGCGCTTGGCGACATGGAGGTCCTGGATAAGGCCGTGGCGCTCTTCCCGGGGAACGCCTCCCTGGCGTACAAGGTGGCGACCCTCTACAAACGGTTTGGCTACCCGGAAAAGGCCCAGGCTGTGATCGCCCGGGCGTTCCGCATGGCCGATACGAATGAGGACCGGGCTCGCCTGGCGGCGTTTGTGGTCCGCGACCGCTAACGCGGGCCGACGGGTCAATCGGCTTGTCTGGCGCGGATAAACCCTGTCTTAATTCCCCGCGCTCCCCCGTTCCGTTGCCTTGAGGCCTTGCGTCCTCCCCCCAACTCCTCCCCGAAGCATGCACATTCCCGGCCGATCCCTTTGCCGACTCCGCCCCCTCCTTGCGCTGGCTGTGCTCCTGCCCGCCTCCCGGCTTGCCGCGGCCGAGGGCAGCCCCGCGGCGGCCGCGCCGGACCCGATCGGATGGTTCAAGGACGCCAAGCTCGGGATCTTCATCCACTGGGGCGTCTACTCCCAGGGCGTGGGCAGCGAATCGTGGGCGTTCCACGACGGGGACACGACCTACGAGGCCTACATGGCGCAGGCGTCGACGTTCACGGCCGCCAATTACCACCCCGATGAATGGGCGAGGCTCTTCTCCGAGGCCGGGGCGCGCTACGCGGTCCTTACGAGCAAGCACCACGATGGGTTCGCGCTCTGGGACACGAAGCTCTCCAGGCTGAATGCAAAGGACGCCTCGCCCGCGGGCAGGGACCTGATCGGTCCCTTCTGCGATGCGCTTCGAAAGGAGGGGCTGCGGGTCGGGCTCTACTTCTCGAACCTCGACTGGTCGCACCCGGACTACGCCAGCGTGCTTCCGACCGGTGCCAACCCCTCGGATGACCGGTTCAAGAACCGGTTCGGCTACCCGCAGGGCGCCGAGGATCCCGAGGCATGGAAGCGATTCCTCGCGTTCCACCGCGGGCAGCTGAAGGAGATCGAGACCCGCTTCCACCCGGACCTCCTCTGGTTCGACGGGGACTGGGAGCGGACCGACGAGCAGTGGCAGTTCAGGGAGCTCAGGCAGCAGCTCTTGGAGTGGAACCCGCAGGGGATCGTGAACAGCCGGATCGGCAAGTACGGCGATTACCTGACCCCGGAGCAGTATATCCCGCTCACCCCTCCCAAGGGCACCTGGGAATTGTGCGCGACCGTGAACGACTCGTGGGGCTACCAGAAGAAGGACCACAACTTCAAGAGCGTGCGCCAGGTCGTGCGCATGCTCGCGGAATGCTCCGGCATGGGGGGCAACCTGCTCCTGGACGTGGGACCGAGGAGCGACGGCACGATCCCCGAGGAGGACGTCGCGGTGCTCCGGGGCCTGGGACGCTGGACCCACAAGCACGCCGAGGCGATCTACGGCTCCGTGGCGGGGCTCCCCGGGGGCTACTTCTACGGGGCGTCGACCCTCAGCAAGGCCAGGGACACCCTCTACCTCATCTGCTTCGACCGGCCGGTGGATTCGGTCGCGGTGAAGGGCATCCGAAACCGTGTCCTTCGCGTGAGTGTCGTCGGCGGCCCGGAGCTTAAGGCCCGCAAGATCGGAGGCGCCGCGTGGCTGAAGATGCCGGGCGTCCTCTGGATCGACGTGCCAGAGTCCGCGCTCGATCCGGATGCGACGGTGATCAAGGTGGAGCTGGAGGGCCCGCTCGACCTGGCGACCGAGCCGACGCGGCAAATGTGAAGGAGCCCATGCGTACCCCGCCGATTTTCCTGGGTGTTGCCGCGGTCGTGGCCCTTGCCCTGCCGGCCTCGGTGGGCCGCTGCGGGGCCGGCGTGGACTGGCGCACCTACCTGGGCGACAAGTCCGCGAGCCATTACTCGGTGCTGCAGCAGATCACGCAGGCCAACGTGTCGGGGCTGCAGGTGGCGTGGACGTGGCGGTCGGGCGACGCCCGTCCCGACAGCTCGCAGATCCAGTGCAACCCGCTCGAGATCGGGGGGGTCGTGTACGCGACCTCGGCCGCCATGAAGCTGGTGGCGCTCGACGCCGCGACCGGCAGGGAGCTGTGGCGGTTCGAGCCGCTCGATCCCAACGGGGTAAACCGCGGGCTCGCCTACTGGTCGGATGGCGACGATCGCCGCATCCTCTACGGCAATGGCAACTGGCTTCATGCGGTCGACGCGCGCACGGGCAAGCTGATCGAGAGCTTCGGCGACCACGGCCGCGTGGACCTTTCCCAGGGCCTGGGCCGGGACGTGACCGGCATGGCGATCCAGATGAACACCCCGGGCGTCATCTACCACAACCTGATCATTCTCTCCATGCGGGTGGGCGAGGGGCCCGGCCCGGCGGCCCCAGGCCACGTCCGCGCCTACGACGTGAGGACCGGCAAGTTGGTCTGGATCTTCCACGCGATCCCGTATCCCGGCGAGCCCGGCTACGAGGCGTGGCCCCCGGACGCCTGGCAGCGGGAGGGGGGCGTCAACGCGTGGCCCGGCATGACGCTCGACGAGGAGCACGGTCTGGTCTACTGCCCGATCGGCTCGGCGACCTTCGATTTCTGGGGCGGCAACCGGATCGGCGACGACCGCTACGCGGACTGCCTGGTGGTGCTCGATGCCGGGACGGGCAAGCTCGTGTGGGACTATCAGTTCACGCACCACGACCTCTGGGACCGGGACCCGCCGGCCCCGCCCACGCTGCTCGACGTCTGGCACAACAACCAGCTTGTCCCCGCCGTCGCCCAGGTGACAAAGAGCGGCCACGTCTGGGTGTTCAACCGCCTGACTGGCGAGCACCTGTTCCCGGTGGAGGAGATCGCGGTCCCGAGTTCCGACCTGGCGGGCGAGGTGGCGTCGCCGACTCAGCCCGTGCCGCTCAAGCCCGCCCCCTTCGCCCGGCAGAACTTCACGCCCGACCAGATCACCGACCGCACGCCCGAGGCGCACCGGGCCGTGCTCGAGCGCTACTTCCATGTGCGGCCGCATGTCCCCTTCGGGCCCCCGAGCAAGGAGGGGACGATCATATTCCCGGGCTTTGACGGCGGTGCCGAGTGGGGCGGCGCGGCCGCGGATCCGTCGGGGATCCTCTACGTGAACGCCAACGAGATGCCATGGATCCTCAGCATGATCGATACCAGCGGGGCGACCTCCCTCGGCCAGCAGATCTACCTCCAGAACTGCACGGGCTGCCATGGCGCGGACCGCAAGGGCAATCCCGCGGGCAACATCCCCGCGCTTGCCGACGTCGGCAAGCGGCTGACGCGGGACCAGATCATGGAGGTGATCACCAAGGGCCGCGCCGTCATGCCCTCGTGGGGGTTCCTGACCGAGGCGCAGCGGAAGGCCGTGGTAGCCTTCCTGCTCGGGGAGAAGCCCCCGGCCGAGGAGACCCGGGGCGGCCAGTGGGACACCTACAGGGAGGACAAGGTGACCCCGGGCTTCGTCCCGCCGCCCTACACCCACACCGGCTACAACCGGTGGCTTGACCCGGACGGCTACCCGGCCGTGAAGCCGCCGTGGGGCACGCTCAACGCCATCAACCTGAACACGGGCGAGTACCTCTGGCGCGTGCCGCTGGGCATCTATCCCGAGCTGATCGCGAAGGGCTACCCGCCCACGGGGACCGAGAACTACGGCGGCCCGCTCGTCACGGCCGGTGGGATCGTGTTCATCGGGGCGACCAAGGATGAGATGTTCCGCGCGTTCGACCGCAACACGGGCCGTGAGCTCTGGAGGACGAAGCTGCCGGCCGGCGGCTATGCGACCCCGGCGACCTATTCGGTGGCCGGGCGCCAGTACGTCGTGATCGCGTGCGGCGGGGGCAAGATGGGGACGAAGAGCGGGGACACCTACGTGGCCTTCGCCCTGCCCGCAAAGTAGCGCCTTTGGGCGGCTAGGCCATGCCGATCGAGGCCGCGGCCTCCCCGACGTGCGCCCGGCTCCGCTCCGCGTACTTTATCCAGCGCCGCGACTTCCAGCGGCGCTGCATGAGGAGGCCCCGGAGCCACTCGTCGGTCAGCATGGCGATCCAGACCCCGGGAAGGCCCAGCCCGAGCCTAAGCCCCAGGAACCACGCGAGCGGCACCCAGACGCACCACATCGACAGGACCGCCATCTGGATCGGGAACCAGACGTCGCCTGTGGCGCGGAGCGAGCTGATGACGACCACGTTGAAGACCCGCCCGGGCTCAAGGATGACGGCAATCCACAGGAGGACCGCGCCGCCCGAGACGATGGCCGCATCGTGGGTGAAGCTTCCCAGGAGAAGGTGCCCCGCAGCGGCAATCGGCAGCATGATCGCAACCGCCAGGATCTGGCCCGTCCGCAGGCTCCGGAGCAGGCGGTGGTAGGCCTCCTCGAGCTGGCCCGCGCCCACCAGGTGCCCAATCAGGATCTCGGTCCCCAGGCCTATGGAGAAGGTGAAGAGCATCGCGACCCGCTGGATCTGGAGCGTGTAGGACTGGATCGCGAGGCTCTGGCTTCCCATGCGGGCCACGAAGGTGGTGACCAGCATGAACGCCGTCCAGTAGCAGACCTGCTCGCCGGCCGCGGGGAGCCCGATATGGAGGATGCGCTTCACCTTGCCCCACGAGACCGTGACAAAGTCGAGGGCGCGGAGCCTCAGGTGGATCCGGTAGTCGAGCAGGATCCAGAGCGCGACGCAGGCGACGCAGCGGCTGATGATGCCCGAGAGGGCGACGCCGAGGACGCCCAGCTGCGGGCAGCCGAGGAGGCCGAAGAGCGTGATCGAGTTGCCGGCGACGTTGAGCACGTTCTGGCCCAGGGCGACCAGCATCGCGTCCCGCGTGTGTCCGTGGGCCCTAAGGACCGCCGAGATCGAGATGTTCATGGATTCCATGAACAGGGTGCCCCCCATCAGGGTGAGGAAGGGGAGCGCGTACTCCATCAGGCTGCCCGGCAGCTGCATCACGTGGAGCATCGGAAGGGCGAAGAAGTAGACCACGGCGCTGAAGCCGGCCCCGAGCCAGGTGTTCACCGCGATCGCGTTCGTGGCGATCGAGTCGGCGCCCGACCGGTCCCGGGCGCCCAGGTGGTGGGTGATGACGACGCTGGTCCCGATCCCTATGAAGTTGAACGCCACGAGGAATAGGACGATCACCTGGTTGGCCACCCCCAGCGCAGCCACGGCCCCGTCGGAGACATGGCTCACCATGAAGGTGTCCACGGTCCCGATCAGGATGCGCAGGCTCTGCTCGACGAAGATCGGCCAGGCAATCGCGAGGAGCCCCTTCTTGGCTTTGGCGGTGTTCGACATCTGGAACAGGACATACGCGCGCGGCGCAGCCCCGTTGTCAACCGGAGTTGGGGGGTTCCCCGGGGCTCCGCGCGGGGCCCGAAAACTGCTATCACCGGGGGGATGATCAAGAATGCCGCCCTCCTTTGCCTCCTCCTCATCCTGCCCCTGGCCCGAGCGGCGGAGGCCCCCGTCAAGGTCAAGGTGGTGGTCGTCGCGATGTTCGAGGCCGGCGAGGACACCAGGGACACCCCGGGCGAGTTCCAGTTCTGGGTCGAGCGCGAGAAGCTCGACCGGGTCTGGGATTTCCCGCAGGGGGAGCGCCACCTGCGCTCGACGGCCGACGGGAGCATCCTGGGCGTCGTGACGGGGGTCGGAACGATCCACAGCGCGGCGACGATCATGGCGCTCGGGCTGGACCCCCGCTTTGACCTCTCGGAAGCCTACTGGGTGGTGGCAGGCATCGCCGGCGCGAATCCCGACGTCATGTCCCTCGGATCCGCCGCCTGGGCGGAATGGCTCGTGGACGGGGACCTGGGACACGAGATCGATGCGCGCGAGGTGCCCGCCGGCTGGGCCACCGGGCACATTCCGCTGCGCAAGAAGCACCCGTACGAGGACCCGGTCATTGCCCCCGAGGGCCAGGTGTTCCACCTGGACCCGGCGCTCGTCGACTGGGCCTACCGGCTCACCCGCGACACGCCGCTCGCCGACAGCGAGCCCCTGAGGCGCCACCGGGCTCTCTACGTGGGCTACCCGAATGCGCTCCGGCCGCCCTTTGTCCTCAAGGGCGACAACCTGGCCTCCATGAACTACTGGCACGGGAAGCTCATGAACGACTGGGCCGAGGCCTGGGTGCGCTACTACACCGGCGGCGCGGGCACGTACGCCACGAGCGCCATGGAGGACACCGGCACGGCCCAGGCCCTCACCTGGCTCGCTCGGGCGGGCCGGGCCGACGCGCGCCGGCTCCTCGTCCTGAGGACCGCATCAAACTACGACATGCAGTGGCCCGGGGCGACAGCCGAGGAGAGCCTCTCCGGGGAGAGCCTTTCGAAGGGCTATTCGGCCTACCTGCCGTCCCTTGAGGCGGCGTACCAGGTGGGCAGCAGGGTCGTGCACGAGCTCGCGGGCGGCTGGGGCGCCTACGAGAAGGTTCCGCCCCGGTAGGCCGCCCGGCCCTACTTAAGGAGCATCTCCTTCACCGACCGGCCCGCGGGGATCATCGGGAGCACGTGCTCGGTGTAGGGGACCACGACGTCGAGTACGAAGGGCCCGTCGCAGTCGAGCATCTCCTGGATGGCTGCGCGAAGCTCGCTCTTCTTGATCACGCGGCGCCCGCGGACCCCGTAGCCCTCGGCGATCTTCACGAAGTCCGGGTAGAGGGCGTCCGGGTTGTCGGGGCTGCCCACGTTGCTCTCGTCGCCGAGGATCGTGTTGCCGCGGACGCTCCCGTAGAAGCGGTCCTCCCACTGGACGACCATCCCGAGGTGCTGGTTGTTGAGGATCATCGCCTTCGCGCCGATCTTCTCGATGTGCGCCGTTGCGAGCTCCTGGATGTTCATCGCGAAGGAGCCGTCACCGTCGATGTCGATCACCTGCTTGTCCGGGCACGCGACCTTGGCGCCGAGCGCCGCGGGATAGCCGTAGCCCATGGCGCCGAGCCCGAGCGAGCTGATGTAGCGCCTCGGCTCGTCAAAGCGGTAGAACTGGGCGGCCCACATCTGGTGCTGGCCGACGCCCGTCGTGATGATGGCGTCGCCCTTCGTGAGCTCATAGAGCACCTTCACGGCCTCCTGGGGCTGGATGTGCTTGCTCGGCTCGAAGCTGAAGGGGTGGTCCTTCTTCCAGGTCGCGATCTGGGCGTGCCAGGCCGACGTGTCCGGGGCCGTGAAACGGTTGGCCTTGGCGAGCTCGCTCAGGCGCCCGAGCGCGTACTTCACGTCGCTCACGAGCGCCAGCGCGACCCGCTTGTTCTTGTTGTGCTCCGAGGCGTCGATGTCGACGTGGACGATCGTCGCCTTGGCCGCGAACTTGCCGGTGTCGCCGGTGATGCGGTCGTCGAAGCGTGCGCCGAGGACCAGCAGGAGGTCGGCCTCGTCCACGGCCCAGTTGCCGTAGGCCGCCCCGTGCATGCCGAACCACTGCATCGATAGGGGGCTCGACTCCGGGAAGGCGCCGATCCCCATGAGGGTCGTGGCGACCGGGATATGGGTGGTCTCCGCGAACCTGCGGAGCTCCTGGTGGGCCTCCGCCGAGATGATGCCTCCTCCGGCATAGATCACGGGCTTCTTGGCCGCCGCGACCAGTGCCAGCACCTTGTTCAGGCTCTCGTCGTCGGCCCTGTGCTCCAGGGAGAGGATGGGGTTTCGGAACTCGACGGCCGCCGGGAACACGGGGCGGAACTTGACCTGCTGGATGTCCTTCGGGATGTCGATCACGATGGGGCCCGGCCTGCCGCTCCTGGCCAGGTGGAAGGCCTCCTTCATGACGCGTGGGATCTCGTTCACGTCCATCACCAGGTAGGAGTGCTTGACGATCGGAAGCGTCATCCCGAAGAAATCCGTCTCCTGGAACGCCATCTTGCCGATGAATTCCTTCTTCACCTGGCCCGTGATCGCGACGAGCGGGACCGAATCCATATATGCGTCCGCAATCGCGGACACCAGGTTCGTGGCGCCCGGGCCGCTCGTGGCCATGCACACGCCCACCTTGCCCGTGGCCCGCGCATAGCCCTCGGCGGCGAAGGAGCCGCCCTGCTCGTGGCGGGGGAGGATGACTCGGATCTTGTCCGTTCTCGCGAGCGACTGGTGGAGCTCCTGCGAGGCGCCTCCCGGGTAGGCGAAGATGACGTCCACACCCTCGCGGATCAGGCACGCGACGACGGCGTCGGAGCCCTTCATTTCGGGGCCGATGTCGGCCTTTGGAAACGGCGTGGTCTGGGTGCGTGTCTTCATGGCGGGTAGCTCTTAGAAAAGCCGGCCATCTGAATATAATCGGGCGGGGGAGGCAAGCCTCCTGAATTGGCTGGCGGAAGGGCTCGCCCGTGCCAATTTCCTTGGGGCGTGCTTAAGCTGCTCTTCATAGGGGACATCGTCGGCAAGCCCGGCCGGGAAATCGTCGAGGAGAAGGTCGCCCGCATCAGGCGCGAGTCCGGGGTCGATTTCGTGGTTGCCAACGGCGAGAACTCCGCCGCGGGCTCCGGCATCACCGCGTCGATCGCCCGCTCGCTCCTGGACTCCGGTGTGGATGCGATCACGCTCGGGGACCACGTCTGGGACCAGCGGGGCTGGGAGAACGACATCGGCCAGCTCGACCGGGTGTGCAGGCCCGCGAACCTTCCCGCCTCCTGCCCGGGATGGGACCATGTCGTCATCGCGGCCCGCGGGTTCAGGGTTGCCGTGTTCACGGTCCTTGGGCGCCAGTACATGAACATGAAGGCCGATGACCCCTTTGCCTGCGCGGACCGCATGATCGAGCGCCTGAAGGGCCAGTCCGACGCGATCGTTGTCGAGATCCATGCCGAGGCGACCTCCGAGAAGCAGGCCCTGGGCTGGCACCTGGACGGCCGTGTCACGGCCGTCCTGGGGACCCACACCCATGTCCCCACCGCCGACTTCTGCGTGCTCCCCAAGGGCACGGCCTTCATGTGCGACGTGGGGATGACCGGACCCTATGCGAGCGTCCTTGGACGGGAGGTGGCGCCCGTGATCTCGCGCTTCATGGACGGGATGCCGCGGCGCTTCGAGGTTGCCACGGGCGACGTCCGGATGTCGGCGGCCCTGATCGACATCGATCCGGCGATGGCCTCCGCGACGAAGATCGAGCTCCTGACGATAAGGAAGTAGCGCCGACCCGCAGGGGCGCTACGACTTGATGACCCCGGCCTCCTCGTAGGTGCCGATGTGCCGGTAGCGCTGGTAGCGCGTCTCAAGGAGTTTTTCCGTGCTGAGCGCCCGAAGGTCGTTCAGGTGCTTGTGCAGGGAATACTTGAGGGCCGCGGCGGCCTGCGCCGGGTCGTTGTGCGCCCCGCCCAGCGGCTCGGCGATCACCTCGTCGATTGCGCCCAGCTTTTCCAGGTCGTCCGCGTCCACCTTGAGGGCCGCCGCGGCCTTCGGCGCCGCTGCGCCGTCCTTCCAGAGGATGGCGGCGCACCCCTCGGGGGTGATCACCGAGTAGTAGCTGTTCTCGAACATGAGCACCCGGTCGGTGACTCCGATCCCAAGCGCGCCTCCGGAGCCCCCTTCTCCAACCACGACCGAGATCGTCGGCGTCTTGAGCATCGCCATCTCGCGCAGGTTGACGGCGATGGCCTCCGAGACATGGCGCTCCTCCGAGCCCACGCCCGGGAACGCCCCGGGGGTGTCGATGAACGACAGGACCGGTATCTGGAACTTCTCCGCCATCCGCATGATCCTGAGGGCCTTCCTGTAGCCTTCCGGCTGGGGCATCCCAAAGTTGCGCGTGATCCTCTCCTTGGGATCGCGGCCCTTCTGCTGCGCGATGATCACGACCGCCTGCCCGTCGAAGAACGCCGTGCCCCCGACGAGCGCACGGTCGTCGTTAAACTGCCGGTCGCCGTGGAGCTCCTGGAAGCCCTTGCAGATCATCGAGACGTAATCGAGCGCGTACGGGCGCTTGGGATGGCGCGCCAGCTGCACCTTTTGCCAGGGCGTGAGGTTCGAGTAGATCTCGCGCTGCATGGCTTCGATCTTCTTCTCGATCGACCGGATCTCCTGGAGCATGTCCACGTTGTTCTCGATGGACTGCTGCCGGAGCTCGTCCAGCTGCCGCGCCAGCTCGCGCAGGGGCTTCTCAAACTCCAGGGTGTAGGTCGGGGGTTCCATGGTGGGCGATCGGCCGGAAATTTACCGGCGGCGCATTGCCGGTGTCAACGGGCTCGGGCGACGCTCAACGCAACCCGCCTGCATCGGGCTCGGAAGGGGCGCCGAGCTCTTCCTTCCAGCTCTGGACCCGGGCCATTGCGCCGTACTGCTCGGCCTTGGCCTTGTCGCCCCGTTCCATCCAGATGCGCGAGAGGGTGGCGATCGCCAGCGGGTCGGATTTGCGGAGCGAAAGCGCCCGCTCGCCCGCGGCCAAGGCCTGGTCCAGGCGGCGGAGAGCCAAGTTGATCTCCGCCGCGGCGTGCCAGGCCTCGAACGAGGCGGGCGACTCTTCGGTCGCCCGCCCAAGCTTTTCCAAGGCGACCTCAGGGTCGCCCGAAACATAGTCGAAAGTAGCCTCCTCGATCAGGGACTGGAGCTCGTCAGGGCTCACTTCTTCAGGTCGGCCTCGACCGTGATCGAGACGGCGACATCCGACCCGAGCGCCGTGCCGAGCATGGCCGGCCCGTTGACCCCGAAATCGTTCCGATTCAAGGTGACGGAGGCGTCCCATCCGGAGAGCTGGGCGCCCATCATGCCGGGGCCGAAGCCCAGGCTGTTCACCTTCAGGACGACGGACTTCGTGACCCCGTGGATCGTCAGGTCGCCGGTCACGTCAAACGAGGTGTCGCCCGTCTTCTTCCACGCCGTGCTCTTGAAGGTGATGGTGCCGAACTTGGCGGCGTCAAAAAAATCGGGCGACTTCAGGTGATTGTCGCGCTTCTCATTGGCGGTGCTCACGCTCCCGACGTCGATCGTCACCGCGACCGAGCTGTTCTCAAGGTTGTCGCGGTCCACGGTGATCATGCCGCTGAACTGCGTGAAGGAGCCGGGCACCTTGGTGAAGAAATGGCGCACGGAGAAGCCGACCGACGAGTGGACGGGATCGATGGCGTAGGTCTCCACCGCGGCGGACGCCGCGGTGGCAATGCCCAGGAGAAGGGCGGCGAGGGCAACGGTCTTGGACAGGTTTTTCATAGGATAAAGACAGAGTGAGGGGGGGAGCATATATGGGTTGGAACGACCCAAAATACAACCCAACAAGGCGGATTCTCTAGAGGATCAGCATGGAATCCCCATAGCTGAAGAAGCGGTACCGAAGCGCGACGGCCTCGGCGTAAATCTCCATGAGCCAGCCGATCCCGTCGGTGGATCCCGGCGAGAGGAATGCCGCCACCAGGCACAGGAGGGTGGAGCGCGGCTGATGGAAGTTGGTTATGAGTGCGTCCACGCCCCTGAAGGTGGCGGGAGGGTGGAGGAAGAGCGAGGCCTCGGCGACGAGCGCATGGCTGCACGCAGCGCCGTGGCGCGAGAGGAAGTCCTCGATCGTGCGGACCGAGGTGGTGCCGACCGCGATGCGCCGTCCCTTGAGGGGAGGGAAGAGCGCCTCCTGGGTGAGCTGTGGGATCTCATAGACCTCGCTGTGGATCGGATGCTCCTCGACCGTCTCCGTTGCGATCGGCCGGAACGTGCCCAGTCCCACATGGAGCGTCAGGTCCGCGGTGCGGACGCCGGACTCCTGGAGCCGGCCGAGGAGCTCCGGCGTGAAGTGAAGGCCGGCCGTGGGCGCCGCCACGGCGACCTGGCGGTCACGGTCCGCGTAGACCGTCTGGTAGCGTTCGCGGTCGAGCTCCCGAAGGCTGTCGTCGGTTCGCTCGATGTAGGGGGGGAGCGGCACGTCGCCCACCCGGTTGGCGGCCTCCATGACCGACTCGCCCGCGCGCGTGAGGAACCGCACCTGGACCGATCCATCGGCGTTGTCCCGCTCGACCGCCGCCGCGAGGGCGCCCTCGGCGACCTGGAACGCCGTCCCCGGCGGCAGCTTCCGCCCCGGCCGCACAAGGCACTGCCAGGATTCGCCGTCGCCCCCGGAGTCCCCGGATTTTCGAAGGAGGAAGCACTCCACCTTTCCGCCGGTTGAGCGCTTGCCGTGCAGGCGGGCCGGCAGCACGGCGGCGGTGTTGCGAAACAGCGTGTCGCCGGGCCCCAGGAATCCCGGCAGGTCCGAGAACATCCGGTGGGCGATGCTGTGCGCCGCGCGGTCCACGACGAGCATCCGCGAGCCGTCGCGGCGGCCGGCCGGGGCCTGGGCGACAAGCTCGGCAGGCAGGGTATAGTCGAAGCGATGGGTGGGGGTCGCGGCCACGGTGCGGTTAAAGAGGGGAAAAGGAACCGGTGGCGCGGCAAAGGGTCAACCGCGCACGCTCCCGGCGTTTGGGGTATTGAGCGGGGACGCAAGGCCGTGTAGGCACTGGGTCCGTCCCCCGATGCACCCCGGAACCCCGACGCTCGCCTTGGAATGCGCTCCCCAATGAGGCGTTACCTGACCGTCTGCGTTGGCATGGGTTTATTGGGGGTCGCGGCGTGGATCCTCGCGCGGGGCTGGGCCCGGGCAGGAGCGCAGTCCGGGGTTAGTTCCACGGGTGCGACAGCCGACCCCTACGCAGCGTCCCCGGCCTCGGTCCCATCGGCTGGGGTCCCCTCCGGGGTTGCGGCCGCTCCGCCGGGGTCCGCCGGGCCCAGGAATCCCGGGGCCCTCACGCCTGCCGTGATCTCCCGCATCCGGGAGATGATGCTTCGCGACGTGGCGCTCCGCTACTCGGGTTACTTCGCCAAGGCGAACCTGGGCACCCAGAGGTCACAGCTTCTCCTGGACCTGCTGGTGCACCAGCGGATGGCGGGCCTTGAGGCCAGCCTCCAGAAGGGGCCCTCGGGCGGGGACCGCCAGGGCGCCGACCTGCGCATGATCAGGGACCTGGTGGGCGAGGACGGGTACAGGGACCTTGAGGACAGCGGGCGTGCCTATGCCGCGGCGCAGACCGCTGCCGAGACGCTCAAGGCGGTGGAGGCCACGGCAGGGCCCGTGGCCGCCGCGGCGCGCCCCGGCATCGAGGCGGCGCTCGCCACGATCGACATGGCGGCCGGCACGGGCGACTACATCAAATCGGGCGCCGAGCTCACGCAGCAGGTGCAGCAGGAGGTCCGCGCAAGGCAGTCCGCGGCCCTCCGGGCAGCGCTTGGGCAGGTTGGCTCGAGCCTAAATGCCGCTCAGCAGCAGGCGCTCACCGCCTACGTGAACGAAAAGACCGAGACCAGCATCGAGTTCGCCGTCATGATGTGGAAGGCGAACCACCCGAAGGGCTACGGGATACCCCCCTCCTATTAGCGCGCCTTGCGGAATGAGGCCTGGAGCAGCTCCAGGTCGCTCGCGCCCTTCGTGCGTTCCCTGGCCTTGGTGATCAGGCCCGCCTCGAGCTCGTTCTTGGAGGGTCGCTTGCCGTCGTAGAAGACGCCGAAGAGGCCCGGCCAGGGCTCCGAGGCCAGCTTGTAGGCCGCCACCAGGTCGCTCGGGTCGTGGTTCTCGATCAGGCGGAACTGGCCGCCCTTGCGGGGATTGCCGGCGTCGAAGGCGCCCTCGTAGAATTCCACGCACTCGGAGAGGATCTCCACAACCGAAAAGCCATCGTGGCGCGCGGCCTTCTCCATCATCTCGATCATGTGGTTGACCTGGGTCGCGTGGGAGCGGGCCACGAAGGAGGCGCCGCTGTTGACGAGCGTCCGCATCGGGTTGATCGGCTGGTCGATGGCGCCCGTCGGGTCCGTCTTCGACTTGAACCCCAGGGGAGAGGTCGGGGACGTCTGCTTCTTCGTCAGGCCGTACACCGAGTTGTCCATGATCACGTAGGTCATGCGCACGTTCTTCCGTGCCGTATGGACCAAATGGTTGCCCCCGATCGAGAACCCGTCGCCATCGCCGCCGAACACGAAGACATGGAGGTCGTCCCGGCTCAGGCTCACCGCGGCCGAGAACGGGAGCGAGCGCCCGTGGATGAAGTGGCCGCCATGGGTGTTGACGAAGTAGGGGAAGCGCGAGGAGCAGCCGATCCCGGCCATGGTCACGATCGATTCCTGGGGGTACTGCAGGCGCTCCAGCACGCGGTAGAAAGCGGCCAGGACCGCGAAGTCGCCGCAGCCCGGGCACCAGGTAGGGTGGTCCGCGGTGAGGGCCTTCTTGGTGAGGGGCGCGCTTGGGGCTACCGGGGCGGGGGAAAGGGTGGCTGTGGACATGGCTTAGAAAAGGATTGGTTGTTTTGGGGTCCGCGTCAGGCCTTGGCTCCGACGCGATTAAGGTCCACGCGCTTGTTCACGCCGACCACGATCTCGTTCACTTTGAAGGTGAGCCCGTCGGTCTTGGCCACGCTCGCGATGTGCGGCAGGGCATAGCAGGCCCTGAGCAGCATGGCCATCTGGCCGTAGCCATAGAGGCCCGGGTCGTTCATCTCGACCACGAGGACGTGGCGGTAGCGCTTGAACACGGCGTCGAGGCCGAGGGGCATCGGGTTCACGTGCATCAGGTGGAGCTGGCCAACCTTGGTGCCGGTTTTCCTTAGGCGGCTGACGGCCTCCCTAATGGGTCCCCAGGTCGAACCCCACCCGACCAGGAGCACCTCGCCCTCGGCGTCACCGTAGATCTCGGGAAGGGGGATCTCCGCGGCGAGCGCCTTCAGCTTCTCCCGCCGCTTGTCGGTCATCTTCTGGTGCATCCACGCGTTGCCCGAGGGGTGCCCCAATTCATCGTGCTCGAGTCCGGTGACGGTCGGGTACTTGCCAGTGGCGATGCGCGAGCCCGGGGGGGCGTGCCGGGTGATGCGGTCCAGGGGATAGGGCTTGAAGTCGGCGCCGCGCTCCGAGAGGTCGGGCTTCGGGTCCTTCATGAGCTTCTGTAGGTCGGGCTCGTCGAAGGCCTCGATCCGCGACGCCAGGCCCTGGTCCGAGAGGATGATGACCGGCGTGCTGTACTTGCGCGCGATGCGCGCGGCCTCGAGCGCGACATTGAAGCACTCCTCGACGTTGCGGGGGGCGAGGACGACCCTCGGGGCGTCCCCGTGGCTCCCATACAGGGCCTGCAGGAGGTCGCTCTGCTCGACGTTTGTCGGCATGCCCGTGCTCGGGCCGCCCCGCTGCACGTTGATCACGATCAGCGGGATCTCCGCCATCGTGCCCCAGCCCAGGGCCTCCATCTTGAGCGACAGCCCCGGCCCCGAGCTGCCTGTCACCGCGAGGTGGCCCGCGTAGGAGAAGCCGAGGGCGTAGGACACGGCGGCCAGCTCGTCCTCCGTCTGGACGAACATCCCGCCGTATTTCGAAAGCTCGGTCCTGAGGACTTCCATGATCGAGG